>JGI24140J50213_10000186_pt1 | contig 29341 bp, 15 predicted proteins | sample BarGraIncu00222A_FD_50213 | JGI IMG/M metagenome (IMG submission 50213)
GCATTTCCAACCTGTATTAAGTTGCAGCATGGATTGGGAATATACATTAACAGTCAAGAAGAACAACAAGGAATAAATTATCCAAAATCTGTTATTGTCTAGTGTCTTTATTCTTTTGAGTTTTTTGATATCTGATAAATTCATGTTAAATATTTTTTTGATTAGAAGTTTTTGGCCCCATGATAAATTCAAGTATACCTCCAGGTTTGTAATAATAGATTGAATTTACAAAATTATTCCACCTGTAAAGTTGAATTCAATCTTATATCATCTGATGAGGCTCCAACCATTACTTTAAATATGCCGGGTTCAATAACTTGTTCCATCTTTGGATTAATAATTGACAAATCATCATGATTTATACTAAATATAATATTTTTCTTTTCTCCTTTTTTTATGAAAATTCTTTGAAAGTGTTTTAGTTGCTTTATAGGCTGAACGGTGGATGCATATTCATCTTTAAGATAGAGTTGGGCAACTTCATCACCATCGTAAACTCCGATATTCTGAACTGTAAAGGAAACTTTGAATTCATCCTTTTTTTTCTTTTCAACATGCAAATCAGAATATTGAAATTTTGAATAACTCAGGCCATATCCAAAACTATATAGGGGTGATAGTGGCATCTCAACATAGTCGTGTCCTTCAGGATTTTTCTTATTATAATAAACCGGAAGTTGACCTACACTCCGAGGTACTGAAACAGGGAGTCGACCTGCTGGGTTGTAATCCCCAAACAGAATGTCAGCAATGGCATTACCACCCTCTTGTCCTGGATACCAGGCACAAAGCAGTGCATCTGCATTTTCAGATGCCCAGTTCATATTTAATGGACGACCTTCAATGTAAACAACAATTACAGGTTTTCCGATTGCTTTAACAGCCTTCAATAAATCAATCTGTTTACCCATTAAATCAAGAGAAGCTCTGTCAAAACCCTCTCCGGATTCCATATCGCTGATATTATTAAGTGAAGTCATTGCAGCACCGGTTTCTAAATAGCTGGTTTTGAAGTCACGGGCACTAGATCCACCAACTACCATAACCACAACATCAGCTCTTTGTGCGGCCGCAACAGCCAGATCTATTGTTGTTTGTAGAGTATCTCTAATGGCGCAACCCTTTACATATTCGACATGAGATTCTTCTACGTTAGCTTTTATTCCATCAAGTACTGTCTTAATATTTTGTCTATCCTGAGGTGCTGTATAATCTCCTAACATATTATAGATGTTATCTGCATTCGGTCCGATAACAGCTATTTTCAAATTATCCTTTTTTAAAGGTAAAACATGATTATAGTTTTTCAATAATACTACCGACTCCTGCGCCGCTTTACGTGCCAACGCAATATTTAATTGGCTCCTGACTTCCTGCATTGCTGTTGCTGGGTTAACATATGGATTCTCGAAAAGACCCATTTCAAATTTCATTCGTAATACCCTGCTCACTGCAGAATCTATAACGGAAGCTGCAATACGGCCATTTTTTTCTGCATCGATCAGACTTATATAGGCATTCCCTCCCAAATCAACATCCAGACCTGCATTTATAGCCATTACGGCGGCCTCTTCTATGGTCCGAGCTACCCGATGATTTTCTTTAAGTCCTTCTATACTCCCCAGGTCAGAAATTGTAAAGCCATTGAATTTCCAATCTTTACGAAGCAAGTCGTTTAATAAATAACTGTTCGAGGAACAGGGTATCCCGTCAATTGCGTTATAACCAGTCATAACAGACAATGCACCAGCCTGAATAGCAGTCTTAAACGGTGGAAGAAAATTATCATGAAGTTCATGCATTCCAATGAAAGCCATGTTGCCATTTTGTCCACCTTCGGGAATGCCGTAAGCAGTAAAATGTTTCAAAGTGGATAGGATGCTGTATTTCTTGGTCAAATCCCCTCCTCCAGCTCCTTTAACAAATGCAGCTCCCATCATAGCGCATAATACAGGATCTTCACCGTATGTCTCTTCAACTCTTGACCACCGGGGGTCGCGTGCCAAATCCAGGATAGGGCCAAATCCTAAATGTCCTCCCTGCATACGAATCTCTTTTGATATAACGGCCCCGATAGCTTCTAAAAGATCGGGAGACCATGTTGAGGCCAGACCGATTCCGGTTGGGAATACTGTTGTCCCAATGGCCATATGACCATGCGGACATTCTTCTGCAAGGAAAACCGGAATACCTAGTCGTGTGTTTTCAATTACGTAATGTTGCAGAGCATTACCTGCTTTTGCTGCAAGTTGAGGATTAAGTCCGTTTTCGAGTGTTTTTTTAGTCCAGGGATCTGCGCGGTAGACAGCCCATAGCATTCCAATGTTTTTCTCTTTTACTAATTGTTTGAATTTATCTGAACACGTAATATCCTCACCTTGCTTCAAATACATTTCCCAACCAAGTGGACATAAAAGCTGTCCTACCTTCTCTTCCACTGTCATACGTTTAAGCAAATCGGAAGTTCGTTCCTGAATACCCAGATTTGAATCTTTATATTTCAAAGGAGATTGTGCCTGATTTGTTTGTAAGTTAGATAACAACATTAACACAAAGATGAAAAACCTGAACCTCATATTTTTATTTTTATTTAAAACTGTAAAGTTAAATGATGATATTTTTACACTACTGAACCGACAAAACCGTTTATTATATCTTTCCGGATTAAAACCACAAAACCGTAAATATCATATACTTTGTTTCTTCAAAATATAGACTATAATGTAATAATATCAATTTCGGAATAAACTATGGCATCGATCGTCTCAGTGTTACACAAAGCCTGAAGTTTAATATATCGAACCTTTTCAGATGCATATTTTTTGATTTGCCATAATGAGTTATTTTAATGTTCGCGGATGTTCCTTCATCTACCAATTTCCAATTATTATTATCCTGCGAAATAAAAAGACAGTAATAAGTATGATGCCCATGGCTTGGTTTTGGTCTTGAAAGTATTTGAAACCATTTTAATTTTAAAGGCTTTCTAAATCGATCATCAGATCAACAGGAATCTTTTTATCTCTGCCATGATAACTGATTGTTGACTTATTCCTATCTGAAAGAATATACCCGCTGTACCTAAATGTTTTAGGTGTCGGTAGGCTTCTTTCCAGATTATTTAAAATTAATTGCATTCTGGATCAAAGTTAACAACAAAAGGACATTTTGCAATCATATAATTAGTATTTTTTTCATGTTTAATGTATTAAAAAAATCAGGTAAATTTTGGTGATATTTTATAATTAAATTATTTTTTCCAAATTTGAATATTAAGTAATAGGTTTTAATCAATGTCGTATTTCATTATTTGTTTACACTGTGTTCAGGATTGAAGAATAAGAGTTTCGGGATTGAAGAAAATGCCGAAGGCATGACAGTATTATAGCAAATATCCTAACATCAAAAAGAACCCCGAAGGGGTGAAAGTATCAGACATATAATACTTTCACCCCTTCGGGGTTCACGTTTTCATTCCTTTTGCTATAATACTGTCATCCCTTCGGGATTCAAAATAAATATCATTTCAATGCTATAAGACATTAATTGTGCCATAATTAATTGTGCCAGGCACCATTAATTTCACGAACTGCTTTATCTGAAAACTATATCGACTTGATTTTTAACCTGATTCTCTTTATTTCTTTGAATCCTTCAACTTTTATAAAAGGCCGGTGAACATCTGATGGAAAGAAAATGAAAAAAGTATCGGGATCGGAGATATAATATTTTCCTTTCATGTCCTGGGAATAAAACTGTGCGTCATCGCTATCACCAAATGGCGTAATGATTGGAGCACCTTTAATCGGAGCAATCCCTGTGTTTTCTTTACCTTTAATCACATATTGGATATCGCAATATTTTCGATGAGAATGCCATTTAGCATCAACCAATTCTGTAGAAGGTGTTTCTGTAATATCAGCGAATACATTTTCTCCATCAATCACATACTTTCCGGGCTTTAGGCTGTCAAGATTGTTATCTCTCAAAAAAGCAAAGGCTTTATCCCACCAAATTTTATTTGTATTGTATTGCCTGGCAAATTCCAACTGATCAGTTGATTTATGAGGTCGCAATTTCATTCCATTTAACCATTCCCCTTTCTCGTATCAGACAGTTGCTTTTTCTTTTGTCCAACCTGAAACTGATTGAGCAAATGTTATTGGCTCGGAAACCATGAGAAATAAAAACATTAATAGTAAGTATCTCTTCGAATGCGTTCTTTTCATTATAATTGATTAATTAAAACTTCAAAAACAAGACCAACAATAGTTTTATTCTGCCACTTTCTTAGCATTTGATGTCACATTTCCTATCATAATGATGTCTTTTAACTGATCAGCACCGGCAGAAAGGAAAAGATCTGTTCCCGGAAATGCTTTGCTGTTTCTGACTATTGTGCCGGGACTTTTTTCAATACGAATTACAGGGGTATTTGGCAATGGTTTTGGAGATGAAACATTGTCTAATTCGGTTTCTTTTGAATTCCGGATTAAGAATGCAGGTCCATTTTCAGCAATAACACGCACATTTTGTAATTCCAAATCATAAGTGTTCGTTGCTTCGATTCCTTTTTTGCCTGATGCGATTAAATCTGAAATCCTGAGTCCTTCTATCGGCATTTCCGGAAGCCCCAATACATTCATCACCTCTTTTGCATGATTGATTGTGATATTACTGATGGCGATATTCCTAAAAATGGGTGTCCGGTTTGAAACAATCGTTGTGTCCCCGGTATAGACCTCTCCTTCCATGGAGTAGTAATTTGTGATGTCAATCGCCTGACCAACATTATTCATGGTCCAATTGTCAAAACGGGCATTTTCTATTACCCCTCCCCTACCCCGCCGGCTTTTAATACGAATTCCAACTTGGGTTCCTTCGCAGGTGATATTGCTTGCTACCAGGTTTCTTATTCCACCTGCTGTTTCGCTTCCCAAAGTAACCGCGCCATGTGCTTTTCTTACCGTGCAGTTAGTTATAGTTACATTTTCCGTTGGACGGTCAACACGTAGTCCGTCAGCATCTTTTCCCGCCTTAATCACAATTCCGTCATCGCCAGTCTCAATAAAACAATCTGAGATTCTAACAAAGCTGCTCGATGAAAGGTAGATTCCGCCGGTATGCACTCCAGGATAGGTTTCAACTGTTATGCCATGAACCACAACATTTTCGGAATATAAAATATGCACAGGCCACATTGGCGAACCAATAATATGGATTCCTTCGATCAGTACTTTTTTACAATTCATCACTTGAATAAATGGTGGCCGTAATTCCGCTGCCGCTTTTAGATACTCCTCATCAGTAGCAGGGGTTTTAACCTCAAGCGATTTCAAAAGGTTTTCCCAGTTTATGCCGGCAGCCGAATTGCCATATCTCGGCTTCAGTTTCATCCATTCTGCATTATCAGTAGTAATTGTTCCTCCACCTGATATTGTTACATTTTCCAAATCACGTCCTCCGATCAAAGGAACCGGAGTCAGGCATTCTATTTCCTGATTTTTTCCTTTCACATAAGGAAGGTTTTGTACCGGGAATTTCAGTAAAGCCCCTTCAGAAATACAGAGGTTCAGGTTGCTCACCAATTCAATAGGTCCGCAAGTATAATTTCCGGCAGGAATATAAACGGTACCACCTCCGGCAACTTTAGCAGCCTGAATGGCAGCATTTATTCCTATAGCTGCATCTTCTTTTCCATTGTTCAGCGCACCATAATCTAAAACATTAAAATACATTCCTTTGAAAGAATTTGTTTTAGCCTTGATTGAACTGGTTTGACCCCATGATATATTATTCAAAACAAGCAGGCAAATAAGACAAAGTAAAAAAGTTCTTTTTTTGAATGTTTTCATAATCCCTTCTTATTTTCCATTAAGTAACGGTTTATCATTCATGAGATCATTTTTCAGTACAAGAATATCCACATCGTTAACAACATTTTTTTTCGTAACTCCTGAAAACACACAATCTTGAACGTTAATATTTTTCACACATTTTAATCCTTTAATGCCTTCCATATAAAGGGCATAAGCTGATTTTTTAGACGTCATTTTTGAAATAAAAACCTTTTTAATCATTGGAGGAAATTTCCCCTGTCCTTCTTTATCAATATGATAATTACTGTTAATGGATATCACAGCAGTCTTGACCTCTCCAACAGTGATATTCCTGACATAAATACCATCTGTAACACCACCACGACTGTTGTTGGTTTTTATGAGGATAGCGTTATCCAATTCAGGACTGTTCATCTGACAATTCTCAATAAAAATATTTTTACAACCTCCTGAAATCTCACTTCCCATCGAAACGCCACCATGTCCGTTTTTCATATTACAATTCCTAATGATGACATTTTCAATAGGGGTATTTTGTTTCCTTCCATCGAAATCCCTTCCCGATTTTAATGCTATACAGTCGTCACCGGTATTGAAAGTACAGTTTTCGATCAGAACATTTTTGCACGATTCAGGGTCGCAACCATCACTATTAGGCCCCATGCTATTAACAGTAACGCCGCGTATTATTACATTCTCGGAAAGCAGGGGATGGATGACCCAAAAAGGAGAGTTGATAATTGTAACGTCTTCAATTTTAATTCCTTTACAACGAATAAAATTGACAAACTGTGGTCTCAGATAATGCCCTTCACCCATTTTTCTTTCAGTTATTGGCACACGGGTATCATTATACTTTTTTAATAATGGTCTGCAATTCTCATCCAATTGACAGCGAGTCCCTGCAACATATCCCCATTTTGCAATCCCTTTCCATGGCCACCAATGTTGATTGTCGCCTTGTCCATTCAAAGTTCCTTTACCTGTGATAGCGAAATTCTTCTGTCCGTCAGCATAAAAAAGCGGAGAATAGTTGTAACATTCATCACCCTCCCAATGTGTATAAACCAAAGGCAAATAATCTGCAGGGTCAGTAGAGAACTTTAAAATTGCGTCGGCATCGATGTGCAAATCAACATTACTTTTCATGATAATAGGTCCGGTCAGAAAATTTCCCTTGCTTATCAATACCCGGCCTCCCCCATCTTTACTACATTTAGTGATGGCAGCATTGATAGCTTTAGAGTTATTTGTAACACCGTCATCTTTTGCTCCAAAATCAACAATATTATATACTTTTTTAGGAAATTGAGGGTCTTTAATATATTTTAAGATATTAATAGTCAGGTCCCATGAAGATTTATTTTCACTGCTCTGGCATATTCCTTTTAGACTGGAAATGGTGATAACCATTATTATGATTGATGCAAATATTTTCATTCGGTTTATTTTATTCTTAGGTTAATCTGTAGTTTTTGAAATCCAATGATTCAAGAGTTAAAATTATAACTTTTTCTCAGTTATTGGGATGTCTTTTTATTTCTGTGAATTAATGGGTCAGTCTCCAATTCCATTCATTTCCATTTATTGCTTGTATCATATCACAATAACAATGATTTTTTTCATTCCTTTGTAAATATTTCTCAAAAACTATCTACTTTCGAAGTCACCATAATTTTAAAAATCCTTCAGTGAAAAAATTTCAGGCTATTTCTCTATTTTTATCTGTTTTCTTGTTCTTTGTAAGTACGGCATACGTTACAATCAAAGCTCAATCGGTCTACGTTGCGCCAACACTTCCATCAATTTCTGATAAAGCTTTCAACATCAAAGATTATGGTGCAGTTGGAGATAATATAACGGATAACACTAAAGCTATCAATGATGCAATAAAAGCTGCAGCTAATGCAGGTGGTGGAAAGGTTGTTGTTCCATCCGGCATATATTTAAGTGGTCCGATTCAGTTTACCAATAATCTGAACTTACACATCGACTCTGCTGCAATTCTAAAGATGTTATCAATAGATAAATATCCCGGTGGGATCGTTGAGGGAACAGCTTTTATCAGTGGTTCAAGCCTTCACGATATTGCTGTTACCGGCAAAGGGATGATCGATGGACAAGGTAGTCCATGGTGGCCATATGCAAAAACATCCAAAACTGCGAAACGTCCCCGTATGATTGCTTTCAGGGATTGCACCAGAGTGTTAGTTGATCAGGTGAAACTGATCAACTCGCCAATGTTTCATATTGCAATTGGGGGTAAATCATCGAATGTAACAATACGTAACGTAATTATTCGTGCTCCGGCATCAACCGATCCTGTGAATCCAAGTCATAATACCGATGCTTGCGATGTTAGTGGAAGTAAGATATTGGTTCAGAATTGTGATGTTAGCGTAGGTGATGATAACTTTACTTGCGGTGGCGGCACTTCGGATGTCCTCATTACCGGTTGTACTTATGGTAATGGACATGGCGTTTCAATTGGCAGTCCGACAAGAGGTGGAGTATTAAATCTGACTGTTGAAAATTGCACATTTACAAATACTGAATGTGGCATCCGTATTAAATCAGATCGTGATAGGGGTGGAATACTTCAGCATATAACCTACCGAAATCTGAAAATGACGAATGTGATTCTTCCAATTCTGATTTATGCCACATATAATGCACCAGAAAGGGAGTATAGAGATTTGCAAAAGATTACCCCCGAGATCGCTGCCAAATATCCATCGGCAACTGTAACTGATCTTACACCCATCTATCGTGATATCACTTTTGAAAATATTACTGCAACTACTCAACAGGGAAAACGTGCCGGCCTGATCTGGGGTTTGCCTGAAGCTGCAGTAACTAATGTTCTCTTTAAAAATGTCAATATTACCGCGGATAATCCTTTTGGAGTCTTCTTTGCCAATAACGTTAAACTGGTAAATTGCAAAATAAAAACGAATGGAGGAGAAAATAAATTAGAACTTACAAATGCGAATGTAACAATAGATGGTAAAGAAGTAAAATAATCAGACTTAACTGAGTTAATAATCCTTTATACACTGTCTTTTACTCTGGGGATGAGGCTAGTAATACTCCTATATAATTAGGGTATAACTCCCATCGCGTCCTTAATCGGTCCATGGGAGGTCCGTGGGAGGTCCGTATCACCACAATACAATGAATATGATGGTGAGATGTAGTTTTTGTAAACCTCCTACAGACATGATGTGGAGGTGATGGGAGTTATACCCTAATATTATGGCTGTTACACCACCTTCTTCCCTTAATTATCTGTTGAGAACGACACCAACGACATCTCTGTAAATAAGGCGCTAAACAGAAGGGTAGAGTTTGTTAAGTTGTAAGTGGATTTTAAGACTAAAATTAATATTTGTGTTTTTTGTCTTGGTTTATTTTTATTGACTTCACGTCAGTAAAGGCGTTGGTGTGTGAAAAAAATACTTAAGATTTAATGAATTGGGCATGAACTGTAGTGAATACGATTACAGTATATCAGCCTCATAATGACAACATTACTAATCCTTGGTTTAAGAATAGAATGATGATAGAGAAGTGGTGTGGGAGGTAAAAACCGACACACAAATCATGTTTCACCCACCTAATCAATCTTTTAATTCGCGAAGACCAAGCTGATTAAGTCTAACTACACGATAGCCGACTTAACGTAATTATAGACCTAAAATTTAACATTGTATACCTGAGATAAAAGGATCGGTAAAATTTTTTTCATATATTTGTTTACAGATAATCAATTTTAAAAACCTGATTGTGAGATGAATTTTCGTTAAAATGTGACCAAATCAGAAATTCAGTTTGTTTCTGATCAAATCATTCTGTTTTGCACTTTACTTTTTAGGAAATCTGAGAATTTTGTAAAATAAAAAATTACATTTAAATGAATACTATTAATCGTCTGTTACTCCTGCTGGGAATTGTGTTTTTCTTCACACTCAACAGTTCAAAAGCTCAAAATCCCTTTATTCTTAACCAGTTTTCTGCAGATCCTACTGCAAGGTTATTTGGAGATCGGGTGTACGTTTATCCTTCTCACGATATCCCTGTTCCGGTTGGCAGTAAGGCCCGTGCCAATTGGTTCTGTATGGAAGATTACCACGTGTTTTCATCCGAAAACATGACAGACTGGACCGATCATGGCATGATCGTGAGCCAGAACAAAGTCAAATGGGTCGATTCCACTGCTTATAATATGTGGGCTCCGGATTGTGTTTTCAAAAACGGAAAATATTATTTCTACTTCCCGGCTGGAGTAAAGTCAAATTTTGGTAGAGGTTTTGGAATTGGAGTAGCCATTTCAGATAAACCATCAGGACCATTTGCACCCCAGGCAGAACCGATTAAAGATGTTCACGGCATCGACCCGAACGTGTTTATCGATAAAGATGGACAGGCCTATTTATACTGGTCCTCAGGAAAGTTTTTTGCGGCTAAATTGAAAGAAAACATGTTTGAACTTGCTTCTGAGGTGAAAATCCTTGAAGGATTTCCAACGTTTGGACTGATTGAAGGTCCATTCTTATTTGAACATAATGGGACGTATTATATGACCTATCCCCATGTTCAAAATAAGATCGAAAGGCTCGAATACGCCACCGCAAACAGCCCCAAGGGTCCCTTCACATTTGGAGGTGTTCTCATGGATGAATCGGTTTCAGGATGCTGGACCAATCATCAATCTATTGTGAGCTTCAAAAACCAATGGTATCTGTTTTACCACAATAATGATTTGTCACCAAAATTTGATAAGAACAGGTCGATCAGAGTTGATAGTTTATTTTTCAACAATGACGGATCAATTCGAAAAGTAATTCCAACTTTGAGAGGTGTAGGTTTAACCGATGCGACCAAACAAATACAGATTGACCGGTTTAGTCACATAAGTGATAATGGCGTCAAAATCAATTTCCTTGATTCACTCAATACTTTTGCTGGTTGGAAATCTGTATTTAATAACAGGAACGCCTGGATCCAATATAACAGTGTTGATTTCGGGAAGAAGAACCTGAAAACGGTTAATGTCAGAGCATTTTCAAAAACAGGTGGTATTATTCAGATCCGACTAAACGATATCAGTGGTCCTATAATTGCTAAAATTGAAATCCCGGAGGGCAATGAATGGAATATTGCCAGCACCGGGATATCTAAATATTATCAAGGCATTCACAATATTTTTGTGCAACCATTGGGTGATAATACGATCGAAATTGATTGGGTAAGTTTTAAATAATGAGAATTGAATCAGAAATGGATAGAATAATTGATTACAATCACCCTAAAAATTAATTGATAATTTAATAAAATGAAAATACGATCAATCTTTACATTCCTGGTGGCGATTTTGCTGTTTCCAAATATAAATTACGGCCAGAATCCTATTATACAAACTTGCTATACAGCAGATCCCGCTCCAATGGTGTATCATGACACCGTTTATCTTTATACTGGTCACGATGAAGATAAATCAACATGGTTTACCATGAAAGATTGGAAATGCTACTCTTCAACCGACATGGTCAACTGGACTGATCATGGATCACCATTATCGCTCAAAACATTTGCATGGGCGAAAAAAGATGCCTGGGCAGGTCAATGTATATTTCGCAATGGTAAGTTTTATTGGTATGTGCCAATGAATAGAGCTGATGGTAAAGGTATGGCAATTGGGGTGGCTGTAGGAAACAGACCTACTGGCCCTTTTGTCGATGCCATTGGTCATCCGTTAACATACACCGGTACCGGTGATATAGACCCGACTGTATATATTGACGATGATGGTCAAGCTTGGTTGTATTGGGGAAACCCAAATTTGTACTATGTAAAACTAAATGAAGATATGATCTCCTATTCCGGGGAGATTGTAAAAGTGCCTTTAACAGAAAGTGGGTTTGGGAAACGTTTTGGAGACCCTAAACGTTCAACTTTATACGAAGAAGGACCATGGTTCTATAAACGAAGTGGATTGTATTACCTGCTTTATCCGGCAGGCGGAGTCCCTGAACACCTGGCCTACTCAACAAGTAAAGGTCCAACAGGACCATGGGTTTATCAGGATACCATCATGCGGATAATTCGCAAAGGTGGAGCTTTTACAAATCATCCCGGATTAATCGACTATAAAGGGAAAACATATTTGTTTTATCATAACGGAGCTTTGCCAGGAGGGGGTGGCTTCACACGTTCGGTTTGCGTTGAGGAATTTAAATATAACACTGACGGGACAATCCCGAGAATTACCAATACTGTTGAAGGTATTACAAAAAGTGTCGGGAATTTAAATCCCTTTATTCGAAATGAAGCTGAAACCATTGCATGGGAAGTTGGCGTTAAAACCGAAATGAGCCCGGAAGCAGGTGTTTATGTTACAGGTATTAACAATAATGATTACATAAAAGTTAGAAGTGTTGACTTTGGCAATGGGGCTAAATCCTTTGAAGCAAATGTATCTACTGCTTCTCAGGGTGGAAAAATTGAAATCCGCATTGACAGTCTTACCGGATCATTACTGGGGACCTGTTCCATAGAAGAAAACAGTGGAGACTGGAAGAAATGGATCACCAAAAAATGTAAAATAACCAGGATTAAAGGAATTCATGACCTATATTTTGTATTCTTGGGTGGTGAAGGTGATCTGTTCAATTTTAACTGGTGGAAATTCTCTCGTAAATAGTATAATTCAAATAAAGTTTATGATTAAGAAAAAAATAAGTATATTGATAACATTGCTGATATTATTGACTATCAGTGGACAGTCACAAACATATCAGAAAACCAATTATGGGTTGAAATCAAACATCAACTCCATTGATGTTGAAATCCAGTTTTTTAGTCCATCCATTGTGAGGATACTTAAATCTCCATCAGGTAAAGATTTTAAAAAAGAAAGCCTTTCAGTTATCAAGTCACCCCAAAAAACAGCATTTAGTATTAAACAAAAAGGTGATGACCTTTCACTGAAGAGTGAAAGTGTAAATGTGAACCTGAACCTGAAGAATGGAGTTATATCGTTCACATCGCTTTCCGGTACTTCTCTTTTAAGAGAGAAAGAATCCAGCGCTGTGTTTAACGATTTTAACGATGCCGGGGTAAAAACATATAGTGTATCACAGTCATTTGTATTGGATAAAGATGAAGCCATTTATGGTTTGGGACAGCAGCAGCAAGGTAAAATGGTGCAACGGAACTTGAAACTGAAGATGATACAGGGAAATACAGATGATTATGTTCCTTTATTTCAATCGGTAAAAGGGTATGGCCTGTATTGGGATAATTATTCCCCAACAACCTTCTCAGATAATCAGGATGAAACTTCATTCAAATCGGATGTTGGCGATTGTGCCGACTACTATTTCATGTATGGAGGCAATGCTGATGGTGTTATAGCCCAAATGCGTGACTTAACCGGCCAGGCTCCAATGTTTCCTTTATGGACTTTCGGTTATTGGCAAAGCAAAGAGCGTTATAAAACACAAAATGAAGTGGTGGATGTTGTACAAAAATACCGACAGTTAGGTGTACCGATCGACGGCATAATTCAGGATTGGCAATATTGGGGCAATAATTACTTATGGAACTCGATGGAGTTTTTGAATGCAGATTATAGTAATCCTAAAAAGATGATTGATGATGTGCACAAACTGAATACCCATATGATTATCTCCATATGGTCATCTTTTGGACCAATGACAAAGCCTTACAAAATAATGGATAAAAAAGGGATGTTATTCAACATAGACACATGGCCCGAATCAGGATTAGAAACATGGCCTCCCAATAAGGAGTATCCTTCCGGGGTAAGGGTTTACGACGCATATAATCCCGAAGCCCGCGATATATACTGGAATCAACTGAACAAGGGTATCTTTTCCTTAGGAATGGATGGTTGGTGGATGGATTCGACCGAGCCTGACCATTTTAATTGGAAACCGGCAGATATGGATACCAAAACTTATCTGGGTTCATTCCGCAAAGTACGTAATGCCTATCCTTTAATGACCGTGGGTGGTGTTTATGACCACCAGCGTTCAGTTACTTCCGAAAAACGTGTATTTGTCCTTACCCGTTCTGCTTTTGCCGGTCAACAGCGTTATGGTGCCAATACCTGGTCTGGAGATGTTACTGCATCGTGGGATGCACTGAAAAAACAAATCTCTGCAGGATTGAACTTTTCACTAAGTGCTATTCCTTATTGGAACAGCGATATCGGAGGTTTCTTCCTGAGCCGGTTCAGAAAGAAACTTAATGATGCTGAATATCGTGAACTTTATGCCCGTTGGATTGAGTTTGGGACTTTCTGCCCGATGATGCGTTCACATGGAGCCGATGCACCCCGCGAAATCTATCAGTTTGGCAAAAAAGGGGATAAGGTGTACGATGCCATTGAAAAATATATAAATATACGCTATCGTTTATTGCCCTACATTTATGCTGCTTCGTGGGATATTACTGCCAATCAATCGAGTATGATGCGGGCATTGGTTATGGATTTCCCTAAGGACAAGCAGGCGCTGGATATTAACGATGAATATATGTTTGGCAAATCAATTTTGGTATGTCCAGTTACAAATTCTATGTACTCAAAAAATACCGAAGAGGACTTCAGTTCTGTTAAAACAAAGGAACTTTACCTACCCAAAGGTTCAGATTGGTACGACTTCTGGACCGGTGAAAAATATCCGGGTGGACAAAAGTTGAACAAGGAAAGTCCCCTGGACATTATACCGTTGTATATAAAAGCAGGGACTATACTTCCCATCGGGCCCAAAGTACAATATGCCACTGAAAAAAAATGGGACAACATTGAAATACGTTTGTATGAAGGTGCAAATGGCGAATTTACTTTGTACGAAGACGAAAACGACAACTACAATTACGAAAAAGGGGCATATTCAACGATTACTTTTACATGGAATGATGCAAAAAAAGCATTGACCGTTAATGACCGTAAAGGTGCATTCCCCGGAATGTTAACCGATCGTAAATTCAATATTGTAAGAGTGACTAAAAACAAAAATAATGGAATGGATGTGGTTGAAAAATTCGATAAAGAGGTAACCTATTCAGGAAAGAAAATAGTAATTAATCTTTAAATGGATATTTTATCAATTATCAAATAATAACTACAATATGAAGCTAACATTCATTTTGATTATTTGTCTTTTGCCGTTTTTAAGCCAGGGGCAAGTTGTGAAAGGGTTTAAACAATTGTCTGACAAGATAAATATTACTTTATCAGATGGGACACTTTGCATTTATCCCCTAACTGAAAATACTGTTCGAGTCAGGTTTTATAAAAACACAGAAGTCCTTCAACCTGAGCTAATCTTAAGTTCAATAGCCCCAACTCCCAGGTTTCAGGTTTCCGATTCACCATTAAAACTTGAAATAAAGGCAAAAAAAATCGTAGTTATAATAAATAAACAAACCGGTAAATTGTCTTTTGCAGATCATTCAGGAAAAATATTTTTAAACGAAGAAGAAGGATCGCGGAAATTGGTGCCTGATTCCGTCAAGGGCGAACCTTGCTTCATGGCAGAACAGAAATTTGAGTCACTAGCCGATGAGTATCTTTTTGGATTAGGTCAGTTTCAGGATGGTCATTATAATTTAAGAAATGTTACTCGTCGATTAACACAGGTTAATTCACAAATTTCAATTCCATTTATCTACTCAAGCAAGGGTTACGGATTACTTTGGCATCAATATGGTCTTACCGATTTTAACCCCACAGATAATTTTGTAACACTGGAGAATCAAAAGCAATCGACCAACGGCAATAACCAGATGGCAGAAGTAACGACAACTTCCGGAACGCAAAAAGTATCGCAAAATCAGTCACTTTATTTCGGAAAGTTCAATGTATCGAAAGACGGATTATATTCCATTTTTCTCGATTTAGGTGACATGGGAAACCGTCAATATGTTGTTATCGATGGAAAACCTTGTGTTGACCAGAGCAATATGTGGCTTCCGCCTACTGTAAGTTCGCTTATAGAATTAAAGGAGGGTGAACATCAGGTTCAGGTTGTATGCAAATCCAGCAACACTCCCAGGGTATCATGGAAACTTACTGAAAACTCAACCACTTTTCGTTCACCTAATGCCAGACAACTCGATTTTGTGGTGTTTTATGGTCCCTCAGCTGACAGCGTAATAGCCACTTATCGGAAACTTTCAGGAAACGTCCCAATGTTTCCACTTTGGGCTTATGGGTTTTGGCAATGTCGTGAACGGTACTCTTCGAGTACCCAACTTGTGGAAACGGTGAAGGAATTCCGCAAAAGGAGTATACCGATGGATGTAATAGTACAAGACTGGCAATATTGGGGAAAATATGGATGGGGTGTCATGAAATTCGATGAAACGCATTATCCGGATCCGGCAGTTTTTATCAAAGAATTGCATGATTTAAATGCACATTTCAGCATTTCGGTTTGGGAAAATTTGAACAAGAATTCTGACATTGGAAAAGACTATCTTGCTAAAAAGCTTTTCATTCCCAATAGTCCGTGGTTAGATGCACTAAACCCTCTTGCACGTGAGACACATTGGAATGCCTTGAATCAGAACCTCTTTGCGTTTGGTGTTGATTCATGGTGGATGGATGCTACGGAGCCGGAAAATGATGGCTTGAAAAGCAAAAAAACTTATTTGGGGTTAGGCGACTTTTACCGTCTTACTTATCCATTGTTTGTGAGCCAAGCCGTTTATGAAGGGCAAAGAAAAACTACATCCGAAAAACGGGTTTGTATTCTAACCCGATCGGCTTTTCCTGGTCAACAAAAGTATGGCATTATTAACTGGTCTGGCGATATTGGTGGAAACTGGGATACGTATAAGCGGCAAATTGTAGCAGGGTTAAATTATACCATAACAGGTTTCCCATATTGGACTACCGATATCGGAGGTTTTTTCAGACCCGGCTCCTCGCAATATACGGATAAAAAATACCAGGAGTTACTTACGCGTTGGTTTCAATGGGGCGCTTTAAATCCGATTTTTCGTATTCATGGATACCAGTCAGAAACTGAACCATGGAAATATGGACAACAAGTTGAGGATAACATGCGTAAAATGTTAAATCTGCGCTATAGATTACTCCCCTACATCTATTCTGAAGCATGGCAGATCACAAAAAACGGATCAACTATTATGCGGCCCCTTGTTATGGATTTCAATAATGATCAAATTGCTTTAAATCAGTCTTTTGAATATATGTTTGGGAAATCTTTCTTAGTAGCTCCTGTCACAGAACCTGAAATAAACAAGTGGAGTGTTTATCTTCCCAAATCGACAGCATGGTATGATTTCTGGACCGGCAAACACTATGAAGGAGGGCAAACAATAAAGACTGATGCACCAATGGATAAAATCCCCCTATTTGTTAAAGCAGGTTCCATTATCCCAATGGGCAAGTTTGTGCAATATGCAGGTCAAAAATCTGCTGATACACTTGAAATACGCATATATAAAGGGACGGATGGAAGGTTTGATTTATATGAAGACCAGGGTGACAATTACAGTTATGAAAAAGGAAATTATACAATTGTCCCATTTAAATGGGACGAACAACGCCAAATCCTGACTATTGGTGAAAGAGAGGGAAATTATCCAAATTGCCTAAAGAAACGTATCTTTAATATTGTTTTTGTCAACGAATCAAATGGTTTTGACATTACCGACAGCAATTTGAAAAAGCATGTTAACTACACCGGGAAAAATATTGTATTAAATTTTAAATAAAGTCATGAATAAGAAGATTTTGGGAACAATCCTTTTGTTGTTTATAAGTATTTGCAATACACTGGGTCAAGATAAATTATATTCTAATTCATTCTTCCTTGGAGATGTTAAACTTCTGAATGGACCATTTAAAAAAGCACAGGACCTTAACATTAAAACACTGATGCAATATGATGTGAACCGTTTTTTAGCTCCTTATCTGAAAGCCGCCGGTTTGCCAAGTAAGGCAGAAAACTATCCAAATTGGGAGAGTTCCGGTTTGGATGGGCATATGGCAGGTCATTACCTTTCTGCGATAGCAATGCATTATGCATCAACAGGGGATATTCGTTGTAAGGATCGGATGGAAATAATGATCAGTGTGCTAAAGAAATGTCAGGATGCAAATGCTAAAGACACAAACTTCATTGGATATCTTGGGGGAGGGCCTAATGCTAAAACCATGTGGCTTAAAATTAAAAATGGAAATCCTTCAGCGATTTATGATGGCTGGGCCCCCTGGTATAATGTTCACAAGATGTATGCCGGTTTGCGTGATGCATGGATGTATGGAAACAATGAACCCGCAAAAGCAATGTTCCTTAAATTTTGCGACTGGGGAATCAGTTTATGTGAAAAACTATCAGATGCTCAGATGGAGACGATGCTTTCAAATGAACAAGGAGGAATGAATGAAGTGTATGCTGATGCCTACCAAATTACAGGGGATAGCAAATACCTGAATATGGCTAAACGCTTTTCTCATAAAGTTATCCTTAATTCTTTTGCATCAAAAATTGATAATCTGGATAATAAACATGCCAATACACAAATACCTAAGGCAACAGGGTTTCTTCGTATTGCAGAAGAAAGTAATGACCCGACTTATATTACTGCATCTAAGTTTTTTTGGGAATCCGTAACGCAAAACAGAACTTTGGCATTTGGCGGAAATAGTCGCAAGGAGTTTTTTCCTCAACCTTCAGCTTGTATCGACTATATCACAGAACGGGAAGGCCCCGAATCATGCAATACCTACAATATGCTTAAACTTACTGAAGGGCTCTTTAGAATGCATCCTGATGCCAGTTATGCTGATTATTACGAAAGGGCTTTGTATAACCATATTTTATCTACACAGCATCCCGACCATGGAGGGTATGTTTACTTTACCCCGGTCAGACCCCAACATTACAGGGTTTACTCGGCGCCTAACGAGGCTATGTGGTGCTGTGTCGGGACAGGAATGGAAAATCATGAAAAATACGGGGAGTTTATTTATACACATCGTGCTGACACCTTGTTTGTAAACCTTTTTAGTGCTTCTGAATTAAAATGGAAACAGAAAGGGGTAACAATTACCCAACAAACACTTTTCCCTGATGAGGAAACTACAAAACTGACTATTCGCACTGCTACACCAAAATTCTTTAAATTAATGGTTCGGCACCCTTATTGGGTTGCTGCAAAATCATTTAAAATTGTTGTTGGAAAAGACACCTTATCTGTTTCTTCCAATCCTTCGTCTTATGTGCCAATAAACCGTAAATGGAAAGATGGTGATGTTGTAAAAATCATTTTGCCTATGGAAAACAGGCTAGAAGAACTTCCTAATGTTCCAAAATATGTTGCAGTTATGCATGGGCCAATTTTATTGGCAGCCAAAACAGGTACACAGGACATGAAAGGCCTGATCGCTGATAATAGCAGATGGGGGCATATTGCTAATGGTTCCTTAATTCCGTTGGATAAAGATCCTGTTATGATTGGGGAACGTTCTACGCTGTTATCTAAGATTTATCCTGTGAAGGGACAATCTTTGACATTTACCACAAAAGGATTGTTTGCTTCCGACTCGGATTCCCGATTAATATTAGAACCTTTCTTCCGTGTTCATGACTCGAGGTATATGATGTATTGGATGGCTTTATCAAAATCACAATACCAAAAAGTTGTTGATTCACTGTCAATAATCGAAAAAGAAAAGATCATGTTGGACAGACGAACGATTGATGCAGTTGCTCCGGGGCAACAACAACCTGAAGCTGACCATGTGCTTAAGTCTTCGAATTCCAGAACAGGCATCTTTCAGGATGAATTCTGGCGAGATGCCAGAAACGGGGGCTTTTTTAGTTATGTAATGCGTACTAATTCAGAAACCAGCCTAACGCTTATGGTTCGTTATCGAAGCGGTGAAACCGGGGGACGTCAATTTGACATAATGATAAATGGAGAAAAATTAGTTACAGAGAACCTTGCCGGCAAAGGGAATATATCCGGATTTATTAATTTTGAGTATCCATTACCTGATTCGATGATAACCGGAAAAGAATCTGTGGAAGTAAAGTTTCAGGCGGCAGCGGGTAACGCTGCAGGTGGAGTTTTTAATGCTCGCATACTTCGAAAAGTTCCTTTGAATTAATCACTATTAACTGATGATCATTTAAATCAATGACAAAACAATATAAATTTCTACAAATGAAAAATAAGATATGTTTAATGATTTTTTTCCTTTCAATTTTGTGTCAAACAAATCTGAAAGCACAAAATCCGATCATATTTGCTGATTGTCCAGACATGTCCATGATTCGTGTTGGCGATACTTATTACATGTCCAGCACAACTATGCACATGAGCCCGGGTGTACCAATCATGAAATCCAAGGATCTTGTGAATTGGAAAATCGTGAATTATGCTTACGATACCCTGGGAAATGTAGACGCCCTGAATCTTGATAACGGTAAAAATGCTTATGGAAAAGGCACATGGGCCAGTTGCATTCGTTACCATAAAGACACTTATTATGTTTCTACTTTTTCTCAAACTACAGGCAAAACCTATATTTTTAGTACAAAAAATATTGAAAAAGGACCATGGAAAGTAACCTCATTCAGACCTTCATATCACGACCATTCCTTGTTTTTTGATGATGACGGGCGCATTTATTTGATAACCGGAGCGGGTAAACTAAATATTATTGAACTTAAAGAGGATCTTTCAGGTGCGATACCGGGATCAGAACATGTGCTTATTGCAAATGCAAGTGCTCCGGCAGGTCCCAATATTAATCTGGGTGCTGAAGGTTCCCAATTATTCAAAGTGAAAGGGAAGTATTATCTGTTCAACATTACCTGGCCCAGAGGTGGTATGCGAACAGTTATTGTTCATAGAGCCGACAAGATTACGGGTCCATATGAGGGCAAGCTTGCATTCCAGGATATGGGTATAGCCCAGGGAGGAATTATTGACACTCCTGATGGCAGATGGTTTGCGTATTTATTCCGCGATTTCGGCTCGGTAGGCCGTATTCCTTATATTGTTCCTGTTAAATGGGAAGATGGCTGGCCTGTAATTGGCGTGAATGGAAAAGTTCCTGAATCATTGGATCTTCCTGCAAGTAAAGGTTTAATTCCAGGAATTGTTGCATCCGATGAATTTACCCGAAGTAAAAAAGATCTTGCGCTTCCTATGGTTTGGCAATGGAATCACAACCCTGATAACAAACTGTGGTCAGTTACCGAGCGAAAAGGATATTTACGACTTACTACCGGAAGAATTGATACGATTTTCACACAAGCAAAAAACACATTGACCCAACGAACCATTGGACCCGTATGTTCCGGTTCAATCTTTATTGATGTAACAAATATGAAGGAGGGTGATTTTGCAGGCCTTGCTCTTTTGCAAAGAAAATTCGGACAAGTCGGTGTTAAATATGCAAATGGAGATAAAACTATCGTGATGATAAATGGCTCAACAGCAAAACCTGTAGAAGCCCAAAGTGTTCCATTGAATCAAAAAATGGTATACTTTAAAGCTGAATGTAATTTTGAAAACAAAACCGATCTTGCCAATTTCTTCTATAGCCTGGATGGTAAATCGTGGACACCAATCGGTTCTCAGCTTAAAATGGAATACTCAATGCCTCACTTTATGGGTTACCGCTTTGGACTGTTTAACTATGCAACAAAAAATCCGGGTGGATTTGTCGATTTCGATTATTTCCACATAAACGATCAAATAACTAAACAGCAATAATAACAAATTCGATATTTCTCTCCTTTCTGTTCATAAAAACATATTGAACAGAAGCTGAAATGAAAAATCAAAAAGAAAACAGTATGAAATTACAACTAAGTTTGTTCGTATTCATAGGATTACTTTTCTTAAACATGACCGCCTACTCGCAGGATAAGAATTTTTATATTTATCTGTGCTTTGGACAGTCAAACATGGAAGGTAACGCAAAAATTGAACCACAGGATACTACAAATGTGGATAGTCGTTTTAAATTACTGGAAGCAGTAAATTGTCCCGATCTGGGAAGAACAAAAAACAATTGGTATACTGCTATTCCTCCTTTGTGTAGAAATCATACAGGTTTAACCCCTGTCGATTATTTTGGAAGAACAATGGTTGCAAACCTACCTAAAAAAATCAGAATAGGTGTTATTAATGTTTCTGTAGCAGGTTGCAAAATTGAAATGTTCGATAAAGATAATTTTCAGGTGTATGCGGCAATAGGCCCGGATTGGATGAAAAATATGGTTAAAGAATATGACGGAAATCCTTATGCACGTCTTGTAGAGTTAGCTAAATTAGCACAAAAAGATGGTGTTATCAAAGGCATCCTTTTGCATCAGGGTGAATCAAATACCAATGATACTCTTTGGACAAAAAAAGTAAAAGTTGTTTACGACAATCTATTAAAGGATCTGAATCTCAAGCCCAACTCTGTACCTCTTCTTGCCGGTGAGGTCGTAAATGCTGATCAGGGTGGAGTTTGTGCAAGTATGAATAAAATCATTGCAAAGTTACCTCAAGCGATTTCTAATTCATACATTGTTTCTTCCAGCGGCTGTCCTACGGCTAAAGACCATTTGCACTTCACAGCTGAGGGTTATCGGATACTGGGGAAACGATATGGCGTGAAAATGCTTTCATTATTGGGTTACAAGATTGCAGATTCGGAATAACCTTAGTCACCTTAAAACTTTTGAAATCATCTCTTTAATATTCATAAAATAGTTAAGTATGAAAAATGTATTATTACTTTCTGCGATTCTTTTATTATCTATTGCCTCCTTTGGGCAAAAACTGCCTTACCAGAACCCACTTTTAAGTTCGGAACAAAGGGCAAATGATTTACTCAAGCGACTTACATTGCCCGAAAAGGCAATATTAATGTGTGATATTTCTGAAGCAATTCCTCGCCTGGGAATTAAGAAATTCAATTGGTGGAGTGAAGCATTGCATGGATATGCCAATCAGGGCAACGTGACTGTTTTCCCGGAACCCATTGCAATGGCTGCATCTTTTGATGTTAATATGGTATATCATGTGTTTGATTTCGTGTCTGATGAAGCCCGTGCCAAATATAATGAAAACATTAGAAAGGGCACTGAAGACAAACGTTTCAACAGTCTTTCTGTCTGGACACCCAATATCAACATCTTCAGGGATCCTCGTTGGGGTCGTGGACAGGAAACCTATGGAGAAGATCCATTCCTAACCGCACAAATGGGTGTTTCAGTCGTCAATGGATTACAGGGACCTGTTGATTCAAAGTATAAAAAAATGCTGGCTTGTGCTAAACACTTTGCTGTTCATTCAGGCCCGGAATCGACGCGTCATACTGCCAATATTAACGATGTGAAACTCCGTGATTTGTATGAGACCTATTTACCTGCATTCAAAACCTTAGTTCAGGACGCGGATGTACGCGAAGTGATGTGTGCTTATCAGCGTTTGGATGATGAACCTTGTTGCGGAAGCACACAATTGTTGCAACGTATTCTGCGTGAAGACTGGGGCTTTAAATATCTGGTTGTATCAGATTGTGGCGCCATCACCGATTTTGTTAGAAATTCAAAAGTATCTTCAGACAATACACATGCATCTGCAAAAGCTGTATTAGCCGGTACGGATGTTGAATGTTCCGGGTATGCCTATAAGCAATTACCTGATGCTGTTGCAAAAGGGCTGATTAAAGAAAGTGATATCAATAAGAGTATTCTCCGTCTTTTGAGAGGTCGGTTTGACTTAGGAGAAATGGATGATAACAATATCGTTCCCTGGTCAAAGATCCCAATGACGGTTGTCAATTCGGATGAACACAAGAAACTTGCTTTGGACATGGCCAGAGAAACCATGACCTTGTTACAGAATAAGAATAATGTTTTACCATTGAGTAAAACAGGACCAAAGATTGCGGTTCTTGGACCGAATGCAGATGATAAACGTGTCTTGTGGGGAAATTATAATGGAACGCCAAATCAGACCTCAACCATTTTGGACGGCATAAAAATGAAATTACCTGCTAATAAAATTTTCTATGACAAAGCATGTGAGGTTGTTGAAGACAAAATTATCTCAAGCTATATCGGCAACTGTTCGATTGATGGTAAAGCAGGAATAAAAGCAACATACTGGAATAACCGTGATTTAAAAGGTGATGTCGTTACAGTGGATCAGATTGTCAATCCTATTCAGCTGACTACTCTGGGTTCTCATCAATTTGGACAGGGGGTCAATATGACTGAGTTTTCCGGAAAATACGAAACAGTTTTCAAAGCTTCTGAATCAGGAGAAATCGTTTTTAAATATGAAGCAAGAGGAAGATTTGAACTGAAAGTTGATGGGAAAATTATCACTAATCCAATGGGCAGAAGTCGAATGGCAACCAGGATTCCTTTTACTGTTGAGAAGGGAAAAGAATATAATATCGAAGCTACTTTTGTGCAAACAGTCAATCAGGATGCCAGCTTAAACTTTAACATGGGGAAAGAGATTCCTATCAATTTTGATGCATTGATTGAAAAATTAAAAGGGATTGATGTGGTCGTTTTTGCAGGAGGAATCAATTCCCAATTGGAAGGAGAAGAAATGCCGGTTGTTCTGCCTGGATTTAGCCGCGGTGACAGAACGGATATGGAGTTGCCCCTTCCACAACGTAATTGCCTGGAGGCCTTAAAAAAAGCAGGTAAAAAAGTCATTTATGTCAATTGTTCAGGTTCGGCAATGGGATTTGTTCCTGAAACGCAAAACTGCGATGCGATTCTTCAAGCCTGGTATCCAGGAGAAGCTGGTGGCCAGGCTGTAGCAGATGTGCTGTTTGGAGATTATAATCCGGCTGGAAAATTACCCCTTACTTTCTATAAGAATATACAGCAAGTACCAGCGTTTGAAGACTATAACATGAAAGGACGAACTTATCGCTATATGACATCTGATCCATTGTTCCCATTTGGTTTTGGTTTAAGCTATACTAAATTCGCAGTTGGTGAAGCTAAAATTAGTAAATCACAGATTCAGACAAATGAGGGTGTCGAACTTTCAATCCCTGTCTCAAATATAGGCAAACGCAGTGGAACTGAGATCGTTCAGGTATATCTTCACAAGTTGAATGATCCTGATGGCCCACTCAAGACCTTAAGAGCATTTAAACGAGTTGAAGTTGCTGCAGGCAAGAATTCGATTGCCACAATTCAAATTCCTGCAAAGTCTCTGGAATGGTTTGATACATCTACAAACACGATCAGAGTTCATGCAGGTGATTATGAATTATTGTATGGAACTAGTTCAGACAACAAAGATCTGAAATCATTAAAACTTACGATTCTTTAATTCTTTAGCTAAAAATTTATGATCATGATTAAAAAAATATTATATCTGGTAGCTATAACACTACTTGTTGTAGCTACAAGTGATGGAATTTGCCAGACCTCAGGTAAAAAAAAGGATATCGGTTTGAAGGACGCTTTGAAAGGTAAGTTCCTGATTGGCGTTGCAATGAATAGTGATCAAATAACAGGGAAAGACACATTAGCGGACAAGCTGATCGCTAAACATTTCAATACTATTGTTGCTGAAAACTGTATGAAAAGTGGTCCACTTCAACCAAAAGAAGGAGAGTTCAATTTTACCCTTTCTGACCAGTTTGTAAAGTTTGGTGAAGAGCATAAGATGTATATTGTTGGACATACCCTTATCTGGCATTCACAAACTCCCAGGTGGTTTTTTACTGATGATAAAGGAAATACCGTTACCAGAGAAGTGCTAATTGAACGAATGAGAAAACACATTACCACAGTCGTGTCCCGCTATAAGGGGCGTGTAAATTGTTGGGATGTCGTAAACGAAGCCATTAATGATGATGGAACGTGGCGCAACAGTCCTTTCTATAAAATTATTGGAAAAGATTTTATAAAACTGGCTTTCCAATTTGCCCATGAAGCAGACCCTAATGCAGATTTGGATTACAACGACTATTCGATGTACAGAGAAGGCCGTCGAAATGCAGTTGTAAATATGATCAAAGAACTGAAGGCAGACGGTATTAAAATTACTGCTGTCGGTATGCAGGGTCACTTAGGTATTGATAATCTTCCGATTGCTGAATTAGAAAAAAGCATTGATGCTTTTGCAGCAGAGGGTGTAAAAGTAATGTTTACTGAACTCGATGTAAATGCACTTCCATCTCCTGGCAACCGTGGAGGCGCCGATGTTTCGCTAAACTATCAATATCAACAGAAAATGAATCCATACCCAAATGGTTTGCCTGATTCTGTAGCAACAATTTTACAAAACCGTTATGCAGAATTATTTCGCATGTTTATTAAACATAAAGATCAAATCAAACGGATAAATCTATGGGGGTTGACGGATGGTCAGTCATGGCTCAATAACTGGCCGGTTCGGGGTAGAACAAATTACCCCTTACTCTTCGACAGAAATTATCAACCTAAACCCATCGTGGAAACTATCATAAAGATGAGTACTCTGAAACCCACTAAATAATGAAAAAGACAATCATAATTATTTTTGCCGGCATAATAGGTATCCTATTACTTTCTGAAACCGGAAACAGTCAATCCATATCGTATAAGACATTTATGAACCCAGTAATTCCTGGTGACCATTCTGATTGTACTTTAACAAAGATTGGCGATGATTTTTACACAACAGGATCTTCATTTAATCCGACACCTGTAATATATCATTCTACTGATTTAGTTCATTGGGAAGCTATTGCTCAACCGGTATCTGCTGCCTGGACAGATTATGGAGACAAACCTTCTGGAGGCTGCTGGGGAGGGCAAATTGTTTATTACAAAAATAAATATTGGGATTTTTTCTCCCGCGCCAACACTATGCATTTTGTGACATCAGATAAACCGGAGGGTCCATGGAGTATGCCTACAAAGGTGAAAAATCCTTTACAACTTCCCTATTCATTGGGCTATGACAATTCTATCTTTATTGACGATGATGGAAAATGGTATATGGTCGTAAAAAACGGACAACCCAACAATGGTATCGTAGAATTAGGGAATGATGGACAACCTACCGGAGTGGTTTATAATTTAGGTTGGCTCAATCCCCAAAGTGAAAGGTTTCCTTTTAGCTGGGCTGAAGGTCCTGTAATGTGGAAAGAAAATGGATATTATTATTACTCATGTGCCAGAGATGTTGCGGGTGGTCAGAAAGTGCTCAGAAGCAAAACACTCACAGCCGATAGATCTGCATGGACTACTCCTGTTGATTTTTTCAATGAGAAGGATCCCGGGAAATCTTCTGCAATTTTTTCAGGCCCCAATCATAGCTCAGCAGCCGTTAAATTGAAAGATGGGACAAGTTGGGTGATGCACCCTGTTTGGGCAAGAGCCAATAAAAATGAATGGATTGGTCAGGGAAGACAAGGGCTGGTTAATCAAATACACTATGATGCAAACAATGAAGTTGTTGCAGATTATCCTGTGAATGTTCCTAAAACAGCTCCCAATTTACCTTCTGGTGGTATTCCATGGATGGTGCCAAAATCTGATTTTTTCACAACCAATCAACTAAATCCGGAATGGTCATTCTGGGGTTACACGCCGTCAACATCATATTCAATCACAGCACGCCCGGGTTGGCTTAGATTAAGTCCTAAAAGTACCGAAAAAGCTAATACTGTTATAAAGACTGACCCTGAACATAACTATTCATTAATAACACGTCTTGATTTTAATGCTAAAACCGCTTCAGACGAAGCTGGAATAAGAATCATGAATGGTTTGGAAGATTTATTTGTTAAGATTTATAGCTCAGTAAATAAGCAAGGAAGTAAAGTGATTTGTTTTAGTTTCGATAAAACATATTATGAGTCGAATAATNCNATTGGAAACACTTTGTGGCTTAAAATATTACGAGAAAACCATTTGCTTACTGGGTATTATAGTCCCGATGGTACAAATTGGACTCAGGTGGGTGAAACGATAAATGTTGCAAGTCTGGATAGTTTTAGTAAAAATTATAATGGTTGGTGTGGTAACAGACAAGGGTTATATGTTTTAGGCAAGCCCGCTGATTTTGATCTATATATCTACCGTGATGCATATTCTCCAATTCTTGCAGAATGTCCTGCAAATCAATTTGGAACAAATCGTGCTACTTTGGTTGATGGTACTACAGTTCTTGATAATATTCACAATGGTGATTGGGCACTATACGCCGGAGTTGAATTCGGATCAAAAGATTACCCTAAGTCTTCAGGATCGATACAAATGATGGCTTCCTGTGATACAAAAGGTGGAAATGTTGAAGTCTGGCTTGATGCTATTGAGCCAGGTAAAAAGATAGCAACCCTTAAAATTAATAGTACTGGAAACTTGACTACTTTCAAACAATTCAAAGCTAAAACAACTCAAACTGTGGGTCGGCATGATGTTTATCTTCGGTTTGTGGGTACTGGAGTCGACAAACTATTTACTATAAACAAATTTTCATTTATCTCCAGGAATTAAATGATTATTAAAGACACTCTCGGGTGGGCCCAGATAACTGGGTTTCACTCCACCAAAATCTACAACGATTTTTTGAAGGACTACACCCGGATCCACCATCCAGATCTTCAATGTGTGGGTTCCTTTTATTGAAAGGGTATGCTTTGAATTTCCAATCCGGTAATTGTCTGAAACTGCTTTCTCCCAATCCCTGTTACCATTTCGCGCATTATAATCCCCAGAAATCAGGGTCACCATTTGTGGAGTTTCATTATCAAAGGAAACAGCATAACGGATTGCCCTTCCTGGCATAAAGTTTAAAGCCGGACCACAATAGGTATTAACATTGACTGTGCCCATATCCGAAATTACCATCATGTATTCGAGGCAAGGTGCGTCTTTTCCGGGGATAGCAGCAGGAGCATTTGCAGGCGCTGATGTACGCATCCCTGACAAAGTATGCCCATAATCATCAATCTTCAACCATTTAAGGTTTCCAACATCATTTTTGGTCATATAATGTTCAGCTTCCATCGACACATAGCCATCCTCTTCTGCAAATCCATTGAGATTATCCTTTCTCAATTTCTGATCATTATACGTCTTAACAATCACTTTAACCTGTTTTTGGGTTCCTGAAATTGTAATGGTATCAGTGGATAAACCAGATGGAGCTTTGGTCCAGTCAATCTTGACTTTTATTTGCTTTTCCTTTTGGATTAAATCATTATCCTGAGGAGAAATGATAATCCAGGGTTTGGAACTCCTGATCGTATATTTAAATGGGATCTTGCCTTTATTAAATACATCAATGTGTTTTTCTGTGAGGTTTGGAGATGAGAGATTGGCGAATGTTGGCAGTTGTGCAGTCTCATTTGCTCCCGGCCAGATTGATTCTGAACCTTCAATCGCAACTCCCATCAATGCGCTATCCGGTATTTCAATTTGTTTTAGTTTTAGCGCTGACATGTTATTGAAGGG
>JGI24140J50213_10000190_pt1 | contig 29056 bp, 25 predicted proteins | sample BarGraIncu00222A_FD_50213 | JGI IMG/M metagenome (IMG submission 50213)
AGCGGCCGACCGAGCGGCCGACCGAGCGGCCGAGGATGGACCCGCCGGCGGCACGCACTGGGTCGAGCACCTGCGGGTGCCGTCGATGTCGCTCGGCACGTACTCGATCCAGGCTGGCGCGACGGACGACCAGACGCCGCACGGCGAGGACGAGATCTACGTGGTCGTCTCGGGCCGCGGCGCGTTCGAGGCCGGCGGCAGGCGGGTCGACGTCGGACCGGGCAGCACGTTGTTCGTCCCCGCCCTCGAGGACCATCGNTTCGTCGACGTCACCGAGGACCTCACCCTCATCGTCGTCTTCGCGCCGGCCGAGGGCTCCGTCCAGGACCCGTGAGGCCCGGCCGGCCTACTTGTCGATGTCGCCGGTGACGAAGAACATCGACGCGACGATCGCGGTCACGTCGGCCACCCGTTGCCCGCGCAGGACCTCGGGCAGCACCTGCACGTTGTTGAACGATGCCGACCGCAGCTTGAGTCGCCACGGGGTCTTCTCGCCGCGCGAGACGAGGTAGTAACCGTTGAGTCCCAACGGGTTCTCGGTCCACGCATAGGTCGCGCCCTCCGGTGCTCGTACCACCTTGGGCAGCTTGAGGTTGACCGGCCCGGGCGGCAGCTCGCCGACCGCGTCGAGGCAGGCGTCGGCGATGTCGAGCGAGACCGCGACCTGCTCGGCGAGCACCTGGAACCGCGCCTCCGCGTCGCCCGCCTCGCGCGTCACCAGCCGCAGCGCCCCAGCCGTCGCCAGCGACCCGTACGCGAGGTACGGCTCGTCCAGGCGGAGGTCCATCGCGACGCCTGACGCCCGCGCGATCGGTCCGCTGACGCCGTACGAGAGGACGTGCTCGGCCGCGAGGACGCCGATGCCTCGAGTACGAACCACGAAGGAGTCGTTGCCCAGCAAGGACTCCACGAGCTCTGGCAGCCGCGTACGAAGGCCGGCCACCGTCGTGCGCGCCCGCGCCTCCCACCCCTCGGGCACGTCCTCCTTGAGGCCTCCGACCCGGTTGAACATGTAGTGCATGCGGCCCCCGGAGACCTCCTCCATGAGGCGCTGCACCGTCTCGCGCTCGCGCAGGGCGGCGGCCAGCAAGCCGGTCGGCCCCTCGCCCAGCGGGAACGCACCGAGGAACATCAGGTGGTTGAGGACGCGCCCGAGCTCGGCCAGGAGCGTGCGCAGCCACACCGCGCGGACCGGCACGTCCATGCCGAGCATCCGCTCGACCGCGAGGACGACGCCCAGCTCGTTCGCGAACGCCGACAGCCAGTCGTGCCGGTTGGCGAGGACCACGATCTGCCGGTAGTCGCGTACTTCGAACAGCTTCTCGGCACCGCGGTGCATGTACCCGACGACGGGTACGGCGTCGACGATCCGCTCGCCGTCGACGGTGACGACGAGCTGCATCGCGCCGTGCGTCGACGGGTGCTGGCTGCCGAGGTCGAGGACGAGGTCGGCCGGTGCCAGCTCGCTGGTGGCCGCGCGCAGGACCGTCGGCCCGTCCTGCTGCGCATGTTCCTGGGCCACGGCGTCGATGGTGCCAGACAGCCGAAGGGGCGGGGACCGCGTGGTCCCCGCCCCNTCGCAACCGGGCCTACTCCGCCGGCGCCGCGACCTCCGCGACGTCGATCGTGCGCTTCGGTCCGGTGAACCACGTCTTCGCCGAGGCGAACCACCAGATCGTGAGGATGATGAGCGCTCCGAGCACGATGATCGGCGTGTAGTTGACCGACGCCCAAGCGAACAACGCGTTCCCTGGTACGCCGGCTGGCACGGTCGGCAGCAGGAAGTAGATGCTGACGATCGCGATCTCGATGACGGCGACCCAGCACATCCACTTGTAGTGCTTGCCGAGCGTCCACTGCCCGCCCTGGAACGCGTCGCCCTGCCGCAACCGCAGCCAGATCGGGATCAGGAAGGCGACGTACAGGCCGATGACGCCGATGGCAACGACGGCGAAGAACGCCACCGGGAAGTAGCCGCCGACGCCCTTGAGGGCCGGCAGCGTAAGGATCACCGCGACGATGGCGCTGACGATGACCGCGTTGACCGGGACGCGCTCCTTGTTGACCTGCGACCACAGCCGGTGGCCGGGCACGGCCCCGTCACGGCTGAAGGCGAACATCATCCGCGAGGTGCTGGTCAGGCACGACGTCGAGCAGAGGAACTGTCCGATCGTCGAGACGGTCAGCACGACCGCGGCCCACTTCGAGGTGAGGGCGAGCTGGATGACGGCGATGGCGCTGCCGCCGCCCTTGGTGACCGCCGCCGGGTCGCTGATCGAGTACAGGAACGCGAGCAGCAGGATCCAGCCGCCGATCGCCGAGAACAGGATCGACTTCCAGATGCCGCGTGCCGCGCTCATGTGCGCGTCCTGAGTCTCCTCGGAGAGGTGGGCGGAGGCGTCGAAGCCGGTGATCGTGTACTGCGTCAGCAGGAAGCCGAGCGGCAGGACGTAGAACAGGTACCACATGCCTCCGGTGGTCCCGTTGCCGAAGCCGGAGTTGTTCAGCCGGTGGAACATCGCGCCCACGGTGCCGTGGTGGCTCGGCACGAGCAGCAGCACGACGACGATCGCTGCAGCGCCGAACACGTGCCACCACACCGACACGTTGTTCATGACGGCCATCAGGTGCCCGCTGAAGATGTTGAACAGCGTGACCACGACCATCAAGATCATGAACAGGATGAACGTCTGCACCAGCGGGTTGCCTCCGAAGTTGTTGCCCCAGCCGGGCGCCCAGTACGTGACGATCAGCGTGTTGAGGAACGTCGCGCAGCCGTACACGACTGAGGCCGTGATGGCGACGAGGCCGATGAGGTTGAGCCAGCCGGTGTAGAACCCGGCCGCCGGACCACCGAGGCGCGAGGCCCACCAGTAGATGCCGCCCGAGGTCGGAAACGCCGAGGCGAGCTCGGACATGCACAAGCCGATGACCAGGATGAACGCCGCGATCAACGGCCAGCCGAGAGAGATCGCGATCGGGCCCCCGTTGTTCCATGCCTGCCCGAAGGTGCTGAAGCACCCGGACAGGATCGAGATGATCGAGAACGAGATCGCGAAGTTCGAGAACCCGGACCAGGAGCGGTTCAGCTCCTGCTTGTAGCCCAGCTCCGCGAGGCGCTTCTCGTCGGCGGTGAGATTGCTGATGTCGACCACGTCTGTCCCTCCCTCGGAACACCGAGAGCACAGGGGAGGACGGCGGGCCCGTCTTCCCTAGGCCGAGGTATAGCGCACTCAATGGTTCGAATGTGTGACTTTCGGGTTGCTTCGTCGAATCTGCCGAGATGGTTCGTACGGCGCAATAGTTTGCACAGGCCAACTATCTGGGCGATGATGGCTGGCCGGAGGCCAGATCGCCCATGAGCCGGTTCGACGTCGAGCACCCCCACTACAAGTGGGTCGCCCTCTCCAACACCACCGTGGGGATGTTCCTCGCGGTGATCAACTCCTCGATCGTGCTGATCTCGCTGCCGGCGATCTTCCGGGGCATCGGCATGGACCCGCTGGCGCCCGGCAACGGGGCGTACCTGCTGTGGATGCTCATGGGCTTCCTGCTGGTCACCGCGGTCTTCGTCGTCACGTTCGGCCGGCTCGGGGACATCTACGGCCGGGTGAAGATCTACAACCTCGGGTTCCTCGTCTTCGCGCTCGCGTCGGTGCTCCTCGCTGTCGACCCGCTGACGGGTACGCGCGGCGCCCTGTGGCTCATCCTGTGGCGGGTGGTCCAGGCCATCGGCGCTGCGATGCTGATGGCGAACTCGACGGCGATCCTCACCGACGCGTTCCCGCCCGAGCAGCGCGGCCTCGCGCTCGGCATCAACCAGGTGGCGGCCATCGCCGGCTCGTTCGTGGGACTCGTCCTCGGCGGGCTGCTGTCGGAGTGGAACTGGCGGGCCGTGTTCTGGGTCAGCGTCCCAGTCGCCTTCGTCGGTGCCGCCTGGTCGTACAAGTCGCTCAAGGAGGTCGGCGAACGGCACCAGGCCCGGGTGGACAAGGTCGGCAACGTCACGTTCGCGGCCGGCCTCGGCATCCTGCTGGCCGGCATCACGTACGGCATCGAGCCGTACGGCGGTCACTCGATGGGCTGGACGAACCCGTGGGTCGTGGCGGCGCTGGTCGGTGGCGTGGCCCTGCTGGTGCTCTTCGGGTTCGTCGAGAACCGGGTGTCCGACCCGATGTTCAACATGCACCTGTTCAAGATCCGGGCGTTCAGCGCCGGCAACCTCGCCGGGCTGCTCGCGTCGATGGGACGCGGCGGCCTGCAGTTCATGCTGATCATCTGGCTGCAGGGGATCTGGTTGCCGCTGCACGGGTACAGCTACGAGAGCACCCCCCTGTGGGCCGGCATCTACCTGCTGCCGCTGACCGTCGGGTTCCTGATCGCCGGCCCGCTCTCGGGCCACCTCTCCGACCGGTTCGGAGCGCGGCCGTTCGCCGTAGGTGGCCTGCTGCTCGTCGCCGCCACGTTCCTCGCGCTGCTGCTGCTCCCGGTCGACTTCCCGTACCCGGTGTTCGCCCTGCTCATCGCGCTGAACGGGATCGGTACCGGCCTGTTCTCGGCGCCCAACGTGGCGATGATCATGAACAGCGTGCCGGCGCGCCAGCGCGGCGCGGCCTCGGGGATGCGTGGCACCTTCTTCAACGCCGGCACCTCGCTGTCCATCGGCATCTTCTTCTCGCTGATGGTCGCCGGGCTCGCGGCCTCGCTGCCCACGACGCTGACGAACGGGTTGCGGGCCCAGGGCGTACCCGACGCGTTGGCCACGCAGGTGGGCGGCCTGCCTCCGGTCGGCAGCCTGTTCGCCGCATTCCTAGGGGTCAACCCGATCGCCGCGCTGCTCGGGCCGAGCGGGGTGCTGCACACACTGCCGCCGGCCAACGTGGCCACCCTGACGGGCCAGCAGTTCTTCCCGCACCTCATCGCGCAGCCGTTCCACGACGGTCTCGTCGTGGTGTTCGCTGCGGCAACGGTGATGATGGTCATCGGTGCGGTGGCGTCGATCTTCGACGGTTCCTCCAGCGACGCCGAAGGGCACTCGTCGCCNGCCGAGGGCGAGCGGCTCGGCGAGGAGCCCGAGGACGCCGACTCCGAGGGCGTACGGGTATGAACGGCGTGACCGTCGTGCCCGACGCCGCCGATGTGGTCACNGCGGAACGGNTGGGCGACGTCGTAGGACGGTTGGTCCGGATGCTCCGTCGGGCGCACCTGGCTCCCTTCGGGTCCAGCGCGATGTCGGCGCTCGCCACGGTGACGAGCCAGGGCCCGATCCGCCTCGGCGAGCTGGCGGAGCGCGAAGGCGTCACGCCGGCGACGCTCTCGCGCGTCGTCACCGTCCTCGAGCGGGCTGCGTTCGTCGAGCGGCGGACCGATCCGCACGACCGCAGGGCCGCGTTCCTCGTCGCCACGGCCGAGGGCCATGCGAGCATCGACGAGCTGCGGGCCGTGCGTGGCCAGGCCCTCGTCTCGCGCATGGCCCGCCTCTCGGCGCAGGAGCGGGCCGATCTCAGCGCGGGCCTCGACGTCCTCGAGCGCCTGCTCTGATCGGCTGATCGCGCCGACATCTGACGATTGGTGGGCCTAGATCAAACGAATCGTCGGAGCTGGTGGGGAAGCGGGGCGCCCACCGACTGGCAGAGCCACCAGAACCCGCCCAGCCCGTCGGGGTCCATGAGCTCGGCCGCCCCCTCGTCGACACCCAGCGCGCGCAGGGCGTCGGCCTGCCGCGACAGCACGACGGTCTCGGCGCCGGCGCGCGTGCCGGCCGCGGCGCAGGCGTCCATGGCGACGTGCGAGGTGAGGTCGCACGACCCGTCGGGTACGGGCGGCACGAGGCGCCCACCGCGGTAGCCGGTCAGCGTGCCTCGCGCGTAGACCCCGGCTGCACGGTCGGACCGCAGGTGCCCGTAGTCGATCGCGACGGCGAGGCCGCGCTCGAGGCTGCGGACTGCGCCCGCCCACATCACGTCGCGGGGGAAGCCGACCTCGGCACGGTCGCCCTCGTCGGCGCCGTCCAGCGGCCACCAGCGGGCCAGCCAGCCGGCGTCGCGCAGCCCGACGGGCCCGCCGGGCGACTCGTCGCCGCTGGCCGGGTCGACGAGCACCCGGCGCGGTCCGTCCGGCCCGGCCTCGACCACGTCCAGGGGGACGTTGTCCAGCCACTCGTTCGCCACCAGGAGCCCGACGCTCCGCTCGGGCAGCTCGGCTGACCAGCTGATCGCCTCGGGAAGGTCCGTCGGCCGCTCGGCCAGCTCGACCGCGTGCAGGCGGGTGCGGGCGGCGAGCCCCGGGCGGTCGGCGAGCAGCTCGGACAGGCCCCGCAGCAGCTCGCCGCGACCCGCGCCGACATCGACGAGGTCGAGCCGGTCCGGTCGGCCCAGCGCCGCGTCGACGTCCTCGAGCAGCGACAGCACCGCCGATGCGAAGACGGGCGAGGCGTGGACCGAGGTGCGGAAGTGCCCGGCCGGCCCTTCGGGCCGGTGGTAGAAGCCACCGTGCCCGTACAGCGCGGAGCGGGTCGCTTCGGCCCACGGCACCCATCGCCGCGAGACGTCCGCGCGGCGCGTCGGCCTCGGTACGGGGCGGCGGGACATGGCGGCGACGGTACCCGTGCCGGCCCCGGAGCGCGGCGTACGCCGTAGGCTGGCGCCCACCCACCGTCCGGTACCCCGTGAGGACTGGAACGACCATGACCGTACCGACCGCCGGCGGGCCAGACCCGAGCTCGCGGCCGGGTCGGCTGACCGTCGGTGTCGTGGGGACCGGTCGGGTCGGTGCGATCCTCGGCGCGGCGCTCGCGGCGGCCGGCCACCACGTGGTCGCCGCGTCGGGGGTGTCCGAGCAGGCCAGGGCCCGTGCGGACGCTCTGCTCCCCGGCGTTCCCGTCGTCACACCGCCCGAGGTGTTAGCCGCCGCCGACCTCGTCCTCCTCGCCGTACCCGACGACGCCCTCGGCCCGCTGGCCGCCGGGCTGGCCGCCACGGGAGCGGTACGTGCCGGCCAGCTCCTCGCGCACCCGTCCGGGCGGTACGGCACCCGCATCCTCGATCCGGCGACCGCTGCCGGTGCGCTGCCGCTGGCGCTGCACCCGGTGATGACGTTCACGGGTACCTCCCTCGACCTGGGCCGGCTGGTCGGCTGCTCGTTCGGGGTCACGGCTCCCGAACCGTTGCGCCCGGTCGCCGAGGCCCTGGTGCTGGAGATGGGCGGCGAGCCGGTATGGGTCGCGGAGTCGGCGCGCCCGCTGTACCACGCGGCCCTCGCACACGGGTCGAACCACCTGGTCACGCTCGTGGCCCAGTCCATGGACCTGCTGGTCGAGGCGGGGGTCGCCGATCCGGGCCGGATGCTCGCCCCCCTGCTCGGTGCGTCGCTGGACAACGCGCTGCGGACCGGCGACCTCGCGACGACCGGTCCCGTCGTGCGCGGCGACGCGGGCACGGTGCTCGAGCACGTGCGGGCCATCGGGCTCGTGTCCCCGGAGATCCTTGCCACCTACCGTGCCCTCGCGAGGGCCACGGCCGACCGAGCGATCGTGGGCCACCGGCTGCAGCCGGCCGCCGCCGAGGCGCTGCTGGACGCGCTGGCGGGGGACCCGTGACAGCGGCTGCTCCCGCGACCGGGCTGGTCGTCGCGGCGACCCGCGCCGAGCTGGCGGTGGCCCTGGACACGTTGCGCAGCAAGGGTTCTCGGATCGCACTGGTACCGACGATGGGTGCCTTGCACGAGGGTCATCGGGCGCTCGTCACCCGCGCCGCCGCCCTCACCGACGCCGTCGTGGTCAGCATCTTCTTGAACCCGCTGCAGTTCGCCGCCGGCGAGGACCTGGCCCGCTACCCGCGGACGCTCGACAGCGACCTCGCGCTGTGCGCGGCCGAGGGTGTCGCCGTCGTGTTCGCGCCCCTGGCCGACGAGGTCTACCCGCGCGGCGAGCCGACGGTCCGGGTGGCAGCGGGCGGGCTCGGCGAGATCCTCGAGGGCGCGTCACGGCCGGGCCACTTCGACGGCGTGCTGACCGTCGTCGCCAAGCTCTTCGGGCTGGTCCGCCCCGACGTGGCGGTCTTCGGCGAGAAGGACGCCCAGCAGCTCCGCCTCGTCCGCCAGATGGTCGACGACCTCGACATCCCGGTACGGATCGAGGCGGTGCCCATCGTGCGTACGACCGAAGGGCTCGCGCTGTCGAGCCGCAACAAGTACCTCGACGGGCCGGCCATGCACGCGGCCCTTGCGCTCTCGCGGTCGGTCGCGGCGGCGCAGGCCGCTGGTGCAGCCGGTCGCACGGTGGAGGAGGTGCTGTCCGTCGCGCGGCAGGAGCTGCGCGCCGAGCACGAGATCGATGTGGACTACTGCGTGCTCGTGGATCCGGAGACCTTCGCGCAGCTGGCGCCCGGGACCGGCCGACCCGGCCTGCTCCTCGTCGCGGCCAAGGTGGGTGCGACCCGGCTGATCGACAACGGCCTCGTCGTCGGGGGGTCGTCGTGACGCTGCGGCTGCCCCTGCCGGCGCGGCTCCGGGCGCCAGAGCCGGGCTGGTCGACGTCCGCCGACGTCGTCGTCGTCGGCAGCGGGATCGCCGGTCTCACCGTCGCCCTCAGCGCGCGGGCCGCCGGCCGGAGCGTGCTGCTGGTGACGAAGGCCCAGCTCGAGGCCGGGTCGACGCGCTGGGCCCAGGGCGGCATCGCGGCAGCCCTCGGCGAGGGCGACACCCCCGACCAGCACCTGCACGACACCCTCGTGGCCGGTGTCGGCCTCTGCGACGTCGAGGCGGTACGGGTCCTGGTGACCGAGGGCCCTGGCGCCGTACGCCGGCTGATCGCCCGGGGCGCCGGGTTCGACCGCGACCAGGACGGCACGCTGTCGCTGACCAGGGAGGGTGGTCACCTGCGCAACCGGATCGCGCACGCGGGGGGTGACGCGACGGGCGCGGAGGTGTCTCGAGCGCTCGTCGCCGCGGTCCGCAGCGACGCGGCGATCGAGGTGATCGAGAACGCGCTCGCCCTCGACCTGCTGGTCGACGAGGCCGGCGCCGCGGCCGGTCTGACGCTGCACGTCATGGGGGCCGGGAGCGAGGAGGGTGTCGGCGCCGCCACCGGGCGTGCCGTGGTCCTGGCGACCGGTGGGCTCGGGCAGATCTACTCCCAGACGACCAACCCGGTGGTGTCGACCGGGGACGGCGTCGCGCTGGCGCTGCGAGCGGGGGCGGCCGTGGCCGACATGGAGTTCGTGCAGTTCCACCCGACCGTGCTCTGGCTCGGTCCGGCGGCGCGCGGGCAGCAGCCGCTCGTGTCCGAGGCCGTGCGTGGCGAGGGCGCGTTCCTGGTCGACGACGACGGCAACCGGTTCATGCTCGGGGAGCACCCGCTCGCCGACCTCGCACCCCGCGACGTCGTCGCGAAGGCCATCATGCGGCGGATGCGCGAGACGGGCGCGCCGCACGTCTGGCTCGACGGCCGGCACCTCGGCGCGCAGACGTGGCAGCACCGGTTCCCCACGATCCTCGAGTCCTGCCGGGCGCACGGTGTCGACCCGGTGCACGATCTCGTCCCCGTCGCGCCAGCCGCCCACTACGCAAGCGGCGGCGTCCGTACGGACCTCGACGGCCGGACCAGCGTGCCGGGGCTGTACGCGTGCGGCGAGTGCGCCTGCACCGGGGTCCACGGCGCCAACCGCCTGGCGTCGAACTCGCTGCTCGAGGGGCTGGTCTTCGCCGAACGAATCGGTGCCGACCTGGCCCGTGGCCTCCCCCCGCAGCGCGAGCCGGCCACGCACGACGACCGGCCGGTGCAGCTGTTCGGCGCGGGGATCCGGGAGCACGTCGCGGCGACCATGACCGACGGTGCCGGCGTCCTGCGCAGCCGGGAGAGCCTGGGTCGTACCCTCGGCCGCCTCGTCGAGCTGCGCCTGCTCACCACCGAGGAGCCGAGCACCGCCGCGTGGGAGACGACGAACCTGCACACCATCGCGTCGTTCGTGGCCACGGCCGCCCGGGACCGCGAGGAGACCCGCGGCAGCCACTGGCGCGAGGACTTCCCCGACCGTGACGACGTCGACTGGGGTGGCCACCTGGTGGGCCGCCTCGGCCAGAGGACCGGCGGCAGGGGAGTCGACCTCGCGTACGAGCGGTTGCCCGTCGCCGTCGAGGAGCCGGCATGACGCTCGGCGCCGACCTGTCCGGGCGTCTCGCGGGAGCCGGCCTCGACCCGGGGGCCGTCGAGGCGCTGATCCGTGCCGCGCTCGCCGAGGACCTCGCCGGCGGGGTCGACGTCACGTCGTACGCGACCGTGCCGCAGGGCCAGGTCGCCACCGCCGACTACGTCGCCCGTGCCCAGGGCGTCGTCGCGGGCCTCCCCGTCGCCGAGGCGGTCATGGCGGTCGCGGGCGAGGGATCCGTACGGGTGGTCGCGGGGGCGGTCACCGACGGTGGGCTCGTCGGCCCGGGAGAGGTGCTGCTCACGGTGGAGGGGCCGACCCGCGTGCTCCTGACCGGGGAGCGGACGTCCCTGAACCTGCTCTGCCACCTGTCCGGCATCGCGACCCTCACCCGGCGCTGGGTCGACGCCGTCGAGGGCACCGGGGCCGCTGTCCGCGACACCCGCAAGACGACACCGGGGCTGCGGATGCTCGAGAAGTACGCCGTGCGCTGCGGCGGGGGCGTCAACCACCGGATGTCGCTGTCCGACGCCGCGCTCGTCAAGGACAACCACGTGGTCGCCGCGGGCGGGGTGGCCGCAGCCTTCGAGGCGGTACGCGGGATGTGGCCGGGCCTCCCGGTGGAGGTCGAGGTCGACTCGCTCGACCAGCTGAGCTCCGCCCTCGACGCCGGTGCCGATCTCGTCCTGCTCGACAACATGTCGCTGGCGCTGATGCGCGAGGCCGTCCTGCTGACCGCAGGGCGAGCCCGGCTGGAGGCGAGCGGCGGGCTCTCGCTGGACTCCGCGCGGGCCGTCGCGCAGACCGGCGTCGACTACATCGCCGTCGGGGCGCTGACCCACTCCGCACCCGTGCTCGACATCGGACTCGACCTGAGGGGGCAACGCTGATGCTGCTGGCCATCGACGTCGGCAACACCAACACCGTCCTCGGCCTCTTCGACGGGGTCGAGCTCAGGCACTCGTGGCGGATCAAGACCGATGCGCGGACGACGGGCGACGAGATGGCCCTCACCTACCGCGGGCTGCTCGCCGGCTCCCCGGACGTGACCGGCATCGCGCTCTGCTCGACCGTGCCGTCCGTCCTGCGCGAGATGCGCGGGATGCTCGACCGCTACTACGGCCACCTGCCCACGGTGATCGTCGAGCCGGGTACGAAGACCGGCGTGCCCGTCCTGACCGACAACCCCAAGGAGGTCGGCGCCGACCGGATCGTCAACACGCTGGCGGCGCACCACCTCTTCGGAGGTCCTTGCGTCGTCGTCGACTTCGGCACGTCCACCAACTTCGACGTCGTGTCGTCGCGCGGGGAGTTCCTCGGCGGCTCCCTCGCCCCGGGCATCGAGATCTCCGTCGAAGCGCTGGCCGCCCGGGCCGCCCAGCTGCGCCGGGTGGAGCTCGTCCGTCCCCGTTCGGTCATCGGCAAGAACACCGTCGAGTGCCTCCAGTCCGGGGTCCTCTACGGGTTCGCCGGGCAGGTCGACGGTCTCGTCCGCCGGATCATCGGTGAGATCGGCCCGGTCACCGCCGTCGTCGCCACGGGCGGCCTCGCCCCGATCGTCGTCGCCGAGTCCGAGACGATCACCCACCACGACCCCGACCTGACCCTCGTCGGCCTGCGCCTCGTCTACGAGCGCAACATCTGAGCGCCCCCTCTCCGCGGAGCGGGGGCGGCGCATGAGAAATGGCGTGGCGGGCGCTCGATAGCCTTGCCCACCATGAGCGACCAGCCGACCAGCCGCCCCGACCCGGAGGTCGACGACCTCCCCGAGCAGCTGCGCGTCCGGCACGAGAAGCGTCAGCACCTGCTGGACCTCGGCCTCGAGCCGTACGCCCACGGCTTCGCCCGCACCCACTCGCTGGCCCAGCTCCGGGCCAGGTATGCCGACCTGCCGACGGACAGCGCGACCGGCGACCAGGCCTCGGTGACCGGTCGGGTGATCTTCGTACGGAACGGCGGCAAGCTCTGCTTCGCCACGCTCCGTGAGGGGGACGGGACCGAGCTCCAGGTGATGCTCTCCCTCGACCGCGTCGGCCAGGAGTCGCTGGCGCTGTGGAAGTCGATGGTCGACATCGGCGACCACGTCGGTGTCAGCGGCGAGGTGATCACGTCGCGCCGCGGTGAGCTCTCGGTGCTCGCCGACGGCTGGGCCATCACGTCGAAGGCGCTGCGGCCGCTGCCGGTCGAGCACCGGCCGCTGTCCGAGGAGGCCCGGGTGCGGCAGCGGTATGTCGACCTGATCGTCCGTCCGGAGGCGCGCCTCGACGCCCGTACCCGCATCGCCGTCGTGCGGTCCCTTCGGGACACGTTCCACAGCCTCGGCTACGAGGAGGTCGAGACGCCGATGCTGCAGACGCTCCAGGGCGGCGCGTCGGCGCGGCCGTTCGTCACGCACTCCAACGCCTACGACACCGACCTTTTCCTGCGCATCGCCCCCGAGCTGTTCCTCAAGCGATGCGTCGTCGGCGGTATCGATCGGGTCTTCGAGATCAACCGGAACTTCCGCAACGAGGGGGCCGACTCCACGCACAGCCCGGAGTTCGCGATGCTCGAGTTCTACGAGGCATACGGCGACTACGACTCAATGGCCGCGATCACCAGAACTCTCGTCCAGAACGCGGCGCTGGTGGCCACGAAGCTGCGTACCGGCGAGGCGTCGTTGAAAGTCGTCCACGCGGACGGGTCCGAGCACGACCTGTCCGGTGACTGGCCGCAGGTGTCGATGTTCGACTCGCTCTCCGAAGCGGTAGGACGGGAGATCACCCCACAAACTCCGATCGACGACCTGCGAGCGCTCGCCGAGTCCGCTGGATTGCCGGCCGACCCGAAGGCGATTCACGGCAAGCTGGTGGAAGAGCTGTTCGAGCACCACGTGATCAAGACATTCACCGGGCCGACCTTCGTTCGTGACTTTCCGCTTGACACTTCTCCACTCGTACGCGAGCACCGCAGCAAACCCGGAGTGGTGGAGAAGTGGGACCTCTACTTCGCCGGATTCGAGCTGGCCACCGGATACTCCGAGCTGGTCGATCCCGTCGTCCAGCGTCGGCGCCTCGTCGAACAGGCGGCACTCGCAGCCGGCGGAGACGTCGAGGCGATGCCGCTCGACGAGGACTTCCTGCGCGCGCTGGAGCACGGGATGCCGCCGGCCGGCGGGGTCGGGATGGGGATCGACCGGCTGCTGATCGCGCTCACCGGTCTCGGTATCCGGGAGACGATCCTGTTCCCGCTGGTGAAGCCGCTGGTCCAGCCGTGAACGCTGGACCAGTCGTACGACGCGCGACGACGGCCGACGTGCACGCGATCCGCGGCCTCGTCGACACCTACTCCGACGAGCGGCGGCTGCTGTCCAAGGCGACGGTGACGCTCTACGAGGACGTCCAGGAGTTCTTCGTCGCCGACCTTGCCGGCGAGGTCGTCGGGTGCGGTGCCCTGCATGTCCTCTGGGAGGACCTGGCCGAGGTGCGGACCGTCGCGGTGCACCCCGAGAAGCGGGGTATCGGGATCGGTCACCTGGTGCTCACCGAATTGCTGGCCCAGGCCCGTGCCGTGGGTGTCGAGCGGGTGTTCTGCCTCACCTTCGAGACAGCATTCTTCGGCCACCACGGTTTCGTCGAGATCGAAGGGGCGCCGGTGCCGCACGACGTCTACGAGCAGCTCTTGCAGTCGTACGACGAGGGCGTTGCGGAGTTTCTCGATCTTGAACGGGTCAAGCCGAACACACTCGGCAATGCCCGGATGCTGCTGAAACTCTGAACGCCGCGTATTCTGGGTCGGCGTTTTGATTTGATTTCTCGTCCGGCAACCCGTTGGATGAGCCTGCGTGTCGAGCGGGCGAGTTCGCGAGGGTGCCCGTTCTGGGGAAGCCGTCCCCCGCATCCAGTTCTAGTCAGGGAGATTCAGGTGGCTCAGAAAGTGCAGGTCATATTGGTCGACGACATCGACGGGGGATCGGCAGTCGAGACAGTTGGCTTCTCGCTGGACGGCTCGTCCTACGAGATCGACCTGTCGGCCAAGAACGCGGCCAAGCTTCGCGACGCATTCGCGTCGTACGTCGGTTCGGCCCGCAAGGTCGGTGGCCGTGGTGGCCGCCGCTCCGCTGCGCCCAAGCGCGGTGGCGGTTCCAACCGCACGGCGGAGATCCGGGCCTGGGCCAAGAACAACAAGGTGAAGGTCAGCGAGCGCGGCCGCATCTCGGCCGACGTGGTCGCGAAGTTCGACGCAGCGCACAAGTAGGCAGGCGCAAGCACCGACCTGCTGGACGAAGACCGTACGAAGACTGGTCGAGGGCGGTTCCCCGTGGGGGACCGCCCTCGACCAGTTCGACGTCGGATCACCAGAACGCCTCTCGGCGGTAGGCACGCTCGTAGCGGCTATAAGTGGGGCCCGGGGTTACCGGCAACCCGACGCAGCACAGAACATACCGACCGCCCGGCACTATTCCTTCGGCCGAGCGGGTGACTGTGCGTAGTCGACCTCGGTATGCCACCCGTCCGGGCTACCAGCCGGCCCTTGACCCTCGGCGTGCAGCCGCCAGTACTGCTCCGCGATGAGCGCCGGGTCGAAGTACGTCCCCGCCGCGAGCACGCCCCGGATGGTCACCGTCGCGACGTGGATGCCGTGCGGCGCCAGCTCGTCGGCGGCGGTGTACGCAAGGCTCCGCAGCGCAGCCTTCTGCGCCGCGAGGGCCGCGGACCCGGCGGACGCCTTGAGGGCCACCCCGCTGCCGGTGAGCAGGATCGTGCCGTGCCCGGCGGCACGCATGGCCGGTGCCACCTCCTGGATGGCCACCAGCGCCCCGCCCACGCCGATCCGCAGCCCGGTGAGGAAGGCGTCGTACGGCAGCTCGGACGGCTTTCCCGGCACGAAGGACGAGGCGTTGTAGACCAGGACCTCCGCGTCCTCGGCCTCCGTACGGATCCTTGCGAAGCCGTCGCGCAGCGCCCGCTCGTCGCTGACGTCGGCCGCCACGAGCAGGGTCTTCGCCGAGGCCGGAAGGGCCGAGACGTCCAGCCGGTCCGGGGTGCGGGCGACGAGCGCGAGCCGGAAGCCCTCCCGCGCGAACCGTTCAGCGATGGCGAGGCCGAGCCCTGGTCCAGCCCCGACGACGACTGCGAGAGGTGCCATACCGGCCATTCTCGCCCGCCGCCGGCTGCTGCGGTCAGCCGGACGCCGGACGCCCCTGTTCGCCAGTGGCGTAGGAGCTGGGGGAAGGCTCTGAAGGTGGGCCCTGTTCCTGTCGATGGACGCGTGAAGCAGTGGTCAGGGCCGTTCAGGGCTGTTCACGGCTGTTCGCGGCAGGGAGTCGGAATGAGCTGCCCCGTCCCCGGGGCTAGCATCGGTACCTAGGGAAGGCTGTCGCCGTCCCGGTGTACCGCTCGTGCGAGGAGCGCAGAAGATGTTCGAGAGATTCACAGACCGTGCGCGGCGCGTTGTCGTCCTGGCCCAGGAAGAGGCCCGGATGCTCAACCACAACTACATCGGGACCGAGCACATCCTGCTCGGCCTCATCCACGAGGGCGAGGGTGTCGCAGCGAAGGCGCTGGAGTCCCTCGGCATCTCGCTGGAGGCCGTCCGCCAGCAGGTCGAGGAGATCATCGGGCAGGGCCAGCAGGCTCCCAGCGGGCACATCCCGTTCACCCCGCGCGCCAAGAAGGTCCTCGAGCTCAGCCTCCGCGAGGCGCTCCAGCTCGGCCACAACTACATCGGCACCGAGCACATCCTGCTCGGCCTGATCCGCGAGGGCGAGGGCGTCGCCGCTCAGGTGCTCGTCAAGCTCGGCGCCGACCTCAACCGCGTCCGCCAGCAGGTCATCCAGCTGCTCTCCGGCTACCAGGGCAAGGAGCCGGCGGCAGCAGGTGGCCCCTCGGCCGAGGCACCCTCCACGTCGCTCGTGCTCGACCAGTTCGGCCGCAACCTCACGCAGGCGGCCCGCGAGGGCAAGCTCGACCCCGTCATCGGGCGCGAGAAGGAGATCGAGCGCGTGATGCAGGTCCTCTCGCGCCGTACCAAGAACAACCCGGTCCTGATCGGGGAGCCCGGCGTGGGCAAGACGGCCGTCGTCGAGGGCCTCGCCCAGGCGATCGTCAAGGGCGACGTGCCCGAGACGCTCAAGGACAAGCAGCTCTACACGCTCGACCTCGGCGCGCTCGTGGCCGGCAGCCGCTACCGCGGCGACTTCGAGGAGCGCCTCAAGAAGGTGCTCAAGGAGATCCGGACCCGCGGCGACATCATCTTGTTCATCGACGAGCTGCACACGCTGGTCGGCGCGGGTGCCGCCGAGGGCGCGATCGACGCGGCCAGCATCCTCAAGCCCATGCTGGCCCGCGGCGAGCTGCAGACGATCGGCGCGACGACGCTCGACGAGTACCGCAAGCACCTGGAGAAGGACGCCGCGCTCGAGCGTCGGTTCCAGCCGATCCAGGTCGCCGAGCCGACGATCGCCCACACGATCGAGATCCTCAAGGGCCTTCGCGACCGGTACGAGGCGCACCACCGGGTGTCCATCACCGACTCGGCGCTGGTGGCCGCGGCGACGATGGCCGACCGGTACATCAGCGACCGGTTCCTGCCCGACAAGGCGATCGACCTGATCGACGAGGCGGGCTCACGGCTGCGGATCCGTCGCATGACGGCGCCGCCGGACCTGCGCGAGTTCGACGAGCGGATCGCCAACGTCCGTCGCGAGAAGGAGTCCGCGATCGACGCGCAGGACTTCGAGAAGGCGGCGGCGCTGCGCGACTCGGAGAAGACCCTGCTCGGCGAGCGCGCCCAGCGCGAGCGCGAGTGGAAGGCCGGCGACATGGACATCGTCGCCGAGGTCGACGAGGAGCTCATCGCCGAGGTCCTGGCCGCCCAGACCGGTATCCCGGTCTTCAAGCTGACCGAGGAGGAGAGCCAGCGCCTGCTGCGCATGGAGGACGAGCTGCACAAGCGCGTCATCGGGCAGGAGCAGGCGATCAAGGCCCTGTCGCAGGCCATCCGGCGCACCCGGGCCGGGCTCAAGGACCCGAAGCGTCCCGGCGGCTCGTTCATCTTCGCCGGCCCCTCCGGCGTCGGCAAGACCGAGCTGTCCAAGACGCTGGCGGAGTTCTTGTTCGGTGACGAGGACTCCCTGATCCAGCTCGACATGAGCGAGTTCTCCGAGAAGCACACCGTGTCGCGGCTGTTCGGCTCGCCGCCCGGCTACGTGGGCTACGAGGAGGGCGGCCAGCTGACCGAGAAGGTGCGGCGCAAGCCGTTCTCGGTCGTCCTGTTCGACGAGATCGAGAAGGCCCACCCGGACATCTTCAACTCGTTGCTTCAGGTGCTCGAGGACGGGCGGCTCACCGACGCGCAGGGTCGCGTGGTCGACTTCAAGAACACGGTGATCATCATGACCACCAACCTCGGCACCCGCGACATCTCCAAGGGCCAGAACCTCGGCTTCGCCGGGTCCGGCGACACCGAGACCGGCTACGACCGGATGAAGGCCAAGGTGCAGGACGAGCTGAAGCAGCACTTCCGGCCCGAGTTCCTCAACCGGATCGACGACATCGTCGTCTTCCACCAGCTCACGCCGGACGAGATCGTCGTGATCGTCGACCTGATGATGGACAAGCTCGACGACCGGCTGCGCGACCGGGACATGGGCATCGAGCTGACCACGGCCGGCAAGGCGCTGCTCGCCAAGAAGGGTTACGACCCGGTGCTCGGCGCCCGGCCGCTGCGGCGGACGATCCAGCGCGAGATCGAGGACCCGGTCTCGGAGAAGATCCTGTTCGGCGAGCTGCGGCCCGGCCAGCTCATCGTGGTCGACGTCGAGGGCGAGGGTGAGGCGGCCGCGTTCACCTTCGCGGGCACCGACAAGGCCCCGCTGCCCGACGTACCCACGGTCGAGCCGGCGGGAACGGCCGACTAGACCCGCCTGTCCTGTCCGTGCCAGATCAGGCTCCGCCCTGATCTGGCACGGACACGTGGTCAGCGCGGCAGGCTGAAGGTCCCGTCGGGCCCCGGCTCGACAAGGCCGTCGGAGACCAGGCTGTCGAGGCAGCGCTCGCGCTGCGCCACGTCCGGCCATACCGCTTCGAGGACGGTGCGGGCGACCGGGCCGTCCTCGATGCGCAACGGGGCGAGCAGCAGCCCTCGAACGGCGCGATCGGTCCCTGCGTACGACTGGCCGCGCCTCGGCGCACCGTCCCAGGGCGGGTGGCCGGCCAGTCGCCACCGGCAGGCCTCGGCGAGCGGGCAGTCCGCGCAGCGCGGCGCGCGGGCCGTGCACACGAGGGCCCCGAGCTCCATCACCGCGGCCGACCACGTGGCGGCGGTACTCGCGTCGGCGGGCAGCAGCCGTTCGGCGGCGGCACGCTCGGCCGACGTCGGTGCGCCCGCCGGCTCGTACTCGCTCCCGCCGACCGCTCGGGCGAGGACCCGCCGGACGTTGGTGTCGAGCACCGGGTGCCGCTGCCCGTAGGCGAAGGACGCGACAGCGGCGGCCGTGTAGTCGCCCACGCCGGGCAAGGTCAGCAGGTCCGCGTACGAGTCGGGCACCCTGCCGCCGTACCGCTCGACGCAGATCGTCGCCGCACCGTGCAGCCGCAGGGCCCGTAGCGGGTAGCCGAGGCGGCCCCACATCCGTACCGCCTCGCCGGGTGCGTCCGAGGCCAGGTCGGCGGGGGCCGGCCAGCGCTCGAGCCAGGCCGTGAACACCGGCAGCACGCGAGCCACCGGCGTCTGCTGAAGCATGACCTCGCTGACGAGAACCGGCCAGCCGAGGGCGCCGGCGCCACGCCACGGCAGGTCGCGGGCGTGTCTGTCGAACCAGTCCAGCAGGGGCTCGCACAGGAAGCTGTCGGGCATCGGGCGCATCGACGGCATCGTCGCACGGCAGACTCGTCGTGGCGACTTCCGCGTGCTGCCCGTCCCTGGCGGTCCGCGCGCCTTAGGCTGCGCGGATGGGGACGTTGCTGCACCCCGTCGGTCCGCTCTCGCCGGGTGCCTACTGGTTCCGGCGCACGGTCGTCGGCGCCGTCGTTGTGCTGCTGCTCAGTGCGGGGGGCTGGCTCCTGTCCGGCGGCGGCCCGGCCAAGACGGCCGGCGGCACCCCCCCGTCCAGCAGCTCGACACCGACGGTGACGCCCACGCCGACACCGACCCCGACCCCCACGGTGAGCCACACCCCCAGCGCGACGGCCACCGCGGCGGCGATCACGCTCTGCCCGGACTCGGTGATCAAGGTCGTCGCACTGACCGACGCCACGAGCTACCCGGCAGGGGTGAAACCGCACCTGTCCGTCTCGGTCACGAACACCGGCAAGGTGTCCTGCAAGCGCGACATCGGGCAGGCCGCGATGAGCATGCTGATCAGGTCCGGCGCGGCCAGGGTCTGGTCGTCGGACGACTGCTCGCCCGGTGGCCAGCCGGCGGTCAACACCCTCAAGGCCGGCCAGGTGTTCACCTCGACGGTGGTCTGGACCCGCACGATCTCCAGGGTCGGTTGCCCCACCGGACAGCCGGCCGCCGCTCCAGGGACGTACGTGCTGACCGCCAAGAACCAGACCGTCGCGTCCGCTCCGGTCACCTTCGTCCTCAAGTAGGTCCGCGGCCGGGCGTCGGTCTCCGTCGATGTCCTGTCGGCCCTCAAGCCACCCCGCCTGCGCGACGACATTGCGGGAGAGCGCTACGCGGCGGCTCTGGTGCGACTCTGCTGTAACAAGGGACGGAGGCTACGTGGCGACGGTGCACGTGGCGGGTCCCGTGCCGACGCCGCCGCTCAGCGTCGTCGTGGTCGTCGGGACCCTCGCTAGGGCCCGCCAGCTGGAGAGCCTGATGAAGGACCCCGGTCTGGTCGTCGCCGGCGTGGCCAAAGACCCCGAGTCCGCCGAGCGCCTCGTCTGGGACACCCGTCCCTCGGCCATCCTGCTCGACCTCGACCTGCTGGACGGTGGCCTCGAGGCGATCGAACGGATCATGGCCTCCCGACCCACGCCGATCGTCGTCTGCGGGGACGCCGCCGGTCAGCCCCAGGCCGCCCTCGCCGCCGGTGCCGTCGACGTGGTCGGCCCGCTCGACGCTCCAGCCGGTACGACGGAGTTCGCCGAGGCCCTGCGCCGGCACCTGAAGATGGCCAGCCGCGTCCCGGTCATCACCCACCCACGGGCGCGGCTGCGCGCCCGGCACACCGAACGCGCCGAGCGAGCAGCGATCAGCCGGCAGGTGTCGGTCGTGCGGCCGGTGCAGCCGGCGACGACGGAGGCCGCCGAGCCGCCTCCCGCGGACCCCCGCACCGGCCGGGCGCCCCGACCGCTCGTCGTGGCCATCGGCGCGTCGACGGGGGGCCCGCCCGCCCTGGCCACCATCCTGCGTGACCTTCCCGCCGACCTGCCCGCCGCGATCGTCGTCGCCCAGCACATGGCGGAGGGCTTCGTCGAGGGCCTGGCCCGCTGGCTGGACGAGGCGGCCGACCTCGCCGTCCACGTGGCCAAGAACGGCGAGCTTCTGCAGGTCGGGCACGTCTACCTCGCGCCGGCCGGGCTCAACCTCGCCCTCCGGGCCGACCACCGCGTCGAGCTGACCGTGCCGCCGAGCGGGCAGTACCACGTACCCGGGGTCGACGTGACCTTCGCGAGCGTCGCCAAGCGGTGCGGGGCCCGCTCGGTCGGCGTGCTGCTGACCGGGATGGGACGCGACGGCGCCAAGGGCCTGCTCGCCATGCGCGAGGCCGGCGCCCGCACGCTCGCCCAGGACGAGGCGACCAGCGTCGTCTGGGGGATGCCGCAGGCCGCCATGGCGCTTGGGGCTGTCGACCGCGAGCTGTCGCTCCCCGACATCGGCACCGCGATCGTCACGGCGGTCACCGACTGCCTGACCGAGCTGGCAGCCGCCGCGGCGGAGGGTGCGTCGTGAACCGGACGCTCACCGCCGAGGACTTCGCGCTGCTGCGCGAGTACTTGCGGCGCACGGCCGGCCTCGAGTTCGACGAGGGCCGCCGCGCCGGTCTCGCGGCGATCATGCACGAGCGGCTCTCGATCACCGGGCAGCCAGATGTCGTGCACTACGTGGACTGGGTCGCCCGGCCGGAGAGCGGGCCGGAGCGGCAGCGGCTGCTCGACGCGGTGACCATCCAGGAGACGCACTTCCACCGGGCCCGGCCGCAGATCGACGCCCTGCGGCAGCAGATCCTGCCGGACATCTTGGAGCGCGCCGCGCGCGAGCACCGCGACGCCGTCGTGTGGAGCGCCGGCTGCTCCACGGGCGAGGAGCCGTTCACGCTGGCGATGCTGATGCTCGAGGTCGCGGCGCGGATGCCGTCACCGCCGCGGATGCGGGTGATCGGTACGGACGTGTCGACGGCAGCCCTGCAGGTCGCGCTGGCCGCGACGTACTCGGGCCGCACGATCGACCTCGCGGAGCCGGCTGCCGTCAGCCGCTGGCTGGTCAGGGAGTCCGACGGCACGTACGTGGTCAAGGACGATGTGCGGCTGCTCGTGCAGTTCCGGCACCAGAACCTGGTGACCGACCCGCCGCCGTTCGACCCGGCGAGCATCGATCTCGTCGTGTGCCGGCACGTGTCCATCTACTTCTCGCGCGACACCACGCGGGCCCTCGTCGGGCGGTTCCGGGACGTGCTCTCGCCGGAGGGCTGGTTGCTCATGGGACCGGCCGAGTCGCTCTGGCAGGTCAGCGACGCCTTCGCCCTCGAGGCGGTCGGCGAGGCGTTCGCCTACCGACCGGCGGTAGAGCGGGCCGGTGCGCATGCCGCTCCACGGCTGCTGGTGCCGGCACGTCCGGCGGCGACCCCGCGCCCGGCGAACGCCGCCACACCAGCACCCGTTCGCCGGGCCGTCGTCCCGCCACCCGCTGTGCCGACCCAGGTCCCGGCGCTGCGGCCCGCGGGTCGCGCGGCGGCCGGCCCCGCACCGGTGGCCAAGGCCACGGTCGAGGCGGCCCAGGCGGCGTTCGACAACGGCTCCTACGACCAGGCCGCCGAGCTGGCGCTGGCGGTGCTCGACGCCGACGCCGTCAGCTCCGAGGCCTACCTGCTGCTCGGGCATGCGCGGCTCAACAAGGGCGACAACGTCGGAGCCGTCGAGCCGCTGCAGCGGGCGGTCTACCTCGACCCGCTCGCCGGGCACGCGCACTTCCTGCTGGCGGTCGCGCTCAGCTCGATCGGCCGTACGAGGCAGGCCGCGCCGTCCTACCGGGCGGCTGCGAACACCCTGCCGGGCGTGCCGCAGGAGACGGTACGGCGGATGCTCGACGGGCGCCGCATGCAGGAACTGGTGCAGTTGTGCCGCCGACTGGCCGAAGAAGCAGAGGGAGCACCGGCGGCAGCAGCTGAGGGTGCGAGTTCTTTTCGGAGGGGCGCGTGAGCGGGTACCTGACGTTCGTCATGGGCGGGCGCGACCTGGCGGCACCGCTGGACCAGGTGCGCGAGATCATCCGCGCGGTCGGCGTGCAGCCGCTGCGGGGCGTGCGCGCACCGGTGACCGGGCTGATCGAGCTGCGTGGTGACCCGCTGCCGCTGGTGGACCTGCGGGGCGAGCCGGACGCCGGCGGTGTCGGCGACGTCGTCGTGATGGCGCCGGGGCCGGAGGGCCCGGTCGGGATCGCCGTCGACCGAGTGCTCGCCGTCGTCGAGAGCGGTGCCTTCGTGCCGGACCCGGGGCCGCGACCGCACGGGTTGCCGGGCTACGTGCTCGAGGTCGTCCGCACCGCGGACGTCGACTACCAGCCGGTGCTGCTGGTCGACCTGCGGCTGCTCGCCGGCCTCAGCCCGTCGCTGCCCGACCCGGTGTCTCAGAGCTAGCTGTCGCTCCGAGCTAGCCGTCAAGCTCAGACGTAGCGCTCGAGGATCGAGGACTCCGCCAGGCGGGACAACCCCTCGCGGACCGTACGAGCCCGGCTCTCGCCCACCCCCTCGACCGCCTGCAGGTCGTCGATCCCGGCGGCCAGCAGCTTCTGCAGCGTGCCGAAGTGGTCGACCAGCCGGTCGACGACGGCGGCGGGCAGCCGGGGTACGCGGGCCAGCAACCGGTAGCCGCGCGGCGCCACCGCGCTGTCGAGGGCCTCGCCTGCGCTGTTGTGCCCGAGTGCGCGGACGACCGCACCGAGGTCGAGGAGGTCGACCGAGCTGAGCGCGTCCAGGTCGGAGAGGACGTCGGCGGCCGTACGGTGCCGGCGCCCGGTCGGGATGGGCAGGTAGTCGCGGGCGACGAGCTCGCGGTCGGTGTCGACACCGGCGATCAGCTCGTCCAGCTGCAAGGACAGCAACCGGCCGTCCGTACCGAGCTCGATGACGTAGCCGTCGATCTCGCTGGCGATCCGTCGGACCATCTCGAGCCGCTGCGCGACGGCGGCCACGTCGCGGACCGTGACGAGGTCCTCGATCTCGAGGGCGGACAGCGTGCCGGACACCTCGTCGAGGCGCTGCTTGTAGCGCTCGAGGGTGGCGAGCGCCTGGTTGGCCTTGGACAGGATCGTCGCTGAGTCCTCGACGACGTAGCGCCGGCCGCCGATGTACAGCGCGATGATGTGCATCGACTGGCTGACCGAGATGACCGGGTAGCCGGTCTGCTTGGCGACCCGCTCTGCCGTACGGTGCCGGGTGCCCGACTCCTCGGTGGGGATGGTCGGGTCGGGGACCAGCTGGACGTTGCAGCGCAGGATGCGGGTCGCGTCGCGGTCGAGGATGACGGCGCCGTCCATCTTGGCCAGCTCGCGCAGCCCGGTCGCCGAGAACGCGACGTCCAGCGCGAAGCCCCCGGTGCACAAGATCTCCACGGCACGGTCGAAACCGAGGACGATCAGCGCACCCGTCCGGCCGCGGAGGATCCGTTCCAGCGCGTCACGCATCGCGGTGCCCGGGGCCACGGCCGCCAGGGTCTGCCGGAGCAGGGCGTCGCTCTTGTCGGCGGCGCTGACCCGTTCGCTTGCGGACACCCGGTTTCTCCCACCGTCCAGACCCCAGCGTGCAAGATCACCCACAGTCTAGTCATCCGACGCGCTGGGCTCCCCTGCTCAAGGTCTGCAGCGCGGTCGCGAGGTCGCGGACCTCGAGCGACTGGAAGTCCGGCGGCGGCCCGCCTGAGTCGACGGGGACCAGCGCGCGGGTGAAGCCCAGCCGGGCGGCCTCGGCGAGCCGGCGCTGCACCCCGGTCACGCGCCGCACCTCACCGGCCAGCCCGACCTCGCCGACGACGACGAGGCCGAGGGGCAGCGGCAGGTCGGCCGCGGCCGACGCGATCGACAGCGCGACGGCCAGGTCGGTGGCAGGCTCGGCCAGCCGCACCCCGCCCACCGTCGCGACATAGACGTCGGAGCTGCCGAGGCGCACCTTGCCGCGTCGCTCGAGCACGGCGAGCACCATCGCCACGCGGGCGGTGTCGAGACCGGACGTCGCGCGGCGGGGCGTGGCCAGGGTGCTCGGTGCCACCAGGGCCTGCACCTCGGCGACCAGCGGCCGGCGGCCCTCGAGGGTCACCGTCACGCAGGTGCCCGTCGCGGGCCCGAGGCCGTGCGACAGGAACAGCCCGCTCGGGTCGGGCAGGCCGGTGATGCCGTCGTCGCCGAGGTCGAAGCAGCCCACCTCGTCGGCCGGTCCGTACCGATTCTTGACCGCTCGGATCACCCGCAGCCGGGAGTGGTGCTCCCCCTCGAAGTACAGGACGACGTCCACGAGGTGCTCCAGGACCCGCGGTCCGGCGATCGACCCGTCCTTGGTCACGTGGCCGACGAGGATCGTCGCGATGTCGCGCTCCTTGGCCACCCGGATCAGGGCGCCGGCGACCTCGCGCACCTGGGTGACCCCGCCCGGAGCGCCGTCGGCCTCGGCGCTCGACACGGTCTGCACCGAGTCGACCACCAGGACGTCAGGGCGCACCGCGTCGACGTGCCCGAGGACGGCACCCAGCTCGGTCTCGGCCGCGAGGTACAGCGCCGGGTCGATCGCGTCGATGCGTCCGGCCCGCAGCCGCACCTGGGCGACCGACTCCTCGCCGGTGATGTAGAGCGCCCGCTGACCGCTGCGGGCCGCCTGCGCTGCGACCTCCAGCAGGAGCGTGGACTTGCCCACCCCGGGCTCGCCGGCGAGCAGGACGACGGCACCGGGGACCAGGCCGCCGCCGAGCACGCGGTCCAGCTCGCCCACCCCGGTCGTACGCGAGAGCGCGGCCTCGATGTCGACGTCGCCGATCGGGACCGCGTCGGTGGTGACCGGACCGGCGGAGACCTGTCGGAGCCTTGGGCCGCCGACGACCTCGACGGTGCCCCAGGCCTGGCACTCGCCGCAGCGGCCGACCCACTTGACCGCCTGCCAGCCGCACTCGCCGCAGCGATAGGCAGCCTTCTGGGCAGCAGGTGCTTTGGCCATGGCGCGGAGAGTACGCGGCTCTTCCGACAGGGTGCGGTAGGGCCCCTAGCGGATGTCGGTCGAGCTGGGCTCGTCGACCGCGCGCTGGTCGGCAGCCTCGCGCTGGTCNACCAAGATGGCGACGGCGTCCCAGAGGCCGCCGTCCTCAGGTCCGGAACCGAGCAGGCCGGCCGCCTCCACGATCAGGTGCTGGGCGTCGCGGAGCAGGTCGGCGGCACGGTCCGGACCCTTCGGGTGGCGTGCCTTCTTGGCGATCTTGGGTAGAGCTCCCGAGGGTCGCATAGCTGCACGTTCTCACCTTCGGAGGCCGAGTCAAAGTAACTGCGCGTGAACGATTCCTGACGGCTTGGAGCCATGAGGAACCCTTGGCCGCCTGTTTGCCGGTCGTTAAGGCGCTGGGTCGGCCGGGTGCGGGGCCAGCAGGCCGCGCCCGCGGCGACCTCCGGACGCCATTCGCTGGTCGCACAGCCGGGCCAGCTCGGCGTAGCCGGCCGCACCCATCAGGGCGGTGAGCTCGGGTGCGTTGGACCGGAACACCGGCTCGCGGCCGACGTGCGCCTCGGTGTTGCCCGAGCAGTACCAGGACAGGTCGTGCCCGCCGGGACCCCAGCCTCGACGGTCGTACTCGCCGATCACGACGACCAGGACCTCGCTGCCGTCCGTACGCGTGACGCGGTCGAAGGTCCGGCGGATGGGCAGCTGCCAGCAGACGTCGGGCTTCGTCTCGAGCGGGTGGACCCCCTGCCGCAGGGCGAGCCCGTGCAGCGCGCAGCCGGCGCCGCCGTCGAACCCTGGCCGGTTGAGGAACACGCAGGCGCCGTCGACGACCCGGGTCTTTCGCGCGCCCTCCTCGTCGGTCTCCACGAGCTTCTTGGCGCCGTGGTACTGCCAGGTCTGCGGGGTCAGCTCCTTGGCGTGGCGGAGCGTCCGCTTCTCGTCCGCCTTCTCCGAGAAGTGCGCCCCGAGGGTGCAGCAGCCGTCGTCGGGCCGGCCCTCGAGCACGCCGGCGCAGCCGGAGCCGTAGATGCACGTCCAGGACGAGGTCAGCCAGGTGAGGTCGCAGCGGAACAGCTGGCCGTCGTCGGCGGGATCGACGAACTCCACCCAGGCACGCGGGAAGTCGAGGTCTACTTCGGGCACCGGGTCAGCGTACGGCCCGGCCGGGCGGATACCGTCACGACCATGCGCCTCGGGGTACTCGACGTCGGGTCCAACACCGTGCACCTGCTCGTGGTCGACGCGCACGCGGGCGCCCCGCCGATCCCGGCGTTCTCGTACAAGACCGAGCTGCGGCTCGCCGAGCTGCTCGACTCCACCGGCCGGATCGGCAGCCGCGGGTCCGAGCAGCTGGTGTCGTTCGTGACCGAGGCGCTGCAGCAGGCCGAGGACAAGGGCGTCGAGGAGATGCTGGCGTTCGCCACCTCGGCGGTGCGCGAGGCGCCCAACGGCGACGAGGTGCTCGACCGGGTGCGCGCGTCGGGTGGCGTCGACCTGCAGGTGCTGTCCGGCGAGGACGAGGCGCGGCTGACCTTCCTGGCCGTACGCCGCTGGTACGGCTGGTCGTCGGGTCGGCTGCTCGTCCTCGACATCGGCGGCGGCTCCCTCGAGGTGGCCACCGGTGCCGACGAGGAGCCCGACGCGGCCAACTCGCTCCCCCTGGGTGCCGGCCGCCTGACCCGGGACCTGCTGCCCAACGACCCGCCCCGCAAGGACGAGGTCAAGGCCCTGCGCAAGCACGTGCGGGCCGTCTTCGCGCGCGACCTCGGCCGGGTCATCCGGGCCGGCGCGCCCGACCGGGTCGTCGGGACGTCCAAGACGTTCCGGTCGCTGGCCCGGCTGGCGGGGGCCGCTCCGTCGACCGACGGGCCGTACGTGCGCCGGGTGCTGCGCCACCGGGATCTGTTGGAGTGGCTGCCCCGGCTGGCGACGATGTCCACGGCGGACCGGGCGCACCTTCCCGGGGTGTCGACGGGACGGGCGCGGCAGCTGCTCGCGGGCGCGGTCGTCGCGGACGCCGCGATGGACCTGCTGGCTGTTGACGAGCTCGAGATCTGTCCCTGGGCCTTGCGCGAGGGCGTCATCCTTCGGCGGCTCGACCAGCTCGCGTAGCTGCTCTGCCCCTGGTTCTGCCGCTTGCTGTCCACCGGCCGAACGTCTTTCCACAGCCGACCGTCCCGGGTGTTGATCTCTCGTTCTCGTCGACGTATGGTTCGAACACCTGTTCGACTCGACGTGTGGGAGGTGGACCGATGAGCGCGGCGACCCTGTCGTTCCTGCCCTCACCGGTCGACCTCGCGCGCCAGCTCGCCGAGGCCGATCCGGGGCCGGACATGATCGCGATGCTCGGCCTCCTGGACCCTGCCTCGNTGAGCGCCGACGACCGGCTCTACGTCGTGCAGGCGTGGGAACGGGTGTGTGCCTGGGCCGCTGCCCAGGCACAGGCGGCGGTGGCCGCGTTCAGCGGGCCGGCGGTGGGTGGCGGCGCCGCAGCCGGCGACGGTCTCGAGCTCGGTCGCGACGAGTTGGCGGCTGCCCTGCGGCTGGGCCGAGGCACGGCGCAGACCCGGATGGACCACGCCCGGGTGCTGCTCGACCGCCTGCCGGCGACCCTCGCCCTGCTCGAGTCCGGGGACATCTCGGAGCGGCATGCGCGGGAGATCGCCGAGGCCTGCAAGGAGCTCAGCCGCGAGCAGGCCGCAGTCGTGGAGGCTCGGGTGCTCCCGAGGGCTCCGGAGCTGACCGTCGCCGAGCTGCGGCCTCGGCTGCGTAGGGCCGTGGCAGCCGCTGATCCGCGGACGTTCGAGGCGGCACACGCCAGGGCGGCCAAGGAACGGCGGGTCGTGATGTGGCCGGAGCCCGACGGGATGGCCACGGTGGCCGCGACCATGCCGGCCGCCGACGCCAAGACCGTCTTCCTGGCCCTCGACTCGCTGGCCCGGGTGCCAGCCACAGATGCGGCCCGGGTGCCAGCCCCAGATGTCCAGGCAGCCCACGACGATGCCCGTGGGATCGATGCCCGTGGGATCGATGCCCGCCGGGCGGATGCGTTGCTGGCCCTCGCGGCCGCTGCCCTCGCCGACCCGAACCTCCCGCAGGCGCACGGGCGGCGGGTCCAGGTGCAGGTCGTGATGGACCCGAGCACCCTGCTCCGGTTCAACGAGCAGCCGGCCGAGCTCGTCGGCTACGGCCCTATTCCTGCAGTGGTCGCCCGGGCTCTGGCTGCCGACGGCACCTGGCAACGGTTGGTTGCCGAACCGGTGACCGGGCACCTGCTCGACTACGGCGAGACGGTCTACCGCCCGCCTCAAGTCCTCAAGGACTTCCTGCAGGCGCGCGACGTCACCTGCCAGTTCCCCGGCTGCNGGATGCCGGCCTACCGCTCCGAGCTCGACCACATCGTCCCCTTCGGGTCCNCNGGCGGCCGGACNAGCGCGTCCGGGATGTGCGCTCTCTGCAAGCGNCACCATCAGGCCAAGACGAAGTACGGCTGGCAGCTCGAACGTCTCGACGACGGCACCCTGCGCTGGACCAGTCCCGAGGGCCGGGTCTACGACGTACCGCA
>JGI24140J50213_10000191_pt1 | contig 29020 bp, 30 predicted proteins | sample BarGraIncu00222A_FD_50213 | JGI IMG/M metagenome (IMG submission 50213)
GCGCGCGCAGGAGACTTGAGAAGGGCTGTCCCTAGTACGAGAGGACCGGGACGGACGAACCTCTGGTGTGCCAGTTGTTCCGCCAGGAGCACGGCTGGTTGGCTACGTTCGGAAAGGATAACCGCTGAAAGCATCTAAGCGGGAAGCCTGCTTCAAGATGAGGTCTCCCACAGGGTTAACCTGGTAAGGCCCCCAGTAGACGACTGGGTTGATAGGCCGGATGTGGAAACGTGGTAACACGTGGAGCTGACCGGTACTAATAGGCCGAGGACTTGACCACACACACACTTGCCGTTTCGCGTTCACTGTGCGGTTCCCGAGATGCGGTCGGGAACGGCTCACATCTCAATAGAGTTTCGGCGGCCATAGCGTAGGGGAAACGCCCGGTTCCATTCCGAACCCGGAAGCTAAGCCCTATAGCGCCGATGGTACTGCGCGGGTGACTGCGTGGGAGAGTAGGACGCCGCCGGACATTCTTTCGATGAGGGCCATCCCGTATAGGGGTGGCCCTCATCGCTGTTTTCGGAGCGGTGCGAGAGTGTGCGTGCAGGCGGTGCGGGCCGAGCGATCCGGAGGGTGACGTGGCAGACGAGCGGCGAGGCTCGAGCGCTTCGGGACGTCCGGTTCGGCGTCCATCTGCCGGTGGAGCGGGGGCGAGCGGCGCAGCATCGTCCGGGCGCTCCGGGAAGTCCAGCCGGGACGGGAAGCCCTCAGGCAGGGGGAAGCCCGCGGGGACCGGGAAGCCCGCGGGGACGGGGAAGCCGGCAAGTGCCGGCAGGCCGGTCGGTCCGCGGCCGCGGGGTGGAGCTGGGGATCCCGCTTCCACCACCGGAGGGTCCACCGGCGTCGGGCGACCGTCCGCAGGGGGCAAGCCGTCGACCGGGAGTCGTCCGACGGGCNCCGGNCGCGCCGGNGGCGGGCCTCGAGGCTCGTCGAGCGGCCGACCTGCGGCTTCGCGTGGCGGAACACGTGGCAGCGCCCGTAGCTCCGCACGCGAGGTGGGGCGCCCGCAGGGCCGGGACGCGACGGACACCCGACGCGAGCGCGCCCCTCGGCGTACCACAGTGCAGGTTCCCGAGATCCCGGCCGACATCACCGGCGAGGAGCTGGATCCGGACGTTCGCCGGCAGCTGCGCACGCTGCCCAAAGGGCTTGCCGAGGAGGTCTCTCGGCGCCTTGCGGCCGCGGCCCGGGTCTTCGAGGCCGACCCCGAGCTGGCCTACCAGCACTCGTCCGAGGCGACGCGCATCGCCTCCCGGGTCGGAGCGGTTCGTGAAGCAGCTGGGCTGACCGCCTATGCGACCGGCCGCTGGGCGCAGGCTCGCTCCGAGCTGCGCGCTGCCCGCCGGCTCTCCGGTTCCGACGAGTTCTTGCCGATGATCGCCGACTGCGAGCGCGGCCTGGGCAATCCCGAGCGAGCCCTCGATCTCGCCGGGAGCCCCGAGGCGGCGCGTCTCGACAAGGCGACCACCGTGGAGCTGCGGATTGTCGCGTCCGGCGCGCGTCGTGACCTCGGTCAGCTCGACGCGGCCGTCGTGACCTTGCAGTGCCCCGAGCTGCGCGACGAGAGCAAGCCGTGGTCGGCACGGCTGCGGTACGCATACGCGGACGCCTTGCTGGCCGCTGGACGTACGAGCGATGCCGTGGAGTGGTTCGAGCGCGCTGCCCACGCAGACCTCGACGGGGAGACAGAGGCTCAGGAGCGCCTCGACGAGCTGTCGGGCCTGGTCTTCGTGGATGCCGACGACGACGACGATGCCAGCGAAGACGGCGCGAGCGGCGTGGTCGGCTCAGCGGCTGACGGGCTCGACAAGCGCTGACTCCTGACCACCGGAGTCCGCCGCCGGGATCAGCGGGTCGACGAGGGGTCGGCGAGCTCGGACGTCGTACCCTCGACGCCGTCGAGCCAGCGGTTGATCCCTGCGATGTTGGCCGCCGTGGCGTTGAGGTGCTCGAACTTGGCGGTCACGTCGGGGTTCGAGAGGTAGGCGGTGTAGCGCTCGGCGGTCTTCTCGGTGACCCGCTGGACGGCGTGGTCGAGGTCGAGCGCCGACGCCCGGGTATCTCGGACCAGCTCGACCCACAGCCGCAGCTCCTCCTCGGCCCGGTCCAGGCTCGCCAGTACGTCCTCGACCGGGCCGAAGTGGCTGAACAGCAGCCGGTTCGGGCCGACGTCACGAAATCGGGCGATGGATGCGAGCGCGAGGTCGAGGTCGAAGTCCGGGGGAGGCGTCGAGGGTCGCAGGTCGCCGGTCTCGGGGACGTAGACCCCGGCTGCGTCGCCGACGTACAGGTCGCCCGAGGCGGAGTCGACCAGTCCGATGTGGTGCTGCGCGTGGCCCGGTGCGTGGAAAGCAGCGAGCACCCGTCCGCCGCCGAGATCGATGGTCCCGCTTTCTCCGAGCGCCCGGACGCGGGCGCCCTCGGTGGGCAGCAGCACCCCGAAGACGTCGTCGAGGACTCGCCCGAACACCCGTCGAGCGCTCGTCATGAGCCGCTCGGGGTCGACCAGGTGCCGGGCCCCGCGCTCGTGCACGACGACCTCGGCGTCCGGGAAGAGCTCGGCCAGCGTGCCGACCCCGCCGGCGTGGTCGAGGTGGATGTGCGTGACGACGATCGTCGCCAGGTCGGTCGGCCCGACCCCGAGGGCCGCGAGCGCGTCACGTACGACCAGGGCCGACGTGGCGGTGCCGGTCTCGACGAGGCAAGGACGATCGCCGCGGATCAGGTACGCGGAGGTGATTCCGGAGTAGCCGGACATCTGCGTGTCGACCGCGAACACGTCGTCGCCTAGGTCGGTGGGGGAGATGTCCACAGCTGCGTCCTTCCCGCCGGCTGTCCACAGTGCGACCGGTCGTGCTGTCGGCCGGACCGCCTGCTCGGCATCGTAGGCCCGGTACCGATCCGATCCCCACGGAGGTGTGGCGATGGCACGCAGGGTGAGCGAGGCGAGCACGGCGAACGAGCCGGGCGAGGCGCACGGAGGCGGGCAGGGGGATCGAGTCGATCGCAACGAGGTGGTTCTGGTCGGTCGTCTCGCGGCCGCCCCGATCCTGCGGGAGCTGCCCAGCGGAGACCGGGTGCTCAGCTTCCGAGTCGTCGTCCGGCGTCCCGCCGGCGACCCTCGCAGGCCCGGTTCGCCGACGGTCGACGCCCTCGAGTGCGCTGCGTGGCGTGCGGCCCCGCGCCGGTTGGTGCGGACCTGGGCCGAGGGCGACGTCGTGCAGGTGAGCGGTGCCTTGCGCCGGCGCTTCTGGCGGACGGGGGGCGTGCCCGCGAGCGTCTGGGAGATCGAGGTGGCCCAGGCCAGACGACTGTCTCGGGCCGCGTGATGCTGCGGTCGGTCGGCTCAGCCTGCGTCGAAGGTGCGCAAGACGAGTCCGGTGCGCGGCTTGGGGCCGAACGACGTGCTCTTTCGGGGCATCCGCACTCCCTCCGCGGCGAGCTCCAGCACCGACTCGACTGTGACGGGGGCGAGCAGGACGACCAGGCCTGCGGTCCGCTCGGCGGCGCGGCGGGCGCCCGCCACGTCATGGTGGTAGCCCACCCGGTCCTCGTCGGCCTTCCACAGATGCTCGATCAGGACGCGGTGCAGCACGGCAGTGTCCAGGTGCCGCCACTGCTCAGGCTGGTCGACGGCGATCAAGTCCTCGACGGCGTCGAGGTCTTGCACCCGCAGCCAGGCGCCTCGGCCGTGACCATCGACGACGAGCAGCTCGCCCTGGACGAGGCCGGCCGCTGCCTCCTCGAGATCGTCCACCTCCTGGCACACCACCGAGAAGAGCGGCTCGACCGCGAGCAGAGCCTCGTCGAGGGTCAGCCCCGAGACGGAACGGTGGATCGCGCCGATCTGCGGGGGGTAGGCCCGGAGGTCGACCAGGAGCGCCAGCCCGCTGTCCCAGGCACCCGGACCTTCCGACGCCTCGAGCTCGGCCTGCAGAGCCCGATAGGCGGCGTAGCGATGGTGACCATCGGCGATGAGAGCCTGGCGGTCGCCCAGATCCGCCGCGATGGCCTGGAGGTCGACGGGGTCGGACAGCTGCCAGATCCGGTGCACGATCCCGTCAGCCGTCCTCGCCGTCGCGAGGGCCGGCTCGTCGGCGACCCTGCGCACGACGTCTCCCGTCACCCCGCCGGCTCCGTCGTACATGAGCAGGATCGGTTCGACGTTGGCGCGGGCCGCGCGCATGAGCTCGAGCCGGTCGGCCACCGGCCCGGGCATCACGTCCTCGTGCGGCAGGACGATGCGTTCGGCCGGGTCACGCAGTCCCACTGCGCCCAGCAGTCCGCGCTGGACGACGCCCGCGGCGGTGGCCTGCTCGTACAGGTAGACCCCAGGAGTCGGGTCGACTTCGAGGACGTTGTCGGCCAGCCAGTGTCGCAACGTGGCCGCGGCGTGCTCGTAGCGTCCTTCCGGGCCGGAGTCGGCGTCCCTGGGCAGGATCAGCCGCACGACGTTGTGCTCGTCGGCCGACTCCAAGGTCAGCACTCCTTCGGCGTCCACCACGTCGTACGGGGGGCTGGTCAGCGGCGCGAGGTCGCTGTGACGGCCCGCGGTGTAGCGCAGCCCCCGAAAGGGCAGCAGGGACAGGTCCCGTCGCCGATCCGATCCCTGCCCCGACTGGCCGATGGTCACGTCCGGCATCGTACGGTGGGGTCCGTATGGGCGAGAGGTCGTCGATGGGACCGGTCCCCGCCCGTCCCCGCGTCCACCAGATGGAGGATCCCGTGACGGCGCCCGATCCACGGCACCGAGGCTGGCTGCTCGCCTCCGCCGGCCCCTTGGTGTCGGCCTACGACGTCGTGCTGCTCGACCTCGACGGGACCGTGTACGTCGGGGAGACCGCCGTCCCAGGGGCCGTGGCCGTGGTGGCTGCCCTCCGCCGGCAGGGGGTTCGCCCGGCGTTCGTCACCAACAACGCGTCACGCACGCCTGGTGCCGTGGCCGACCAGCTGACGGGGCTCGGCATGCCCTGCTCGCCGAGCGAGGTGGTTACTGCAGCACAGGCGGGAGCGCAGCTCGTCGCCGCGCGGGTCCCGCCCGGCGCGAAGGTGCTGGTGGTCGGCGGGGAGGGCGTGCGTGACGCGCTGCTGGAGGCCGGGCTCCAGCCGGTCGATCGCGCCGACGCAGGCGCCGAGGCGGTGCTGCAGGGATGGTCGCCCAATCTGGACTGGTCGCACCTCGCGGAGGGCGCGTACGCCATCGCTGCGGGACTCCCGTGGATCGTCACCAATACCGACCGCACCCTGCCCACGCCCAGAGGCATCGCTCCCGGCAACGGCTCGTTCGTCGCGCTGCTGTCGGGGACCACCGGCCGGTCTCCTGACGCCGTCGCCGGGAAACCCATGCCGCCGTTGCTCGAGCAGTCGGTGGCCCGGCTGGCGGCAGTCCACCCGCTCGTGGTCGGGGATCGCCTCGATACCGACATCGAGGGTGCGACCGCAGTCGGGCTGCCCAGCCTGCTCGTGCTGAGCGGCGTGACCGACGTGCGCACCCTGCTGGCCGCGACGCCGGGGCAGCGGCCCACCTACCTGGCCCGAGACGTCGCGGGCCTGTTCGATGTGCACCGGACCCCGGTCCAGGTGCCTGCGGGTGACGGGGCGGGCTGGCGCTGCGGTGCTTCGGCTGTCGTGGTGGCGTCTTCGAGCGGCCTGTCGATCATCGCGGAGGACGCGTCCGCGGGTGGCCCGTCCGAGCACGGCCAGCCCGCTGCGGACGATCTGCTGCGAGCCTGCTGCGTTGCCGCCTGGGCTGCCGCGGACGCCGGCCACGAGCTCGCGGTGAGCGAAGAGCTGGTCGCGACGCTGCAAGCAGCGCCGACCAGCGGGCCTTGATCGGGTCAGGAGAGCAGCGGTCAGGAGAGCAGCGGTCAGGAGAGCAGCGAGCGCAGCTTGTACACGTCCCGGATCGACGCGTTGATCTTCAACCGACCGGTCGCCCAGGCATGCGGAAAGCTCAGCCTCCCGGCCACGAGCTCGACGAGGTCGTCGCTGGACACGGCCAGGCGGATCTGCGCGGGATCGGGGCTCAGGTTCGTGGTCACGTCGACGAGGTCCCCCTCGTGGAGTCGTCCGCTGAAGACCACATCAAGGTCGGTGATGCGGCAGCTGACTGTGCGGTCCTCGACGTGGCCGCGCACGTCGGCTTCGGCAGCTGCGAGCCGCTCGCCGAGATCACGTACGGCGGTCCGGCAGGCGGCGAGGGATGCCATCGGAGACTGGCTTTCCTTAGGGCGCGAGGGCGGCGACCGCAACGGTCCTTCGTTCGGACGCTATCGCAGGGCGGCGCACTGCTGCGGGCAAGGCGTCGCAGAGTAAGTTGGAAGCGGTCCGTGAGTCACTCGTGCCCGGAGGAACTAGATGGCGTTCGACGCCCTCAGAGGCTATGTCCAGCTGGCCAACGGCTTGACCGACGTCACCCGGCAGCGCGCCCTGCAGGCGGCCCGGCAGCTGCTCGACCAGGGTGGCGACGTGGTCGACCTGGCCGTGTCGACCGCTGTTGGTGGCGGAGTGGCGCGCCAGGCGCAAGCCCTCGCCGAAGACCTGCTGGCGACCAGTCGCACCAACCGTGACCTGCTCGTCGGGCTGATCAGGACCGAGGTCGAGCGGACTGTCGGTCGCCTCGGGCTGGTAGGCGCCGACGAGCTGGCCGCGATGGTACGAGTCGTCGACCGGTTGCAGAGCCAGCTCGACGCGGCTATCGCGTTCGGCGGACGCGACGAGCCGGTCGACGTCGCCGCCGCGCGGGCGGACGCAGCGGCACCCGCCAAGAAGGTGCCGGCCAAGAAGGTGCCGGCCAAGAAGGTGCCGGCCAAGAAGGTGCCGGCCAAGAAGGTGCCGGCCAAGAAGGTGCCGGCCAAGAAGGTGCCGGCCAAGAAGCCGGAGTCGCTATGAGCGACGAGTTCGCGGTGTTCGACGGGTACGAGCCGACGGACCATCAGGATCCGATCGACGCCCCGCCCGCGACGCCTGAGGATGGGGCCGACCAGGGCGAGCGCTCGGCGCCGACCACGGGGAACGCGAGGGTCGACGCCGCTACCGCGCTGCTCGACGACCTGCACGAACGACCAACGTCGGAGCATGCCGATCTGTTCGACGACGTCCACCGCCGGCTGCAGGGCGCGCTGTCCGACCTCGACGGGGCCTAGCCGGTGGTCCGTCGGGCCCGGTTGGACGCCGAGCTGGTGCGCCGGGGCCTGGCCCGGTCCAGGGAGCAGGCCCAGACGCTGGTGTCGAGCGGGCGGGTGAGCGTGTCCGGCACCGCGGCGACGAAGTCCGCCACCCAGGTCGACCCGACGACATCGATCCGGGTTGCCAGCGACGACGCGGACGAGGGCTACGCGTCGCGGGGCGCGCACAAGCTGGCTGGTGCTCTTGCGGCCTTTGGCCCCTCGGGTCTCGAGACAGCCGGCCGGCACTGCCTCGACGCGGGCGCGTCCACTGGTGGATTCACCGACGTCCTGCTCCGGGCCGACGCAGCCTCGGTCCTCGCGGTCGACGTCGGGTACGGCCTGCTGGCGTGGCGCCTCCAGCAGGATCCGCGGGTGACGGTGCTCGACCGGACGAACATCCGCGGCCTGGAGCCGGCTGACCTGCTCGGGCCATCGCCGGGCCTCGTCGTGGCCGACCTGTCCTTCATCTCGCTGACGCTCGTGCTCCCCGCCCTGGTCCGGTGCGCGGCACCCGACGCGGACTTCGTGCTGATGGTCAAGCCCCAGTTCGAGGTGGGCAAGGAGCGGCTCGGGTCGGGCGGCGTCGTTCGAGACCCGTCGCTGCGCGCCGAAGCCGTGCGAACGGTCGCGGACTCCGCGTACGGTCTCGGGCTCGGGATCTGCGGTGTCACGGCGAGCCCGCTCCCCGGACCCTCCGGCAACGTGGAGTATTTCCTCTGGCTGCGGAAGGGCGCTCCAGCGCTCGTCCCGGCTGATCTCGACCGAGCCATCGCAGAGGGGCCCCAGTGACGGTTGACGCCCAGGCACGGCAGCCGCGGGCCGTCCTGCTCGTCACGCACACCGGGCGGGCCGAGGCCACCTCGCTGGCGCGGCTCGCGGCCGAGCGCCTGCAGGCGGCCGGGCTGCACGTACGGATAGCCGACACCGAGGCCCGCGAGATGGCGCTGCCAGGGGCCGAGGTGGTCCCGGGTCTGCCTGGCGCGGCCAGGGGCTGCGAGCTCGTGATCGTCCTCGGCGGCGACGGGACGATCCTGCGCGGCGCGGAGTTCGCCCGCGACACCGACGCCGCGCTGCTCGGGGTCAATCTCGGTCACGTGGGGTTCCTCGCCGAGGCCGAGGAGGAGGACCTGGCGGCCGTGGTCGACCGCGTCGTGTCCCGGGCCTACGAGGTCGAGGAGCGCATGACGCTCGACGTGGTGGTCCTCCGGGACGGGCAGGAGCACGCGAGCACCTGGGCGGTCAACGAGGCCAGCATCGAGAAGCAGTCTCGCGAGCGGATGCTGGAGGTGGTCGTCGAGGTCGACGGACGCCCGCTGTCCCGCTGGGGGTGCGACGGCATCGTGTGCGCGACACCGACCGGGTCGACGGCCTACGCCTTCTCGGCCGGAGGGCCGGTGGTCTGGCCCGAGGTCCAGGCCCTGCTGATGGTCCCGCTCAGCGCGCACGCGTTGTTCGCCCGGCCGCTCGTCGTCGCCCCGACCTCGGTGCTCGCCGTCGAGCTGGCCCAGCGAACGCCCGACGGGGTGCTCTGGTGCGACGGCCGCCGCACGGTCGACCTTCGCCCTGGCGATCGCGTCGAGGTCAGGCGCGGCACGCAGCCCCTGCGGCTCGCGCGACTGCAGCACCTGGCGTTCACCGACCGTCTGGTGCGCAAGTTCGACCTCCCGGTCGACGGCTGGCGGGGAAGGTCCAGCCGGCCGTGATCGAGGAGCTGCACATCCAGGGGCTTGGCGTCATCGACGACGCCGTCCTCGAGCTGTCGCCCGGGCTCACNGTGGTCACCGGCGAGACGGGGGCGGGCAAGACGATGGTCGTCAGCGGGCTCGGACTGCTGTTCGGTGGCCGCGCCGACGCGGGAGCCGTGCGTACCGGGGCGGCCCGTGCGCTGGTCGAGGGCCGACTGCTGGTCGTCCCGGGCTCGGCTGTCGAGCAACGCGCGCTCGACGCCGGCGCGGAGCTTGACGACGGCACGTTGCTCCTCGCCCGTGCGGTGTCCAGCGAGGGGCGGTCGCGGGCCTGGGTCGGCGGTCGTGGCGTACCCGCGGGGCTTCTCGCCGACCTCGCCGACGACCTCGTCGCTGTCCACGGCCAGAGCGACCAGCAGCGGCTGCTGCAGCCGGCCCGGCAGCGGGCGGCACTCGACCGTTTTGCCGGCGACCCGGTGGAGCGGCCGCTGGCCGACTACCGGCTCGGCTACGCGCGTCTGCGCGACGTCGAGGCCGAGCTGGTGCTGCTGGCCACGAGCGGGCGCGAGCGGGCTCAGGAGGCCGACCGGCTCCGCTTCGGGCTCGCCGACATCGCCGCCGTCGGCCCGCAGGCCGGCGAGGACAGCGGGCTGGATGTCGAGGCGCAGCGCCTCGGAAACGCCGACGAGCTCCGGGCGGCGGCCGAGCTCGCGCACGCCGCCCTTCTCGGCGACCCGGGGAGCGACGCGGCCGCCGACGTGCTCTCGCTCGTCGCCGCGGCGAGGCGGGCGCTGGAGCAGGTGCGTGCTCACGACGCGCAGCTGGGCGCCCTCGCCGACCGGCTCGGGGAGGTCGCGGCGCTGGTCGCCGACGCCGGCGCTGACCTCGCGTCGTACGCCGACGGGGTCGACGCCGACCCCCTCCGGCTCGCTGCCGTGGAGGAACGGCGCGCCGCGCTCAAGGGCCTGACCCGCAAGTACGGCGGCAGCGTCGACGACGTGCTCTCCTGGGCGAAGGAGGCGGCCGCCCAGCTCGAGCTGCTCGAGGGCGACGGGGAGCGCGGCGCCGAGCTGGCCGCCGAGCGGGGGAGGCTGCGCGGGGAGCTGGCGACGCTTGCTGCGGCGGTCTCCTCGGCTCGTACGAAGGCGGCCGGACGGTTCGCGGCGGAGGTCACCGCCGAGCTCGCGGACCTGGCGATGCCAGACGCCGCAGTCAGCGTCTCCGTCGAGCATGTGAGCGACTCCGAGGGCCTGGTCGTCGACGGAGGGCCGGTCGCATACGGGCCGCACGGCGTCGACGAGGTCGAGGTGCTGCTGGCCCCCCACGCGGGGGCGCCGGCGAGGCCGCTGGGCAAGGGCGCCTCCGGTGGCGAGCTCTCGCGGGTGATGCTGGCCGTCGAGGTCGTCTTCGCGGGAGCCGATCCCGTCCCCACCTTCGTGTTCGACGAGGTCGACGCGGGGGTCGGGGGACGGGCCGCCGTGGAGGTCGGGCGGCGCCTGGCGCGGTTGGCGCGGACCGCCCAGGTCCTGGTCGTGACGCACCTTCCGCAGGTGGCGGCGTTCGCCGATCAGCACCTGGTCGTCGAGAAGTCGTCGGAGGGTGCCGTGACCCGCTCTGGTGTCACCGCGATCGACGGTCCGGGCCGCATCGCCGAGCTCACCCGGATGCTCGCCGGGCTCGAGGACTCCGAGTCCGGGCGCGCGCACGCCGAGGAGCTGCTCGCAGCGGCAGCAAGTTCCAGACGGGTGTGACGCGTGTCGCTGCCGTGACGGGTGCGACTCGCGAGGCAGCATCGTACGAGTGAGGTTGTTCAGACGCCGCAGGCGTTCCCCCGAGCTTCCCGGGATCACCGGCATGGCCAGGCCTCCGCGCGGGTCGTTCGCCGACCCCGTGGCGGCCACGCGGAGCATCGCCCGTCGTGCCGAGCCCGGCGACATCCTCGTCCTCGACCAGATCGACCTCGACCGGGTCTCCGCGGAGGCCCTCGTGGCGGCGCGGCCCGCGGTCGTCGTCAACGTCCGTCCCAGCCTGTCCGGCCGGCACCCCGCGCGGGGCGCGTCGGTGCTGGTCGGCGCCGGGATCCCCCTGGTCGACGCGGTCGGCACCGGCCTGCTCTCCGAGGTACGGGACGGTCAGAAGCTCCGCGTCGACGAGGGGCGCGTCTACAGCGGCGAGCGGCTGCTCGGCGAGGGCGACGTGCTGACCAGGGCGTCCGTGTCCGACTCCGAGGGGCGCGCTCGCGTCGGCATGGCCGGCCGCCTCGACTCGGTCGGCGCCGACGCGGCGGCATTCCTGCGTACGCACGAGGGGCTGCTGCTCGAGGGCGACGGCCTGCCCGACCCAGTCCTGCGGATGAAGGGCAAGCAGGTCCTCGTCGTGGGCCCTGGTGAGCGCAGCGCTGACGAGGTGAAGCGGCTGCGCACGTGGGTGCGGGAGCGCCGCCCGCTGGTGGTTGGCGCCGACGCCGGTGCCGAGCTCGCCGTGCGCGCGGGGCTGCGGCTGGATCTGGTCGTGGGGGAGCCGGGGCAGGTCCGCCCGCGGGCGCTGCGCAAGGCGGCGCGGGTGCCGTCCGAGCTGGTACCCGCCGGGTTCTCGGCGGCGGACCTCGCTGTCGTCATGGCGGCCGACGCGGGAGCGCGGCTGATCGTGCTGTCTGGCGCGCCGGCCTCGTACGACGAGCTGCTGGACCGGGACCGTGAGTCGGCGGCCGCACTCCTCGCCATCCGGCTGCGTGCGGGGGACCTGCTCGTCGACGCTCCCGCGGTCGTGGCCCTGCAGCGGCCGGCCGTCGGCCTGCTCGGTGCCCTCTCCGTCGCAGCCGCCGGGGTCGTCGCCCTGGTCGCCGCCCTCGCGTCGGTGCCGGGCGGGCACGAGCTGGCCCGTACCCTGCGATCGGTGCTGCCATGGTGAGCTTTCGCTACCACCTGATCTCCCTCGGTGCCGTCCTGCTCGCGCTGGCTGCGGGGGTCGTCCTCGGCGCCGGGCCGCTATCCACGCAGGTCAGCTCGGCCCTGGAGAAGCCCGCACCGACCACGAAGGCGGTGTCGTCGGCAACGGTCCAGGCCTTGCGGGCTCGTGTCGCGGCTGACGACGCTTTCGCCGTCGCGACCGCGAAGACCCTCGTGAGCGGGCACCTGCACAAGACCCGCGTGGTCATTGTCGTGGCGCCGGGTACCCCGCTCCCGCTCGTTGCCGCAACGACCAGCCTGCTCACCCAGGCCGGGGCGACGGTCGCCGGCTCCATCACGCTGACGCCGGCCTGGTTCGATCCGGCCCAGGCGACCGTCCTTTCCGGCATCACCTCCTCGCTGGCACCGGCAGGGACCGCCGACACCTCGAACAACCCAGCTGGGCAGCCGGCCGCCGCCCTCGCCGCGGCACTGCTGACCAAGACCTCGTCGGCTCTGGGCCAGCCGTCCGACACCGCGACAGCGCTGGTCGCCGGACTCGTCCAGGCTGGATTCCTCACCCGATCCGGCCAGCCCGACGAGCCCTCGTCGCTCGCCGTCCTGCTGTCTCCGGCGACGCTGCGGAACCAGGCGGGCGTGCTCCCGCTGGCCGAGGCGCTCCAGCAGGCCGGCAAGGGCGTCGCCGTGGCGGCTCCCACCGGTTCGGCGGCTGCCGGAGGCGTCCTCGCGCTGCTGCGCGGCAACGCGACCGCCCGCGCCCAGGTGTCGGGAGTGGACAGCCTCGATCTCGTGTCGGGCCGGGTGGCCGTGGTCCTTGCCCTNNCCCAGCTGAAGGCCGGCGGGCACGGGCAGTACGGATCGGGGCCCGGCGCCGACTCGGCTGTACCCCGCTGACGGCCTNCNGGTCGCCCTTCACCCGGCGAGCCGGTCCGAAGACCTGGCTGGCGCTGATAACCTGGTGGCCCGTGGGTGGGTAGACAGCCCAGCTGGACGCAGAACGGACCACGGGAGCCCGAGTGGCAACGCCGCACAAGACCAAGCACCTGTTCGTCACCGGTGGCGTCGCCTCGTCTCTCGGCAAGGGCCTGACGGCAAGCAGCCTCGGCAACCTGCTCAAGGCGCGCGGCATCCGCGTGACCATGCAGAAGCTCGACCCCTACCTCAACGTCGACCCCGGGACGATGAACCCGTTCCAGCACGGCGAGGTCTTCGTCACCGACGACGGCGCCGAGACCGACCTCGACATCGGGCACTACGAGCGGTTCCTCGACCGTGAGCTCGATGCCAGCGCCAACATCACGACCGGTCAGGTCTACTCGACCGTGATCGCCAAGGAGCGGCGCGGGGAGTACCTCGGCGACACGGTCCAGGTGATCCCGCACATCACCAACGAGATCAAGACCCGGATGCGGGCGCAGGACGGCCCCGACGTCGACCTCGTCATCACCGAGATCGGTGGCACGGTCGGCGACATCGAGTCGTTGCCGTTCCTCGAGGCGGCCCGCCAGACGCGGCACGACGTCGGTCGGGACAACATCTTCTTCCTGCACGTGTCGTTGCTGCCGTACATCGGGCCGTCCGGCGAGCTGAAGACGAAGCCGACCCAGCACTCGGTCAACGCCTTGCGCAGCATCGGCATCCAGCCCGACGCCCTGGTCCTGCGGGCCGACCGCGCTGTCCCGCAGAACATCAAGCGCAAGATCAGCCTGATGTGCGACGTCGACGAGGAGGCCGTGGTCGCTGCGGTCGACGCGCCATCGATCTACGACATCCCCAAGGTGCTGCACTCCGAGGGGCTCGACGCCTACGTCGTCCGCCGGCTGGGCCTGCCGTTCCGCGACGTCGACTGGACCGACTGGGACGAGCTCCTGCGGCGGGTCCACAAGCCGGCCCACGAAGTCACGGTCGCGCTGGTCGGCAAGTACGTCGACCTGCCCGACGCCTACCTCTCCGTCACCGAGGCGCTGCGCGCAGGCGGGTTCGCCAACGATGCGCGGGTCAACCTGCGCTGGGTGCCGTCCGACGACTGCGAGACACCGGAGGGCGCCGCCCGCCGGCTGTCCGACGTCGACGCGGTGTGCGTGCCCGGGGGCTTCGGCGTACGCGGCATCGAGGGCAAGCTGGGGGCGCTCACCTACGCCCGTGAGCACGGGATCCCGACGCTGGGCCTGTGCCTCGGCCTGCAGTGCATGGTCATCGAGTACGCCCGCAACAAGGCCGGCCTCGCCGGCGCCAACTCCGCCGAGTTCGACGACGCGACGCCCCACCCGGTGATCGCCACCATGGCCGACCAGCGCGACGTCGTGGCCGGGGAGCGGGACATGGGCGGCACGATGCGGCTCGGGCTGTANCCGGCAGTGCTCGCCGAGGGTTCGATCGCCCACGAGGTCTACGNCCAGACGTACGTCGANGAGCGGCACCGGCACCGCTACGAGGTCAACAACAGCTACCGGTCCCAGCTCGAGGCGGCCGGCATGGTCTTCTCGGGTGTCTCGCCGGACGGGCACCTGGTGGAGTACGTCGAGCTGCCCACGAGCGTCCACCCGTACTACATCGGTACGCAGGCGCACCCCGAGCTGCGCTCCCGGCCGACGCGGGCGCACCCGCTGTTCCGCGGCCTGATCGCCGCTGCTCTCGCCCGCAAGAACGCCGTGTCGGTGGTCCTGCCCGACGCCGTACCGGCCAGCTGACGGCCGGTTGATGGCAGAGGTGACCGCCGGCCCAGCGGACCGCATCGGCGGCCACCTCGTGGTGTCGACGGCGCTCGACTTCCGCGGCCGGGTCTGGGAGGTCGTCTCCGAGACGGTACGGCTGCCGAGCGGCGAGGAGGTCGTACGCGACGTCGTGCGCCACCCGTCGGCCGTCGCCGTTCTGGCCCTCGACGACGACGACCGGATGCTCGTCGTGCACCAGTACCGGCACCCCGTGGCCGCCACCTTGTGGGAGCCCCCGGCCGGCCTGCTCGACGTCGCCGGGGAGGACCCGCTGGCCGCCGCGCGCCGCGAGCTCTGGGAGGAGACCCACCACGAGGGCGGGGAGTGGTCGGTCCTCGCCGACTTCTTCACCTCGCCCGGCTTCTGCGACGAGGCCCTACGCATCTACCTCGTACGAGGCGCGCGGCTGGCGACCGGTGAGGCGCACGAGCGGCACGGCGAGGAGCGCGACATGCCGGTCGAGTGGATCCCGCTCGACATGCTCCGGGACGCGATCCTTGCCGGCGAGCTGCACAACCCGACGCTGCTGGTCGGCGTACTGGCGGCCTGCGCCTCCCGTGCCGGTGGCTGGCGCAGCCTCCGGCCCGCCGACGCCCCGTGGCCCCTCGGCCCCCGCCAGCTCCGCACCTGACTTCCCGATCGGGTGTGCTAAGCCTTCGGCGAGAGGGCACCGAGGGTGTTGGTGCCCGGGCGGTGCTCGAACACCAGTGTCGTCTCGGTGTGCTGCACCGACGGGTGCGAGCTGAGGTGCTCGAGGACGAAGTCGCGCAGCGCGTCCGCGTCGGGTGCGGCCAGCTGGATCAGGTAGTCGTTCTGCCCGGCGAGGAAGAACAGCGAGATCACCCCCGGCAGTGCGGACACGGTGGCCATGAACGCGTCCATCTCGTCCCGGGTGTGGGTGCTGAGCCGTACGGAGATCATCGCCTCGAGCCCAAGGCCTAGCGCCGGCAGGTCGACGTCGGCGCGGTAGGAGCGGATCACTCCGCGCGTGCGCAGACCCTGGACTCTCGACAGGGCCGTCGAGGGAGCGATGCCGGCCGCCTTGGCGAGGGCGTTGTTGGCCACGCGCGCGTTGGCCATCAGCATCCGTACGAGCGTCAGGTCGACGGCATCCAACCGGGGCCGAACCACGTTCGGCGCGGACGGCATCGATGGGGTCGAATCCGAACGAAATGCGGCCAACACGCAACTCCACAGAATCTTGTACCGGATGGTTCCCAGGTGTCGAACAATGCGCCATCATCGGTGCCGTTGACGGCGTCCGTCAACCAGCAGCGTCTCGAGAAGGGCTCCACTGCCATGAAGGTCGGCATCCCCAGCGAGGTCAAGAACCACGAGTACCGGGTGGCCATCACCCCGGCCGGGGTCCACGAGCTCGTCCGCAACGGGCACGAGGTCTTCGTCGAGTCCGATGCGGGCGTCGGATCCTCGATCAGCAACGACGAGTACGTCGCTGCGGGCGCCAAGATCCTGCCGACAGCCGACGACGTGTGGGGGACCGGTGACCTGATCCTCAAGGTCAAGGAGCCGATCGAGCCGGAATACCACCGCATGCGCGACGGGCAGACGCTGTTCACCTACCTCCACCTCGCCGCCGGCAAGGCCTGCACCGACGCCCTCCTCGAGCGCGGCGTGACCGGTATCGCCTACGAGACCGTCGAGCTCCCCGACCACTCGCTCCCGCTGCTCGCCCCGATGTCCGAGGTCGCCGGCCGGATGGCTCCGCAGGTCGGCGCGGCCACGCTCCAGCGCGCCAACGGCGGCCGCGGCGTCCTCATGGGCGGTGTGTCGGGCGTCTACGCGGCGAAGGTCGTCGTCATCGGCGCCGGCGTCTCCGGCATGAACGCAGCGGCGATCGCGCTCGGCATGCAGGCCGAGGTGCTCCTGCTCGACCGCAACATCGCGCGGCTGCGCCAGGCCGACGCGATCTACCAGGGCCACATGCAGACGATCGCCTCGAACTCGTACGAGATCGAGCGGGCGGTCCTCGACGCTGACCTGGTCATAGGCGCAGTGCTCGTCCCGGGCGCCAAGGCACCCACGCTGGTGTCCAACGAGCTGGTCTCGCGGATGCGTGCGGGGTCCGTGCTCGTCGACATCTCGATCGACCAGGGCGGCTGCTTCGAGGACTCGCACGCCACCACGCACGCCGATCCGACCTACCGTGTGCACGACTCGGTGTTCTACTGCGTGGCCAACATGCCGGGCGCCGTGCCGCATACGTCGACCTACGCCCTCACCAACGTCACGCTGCCGTACGCGGTCGAGCTGGCCAACAAGGGCTGGAAGCAGGCGTGCCGCGACGACCGTTCGCTGGCGCTCGGCCTGAACACCCATGCCGGTCAGGTCACCTACCCCGCGGTGGCTGACGCCTTCGGCCTGCAGCTGCTGGCGCTGGAGGACGCGCTCGCTTGACGTCGCCCGCTGGCTCCGGCCTTGGCATTATGTAAAGTGAGCCACGTGCCGGACTCTCAGCCGACGTCGGCCCTCGAGCGTGCCGTGACGACCTACCTCGACCACCTGGTGGTCGAGCGGGGCGTCGCTCGCAACACGTTGCTGTCCTACCGGCGCGACCTGGGCCGCTACCTCGCGTTCTGCGCCGCCCGGGGGATCAGCGAGCCGTCAGCGGTCGGCGAGGCGGACGTGACCGGTTTCCTGGCGTCCTTGCGGACCGGAGACGCGGACCATCAGCCGCTGGCGGCCGTCTCGGCCGCTCGTACGGTCGTCGCCGTGCGTGGGTTCCACAAGTTCGCCATGCGCGAAGGGATCACCTCGCTCGATCCGTCCCACGAGGTACGGCCCCCGCAGCCGGCCCGGCGGCTCCCGAAAGCCATCGGCGTCGACGAGGTCGAGCGCCTGCTGGAGGCAGCCGGCTTCGACGAGACGCCGCGCGCGCTGCGGGACCGGGCGCTGCTCGAGGTCCTGTACGGGAGCGGTGCCCGGATCTCCGAGGCGGTCGGGCTGGACATCGACGACCTCGACGTCGAGCACGGATCGGTGCTGCTGCGCGGCAAGGGGGGCAAGGAGCGCCGCGTGCCGCTGGGCTCGTACGCGCGTGCCGCGGTCTCCGCCTACCTGGTACGCGCCCGGCCGGGGTTCGCCGCTGCGGGGCTCGGGACGCCGGCGGTGTTCCTCAACACCCGGGGCGGTCGACTGACGCGGCAGAGCGCGTGGGCGGTGATCCGGGCGGCGGCGGACAAGGCCGGCCTCCCGGTCGACCACTTGTCGCCGCACACGCTGCGGCACTCGTTCGCCACGCACCTGCTCGACGGGGGAGCGGACGTCCGCGTCGTCCAGGAGCTGCTCGGCCACGCGTCCGTGACGACCACGCAGATCTACACCATGGTGACCGTGGACAAGCTGCGCGAGGTCTATGCGCAGGCGCACCCACGGGCGCTCGGTTCGGCGCCCCGCGAGGTTCCGGCAGGCCTCTGACCTGCACTTCTTGCCGTGGTCAATTGTTCNGGCCTACAGTTCACGTCGGTTCGGTGCTTTGCCGATCGATCGCCAGAAGGGTCTAACAACTTGTGACTATGTCGACAAATCCTCCTGAGGGTGGCCCTGTCGAGGACGAGCTCCCGCTGGTGCACGCGGAGAACGTGGCCGACCGCGAGACCGATCTGGCCGCTGAGCGGGTCGCGAACGCGCTCGACGAGGCGGCTCGAGTGGCCGTCAAGCTCGGGCCGACCGGCCGCACCATGCCCGAGCTGCCCGAAATCCAGCCGCTCACCGAGCACGGACCGGCGCACGTCATCGCGATGTGCAACCAGAAGGGCGGGGTCGGCAAGACCACCTCGACCATCAACCTGGGCGCTGCACTCGCTGAGGTCGGTCGCCGCGTGCTGCTGGTGGACTTCGACCCGCAGGGTGCGCTCTCCGTGGGGCTCGGGGTCAACCCGCACGAGCTCGACCGAACGGTCTACAACCTGCTCATGGAGCGCGAGGTGACCGCCGACGACGTCCTCCTCAAGACCAACGTGCCGGGCCTGGACCTCCTGCCGAGCAACATCGACCTCTCGGCAGCGGAGGTGCAGCTCGTGGGGGAGGTGGCCAGGGAGCAGACGCTCGGCCGCGTCCTCGGACCGGTCCTGCCCGACTACGACTTCGTCATCATCGACTGCCAGCCGTCGCTCGGCCTGCTCACGGTGAACGCGCTGACCGCAGCCGACAGCGTGATCATCCCGCTGGAGTGCGAGTTCTTCGCCTTGCGTGGGGTCGCGCTCCTGATGGACACCATACTAAAAGTGCAGGATCGACTTAACCCTCAACTTGAACTTCAGGGCATTCTGGCGACGATGTACGACGCACGAACGCTGCACGGCCGCGAAGTCCTGGCCCGGGTCGTCGAGGCCTTCGGCGATCGCGTCTTCCACACAGTGATCAATCGGACCGTACGGTTCCCCGAGACCACCGTGGTCGGCGAGCCCATCACGACGTACGCGCCCAGCTCCACCGGTGCCGTCGCCTACCGCCAGCTGGCGAGGGAGGTGCTGGCCCGATGAGCCGGCGGGTCACGCTCCCCGGAGCCGACGAGCTGTTCCGTTCCACCGGGACGGGCCCCCCCGCCGGTAGCGACACCGGTACGGCTGAGGGGGTGCGCCCGCTCGCTGTGGCGCCCGAGCCCGTAGCCGCAACCGACGACGACGCGACCGAGTCGAGCGGCCGGCGCGCAGCGGCCGTTCGCCAGACGCGCCCGAGGCCGCAGCGCGGCGACGACCGCCGGCCGAGCGGCCGTGAGCGGCACGACGAGAAGATCACCGTGTACCTGTCCCCGGACGAGCTCATCGACCTCGAACGGGCCCGCCTGGCGCTGCGCCAGGATCACGGAATGGCGGTCGACCGGGGGCGAATCGTCAGGGAGGCCCTGGCGCTCGTCCTCGCCGAGCTCGAGGTCAAGGGGGACGCGAGCTCGCTCGTACGCCGGCTCCGCGACGCCTGATCCCGTCTCGGGAGGGCGGGAGATCCGGGCCGCGTCGGCTACCGTTCCCGCGTGACCGAGAGCCAGACGGCAGCGACGCCGACAGCGGTCGACAGTGCCGGGCCGTCATCGGCGAGCGGCGCCTTCGAGGTGCACCTGCACAACTTCGAGGGTCCGTTCGACCTGCTGCTCGGTCTCATCGCCAAGCACAAGCTCGATGTCACCGAGGTGGCGCTGTCCAAGGTGACGGACGAGTTCATCGAGCACATCCGCGGCAAGGGGCTGGCCTGGGACCTCGGTCAGGCCACCGAGTTCTTGGTGGTGGCCGCGACCCTGCTCGACCTCAAGGCGGCCCGCCTGCTGCCCTCGGCCGAGGTCGAGGACGAGGAGGACCTCGCACTGCTCGAGGCCCGGGACATCCTGTTCGCCCGACTCCTGCAGTACCGCGCCTACCGGGAGGCGGCCGCTTGGCTGTCGGCTCGGATGGCCAGGGAGGCCAAGCGCTTCCCTCGGGCTGTGGGCATGGAGGAGCGCTACGCCGGCCTGCTGCCCGAGGTGCTGCTCGGCCTGGGGCCGGCCGAGTTCGCGCTGCTCGCGGCGCGCGCGATGGCACCTCGGCTCGCACCGGTCCTGTCCACAGCTCACCTGCACGTGTCACGGGTGAGCGTGCGTGAGCAGGCCACGTTGCTGGTCGAGCGGTTGCGCCGCGTCCGCTCCACGACGTTCCGGGCCCTGACCGCTGACGCTCCCGACACGCTGCACGTCGTGGCCCGATTCCTCGCGCTGCTGGAGCTCTTCCGGGAGTCTGCGGTGGCGTTCGACCAGGTGGACGCACTTGGTGAGCTGCACGTGCGGTGGACCGGGACGGACGAGGGCGACCTGTCCGTCGCCGACGAGTTCGACGAGGCCGATGTCGACGAGGCCGATGTCGACGAGATCGATGTCGAGATCGATGTTGACGAGATCGATGTTGGCGAGACGGACGAGGGCCGCGAGACCGTCGTCGACCAGAGCCACGGGGCAGGTACGGCCGATCCTGGCGGCCCGACCATCGATCTCACCGAAGTGCCCGAGCGCCACGACGAGGAGCAGCAGTGACCGATCGACCGTTCGAGCACGAACCGGGCCAGGGGACCGCTGAGGGGGCCGGTGAGGGCCTGACCCTGCCTCCAGAGTCATCTGCTCCACCGTCCGCGCCAGAGCGCGACATAAGTGCGGTTCCGGAGCCGGATCTCGCCGCCTCTCTTGAAGCGATCCTCATGGTCGTCGACGAGCCGGCGGGCGAGGTGATGCTCGCCCAGGTCCTCGAGCGGCCCAGGGACGACGTGCGCGCAGCCCTCGTGGCCTTGGCGGACGGCTACACGAGTCAGGGGAGGGGGTTCGAGCTGCGTGAGGTCGCTGGCGGGTGGCGGTTCTACACGCGGGCCGAGTGCGCGGGGGTCGTGGAGCGGTTCGTGCTCGACGGGCAGCAGGCGCGCTTGACGCAGGCGGCACTCGAGACGCTGGCGGTGGTGGCCTACCGGCAACCGGTGAGCCGGGCTCGCGTCTCCGCGGTGCGTGGGGTCAACGTCGACGGAGTCATGCGTACGTTGGTGACGCGTGGCCTCGTGGAGGAGTCCGGCACCGAGGGCGAGAGCGGCTCGATCCTGTACCGGACCACCTCCTACTTCCTGGAGCGCTTGGGTCTCACGACGATCGAAGATCTGCCAGACTTAGCCCCGTATCTGCCCGAGATCGAGTCTCTTGACCCCGAAGCATTCTTATCCTCAAGTTAAGGTATAGACATGATTCCCGACTCTGAAGGCATCCGGCTGCAGAAGGTGCTGGCTGCGGCCGGCGTGGGGAGCCGGCGTGCCTGCGAGGAGCTCATCGCGGAGGGCCGCGTCGAGGTCGACGGACGCATCGTCCGTGAGCAGGGCGTGCGAGTGGACCCCGAGCAGGCCGTCATCCGCGTCGACGGCTTGCGAGTCGCTGTGGGGGGACGCACGGTTCACCTGGCGATGAACAAACCCAAGGGTGTGCTCTCGGCCATGTCTGACGAGCGTGGCCGGCCCTGCCTGGGGGACTACGTGGCCGACCGTGTCGACCGGCTGTTCCACGTGGGTCGTCTGGACACCGACACGGAAGGGTTGATCCTGCTCACCAACGACGGCGAGCTCGCGCACCGGCTGGCCCATCCGTCCTGGGAGGTCCCGAAGACCTACCTCGCGGAGGTGCAGGGCCCGGTTGCGCGGGACGTGGGGAAGCGGCTGCGAGCCGGCGTCGAGCTGGACGACGGTCCCGCCAAGGTGGACTCCTTCCGACTTGTCGGCAGCGCCAACGGTCGGGTCATGGTGGAGCTGGTGCTCCATGAAGGCCGGCACCGGGTGGTCCGGCGGATGCTCGAGTCGGTCGGTTACCCGGTCCAGCGACTCGTCCGGGTCAAGGTCGGGCCGGTGCAGCTCGGTGATCTTCGACCCGGCCGGATGCGCCAGCTGTCGCACAGCGAGCTCGGCGAGCTCTACCGAGCCGTGGAGCTCTAAGGTGTCTGATCGATGTATCCCTTTGCCGATGAATCGATATCGCGGCACAAAGGAGGGGTTCAGCATGGCTCGACTTATCGACACTGGGTGGTCGCTGTCGGTGGCCCACTCCGCTCCGAAACGGTAGACATATCGACTCCGCAGGCGACGCGGACCGCGCATCAGTAAGCGCCGGATGGCCATGTAGCCATCAATCGGTTTATCGATATCAGGTTCAATCGTGTTGAAGCTTCGACGTTTCGGCGGCAGGTCGGCTTCGATGCGTGCCTTCCGATCGCTAGGGTGAAGCCCGACGAGAGGAGGCCGTGGTGGCCGTACGAGCGCTCCGCGGGGCGACTTGCCTGACCGCGGACGACCGCGCCGAGATGCATGACGCGGTTGTCGAGCTGGTGTCCGAGATGCTCGAGCGCAACGGGCTGACCGCCGTCGACCTCATCAGCGTGGTGTTCACCGCGACCCCTGACCTGCACGCCGACTTCCCGGCGGCCGCTGCTCGCCGGCTCGCCCTTGGCGACGTGCCGCTGCTGTGTGCCCAGGAGATCGACGTGAGGGGAGCCCTGCCCCGCGTCATCCGGGTCCTCGCGCACGCCGAGACCTCGCTCCCCAGGGACGAGATCGTGCACGTCTACCTCCGGGGCGCCGAGGTGCTCCGCACGGACCTCGCCCAGTGAGCCCCGCAGAGGGTAGCCAGGGGGAGGAGCTCACTCGACCAGCCGAGCTCGCTTCCGTCCTGGTGGTTGGGGCTGGATTGATGGGCGCCTCGGTCGGGCTGGCGTTGCGTGCGCGTGGGGTGGCTGTCTACCTGGCGGACCGCAGCGACGCGGCTGCTGCACTGGCAGAGGCCCTGGGAGCGGGGTTCGCCCAGAGCCCTCCAGACGAACCAGACCTGGTCGTGCTGGCGTCGCCACCGGCCACAGTTGGCGCGAGTCTCATTGAGTGGCAACGACTATATCTCCGATCGATATTCACAGACTTGGCATCCGTTAAGGCTGGACCTCAGCAGGAGATAGAGGCTCTCGGTGGCGATTCGTCCAGATTCGTCGGAGGGCATCCTTTGGCGGGTCGGGAGCGGTCGGGTGCCGGCGCGGCGCGGGGCGATCTGTTCGAGGCAAGGCCCTGGGTACTCACTCCGTCTGCACAGAGCAGCGTGCTGGCGTTGCGCCGGTCCGAGCAGCTGGTAGCTCTGTGCGGAGCGCAAGCGGTGATCATGACGCCGGCACGGCACGACGAGGCCGTCGCGCTGGTCTCGCACGTCCCCCAGGTCGTGGCCAGTCTCGCTGCTGCGCGGCTGGCCGAGGCGGACGGCGACCTGGTCGCCCTCGCTGGTCAGGGCCTGCGCGACGTGACCCGCATCGCGGCCTCGGACCCGGCGCTGTGGACCGAGATCCTCGCGACGAATGCGACGCACGTACGCCGCGTCCTGGACGCTCTGGCGGCCGATCTGGACAAGGTCCGGAATGCCCTCGTTCGCATCGAGGAGTCAACTTCTCTGCAAATCGACAGATCGTTGAGTCAGCCTATTGACGCACTTCTGCGCTCGGGAAACGTCGGATACCGACACATTCCGGGCAAGCACGGTGCTCCGCCGGCCGCATACAGCATGGTCCGCGTGGTCATCAAGGACCGCCCGGGCGAGCTGGCAAGGCTGCTCGTCGCGTCCGGCGACGCGGGCATCAACGTCGAGGACGTGGCGATCGAGCACTCGCCCGGCCAGCCGGTCGGCCTCGTCGAGCTCGCGGTACGCCCCGACGCCGCCTCGGACCTCGCCGTCGCCTTGCGAGCCGCCGGCTGGTCCGTTCACTACTAGGACGGCACGGATCCGGCCCGGATCCGGCCCGAGAACGGCCCGGTAGCCGAGCAGCGAGTGGCAGCCACGATGGCCGGTACTCTGAGGGGTGCGGTGCCGTGGCCCACGGTCGTTCGCCGCGCCTGATCGGCACCCCCGTACCTCCCGCGCCGAGCGATCGACGCGTCACCGCCGAGTCTCGGCGCCCTTCCCTGCCACCTGACGGAGACCCGAGCCCATGAGCCGCCCCAACGTCGACGCCGCGCGCCTTGCGCGAGTGGTCGTCGCGGTCGACGGCCCGTCCGGTTCAGGGAAGTCGTCCGTCTCGCGGCAGGTGGCCGCCGAGCTTGGCCTCCGCTACCTGGACACCGGTGCGATGTACCGGGCTGTGACCTGGTGGATGCTCGCGCACGGCGTCGACGTCGCGGACGCCGTAGCGGTCGCGGCCTGCGCGGGGGAGCCGCTGGTGGTCCCCGGCACCGATCCGACCGATCCGACCATCACCGTCGACGGTGCCGACGTCCGAGGACCCATCAGGGGCGACGATGTGACCAGTGCCGTCTCGGCCGTGTCGGCCGTACCGGCGGTCAGGGCCCGGCTGGTGGACCTGCAACGCTCGGCCCTTGCTGGCGGCGGCATCGTCGTCGAAGGGCGCGACATCGGTACGGTCGTGGCGCCCGAGGCCGACGTGAAGATCTTCCTGACCGCCTCGGAGCAGGCGCGTGCGGTCCGGCGTGCAGCGGAGCACAGTGCGACGGACCAGGGCGACGTCGTGGTCGACCAGACCCGGGCAGCACTTCGGCGAAGGGACAAGATCGACTCCAGTCGACCCGTGTCGCCGCTGCGCAAGGCGGACGACGCGGTGGAGATCGACGCGACGGAGCGAACGCTCGCCGAGGTCGTCGACACGGTCACGCGCCTGGTCCTCGACCGGGCCGGCGCGCAGACCACCAAGGACAGGGTGAACCAGTGAGCGGCACTGACGACTACAGCGCCTATGCGGTGGGCCTCGAGGACACTGCCGAGGTCGAGGAGCTCGGGCCGGTACCGGTGCTTGCCGTCGTCGGCCGTCCCAACGTCGGGAAGTCGACGCTCGTCAACCGCATCCTCGGGCGTCGTGAGGCCGTCGTCGAGGACCGGCCCGGTGTGACGCGCGACCGGGTGGCGTACGACGCGATGTGGAACGGCCGCCGCTTCACGGTCGTGGACACCGGCGGCTGGGAGCCGGACGCGCAGGGACTTCAGGCGAGGGTCAAGGAGCAGGCCGAGATCGCGGTGGCCGCAGCCGATGCGGTGCTCCTCGTGGTCGACGCCACGGTGGGCGCGACGGACACCGACGAGGCGGTCGTGAAGGTCCTGCGGCGCTCCGGCAAGCCGGTCGTGCTCGTGGCCAACAAGGTGGACGACGCGCGTACGGAGGCTGACGCAGCGGGTCTGTGGTCGCTCGGCCTCGGTGAGCCGCACGCCGTGTCGGCGTTGCACGGTCGCGGGAGCGGTGACCTGCTCGATGCAGTGCTCGCGGCGTTGCCCGAGGCGCCCGCTGATCGAGACGAGGGCATCGGCGGACCGCGTCGCATCGCCTTGCTGGGCAAGCCGAACGTCGGCAAGTCCAGCCTGCTGAACAAGGTGACCGGCGAGGACCGCTCGGTCGTGCACGAGGTCGCCGGAACGACCGTCGACCCTGTGGACGAGCTGGTCGACCTGGGCGGCAAGACGTGGCGGTTCGTCGACACGGCGGGCATCCGGCGCCGCGCGCACGAGGCTTCCGGCGCTGAGTACTACGCAGTCCTGCGTACCGAGGCGGCGCTCGAGAAGGCCGAGGTGGCCGTCGTCCTCGTCGATGCGAGCGCGCCGCTGTCCGAGCAGGACCTGCGGATCATCACCATGGTCGTGGAGGCCGGCCGAGCGCTGGTGCTGGCCTTCAACAAGTGGGACCTCGTCGACGAGGAGCGCCGCTACTACCTCGACCGGGAGATCGAGCGCGATCTCGTACGAGTGCCGTGGGCGCCGAGGGTCAACGTGTCGGCCAAGACCGGCTGGCACGCCGACCGGCTCGTGCCCGCGATCGAGCAGGCGCTGGAGGGCTGGGACACCCGCGTGCCGACCGCGCGGCTCAACGCGTTCCTGGGTGAGCTCGTGTCGGCCACCCCACCACCGGTACGCAGCGGCAAGCAGCCGAAGATCCTGTTCGCCACGCAGGCATCCACGCGGCCGCCGAAGTTCGTGGTGTTCGCGTCCGGCTTCCTCGAGACGGCCTACCGGCGGTTCATCGAGCGGCGGCTGCGCGAGGAGTTCGGCTTCGCCGGCTCACCCATCGAGATCAGCGTCCGGGTTCGGGAGAAGCGCCGCAGGGGCTGACACAACCACAGGTGTGCGCTAGGCGAGAACCTCGCCGAGCCGCTCGGCGAAGAGGTCTGCGTGCTCCGTGGTCCATACCAACGGGGGACGGATCTTGAGCACATCACCGCCCGGCCCGGTCACGCCGACGAGGACGCCACGATCACGGAGCCGCTCGACGACCTCGCGGGCGTATGACCGGGCGTCCATCCCGCCAGACCCGTTCAGCTGGACACCGGCGACCAGGCCGGTGCCGCGCACCGCGAAGACGGCGGGCGAGCCGAGCTCGCGGACCCGGCGGCGCAGGTGCTCGCCCACCCCTAGTGCCAGGGCAGGAAGTTGTTGCTGCTCAAGGACATCGAGGACAGCGAGNGAAGCGGCGCAAGAAACAGGGTTNCCTGCGAAGGTGCTGAAGAACTCGTATCGCGCGGCGAACTTCTCGGCGATGGCCCGGGTCGTGACGACTGCGGCGATCGGGTGGCCGCCCCCCATGGGCTTGCCGAGGGTCACGATGTCCGGGACCACGCCGAGCGCCGCGAACCGCCAGAGCAGCGGCCCCGTTCGACCGAAGCCGGCCTGCACCTCGTCGGCGAGGAACAGCGCGCCGGCGTCGTGCGTCGCGTCGACCAGTCCGGACAAGTAGCCCGAGGTGGCGTCGAGGATGCCCTCGCTGGTGAACATGGGGTCGACGAGGAGGAGCGCGGGCGGGTGACCGCGAGCGACCAGGTCCTCGGCAGCTCGCGTCACTCGTTCATGTGCGTCGCTGTGGCCGGGGGTCGGCGTCCCGGGGTCTGCGTGCGGCGCGCGGAACGTGCCGACATGGGGCGGCCGGTGGCCGCGCGGCCACTCGTTCGAGGAGAAGTCGACGACNGCAGCGGAGATGCCGTGGTAGCACCANTCGGCGATCATCGCGCCGCTGCCACTGGTGTACGTCGTCGCCAGCCGCCAGGCGAGGTCGTTGGCCTCCGTACCGGAGTTGGTGAAGATGCAGGTGTCGAGAGGGTCCGGCATCGTCGCGGTGATCCGCTCGGCCAGCTCGACCACGTTCCCGTGCAGGTACCGGGAGCTGACGTTGAGCACCGCGGCCTGCCGGCTGATCGCCTGGACCACCGTCGGGTGCGCGTGCCCGACGACGGGGACGTTGTTGTACCCGTCGAGGTAGCGCCGGCCGTCGGCGTCGAACATCCACGGGCCTTCGCCGCGCACGATCTCGAGGGGGTTCCGGTACGTGAGAGGAGCCAGCCGGCCGCCGAGCACCGAGTCGCGGCGCCTGCCCAGGTCGGCGTCGTGCTTCGTACGACTGGTGATCCTCGATGTGCCGGCGAGCCGCATGAACACCGAGGCAAGCTCGCGCGGATCGACAGCGGCCAGCTGACCCAGCAGCAGCCAGCTCGCGTCGTTGTACTGGGCGATGTACTCGGTGTTGTCCGGGTGCTCGCCTAGGCGCCACGCGGAGACCAGGAGCGTCGTTGCGAGACGACCTAGGGCGAGGTCGCCGAGGAGCTCCGCCTCGTCGACATCGAGGGGCTGAACCCGTTGGTATCCCTCGAGGAACGCGCCTCCGAGCTGGACCAGATCGGGCAGCTGGGAGCCGGCCGCGCTGCGCAGCACCGACGTCATCGACGCGACCAGGTCGCACACGACGGCCGTGTGGTGCAGGTCCCCGAAGTCGATCACGCCGGTGACGACGTCGGTGCCGTCGGACAGGACGTTCGTGAGGGTCACGTCTCCGTGCTGCACCGCGCTGCGGAGGCGACCCGTGGCAGCGATCGCCGGCTGGACGCGGTCGACGACTCCGAGCACGAGCTCTCGGCGTGCCCGGTCCTCGATCTGGCTCGCGTGCCCGGCGAGCCGGCCCACCTCGCGCACGTCCCAGACCAGCGACCGTGCGGCTGCCGGGTGGAAGAACCCGCGCAGCGCCACGGACATTCGTGCGCCCGAGCGGCCGATGTCGCGCGCCAGCTCGGGGGAGACCGAGCGGCCCTCGAGGTGGTCGCCAGGCATGACGGTCACGACACGTGCGACGTGCTGCCGCCCGTCCTCACCGGCGACCGTTGCCGTGTCGGAGCCGGAGGCCGTCGGGATCAGTCGCGGGACCGGGAGGCTCGGATCGGTACGAGCGACGTGGGACATCGCCGCGTTCTCCATCGCAACGATCGCTGGNTCCTCCGCAGCACTNGAGATCTTGAGNACGGCGACNGGNNCGNCNGANNCATGGACCANCACGTTGCGGTCGCGCTCGCTGGGCAGGTNANTGACCGTGGTCTGCGGGTCGGCGACGAGTGCCGAGTAGTGCTCGGCCAGGATCTCGCGCGCATGATCGAGCGAGACCTTCGGCGCCTGCTCGCGGAAGACGTCGTCGCTCGTGTCGACCATGAGGTACCGCTGCTCCCGTCAACGCTGCGTGCGATCGGTCCGAGCAGGAGGCTACTGGTCGACCGGGCCGTCGCCGTGGACCGGTCGTACGGAGGCACGGGCGCCAGCAGGCGCTGGGGTAGGGTGGGCGGGCTCGGGTGACCGGGCGGCGGGCTGTAGCGCAGCTTGGTAGCGCACTTGACTGGGGGTCAAGGGGTCGCAGGTTCAAATCCTGTCAGCCCGACATACGTTTTCGCAGGTCAGGGCCACTTTTTATCCAGAGTGATCAAGGGCATGACCTCCTGGTGACCTTCGGCTGCACGATGGGACACCAACATGACAGTCCCCATCTGGCCCACGCTCATCCGGGCCGACGGCACCGAAGCGTCGTACGACGCGTCCACCGAGACCCTTACCGTGCCGCTCGACCACAGCACCGGCGAGGCGGCCCTCGTGGCGCTCATGCGGGCAGACGCGACGGCGGTCGCCCGACTGGCTCGCAGCCACCCGGACACGTTGGCGTCCCGGCCGGGGAGCGATACGGCCCGTCAATCGCTTCGAACACCTGTTCGCCTTGTGACACAATCGTGCCAGGAATGGAAGGCTTGAACTGATGTGCTCT
>JGI24140J50213_10000192_pt1 | contig 28822 bp, 31 predicted proteins | sample BarGraIncu00222A_FD_50213 | JGI IMG/M metagenome (IMG submission 50213)
AACCGGCGCTACCGGATGGAACTTTGCCGGATTCGGCCTTTTGCGCCGATGACACGTCGCCCGCAGATTTCGGTTTGGTCGGTTCACCGGACATAGGCGCTCGCAAATTGCCGCGAGCCTTATGTGGAGCGGGATGAGGCAACGGTCAATGCGCGATGGATACGCGGGTCTTGTTCGCCCAGAAGGCAGACCAGGTCGCGGAATGGTCAGGGCGCGATGCGGCTTGGAGGGCGATGCGTACCGTCAGTTCTTGACCGGCGAGTACAGCGCAACCGGTCCCGGATCGGTCAGGAGCGGCGGTGCTTTGGTGACGACCGGCTTCAGCGAGCTGCTTTCGTCATCGAGGAATTTGTCGAGCATGCCCTCGATCGTCAGCTTGACCTGCTCGGGACCGCGATCGCTCATATCGGTGTGCTGATAACCGGTCTGCACAACCGTAATCCCGGCCTTCTCGCAATCCTCGTCACCGGGAACGACACCGGGGTCGGGCTTGAACACCGGATCCTTCGATCGGAACGAAAGAATCTTGAATCGGCCGTCCGTCATGAACGGCACGCGCAGATTGTCGAGCGTGACCACCTTCTTGATATTGTCCGGATACATCTTGGCGAAGTACATCGAAATGTCCCCGCCATTGGAGTGTCCCACCATGGTCAGATGGTCGTAATCGGCGTTCGGCACCACCTTCTTCATTTCATCGACCGCAAAGCGGATATTGGCAACGCCGCGATGATACTGCGGCAACCGGCCGACATAGAGTTCGCCGACTTTNGTTACCAGGGGCGCATCNGTGGGCAGGTCATGCTGGATGCTCATGGCGAGATAGCCGCGCGCGGCAAAAACGTTTGCCAGGAACGAGTATTCGGTAAACTTGACGGTGTTGCCGTGATTGAGGATCGCTACCGGCAGCGTGATCATGCCGGCGCTCGCCTGCATTTCCTTGTCGCGCCGCACTGCGACGTCCACTGCGACCGGACGGTTGTCGCGGGTCGCATCGTAGAACGTCATGGTCTGGTGTCGTATCGCCCATTTGCTCGCGGTGAAATAGGCGACCGCCACCAGCACACAAAGCGAAAGTAGAACGGCAATTCCACGTTTCATGTTCGTCCTCTGCGCGCTGATCTCACCGGATCAGATCCGACGTTTGGAGCTCCACGATCCCTCATCGTTCGCGAGCAATATACGTGACGACAACGTGACAGGAAGGCTAAATATTGTGAATCGACCGCCTGATCGTTGTGCGACGCACCCACTTATTGTGCAGGTGCACAATACGAAAATCCTGGGGGCCGGTTTCGATTGTGGAACACCGCGGATAAACGGCGAGTTCAGGACTTGGGTAAAGACCTGGTAAAAACGCAGGTCCGCGACGGTTAGTTCCGCCGGACATCGATCCATTTTCAGGGAAAAATCGCGCGTCCGCAGCCAGGGCCATCCGAATCGAGGCCGGAAAGCTGTGGGCCTTCAACTTAAGCTGGCAAGGTCTCTGGCGCGATGATGTCGTGGAGTTCGAGCGGCTTGTCGACCTGGTTGAACCACTCGGCACGATTGGCCGCGCGGCGGCGGCCGCGTTCATCGAGCGGCAGTTTCAACTGACGCAGCAGGCTCGTGACCTCCTCGCGCGCCGTCAGGTGGCCCATGCTCGGACGGGTGCCGAGCGTCGCCTCGTCGAGGTTGTCGAGTGCCGTGAGCCCACGTGGAAAAAATTCGCGATAGACGACGCGTTCAGCGAAGCCATCGATCGCGCGGAAGCCGAGCCGCAACGACAAATCATTCAGGCCGTCGGCGACCAGTTGCTTGTTGCGCGATCCCAGCATCGACAATCGGTTGCGGACTACGATCCAGTCGCAGCTCGCGCCGTCGAGCTGACGGCGCTTGCGTCTGGTATCCCGCACCATCTCCGCATAGTGGCTCTCGCCGATGACCGAATAGGTCGCGGGGTCGACGGTGCCGAGCACGTCGAAGTCGAGGAAGCTGTCGTTGATCGGCGTCACCAGCGTGTCGGCCATCGAGTGCGCAAGACGCATCAGATAGCTGTCGGCCCCCGGAGTATCGATCACGATGAAATCGAATGTCCGCTCGACCGCGCTCACCGCATCCATGAATTGCTGAAATTCGGAAGATTCATTGTCGGCGATCTGCATGGTGTTGCCGAGCTTGATGCAGCAATGCACCGGGACTTCGAGATCGAGGCCGGTGCGGCGTGCCCAGGCGCGCCGGTTGTTGATGTAACGGGTGAAGCTCTGCTGCCGGCAATCGAGATCGATGGTGGCGACGCGCTGACCGGCTTTCATCAGGGCAACGGCGACATGCAAGGCGGTGGTGGACTTGCCCGAACCGCCCTTCTCATTGCCCAGCACAACGACATGAGCCGAGCCCGATTGCCCCTGACTAGTTTGCACCAGCATTCTTCGACCCCTGTGGGTATCTTCAAATTACCCGCGACCGCGGTCAAGCGAAAAGTGCGATAACCGCTTCAAACCATTGATTGTCTGCCTCAATCATGAATCGCATGCCCAACTCGCAATGTCTGTGATTGAGCCCACATTTGCCGGGCGTTCATCAAGACCGATTGAGCCTTTTTCGAATGAGGACCCGGCTTGGCGACGCAGCATCGGCCTTGATAGGGTGACGTCCCCGCCCCACGGTCAGCGCGACTTGCCTGACTGACCCCACAAATCGAGCCCTGATGCCGCGAAGCCCCATGATCGTCCGCACGGTACCTGCGTTGCGTCGCGCCCTCGATGGCCTTCGCGTTAGAAAAGCCACCGTCGCGCTGGTGCCAACCATGGGAGCACTCCATGACGGCCATGTGTCGCTGGTTCGGCTGGCGAAACGTCGCGCCGCAAAGGTGATCGTCTCCATCTTCGTCAATCCTGCCCAATTCGCGCCCACCGAGGATTTCGGCTCGTACCCGCGCACCTGGAAGGCCGACGTCGCCAAACTGACCGCCGAGAAGGTCGACTTGATCTGGAATCCGGACGTCAAGACCATGTATCCGGACGGCTTTGCCACACGGATACTGACCGAAGGGCCAGCGACGGCTGGGCTGGAGGATCGCTTCCGTCCGCATTTCTTCGGCGGCGTCACCACCGTGGTCGGCAAGCTGTTCACGCAATGCCGGCCGGATCTTGCGATGTTCGGCGAAAAGGATTTCCAGCAGTTGCAGGTCGTGACCCGGATGGCCGGGGATCTCGATCTCGGCGTCAAGGTGATAGGCTCGCGCACCGTCCGCGAAGCCGATGGCCTCGCGATGTCCTCGCGGAACGTCTATTTGTCGCCGGAGCAACGGCGCGTGGCGCCAACGCTCTACAAGGCCATGAAGGAAAGCGCGGGGCGTTTGCGGGCCGGCGACGACCTCCATGCCGCGATGGGCGCTGGCGCCGAAATGGTCGTCGGCGCTGGCTTCACGCTGGATTATTTCGAGGTGCGCCACGCCGAAACGCTGGCGCCGATCGCCTCGGTGAAGAACGGACCGATGCGAATTCTGGTGGCGGCCAAAATCGGAAAGACACGGTTGATCGACAATATCGGGGTTTAGACCGGGCGAGCCGGCAACACGGGCGCATGTCGCAGGTAGTTAAGCGTAACGAACATATTTCGGCTCTGCTTGCAGCCCGCTTAAGTCCAAGCGCGGTGGTTTAAAGCAGCCCGAGATCGCGCAATTCCCTGCGCAGCGGCTCGGGCATCGCTGCGACGCCGGCGCCCACCGACCCGATATCGGGCGGGACATCGCTTTGGGCAAAATAACGCCAGCCCTGGAACGCCCGCATCGGCCGCGGCAGCACCGCGATGACCTTGGGCTGCATCACGAGGCGGCACCGTCCGATCCCGTCGCGGTCACGGAACGGCTCGATCGCGACGATTTTCTCGCGGGCTGCGATCTCGCCGCGGATGACCCAGTAGAGCGAACCGCCGGCGAGCAACTCTTCGTCGCGTTTCGGCGTCATCCGCGTGATGTGAATGTGATGGCGGGGCAGACCCTTTTGCTTAGCGGTCCGCATGCGCTCCGCGACCCAGCTCTTGAGTTCCTTGACGGAATCGCAGCCGACGGCGAGCTTGATGAGATGAAGGGGCATGGTTGCGAGGTTAGCGATCAGCGGCGACTTTTGAAAGCATCAATCGTTTGAGGCAGCGGGCGGCGGCGGTGGCGCAGCGGGCGCGATTTGCACCGGCGCCGCCGGTGCCGGCGTACGCCTGGGTTTCGGTGCCGGCTTCTTGGCCGCCGCCAGCACGGGGGCCGTCGTCGGGGTGGGCGATGGGGCGTTGGCAGCGGAAGCCGGAGCGCGCGGCGCAGGTGGCGTCGCGGCCGGGCCCGGCTCCGGCGTCATGATGCTGACCGGCGGGGTCGAGGCTGCGGTGGGAAACTCGGCATTGGTGGGTCTGCCGGTGGGCATCGATGGCGCAAGGGCCGCGACCGCTCCCGCCGGCGCGGGCGCGGTCCAAGACGGCGCGTAACGTGAAACCAGGCCGTCATACATCCGCTGGTCCATGTTGGCGACGATCCGATGCGTATCGGTTATCATCTGGAATGCCGGGCATTCCGACAGCGTGCAATGGTCGCGCGCGACCAGCGCCTGGGCCATCAGCCCATAGCGGTCGCGTTCAACCGCGCGGCGCACAGCCTGCAATTCGGGTGTCATGCTCCGGTTCGTAGCTGCGACATCACCCGACGCAGTCAATTGCGTGATCAGGGACGCCGCATACGACACCGCCGCGGCGGCCGATTCGGCAGAGCCGAACAGCGACTTTTCGCACGCCGCCAATACCGCTTCCCCAGCCAGATCGTCGATACACGACAGGGCCGGCAGCGAAGCGTTGACGGTCTGAACCGATGCGGTCTCACCGGATGCGAAGCTGCCACCCGTGCCGAATCCGCGGATGGTCGCGGCGACGGCGACGCCGATGGCCAGCAGCGTGATCACCGTCAGCGCGCCATTGGCAACCGATTTCTCGGCGCGCAACAGCGTGATCAGAACGATGACCGCGAAGAATCCCGCCGCGGCCAGCGTCAACCACATCGGAAAGGCCGGCGAACGCCAGAGTTGATCGAGCGACGTAGCCCACGCCCAGTTCATGCGCGATGTCCCTCAGCGCCGCATAAAACGCGCTCAGCGAAGTGAATGCCGGATTTGCCGGACTCAGTCTGCGCAGAATGAACCTGCGAACAGGGCCTTTTGACGGCGGCGAAATCGAAACTGCTTCGCCCGGTCGAGCCCGCGATCGATCAGGAGATGTCGAGCTGACTTTCCTTGGCTACCCGCTCGAAAGCCTCGGTCGAGCTCTTGATCCGGTACTGGCAGTCGTCGCCGTCCGTCGGCAGCAGCCGGATTACCTCATAGGTGCCGCTGGCGGCCGGACGGGCGACATTGCTGGCAGTGAAATAGACGGTCTCTCCAACGGTAAATTTGTGCTTCAACGCCCTCTCCATCACGCAAGGAACGTCGGCCAGGTGCTCACGGTCCCGCTGCAAATGGCCAACTGGAAACCCTGCCCCAACTTAGCACAGCGGCGGTCTCCTTGGCCAGTTACATCGGGACATAGCAAATGCGCAAATTTTGCAGGTTTTTCAGTGCTATAAACCGCATTCTGCGNGTTCCGGACGAATCTGCGCCGTGACCGTCCGGAACCATCATTCCATGGCGTTATGAGGACGCTGGAAGGGTACCGTTCGGGCTTGCACCATCCACCGCTTTGGGAAGTTGCTCCGCCAAAATTTTGGAGATTTGATCCAGCGGGATATTGAACCGCGCCGCCAGTTGCTTGGCGGTATCGCTGCCCAGCACCTGCTGCAATTGCTCGGCCGTGATCGGCAGGTTCTGACCGGTTCCGATCCAGGATTTGACCTGATCGCCAAAGCCCGCCTGCTGGAGCTTGGCGACGATCGCCGACAGACCGCCCTGACCGCCATTACCCATCACCTCGCCCAGCACGGCCGGGAGTAGTGTCCCAAGCTGGNTAAGCGCGGCCTTGAACGCCGGTGAATCTTCCAATGAATCGAGAATTCCCATGATCATACCTTTTTGGTCGATGCGCCAAGTCGGTTTCGGATTCAGATCGTTTTCGCAGGCCTCCGTCAAGGCACGATGGCGCCCAACGCCGCGCAATTCATGCTCATGCCGTCTCGAACTTTTCAATCACGAGGGTCTCTGCAAGGCCCGCGCTGGTCCATCCCTGAAAGGCCGGCAACGACATCATCGTATCCATGTAATGTCGCGCCTCCGGCGCGACTTCGATGGCATAGGTGCGAAAACGATGCACCACCGGCGCGAACATGGCGTCCGCGCCGCCAAAGGCACCGAACAGGAACGGCCCGGATTTTCCGTAGCGCTCGCGGCATTCGATCCAGATCTGCTGAATGCGCGCGATGTCGGCGCGGGCATCGGCCGACAGCTTGATAGCGCCAACCGGACGATGCAGGTTCATGCCGCATTCGTTACGCAGCGCCGCAAAGCCCGAATGCATCTCCGCCGAGATCGAACGCGCATGGGCGCGGCTGGCGCGATCCTCAGGCCACAGCCGCGTTTGCGGAAACCGTTCGGCGGCATATTCGATGATGGCCAGAGAATCCCAGATCGTGACGTCGTCATCGAGTAAGGCCGGCACCTTGCCCGATTGCGTGAAACCAAGAATCCGCTTCTTGTCGGTGTCGCCGGTATAAAGCGGGATGAAGACTTCCTCGAAGGCGATGTGATTGGCCTTCAGCGCCAGCCACGGCCGCATCGACCATGACGAATAGTTTTTGTTGCCTATGACGAGCTTCAACGCCATGCGAAGAGGTCCTTCTTTAGCTTGTGATCAGGGCATTCGTGCCAATCTCGGCGAAGATCGGGATCACGATGCAGCCTCCCGCCAGCATAGCCGGCAATACGCCCGCCTCAATCCCATTTCGGCGCGAAACCGAAATCGGTGAGCCGGCCCTTGGCGCTTCCCATCCGGGATATCTGGTGCATCTCGTCATCGGACAGCACGAAATCGAAGATGTCGATGTTTTCCGACAGCCGTTCGATCCGCGACGTCCGCGGTATCGCGGACACATTCTGCTGCACCAGCCAGCGCAGGCAGACCTGCGCGGCGGTCTTTCCGTAGGTCCGCCCGATCCGGGCCAGCGTCTGGTCGTTCTTGATGCGACCCTTCGCCACCGGACTATAGGCGACAACAGCCATGCCCTGGCGTGCGCAGGCCTCGAGCACCTTGGTCTGGTCGAGGTAGGGGTGATATTCGACCTGATCGCACACCAGCGGCCCCGGGCAGGCCGCGACGGCTTCTTCGAGCAACGCCACGGTGAAGTTCGAGACGCCGATGTGCCTGGTCATGCCGAGCTTCCTGACATGCGCCAGCGCGCCCAGCGTTTCCTGAAGCGGCACCTGCGGATTTGGCCAGTGCAGCAGCAANAGATCGACTTCGGAAAGCCGCAGCTTGGTCAGGCTTTCCTTGGTGGAACGTTCCAGGTCGTTCGGNGCGAAATGGGTGGTCCAGACCTTGGTGGTCACGAATATCTCGTCGCGTCGAACCTTCGAGGCGCGCAGACCTTCTCCGACCTCGCGCTCGTTCTCATAGATCTGCGCGGTGTCGATGTGGCGATACCCGAGCCGAAGCGCCTGCTCGACCAGACGCGCACAGGCTCGCCCGCGCAGCTCCCAGGTGCCTAACCCGATCGCGGGAATCCTAGCGCCGTTAGCCTCGACGAATTGCATGTTGGAGGTGCTCGAACAAATCGAGCCCATTATGTCCCGCCGGCGCGGCGCTGCCAACAATGCAGCGCGCCGTCAGACCCGCGCCAAAGCGGCAAACACCGTCTCCGGGGCATGGGCTATCACGGCAAGAAGCGCCCGCGCCGGTCCGCGCGGCATGCGTTTGCCCTGCTCCCAGTTTCGGATGGTCTCAACCGGCACGCCCAGCCGTGCCGCGAATTCCAGCTGCGTCAGGCGCGCACGCCGGCGAAGGTCGCGAACCGCCGGAAGCGGCCCTGTCGGTTCGGGCACGGCCAAAGCCGTTGCCGGCACGAGCGGAAACTCCTGCCCGTCCCGCAACTCGACGATCCGTCCGTCCGCTTTCAGCCGCAAGCGCTGCATGTTCGATCCAGCTTTGGCGCGTGATCCAGGGTGGCAAAACCGGATCCCACTTCTGCCAATCGCGCGCTGTAATCGTCGGCGATGCGCGTTAAGGTTCGACTAACGATACCGCGTACGCAGACAGGATTGCTGAACTCGTCTGAGCTGGTCTATCGGGCATTACCCAACAGGCTACGCCAGACAGAATGATGGACATGCTCGCGCAAAAGCCGGCCCCGAAGTTCGCGAATGTGCTGGCGGCCATCCTTGTCGTCTCGATCGGGTGGATGGCGGCGGCCCGCGCGGCGGATTGTCCGCGCCCGGGGACGCTCGGCACCTCACGCGTTCTCGCAGTCGATGCTGCCACCACGCCGCGGGTCGGGTTGAAGAGCTTTCCGCAAACCCTACCGCTCGACGATCATGAGGTCGTGCTGACGTTCGACGACGGCCCGTGGCCCGCCACGACGCCGCTGGTGCTGGCGGCATTGGCCCATGAGTGCGTCCGCGCGACGTTCTTCCTGATCGGCAGAAGCGCATCGGAACATCCAGACCTNGTGCGAAGGATCGCCGCCGGAAACCATACCATCGGACATCACACCTGGCGGCATCCCAGCCTGAAGCGAATGACGCTGAGCGCGGCCACCGAGGAGATCGACCGCGGCATCGCCGCGGATGAAGTGGCGCTTCACGGCGTGGCCAACCGGATTCCGAGCACGCCGTTCTTTCGTTTTCCCGGCTTTGAGAGCACGCCGGCCACCCTCGAGCTGTTGCAATCACGCAGCATCGTCGTATTCGGGGCCGATCTCTGGGCCAGCGACTGGAATCCGATGACGCCGCGGCAGGAATTAAAGCTGCTCACCGATCGGCTCACCGCCGCCGGCAAGGGAATTATCCTGCTGCACGACCCCAAAACACGAACCGCAGCCATGCTGCCGGCTTTTCTGCGCTATCTTGCGGATAATCACTATCGCGTGGTCCACGTTGTGCCGGCGGCGCACGACCATGTTCCGGCCACGCCCGGCGGCGACGTTAGCGGCGTCCGTTGAACCCATAACCAGGTGCGTAAGTCAAACAATTAAGGCCCCATTCATCGCGCGCTGTGTAATTATACTTTGGCGAACGAGAATTAGACGGTGTTTCATAATGGGTAATGTGGTGGCTGGTGTTCGGACGCGGCAATGGGCGCTCTTGTGCCTTGGGCTGTTCATCGGTATCGCCCCGCAGGTGGCTTCGGCCGCCAATTGTCCCGGCAATCCAGGTGCCCTCGGCACCTCGCGAACGCTGGTGGTCGATCCCCTGGAGCATCCCCGGATCGGCACCATGCAATACCCCGAAACGCTGCCGCTGCAAGATCACGAGGTGGTATTGACGTTCGACGACGGACCGCTGCCGCACAATAGCAATCAGATTCTGGAAATTCTCGCCGCGGAATGCATCAAGGCGACCTTCTTTGAGATCGGCCGCATGGCCCGGGCCTATCCGGAAGGCGTCCGCAAGCTCCGCGACGCCGGGCATTCCATCGGCACCCACACCCAAAATCATCCGCTGAGCATGAATCGAATGCCGATCGAGAGCGCCCGGCAGGAGATCGATGACGGAATCGCATCGGTCAAGGCGGCCCTCGGGGATGACAAGGCGCTTGCGCCGTTCTTTCGGATCCCCGGCCTGCTGCGCGCCGAAGCTGTCGAAGACTACCTTGCCTCGCAGGGCATCCAGACCTGGAGCGCCGATTTTCCGGCCGACGACTGGCGGCATATTCCGGCGTCGCGCGTGTACGATCTGGCAATCAAGCGGATCGAGGCCAAGGGAAAAGGCATTCTGCTGCTGCACGACATCCAGCCGCGCACGGTGGCCGCATTGCCGAGAATTCTGCAGGAGTTGAAGACGCGGGGCTATCGCATCGTCCATGTGGTGCCGGCGACACCGGAGCTGCCGGCGACGCCGACCGAGCCGCAGCATTGGCAGTTGCATCCGATCGCTGAAAACGTGGCAATTTCGCATTGGCCCAAAATTCGTAATTTCGTTTTCACCCAGACCGACATGCTTCCCGCCCCCTCGCTGTCCGATCTGGACTGGCGTGACGCAGAGTCGATGGCGCTTGCGGAGCCGTTCGACGTCGCCAGACGGCATCCGCGCGGCGTTCCGCTGCTGCAACAGACGCCATGGCCGCAGCCGTCGCCGCTCGCGCTGGCCAGCGCCGCCATCGCCCTGCCCGTGCCGGCGCAGAGCATCTTCGAGATCGAGGAAAATCCGCGCGCGACAGCGCAGTCGCTGCTTCCGTTCTCACGTCATGCGGAGCAAACCGTCCCGACGCTGCGCCAGCGCGATGGCGTCTCAAAGCGGAGCGCAGTCAACGCCGGCACGTTCCGGGGCAAGCCCCATCTCGGAGGCCGGAAGCCCGGCGCGTCCAGGTTTGCCGGCCGCGCCAAACGGAACACAGTGGGTGCCCATCGGGGCACGCTGAGACATCTGGTTCAGGTCAAGAAGAGAAGAAATGCGTGACGGCTCAGAGCCTTTTCCGTTCCGATTGAATCGGAACGGAGGCTCTACGTCTTTATTAGACGCATTTTCTTGACGCGAACCGGTATCCACCCCGCATCAAGTGCGGGGCAGGCTTTCGCTGGAAAACGCTTTAGTCGGTCACGATCTTTGACACGCATAGCAGCACGATCAAAGCGAGAAAAAACAGATCGATATAGGACTTCATTTCGCCGTCGCGACGGAGCGTCCCGACCTCACTGACGATCTGCTTGCGCGCGGCGGATGCGGCCGGACCGTCCCCGACCACGCCGGCAAGGCGGCGCGCCTCCAGTTCGAGCCGCTCGATACGCTGGAAGAAATAAAACGAACGCAGCGCTGAAGCCGCACGCATCGCCGCATAGAGTAGCACCAGAATCGCGACCACCGCGCGTTGCTGATATTTCTCCATGAAGTTCAGGCTGAAATAGGCGAGCGCCAGAAAGACAAAATTCGACAGGAACCGGTAGGCGTAGGTCAGGAATCTCATGCGTGTGCTCCGATCGATGACCGGCCCGGCAGCCCCGATCGAATGCGATCCGAAGGAATCCGGTCGGCGGATCGGTATCGCAAACCCGCTTCCTCGCGTCTGTCGATGTACACCAATGTTGTTACAACAAGGCAACGCGTGCCCCATTTGAACCCGCCGGAGGCGACAGCGATCGTCACGCACCCAGGTCCCGGCTTTTGGGCCGACGCACCATCATTGCAAGGTTTGGTGCGCTCGGAGGGACTCGAACCCCCACGATTTTACTCACTGCCACCTCAAGGCAGCGCGTCTACCAATTCCGCCACGAGCGCTTGGAAGACCGGCACGGGATTTTGCGCCGCACCGGATCGACGGCGCCGATGTAACAAATCAGCGATGGAGGGACAAGGCCTGCTGACGTGGTGTTTTAGATGCCGGCAAATCCGAAAATCGCCTACCGGGTGCCGGGCTGCCGCGGCAGCATTTGCTTGACTTCGACCGCGATACGGTTGCGGTCGACAAGCACCACACCGCTGGCGATTGGCAGATTGTTGGCGAGGATCTTGACTTCGTCCGCCTCGGTAGCGTCCAGTTCGATAATGGCGCCACGGCTGAGGCGCATGACCTGATGAACCGGCATCGATGTGGTCCCGAGGACCACCATAAGATCGACGGTGACTTTATCGAGGGTTGGCACTGGGGAAGCGACCCGTACTTACTTTGCAAAATTGCTGCTTTCAGATCAACACGTTATGGTTACCCAATGGTTAATGTCCGCCAAAACCTCGATTTGGCCAGGTTTGCGCCGCCTGCCGGCGCCAGCGCCGTTGAATGGCGGGTCTCCGAGGCGCCGGTGCCCTATCCCGAGGCTATCGCGGCGATGGAAGCACGGGTCGCGGCCATTGCAACGCGGCAAGCGCCCGAGCTGGTCTGGCTTTTGGAACATCCCCCACTCTACACCTCCGGGACCAGCGGCAAGGCCGACGATCTGCTCGATGCCCGCTTCCCGGTGTTTGCCACAGGACGAGGCGGACAGCTCACCTATCACGGCCCGGGCCAGCGGGTAGCCTATGTGATGCTCGACCTGAAACCGCGGTGCCCCGATGTGCGGGCCTATGTGGCTGGTCTCGAGGAATGGATCATCCAGGCGCTGGCGGCGTTCGAGGCAAAGGGCGAGCGCCGCGAGGACCGCGTCGGGGTCTGGGTGAGGCGGCCGGATAAGGGCTCAGGCTTTGAAGACAAGATTGCGGCCATCGGCGTGCGGATGCGGCGCTGGGTCTCGTTCCACGGCATCGCCATCAATGTGGCGCCCGACCTGACGCATTTCGCTGGTATCGTACCCTGCGGCCTGGCCGACCCGCGTTACGGCGTCACCAGTCTCGCCGATCTCGGCCATCCCGCAACCATGGCGGAAGTCGATATGGCGCTCCGCCATGCGTTCGAGGACGTGTTCGGCTCCAAAACATGCCTGCCGGAAGTGACGATCTGAGTCCCGGTTTAGCGGGTCTTTTTCGGACGACCTGATTTCCACTACATTATGGTTCGGCGTATGCAGCCCTTGCCGGCGGCGTGATTCTGACGAAAGCAAAGCACCATGGTTGAAATCATCAATCTCGGCTCGCTCCAGCTGAGGTTCCTGCAAAGCAAGGACGACACCGCCGGCAGCCTCGACATGTTCGAGATGACGCTGCAGCCGAACGCGCGGATGCCGATACCGCATTATCACGAGAGCTGGGACGAAACGATTTACGGCCTCACCGGCACCACGACCTGGCGGGTCGACGGCAAGGATATCGACCTCACGTCCGGCGAAACCGTCTTCATCAAGCGCGGCATCGTGCATGGTTTTACCAATCGAACGTCGGAGCCGGCGACATGTCTTTGCACGCTCAGTCCGGGCGTGATTGGTCCGCAGTACTTCAGGGATATGGCAGCCTTGCTGGCGGCCGGCGCGCCCGATCCGGCGAAGATGAAGCAAACGATGCTGCACTATGGGCTGATACCCGTGCCATAATGTCCCGCGAGCGCGGTCAGGCCTAGATCGTCGAGAGCACCGAGAACCGCTCACCCGCATATCGCAGATTGAGCGCATCGGAATTGGCGGCTTCATCCTGAATCGCTTCGACACGTGCCGCTACCGGGCCGCGCCGGCATAACGCGATCATGTTCGACACGACGTCCGCGGGTCCCGCAAACAGCGCCTCGACGCCGCCGTCCCTTCGGTTGCGCACCCAGCCCTCCAGATGATGCAGCCTCGCCTGGTGCTCGACCCAGGCGCGATAGCCGACGCCCTGCACCCGGCCCTGAATCGTCACCTGACGGATCGCGCCGCTCATCTACTTCTTGATTCCCAGAAACTGCGCGAGCCGCGCTTTCACGTCCGCGTCGCGTGTAGCGCGCCCGATCAGCCCGGCCGACGCGAGGGCCTTCAAATCTCCGGGCGACTGGCCGTCGCGCAGCGCTTTCAACGTCTCATAGACCGCTTGCGTCGCGGCCGCGAACGGCGCGTGGCCCTGCAAAGCGATTCGCACCCGCTGGCCGGCGAGATAATCCCGGTCGACCAGTTCTTCGGGGAAGCCGCCCAGCACGATCGGCAGCGTCGCCGCCGCCGAGATCGCCTCAAGCTCAGTGCGTGTTTTGATCCCGGTGAAGAACAAGGCATCGACCCCGGTGGCTTGATAGGCCTTGGCACGCGCGATCGCGTCATCGAGACCGGAGACCGACGCGGCACCGGTGCGCGCCATGATTACCAGTGCCGGATCGCCGCGCGCGTCCACCGCCGCCTTGATCTTGCCGACGCCCTCCTCCAGCGAGATCAATTGCACCCCGGGCTGGCCAAAAGCCTGCGGCAGCAGAGTGTCCTCGATGGTCAGGCCCGCGGCACCGGCGGTTTCCAGTTCCTCAACCGTGCGGCGGACATTGAGCGCGTTGCCATAGCCGTGATCGGCATCGACCAGCACCGGCAAGGCGGCCGCGCGCGACATTCGGCGCATCTGTTCGGCAAGCTCGGTCAGCGTGATCAGCGCGATATCGGGATCGCCCAGCACCGCAAGCGATGCAATCGATCCGCCGAACATACCGACCTCGAACCCGAGGTCCTGCGCAATGCGGATCGAAATCGCGTCATAGACCGACCCCGGTCGAATGCAGCCTGATCCCGACAGGATCGAGCGCAATGCATCGCGGCGCTTTCGGAAGGTCATCGCGGAATCCCTGAAGTTTATATTTGTCTCATCGCGAAGCCGCTACGGGTCGCAATAGCGGCCTGACTGGCTGCGGCTCAAGCGAATTCCAAAATCAGCGCGTCGACTGCCAGTGTGGCGCCGGCGGCCGCGTGAATTTTCTTGACCGTGCCGTCGCGTTCGGCGCGCAGCACGTTTTGCATCTTCATCGCCTCGACCACCGCCAGCGTTTCGCCGGCCTTGACCTCCTGGCCCTCGCTTACCGCGATCGAGACCACCAGCCCGGGCATCGGGCACAGCAGCTTCTTGCCGGTATCGACCGCGGTCTTGACCGGCATCAGCCGCGCCGCCGCGGCTTCCGATTCAGTGAAGACATTGACCGCGACATCAAATCCCTGATGCGCGAGGCGGAAGCCGTTGGCGATCGGACGCACCTGCATCGCCACCAGCTGGCCGTCAATGGTGCCCTGCCAGACCGGATCGCCGGGCTTCCATGGCGACACCAGATGATGCCGGTTGCCGGGCGCACCGTCGGCGCCGATGAAGCGCACGGCGATATCATCGGCTTCGCGGGCAATATCGAGCGCGATTTCATGACGCTCCAGCCACACCGCGCGGCGGCGCTCGCGCTTCACCGGGCGGCCGATCATCTGGCCGGAAATCTGCCGCTTGCGTTCGCCCAGCACATGATCGATGGCCGCCGCGACCGCGGCTAACCGGCGNGCGATCTCGCCTTCCGGNGCCCGAGCCGCAAAGCCTTTTGGAAACTCCTCGGCGATGAATCCGGTGGAAAGATTGCCCTCGCGCCAGCGCGGATGGTGCATNAGCGCCGACAGGAACGGAATGTTGTGCCGAATNCCTTCGATGTAGAACGAATCGAGCGCGGTCGCCTGTGCCTCGATGGCAGCGGCGCGCGATGNCGCGTGGGTCACAAGCTTGGCAATCATCGGATCGTAGTAGATCGAGATCTCGCCGCCCTCCTGGACGCCGGTATCGTTACGAACAGTTATCCCGTTGATGCTGCTTTCGACCGGCGGGCGATATTTTACCAGCCGCCCGATCGAGGGCAGGAAGTTGCGGAACGGATCTTCCGCATAGACCCGCGATTCCACCGCCCATCCGGTCAGCGTGACATCCTTCTGTGCCAGCGAAAGCGTCTCACCGGCCGCAACGCGGATCATCTGCTCGACGAGATCGATGCCGGTGATCAATTCGGTCACCGGATGTTCGACCTGCAGCCGCGTGTTCATTTCCAGGAAATAGAAGCTCTTGTCCTGCCCCGCGACAAACTCGACGGTTCCGGCGGAATCGTAATTGACGGCCTTGGCGAGGGCGACGGCCTGTTCGCCCATCTTTCGACGGGTGGTCTCGTCGAGCAGCGGCGACGGAGCCTCCTCGATGACTTTCTGGTTGCGGCGCTGAATCGAACATTCGCGCTCGCCGAGGTAGATCACATTGCCATGCTTGTCGCCGATCACCTGAATTTCAATGTGGCGGGGATCGACGATGAATTTCTCGATGAAGACGCGATCATCGCCGAACGACGATTTGGCTTCGGCCTTGGCCAGGCTGAACCCCTCGGCGACCTCCGAGGTCGAATGCGCGATCCGCATCCCCTTGCCGCCACCGCCGGCAGAGGCCTTGATCATGACGGGATAGCCGATCTCATCGGCGATCTTGATGGCGTGTTTTTCATCCTCGATGACGCCGAGATGGCCCGGCACCGTGGAGACGTCGGCTTTCGCGGCGGCTTTTTTGGATTCGATCTTATCGCCCATCGCGGCGATGGCGCCCGCATTGGGCCCAATGAAGACGATCCCGGCTTTCGCCAGCGCGCGCGGAAAAGCCTCGCGCTCGGACAGGAATCCATAGCCCGGATGCACGGCCTCGGCGCCGGTCTTGCGGCAGGCCTCGACGATCTTGTCGATCAACAGATAACTTTCGGCAGCCGCCGGCGGCCCGATCAGAACGGCATCATCGGCCATTTCGACGTGCAGCGCGTCCCGGTCGGCCTCGGAATAGACCGCGACCGTCTCTATCCCCATGCGGCGGGCAGTCTTGATGATCCGGCAGGCGATCTCGCCGCGATTGGCGATCAGAATTCGTTTGAACATGGGCTTGTTTACTTGCAACCTTTGGGCGGGGCACTCACGCGCAATCTGGCACGCGGGGGCGGATGTAACAATTCCGTCGTACAGCAAAACCGGGCGGAGGCAACGGCTGATATGCCCCTAAACCGGCTTCTCCGGGAAGTTGGATCATGCTCTAGAATGCTGCTACCCACGTTCTCTCATTGCCAGAGCGACACCTTCGATGCGTTCGTTGATCTTCATAGTGGTATTGTTCTCGGCAAGCCAGAGCTGGGCCGCCAGCCCGATCGTCAGGGACGGACGCACCCTTCAGCTCGCCGAGGTGACCTACAGGCTCGACGGCATCGATGCGCCGGAGTTTGACCAGATATGCATCGACGAACACGCTGATACATGGGCTTGCGGCGTTGCAGCGCGCGATCAACTGGCGAGCTTGATTGGCGGCCACCAGGTCCACTGCGAGGATCTGGGTGCCGATGTCGGCTACCGGAAACGGCATATCGGCATCTGCACCGTTGAAGGCGAAACCGTCAGTCTGAACCAGCTCCTGGTTCGCAAGGGTTACGCCTTGAATTCCGAACCCTCGGCGAAGGGACGATTCAAGGACGACGAAGCGGCTGCGAAAGACAAGCGCCTGGGACTTTGGAAAGGCTGCTTTGTAACGCCGCAGGAATTCCGCCGTCGACGAAAGGACGGCGTCTTGTTGGGCGGATCGTGCCGAACGGACAAGGATCGCGAGATACGCGACGTGCTATTCCCCGATCATCCCGCCATGCCGTCTGGGTGCAGCATCAAGGCCAAGCTTGCGATACGCGCGCGCGTAACCGGCAATGTCGGCATCTACCAGATGCAGGGGTGCCGCAACTATCCTGCCCTGACCAAACCGGATCGCTGGTTTTGTTCCGAGGAAGATGCTCAAGCCGCCGGATTTCGGAGGGCGTATAATTGTCGCGCGAACGCCGGGCGACCGAAGTAACTATATTTGGCTGGCCCGGGACGGCCCGCTGAACGAATGACCCACCAAGGCCGTGCTTGAAGCGCGCACGCTTACCTGTAACAATTCCGTCGTACAGAAAAACTAAAGACAGGCAACGGCCTAGGCCGAATTTTGTTCGTCATTTTGTTTGTCATGGAGAGATTTTGATGCGCCGCGCAACCCTGTTGCTAGCCGTCGGCCTGACCACGTTGTTCGCGACTGCTGCATCGGCGCAAAATGACACGCCCAGAAATCTCATTCTGTTCGTGCCGGACGGATTGCGGGGACGGATCGTGACGCCACAGACGGCGCCCGCGATGGCCGAAGTCCGCGACAAGGGCGTCAATTTCAGGAATGCGCACTCGCTGTTTCCGACCTTTACGACCGCCAACGCCTCCGCGATGGCGACCGGCCACTATCTCGGCGACACCGGCGATTTCAGCAACACGATCTATACCGGCTATCCGGTCGAGGCCGCGGGCGGCGCCGTTACGCCGTTCCTGGAGTCTGATCCGGTTCTCCACGATGTCGATGAGCATTTCGGCGGCGACTATCTGAATGAGGAAACCGTGCTGAAAATGGCGCGCGCCAAAGGCTACAGCACGGCCGCGATGGGCAAAGTGGGCCCCACCCTGATTTTCGACCACACCGACAAGATCGGCGCCGACGGCCTGCATTCGATCGTGATCGACGATGCCACTGGCGACGCGAAGAAGGGCGTGCCGCTCTCGCAGGAGATGCAGGAAGCGCTGACCAAGGCCAACCTGCCGCTGGCAACGCCCTCGCGCGGCGAGCACGCCAAGATCGGCGATGCCAGGACGCCGGGTACCCTGGTGCCAAACACCATCCAGCAGGCCTATTTCGCCGATGTGGCCACCAAGGTCGTGCTGCCGATGTTCAAGGCGCGCAACAAGCCGTTCGTCCTGGTGTTCTGGTCGCGCGATCCGGACGGCAGCCAGCACAATCAAGGCGACAGCCTCAATACCGTGACCCCCGGCATCAACGGACCGACCTCGATGGCCGGCATCCGCAATGCCGACGACAATCTGGCGCAATTGCGCAAGGCGCTCGACGAGCTCGGCCTCGCCGTCAGCACCAACATCATCATCACGTCCGACCACGGCTTCTCGACGGCTTCCAAGGAGAGCAAGTCCAGTCCCGCAGCGAAAGCCAGCTACGACGACACGCCGAAGGATTTCCTCCCCATGGGCTTTCTGGCGATCGATCTTGCCAAGGCGCTTGACCTGCCGCTGTTCGATCCAAACGACAAGAATGCGCGCGTTGCCGATAACACCCATCCCAAGGCCGGTAACGGTCTGCTCGGCAATGATCCGGATAAGCCCGACCTCGTGGTTGCCAACAATGGCGGATCGGACCTGATCTATTTGCCGAACAAGGACAGGAAACTGGCGGCGCGCACGGTCAAGGCGCTGCTCGAACAGGATTACGTCAGCGGGCTGTTCGTCGACGACAAACTCGGACGGTTCCCCGGCACGCTGGAAATGTCGCAGCTCGGCCTCAAGGGCAAGGCGGTCACGCCAACCCCCTCGATCGTGGTCAATTTCCGTTCTTATACGACCGGCTGCGAGGAGCCCACCAATTGCTCGGTCGAAGTCGCCGACACGGTGCTGCGGCAGGGCCAAGGCATGCACGGCAGTTTCGGCCGCGGCGACACCCTGAATTTCACCGCGGCGATCGGGCCGGACTTCAAGGCCGGCTATGTCGATCCGCTGCCGGTCAGCAACGCCGACGTCGGCATGACCATCACGCAACTCATGGGGTTGCGTACCGCCGCCGCTGGCGGACTGACGGGCCGGGTCATGTCGGAGGCCTTGCCCAACGGAATTATCCCGAAGGTGGCCGACGGAACCATCACCTCCAAGCCCGCGGCCAACGGACTGCGGACCGTCGTCAAGTACCAGCGCGTGCTGTCGCAGCGTTATTTCGATGCAGCTGGATTTCCGGGACGGACGGTCGGCCTCGATCCGGAAGGCAACAAACAAAAAACGGCGGGGAAGTAACCCCGCCGTCCTCCCTCGCAGATTCGCATGAATTTACATCCCGATGTCGAACACATTCGGCAGGTGCGCCAGGGGCAGCGTCGCCGCGCCCACAATAGTGGCGACCAGCCGCATCAGAGTGCGGCTGCTGCGGTGCCTGCCGCGCATCTGGCTTGCAATCCATTCAAGCACTTCGGTATCGACACCGACCGCCCGGGTCGGTGCCCAGCTTTCGATTGCCGTGTCCGGCGACAGCGCGACGGTGCGAGGCGGCACCGGCAAACCCGACGCGGAGGCCGCATGGTGCACGACTGCCTTGGCCAACAGGTCGTCGAAACGTCCGTCGTCGCTGCGCTCGGCGGCCGCATCGTTGATCTCAAACAGAGCTTCAGCTTCAGCCCGGCTGACCGGCTGGTGCTCGACCGCAGACGCGGTCAGGATGCGCGCGCACCAGGCGGCATCGGCGGCGTCAAGCGCGCGGGAAAAGTGAACACGGCCCCTTGTGGTGGGCCCCTCGCCGGTGATCACGCCGTCGCGCACCATCGTCAGTGCTTGCGCCGCGGTGCTCCGGCAGGAAATCTTCGGGGTTTCGATCGTGCCGATCAGTTCGGCAACGTTAGCGGTAGAGGCAGACATGGGTACTCTTCTCGTTTTCTTCTTCTGGTCCAGCATTTCCATGCGGGCGTAAACGAATGGTTAATGATTCGAAACTTGCGCTCGGACATTTTTAAATGGTTGCTGATTGGTCGCTGTGACGTCCGTCACGGTTCATATGCATCGCAACATGGTTCGACGGGGGTGGGGCGCGCAAGCGGCAAGATCGGGGCAATTATGTTTCTGAAACCGTTGCGGTTTTTCCGTTACGGGGACCGGGATCAAAAGAAGTTGCTAGGAACCTGTCAGGCTTGAGAAGGATTTTATCCTTTTGTTAGGGCTGTTCCGTTCGGCTCGCCCTCCTCCTATGATCAGACCACGGATTTAATCCCTGACTTGAACGACATGAGGTCGAAAATGGCTCTTCAGATTGGCGCTGTGGCCCCGGATTTCGAGGCCGAAACCACCGACGGCAAGATCAAATTCCATGACTGGATCGGCAATAGCTGGGCGCTGTTGTTCTCGCATCCGAAGGATTTCACCCCGGTCTGCACCACCGAACTCGGCGCGCTCGCGAAGCTGAAACCGGAATTCGACAAGCGCGGCGTCAAACTGATGGGGCTCAGCGTCGATCCCGTCGACCGCCACGCGAAATGGTCCGAGGACATCAAGGAGACCCAGGGGGCTGCGCCGAACTATCCGATGATCGGCGACACCGATTTCAAGGTGTCAAAGCTCTACGACATGCTGCCGGCATCCGCTTCTGGCGACGTCGGCAGCCGCACCGCCGCTGACAACCAGACGGTCCGCAACGTCTTCATCATCGGACCTGACAAGAAGATCAAGCTGGTGCTCGTCTATCCGATGACGACAGGACGCAATTTCCAGGAAATCCTGCGCGTAATCGATTCGTTGCAGATGACAGCGAAACATCGCGTCGCGACGCCGGCCGACTGGAAGCAAGGCGAAGACGTCATCATTGCCGGTTCGGTCAGCGACGACGAGGCCAAGACGATCTATCCGCAAGGCTGGAAATCGCCGAAGCCCTATATCCGGATCGTGCCGCAGCCGAAGTAACGTCGTCGCCTGCAAGCCGCACTTGCGCGAACTTCGTCATGGCCGGAGCATAGCCGCACAAAAGACGGTGCCGCTTCCGGCCATGAAGATATCCGGCTTCAGATTTCCCCCGCTATCAAGTTGGTAAGCATCAGCCCGACGGTGGCCGACACGGCGGTCACGAACGTTCCCCAGCACACGTCGACCACGACCACCGGCCAGGTCCAGTGTCTCAAAAGCGACAGCGAGGTAAGCTCGAACGTCGCGTAGCAAAACAACCCGAACAGCGCGCCGTACAACAGGGTCGATTGCCAGGTCGCGGTGGCCGGACCGCTGACGAAGATCAGGATGCCCGCCACGTAAAGCAGATAGAAAAGAAGCGCGGGTGCGAGCCTGATGTCGCCGAGCATGTCGCCGACCTGCGAGGTGAAGAAGCCCTTGGCGATGGTCCCGAGAAACAGAAAATCGATCGGGATGATCACAATCAATGTCGCAAGATAAAGAAGGGCGTATCGTTTCACTTGGTCCTCCGGCGCCGTTTGCGCGTACATGTTAAGTACGGATCGGATGGGATAAGGTTGCAACGCATTTCCAAAGGGGACCCAACGCGCGATTCCCGAGTTGAATCGCCCGATGGCCAGTAAATCCTCCCCTCCCTGCATCGTCTGGTTTCGCGACGATCTGCGCCTCTCCGATCATTGCGCCCTGCACGCCGCCTCGAAGCGCGAGGGCGAAAAATGGTTCTGGGACACGCTGGTCGACGCCGACCCCGGCAGCAATCCTGCCAACTGGCAATGGGTCGCCGGCTGCGGCGCCGACGCCGCACCCTACTTTCGCGTATTCAATCCAATTCTGCAGGGTGAAAAGTTCGATCCCGATGGGGCCTATGTCCGGCGCTGGGTGCCGGAACTCGCGCAACTGCCGGCCGGCGTGATCCACCGGCCATGGAGTGCTATGCCACTTGAACTTGCAAGCTCGGGCGTGGAGCTTGGCAAGACCTATCCAGAGCCCATCGTCGATCACCGGAAGGGCCGCGAACGCGCGCTCGCTGCCTATGCCAAGGTCCGCAACCCATAGAGATGGCGCTCCAACGGCCGATCGCCTCCTCGTCGCGCAGCCGCGTCAGACCCGCGCGCGCCGGTTGACCAGAAAGACCGCCGCGGCGCAGGCAATCATACCGGCCATCGCGATCCCGTCGAGCCGCTCGCCGAACAGGAAAAAGGCCATCAGCGCGGTCACCGCCGGCACCAGATAGAACAGGCTCGCCACCGACGTGGCTGCCGAGCGCCGGATCAGCCAGTACAACAGCCCGATCGATCCGATCGACAGCACCACCGCGAGCCAGATCACCGACAGCACGAACTCGCTGGTCCAGTGCACCACATTGCTCTCGAACAGCCACGCGCCGGCGGCGAAGAAGATCGTGACCGCGATGTACTGGACGAGATTGCCGGCACGCCAGTCGATATCGCCGCAATAGCGCCGCTGATACAGCGTTCCCAGGGTGATGCTGACCAGCGACACGCCGGAGGCCAGCCAACCCCAGCCCGCCTCCCCGCTCATGGGGCGGTTATGCAGGATCAGCACCACGCCGGCGAGCCCGAGCAGCAGCCCGCTCCATTGCAGCGGCGTGACGCGTTCGCCGAGCCAGCGGTTCGCCAGCGTCGACGTCAGGATCGGCTGCAGACCCGGAATCAGCGCTGAGAGCCCGGCCGGAATCGAATGCGCGATCGCAACCGCGGTCCCGCCCAGATAAAATCCGTGCACCAGGATGCCCGCCGCAACGCTGTGGGCAACGCCTGACCGAGTGGGCCATCTCGGCCGCGCGATCGCGACAATGATCGCCATCAGCCCCACCACCAGAATCATGCGGATGGTGAGATAGGTCAGCGGCTCGGCGCTGTTCAGCACATATTTGGTGCCGATAAAGCCGGTACTCCAGAGCACGACAAAAATCGCCGGCGCCGCCCGCGCGGCAAAATTTTCAAAGTCTTGGCTCATCTCGCGGCATTGATTGCCTGAACATCGGCTATCCGGCAATCGTGAAACGCGCGGGTCGACCCACCCGGGAGCACATGGCAAAGCCCGCGACAGCAAACTGCGCGTCGTCGTCGCCGGTCGTGGTGAATTCTTCGGATATCGCGGAAAACAAGCGCGAGGGCTAGAACTCTTCCGGGCAGGGATCGACGATCTTCCAGAGATCCACCCCGTTCTTGATCTTCTTCATCTCGGTGGTCAGCCCGCCATTGCGCCGGATCCAGTCCTTTACCGGCTGCGGGTAATAGGACATCAGGTCCGACGTGCCCTCCGCGCTGGTGACCTTGATGCCGAAGGTAAAGGCCTTGTCGTAATAGGCCTCGTGGAATCCGAGGATGGCGCGCGGCGTCACGCACACCCTGTTCAGCGGCACGATGCCGAACACCAGNGTGCANGCTGAATTGCAGATGCCATCGATGATCACCCGCTCGTGGCGATCGCGGATGCGTTCATACTTGGCTTTGTATTCGCTGACGTAGCCGCCGTGATCGCTGGTGATACGCAAGTCGGCACGCGCCGGCGTCGCGACCAGAAGCGGGAGCAACAGCAGGGCGAAAGACGTGATGCGCATGGGCCGATCGCGGACCGGATGGGAGCCTGTCAGGACCGATAGAATCCGGTCCGTGATGGAACCAGACGGTGAGAGTCTGGCGTTAGTGTGTTGGCAATCCGTTAAGCATCCCGATCAGCATGAAAAATCCCGGGTCCGGCGCCCAAGACCAGCAACAGGACACCGCCCTCGGGAACTGTTCCTTGAATGTTCCTGTTTGCACCGCCGTAGAACTGCCCGAACAAGTCTGATATCCGAGGCGTTCGAAACTGCGCTCGTAGCTCAGCTGGATAGAGCATCGGACTTCGAATCCGAGGGTCGGGAGTTCGAATCTCTCCGAGCGCGCCACTTCGGTGCTGAACCGCGCACCTGCCGTTTTGGTGATGCGACGACCGGCGCCCGGCAATTGGTTTTTCGAACCCCTATTGCCCATCGTCGTCACCCGCAGCGCGACCACATCGTTCTTCGCACGCATCAAGACGGAAGACCGGATCATCGCGATCCTGAATGGCCATTCATAAATATGTGTTTGACGCGCGCCGATGCTTTCGCCATCTTTTCGGCACCAAGGAAACCAGCCCAGGAGTAATTTTAATGAGAAAATTTGCTTTCGCTTTGGCCGCCATCGCCGCAATTGCGTTCTCGGTTTGCGCGATTCCAAGCGCACAGGCGCACGGTCACCACCATCANCACCATCATCATCATCATCATCATCACCATCACCACGGGTGATCTGAGAGACGCGACAAGATGGATGGCCCCTTTGATCGGGGCCATTTTTCTTTGCGGTGTGACAAAATTGCTGACGGCCAATCTCGCGCGTCGACCAAATCGTCGCTGAGAAGCTGTAGAAAACGGACGCGGAGTGAGTTGGCGGCTCACTCAAGCAAGCCAGCGATCCCGTCTACCAGATGTTGCTGACGAAAAAACCAAACCGCGGCTGTTGGGCGACCAACACCCTCGGGGCGAGGTGTTTCTTCGCAATTTTGCGTTTCCAGTGCGGCTTCGACTCCGGCTTTTTCTGATCAGTTGGCTCGAGTTGTGCAAATGCGTCGCGCATCTTGGCCGAATCGTCGGCAACTGGTTCCCTCGCCGGAGGCGTGACAGCTTCGTCCGTCATAGCGGTCTGCACGGGAGCGATCGGCGCGACGCTGGTATCGAAAACGACGCGCTCCGGCCATTTCCGATCGGAACTGATCCGCAGGAAGGATTTGTCGGCGCCCATGTCCGCCGTCTCGGCCATCGGGAACTTCGGCAGCGACCAACCTGAGATAAGCAACAGCGCCAGCAGCACTCCGCCGACGAAGAAAAAATAGCGCGCCAAGGGCATTTCAACACCGCTCTGTCCGCGCCAAGCGCGGATCAGTCGCCTAACCTACCATGCTGCGATTTGGTTCCCGATATTGGTTCGTTCGATCTGACAATGACGTTACTGCGAAGTTATAGCCGCGCTGCAAATGCTTCCGACTGGATGCGGCTGTTGCACCACGCGGCTTCTAAAACGACTGCCGACTTGTGCGGTTCCGCTGTTGTTCCTCAATCGACGAAGCCTGGCCATGCGGGATACCGGCCGCTAGATTGATCGCTGCGTGCCATGGCCATCGCATGGCGTGCAGCGGTAGGAAAACAGCCAAGGGAGACAAACGATGCCGATCGTGACCTGGGACCATGTTCATTTGCGCAGTCCGGATCCGGAGGCGACGGCAGCCTGGCTTGAAAATATCCTCGGTGGCGTGATCATCCGTGGCCCCGGGCGGATCGACGTCAAACTTGGCGGCGCCAACGTTTTCATCGCGCCGGTCGCGGCGGGAGACGGTGTCAACAGCCCGCCGGCACCCCCCTATCAGGGGCTCGATCATTTCGGACTGACTGTGAAGGATATCGACGCGGTGGCCGCCCAGATCAAGGCCAAGGGTGTCGAGTTCACGAAGGAGCCGACGACGATCCGGCCGGGCGTTCGCATCTGCTTCATCCGCGGGCCGCAGGGTATCTCGATCGAACTACTCGAGCGCGACAAGAAGTATGCGTGACGAAGGGCGGGCGCGACGGCGCGGTGCGACCTCTGGCCGACAAGCGGCAGACAGGCCACCTGGCTCCCGATCGGCGGTCAAGCCTGCGTTATGCCGCGGTGTGAATGACGCCGAACCTGCCCCCGGGACGGGGGTGTTAAAGTCAACCCCCGGGGGTTCGAGGTCAACCTGTCACGTTGACGCTGTGGGGCCGAGTTTGGCATAACAGGCTACCTATTCCGCTGGGCCGGATACGGTACCGGGACATTATGAAAAACGGCCTCTATTCGATCCACGTCAGCTTGCTGGACGGTCGTTCCGGCAAGGGCAGCGGCGTTGTCGTATTCCGGGATGGCAAAATCCTCGGCGGCGACGCCTATCTGTTTTACATCGGCACCTACACCGCGAAGGGCGATACCTTCAAAGGCGAGGTGCTGATCCAGCGCCATACCAGCAGCGCGGACGAGAATCCGCTGTTCGGCGGGCCGAGCCCGGTCGGCGTCGGCGTTTCAGGCACCTTCACCGACACAGCGGCCGTCATGAATGGGACGGCTCTTGTCGGCAAGGCCAGCCAGATCTTCAAGGCGACCTTGCGCAAACTGGCCGAGAGCGACTAGCGCAATCGAACGCGTTATTCGGCGGCCTGCTCCAGCGGCGCGACCTTGGGAAGGATGATCTGGATTTGCGTGCCCCTTCCGGGTTCGGAATCGAGATCCAGCCGGCCGCCCAGGCGATTGGTCACGATGCTGTAGACGATATGCAAGCCAAGCCCGGTGCCGCCCTGATCGCGGCGCGTCGTGAAGAACGGGTCGAATGCACGGCGCCGGACATCGAGGCTCATGCCGCAACCATTGTCGGAGAAGATGATTTCGACATTGTCCTTGCCGGATTCCCGAACCAGAATGTGCACCTCGCCGGGCCTGCCGTCCGGAAAGGCGTGCGCCACCGCATTCAGGAACAGATTGGTGAGCACCTGTCCGTAAGGCCCCGGATAGCTGTTCATGGTGAGATTGGGCTCGCAGTCGACGGTGAGCGTCAGATGGTGCTTTCGCAGTCCCGGCCGCAAGCTCATCACGACCTGCTCGGTCAGATCGCCGAGGTCGAAGCTGCGCTGATCCGAATAGTTCCGGTCGGCGGCGACCTGCTTGAAGGACTGGATCAGTTCGGCCGCGCGATTGAGATTGGCCACCAGCTGCGATGATGCATCACGACTGGTCTCAAGAAATTCATTCAGGGAAGATCGCCTGAGATCGCCGCGCGCCACTTCGGACGTAAACAACGCAGTCTTCCGCTCCAGCGATGAGGCGACCGTCAGGCTGATGCCAACCGGATTGTTGACTTCGTGGGCGACGCCCGCCACCAGCCGTCCGAGCGCGGCCAGCTTTTCGGCCTCGATCAGTGAATTCTGGGTCTCGCGCAAATTTTTCAACGCGGCCTCGGCGGCATCCCTGGCCTTCCGCATCTCCTGCTCGCCGCGCTTGCGCTCGCCGATATCGAGCGCGACGCTGACGATGTTTTCGATCGCGCCGTCAGCGTCGAAAAGCGGGAGCTTGTTCACCAGCCATTGCCGCAGCTTGCCCGCGGAATCCAGATATTCCTCTTCGTAGAATCCGAGTCCCCTGCCCGCCTTCAAGACCCGCCGATCATTTTCGTCGGTCTTTTGCGCGCCGTAGCGCGACATCAGGTCGGAGGTGGTGCGGCCGATCGCGTCGGCCGGCTCGATCCCGAAAATGCCGGCCATGTAACGGTTCATCAGCACATAGCGCAGGTTCTTGTCCTTGACATTGATCACCGCGGGCACGGTGTCGATCACCTGCTGCAAGAGCCTCCGGCCCTCGGCGATCGCATCCTCAGCGCGTTTCTGGTCGGTGATGTCGCGCAGCGTCCCTTCGTAGCGAATGACCTCGCCGGCTTCGTCGCGTACGACCGTGGCGCTGTCGGAGAGCCAGAGGATCGCTCCACCGCGCTGGCGCACCTGATACTCGAACTCGCGCACCATGCCGTGGCGCGCCATCAGCGACTGGTACTCGGCGCGCGCCGCCGGATGAACGTAGACCGTGTGCGCGATATCATCGATGGCGCTGATCAATTGCTCCGGCGTCCCGTATCCCATCATCCGCGCCAGTGCCGGATTGGCGTTGACGAGCTTGCCGGCCGGCGTCGTCACATAAATTCCGTCGACTGAGCCCTCGAACAGCTTGCGATAGCTTTCCTCAGCGAGCCGCTGCTCGGCCAGTGCGCGAATGGCTGCCTCGCGCGCCGCGTCGGCGTCGACCAGCGAGCGGCGGAACACTTCTGCAGCGCGGGCGATGTCGCCGATCTCGTTCTCAACCTCGGTGGCGGGGATCGAGGTGTGCTTCTCGCCGCCGGCCAGCGCACGAATGGCCCCCGCGATGGCCTTGAGCGGACGAACGGTCCGCCGCACCACAAACAGCGCCGCCAGGACCCCGATCAGAACCCCGGTAATCCCGAGCACGATGCTCTGCCACTTGTCGTCGGCAAGAGTCCTTGCGAAATCCTTGGCAAGCACCCGACCCCGGCGCGCACTCGCAGCCCGCAACAAATCGGTGACACGGCCGATCTCGCGGCCTTCGGTGCCGAGCACTTCCTTGTCGAGATCGGCGATCTGGCCTTCCGTGCTGGATATCGAGACGATGGAATCGGCGTAGGCATCGACCGCCGAACGCAACGTCGGGTCTTCAATCGTCAGCGACCGCATGCGTTGCGCAAACTGCTCGGCAGTCGTCGGATCGTGCGCGAGCAACGCCTCGGCAATCCTGTTTTGCGTCTGAAACAGATTGTTCGCGGCGGCGCGGTCGGTCACCTTGGCGATCGCGGCTTCGAACCGTTCGCGTACCGGCGGCAAGGCTGTAACCAGTTCGGCGCGGCGCGCAATCAGGGCGCTGACGCGCTCGATTCCGTCGCGGTAGTTCGCAAGCCGTTGTGTGACGCCGTCGATCATATATTGCTGCTCGGGGGCAAGCTCGAGCCGGGTTTTCTTCAGGAGCGGGGTCAACGAGGCCGCCGCCTCCCAGACCCGGCTCGATGGAATCGCCGGATCGGTCACGAAGTCCCGCGCCGCCAGCCGCAGTTCGTTCATGCGCCGGTCGATCTCCTCGGCCAGATCGTCGACGCTTTGCAGGCGCTGCAGTTCGGCGAAGGTCGCATCGGTGTGGCGGATGGCAACGACGCTGGCGACGCTCGTCATCACGATCATCGCCAAAAGCAGCATGAAGCTCGCAAAGGTCAATTGACCGATCGAAAGCGAGAACGACCGTATCCGTTGGG
>JGI24140J50213_10000193_pt1 | contig 28774 bp, 30 predicted proteins | sample BarGraIncu00222A_FD_50213 | JGI IMG/M metagenome (IMG submission 50213)
AGGGCAAGGTGATGACCGAGGTCCAGCCGATGAAGATGGCCTCGGCCGAGGCGTTGTACAACACCGTGGCCAGCGATGCACCATTCTCACTGTTGACGATCGGCTCATTGGACGGTAGCCGGGAGAAGTTCGCCGTCAAGGTTCCTGACCTGCTGAGCTTCCTGGCCACCGGGCACTTCAGTGGCTCCGTGGAGGGCATCAACCAGATCAAGGCGGCTTACCAGAAGCAGTACGGCCAGGATCCGGCAGCCCTGGCCTACAGTCCGGACTACACCCCGACCATCCCGCTCACCTACTGGTCGTTCCGGATCATGATCGGGCTAGGCATGCTGGGTGCTTTGATTGCACTCGCTGTGTTGTGGTCGACCCGTCGCGGCCGAATCCCGCGCCACCGCCTGTGGTTCTGGACAATCCTGGCCACCCCGCTGCTGCCGTTGTTCGCCAATAGCTTCGGATGGATCTTCACCGAGACCGGGCGACAGCCATGGATAGTCTTCGGGGTCATGACGACCGCCCACGGCATCTCCCCCAGCGTTTCCGCGGGAGAGGTGTGGACCTCTCTGATTACCTTCACCCTTGTGTACGGGGTTCTGGCCGTCATCGAGACGAAGCTGCTGCTGAAGTACATCGCCTCAGGAGCCCCTGACTTCGAAGAGCCTGTCGACCTTGCCGACCGGGACGAGAACGCGCCGCTCGTCTTCGCCTACTAGGCGGCGGGCTACCCGAGACCGCCCTGCCCATAACCGCTGAGAACCGCCGACCAAGACGTGCCAATCAAGACATAGAGGGACATCATGGAGCTCACCACAGTCTGGTTCATCCTGATCGCCGTCTTGTGGACCGGCTACTTCGTCTTAGAGGGCTTTGACTTCGGCGTCGGCATGCTGATGCCGGTTCTCGGCCGGGGGGAGCACGGCGAGGTACGAAAGCGCGTGCTGCTGAATACGATCGGCCCGGTCTGGGACGGCAACGAGGTGTGGTTGCTCACAGCCGGCGGCGCGACGTTTGCGGCCTTCCCGAACTGGTATGCCACGATGTTCAGCGGCCTCTACCTACCGCTGCTCATCATCCTGGTCGCACTGATCGTGCGTGCGCTCGGCTTCGACTACCGGGGCAAGGTCGACGACCCGGCCTGGCGCAAACGCTGGGACGTCGCCATCTTCGCCGGTTCAGCTGTCCCAGCCCTGCTGTGGGGAGTCGCACTGACGAACCTCGTGATGGGGCTGCCGATCAACGCCGCAAAGGAATACACCGGCAACCTCTTCACGCTGCTCAACCCGGTGGGGTTGCTGGGCGGGCTCACCACCGTGGCACTGTTCCTCACGCACGGCGCGATCTTCATAGCGCTCAAGACCGAAGGCGACATCAGGGACGAGGCACGGGCACTGTCACTCAAGCTCGGCGCCGTGGCGGCCGTACTCGCAGTGGCCCTGCTGGTCACCATCAACATCTCCACCGGCTCGCTCGGATCATGGGCCGCCTCGGTCGTGGCGGCGGTAGCTCTGCTTGCCGGGTTGCTCGCCGTCTCCCGCGGTCGCGAAGGATGGGCCTTTGTCGGCACGTTCGTGGCGATCGGGGCCGCTGTGGCAACCTTGTTCCTGGCTCTCTTTCCCGACGTGATGCCCTCAACGACCAACGCCGCGTACTCCCTGACGACAACAAACGCGAGCAGCACGCCCTACACGCTGACGATCATGACGTGGGTCGCAGCGGTGTTCACTCCTATCGTGTTGGTGTACACGTCGTGGACCTACTGGACGTTCCGCAGAAGGATCGGTACCCAACACATCCCCGCGGCCACGGTGAGCACGACGCTTTGACCCGTCCGTTTGACCCCAGACTGCTGACCCGGGTCCCCGCGACCCGGTGGCCCGTGCTCACACTCGGGGCAATCGCTGTCGTGCAGGGCCTGGCAACGATCGCCCTCGCATTCGCCGTCACCGACCTGGTGGTCGGCGTGGTCGACGGTCGTCCGGTGCTGGGCACCAGCTTGTGGCTCGTGGGCTTGTTCAGCGTCCGGGCACTGCTCGCGGCAGCAAACGAGCGCGTCGGAACCTGGGCCGGGATGCGGGTGTCCACCGTCCTGCGGGAACATCTCATCGGCGCCTGGCTGGACCGAGACGCTGACTCACGCCCAGAGGCAGGGCGCGCGCAGGCCTTGGCAACTCAGGGAATGACCAGCATCGAGCCCTACGTCGCCCGCTACCTGCCAGCACTGGTCGCCGGTGCGTTCCTGCCGCTGCTCGCCGTGGGGACTCTCGCGCTCGTCGACTGGCCCAGCGCTCTCATCGTCACCCTGACCGTCCCTCTGCTGCCCGTCTTCGCGGCCCTCATCGGCCGCACCACCCAGGAGGCAACCCATCACCAATGGCGCTCACTGTCGGCATTGTCCGGCCATTTCCTGGACGTCATGCGAGGCCTGCCCACGCTCGCGTCCTACGGGCGGGCCGAAGCCCAAGTGGACTCAATCGCCACCGTGAGCCAACGGCACCGTCTCGCCACGATGAAGACCTTGCGGTTGGCCTTCATGAGCTCGGCCGCGCTCGAGTTGCTAGCCACTATCTCGGTGGCACTAGTCGCGGTGACCGTCGGCATTCGCCTGGCAGATGGGTCGATGCCACTGGCCGGCGCCATGCTGGCAATTCTTCTGGCACCGGAAGCCTTTTGGCCCATCCGGAGGGTGGGCACGGAGTTCCACTCAGCTGCCGACGGCGCCGAAGCTCTCGACGACGTGCTGACCGAGATTGACGCACCCTGCCATGGTCGCGGCACCCCCCCGTTCGCGGTCTGGGTCCTGGACGACAGCATCGGGGCCGATGGCCACCCACACGACGAGCCGTATCCCGTGGTGGGTAAGGGCCTGGGATACAGCTTCCCAGGCACGACCACCTGCGTGCTGAACGGCTTGTCCTTCAAACTCTCGATCGGGCTCACCGTGGTCACCGGCCCCTCCGGCGTCGGCAAGTCGACCCTGCTCGAGCTGCTGGCCGGGCTCCGCCTGCCCAGCGCGGGTACTCTCACCGCGCCCCGTTCGCACCTGGTCACCCAACGACCCTTCCTGGCCGCCGGGACGATTCGCGACAACCTCACGCTCGGAAACGACTGCACCGATGACGAGCTGTGGCGCGCCCTGGGTGAAGTCGGGCTGGACCTCATGGTGGTCAGCTTGGCCGACGGCCTGGACACCCAGCTCGGCGACGACGGGTTCGGGCTGTCGGCCGGTCAGCGGGCTCGTCTCACGCTGGCCAGAGCCGCCCTGTCGAGCGCCCCGCTGGTTTTGCTCGATGAGCCCACGGCGCACCTGGATGACGAGTCGACAGCGTTGACCCACCAGCTCATCCAGAAGCTTGCCGAGGTGCGCACCGTCGTCGCGGTCACCCACCGGCCCGAGCTTCTCAACCTGGCCGACGAGCACATCCACCTGAGCGAAGACAGCTCTGGCCCTGCCACGAACCTGTCGGTGGTTCCCTCATGACCAGCTCTGGCGCCACCACGCTCACTGCCGGAAGAAGTTTGGGGTTGCGGGCAATCAGGGCAACCGGGGGAACCCGAGCGATCCTCGGCGCCGGCCTGCTCGGGGGCATCGCGACGACCTCCGGTGTTGCCTTGACCGCCACCTCGGGCTGGCTGATCGTCCGGGCGAGCGAACATCCTCCCATCCTCTTGCTTCTGACCGCGATCGTGGCCGTGCGCGCGTTCGGCATGGCCCGTCCCGCATTTCGCTACTGGGAACGCCTGCGCTCCCACGACGCCGCGCTGGCCGATCTCGCCGATCGTCGCACCACGGCCTACGAACGGCTCATCCCGTTGACGCCGGCCCGACTTGGCCGTCGCGGCCGGGCCGACCTGCTGACGGGGGTTGTCGACGACCTCAGTGACGTCGTGGACGCGCAGGTCAGGGTTACGGTGCCAGTCCTGGCCGCCTTGGTCGCCAGCGCGGTGGCCACGATCGTTGCCACCATGCTGGCCCCCAGGGCTGGCCTGGCAATGGCCGCCATGGCCGCCCTCACGGTCCCCATCCTCGTCCTCGGATGGCGACTCGAAACGCGATCCCAGCAGAGCCTGCTGGCAGCCCGGGCCGAGGTCTCGCGTGTCACCGCTCTGGTGTCTGGAAATGCCAGCGAACTCCAGGCCATCGGGGCAGGAGAGCGCGCCAAGGCCTGGCTCGCCACCGCCCATACGAACCTTCGCCGGGCCGCCGGACAACAGAGCCGTGGTCGTGCCGTTGCCGCTGGGCTCCTGCTCCTGCTCACCGCCGCCGGCACCGCCGCAATGAGCGCCGCAATTGTGCCCAGTGTGGGCACGACGATCTCGACGCCGGTGGCCGCCCTTCTGCTGCTGACCCCGATCGCGCTCGGGGATGCCTTCTCCACATTGCCGGATGCAGTCCGGGCGCTCGCGCGATCCCAGGCCAGCGCCCTGCGGCTGGCCGCGCTGCTCGACCAGCAGCCTGCCGTCCTCGCCAATGGGGCTCATCCGCTGGCGACGGCACCCGGCATCCCGCCACGCATCGGTGTGAGCGCTCTGACTGCCTCGTGGTCCGGCACCAGGTCGCAGGTCGGACCGCTGGACCTTCAGATCCTGCCCGGAACGCGGCTGGCCATCACCGGACCCAACGGTTGCGGGAAGTCCACGCTCCTGGCCGTGCTGGCTCGCGCGCTCGACCCCGCGGACGGACGCTACCAGCTGGGCGAGCAGGCCGCCGTGAGCGTCGTGCTCGGCCAGGCTCGCGCGCTGTTCGCCGTTCTGGACGACGAGCCGCACCTGTTCGGGTCCACGCTGCGCGCAAACCTGGAACTGGCACGACCTGGGGCTGCCGATCTGGATCTTGTCGAGGCCCTGGACCGAGCCGGCCTGACCCGGTGGTTCACCGACCTCGATCGGGGACTGGACACGATTATCGGCGCGAGGGGCCGCGGCGTTTCCGGCGGAGAACGGGCGCGTCTTGGGCTTGCTCGGGCCCTGCTCTCTCACAGACCAGTACTGCTGCTTGACGAGCCGGTGGCTCACCTGGACCACGCCACAGCGGACGCGGTGATGGGCGACCTTGCGCGTTCGGCCACGGGGCAGTCAGTAATCATGGTGACTCATCGCCGGGACGCTCTGGCTGGTTTCGACCGTGTTATTGACCTCGCGCAACCAACCGGTGATCGCGCCGTCGTGGTTTGAACCCTCCTGGCCGGTAGACCCCTGCAGACGCGTTGTCACGTCACGACGGTGGGCTATCCCAGTCTCCGAGGGCGACCTGCAGTGCGCTGACGAGGCGCTCGAAGGAACGTCCCACATCCTGGGGCAACCCGAAACCGCCGTTGACCTCGAGACTGACGAACCCGTGCAGCGCGCTGCGCGCGACCCTCGTGGCGTGGATCGCCTCGTCGCCTGCGAGCCCATAGCCACGAAGCGCAGCGAAGACGGTCTGCACCGCAAGTTCAGCCGCGGCGACATGCTCAGGATCCTGAGAATCTGGCACCCGTTGGGTCAGCGGGTAGCGCCGCGGGTGGAACAACGCATAGTCCCGGTAGGCGAGGGCCAAGGAATGGACGGCGTCCGGTCCCGACCGGCCGGCGACTGCAGACGAGAGGGCACTGGCGAGCTCGGCCGTCACCCGGGCAGAAAGCTTCTGCTGCAGCGCTTCCAGGCTGCGCACATGCTTGTAGAGCGACGGCGTGGCCACCCCGGTGCGACGCGCAACGGCAGCCAGCGTGAGATCACCTGATCCCTGTTCGTCGACCAGCTCGAGGGCTGCGCTGACTACTGAGGCCGTGGATAGGCGAGGCCTAGGCATTGACGACGTCAGCCAGGAAAGGCAGGATCGCCGAGGCAGTCGCCTCCGGAAGCTCTGCGTGCGGATAGTGCCCCGCACCCTCGACCAGCTCAAGACTGACGTCGGTGAAACGTCCGATCAGAGCCTCACCGCGCTTCGCCGCTGTCACAGGCTCCGGAAAGTCGGGGTCGTTGGTGCCCATCACGATCCGCACCGGGCAACGCAGCTCCGGAATTCGCGCACGGCACCGTTCCTGTTCCGTGGCCACGCCGCGCAGCGCCTCCATCCGACCAGGCTCGTGCAGTGAGGCCCGCATGACCCGCAGGTACTCGTCAAAGTCGGCGGGCTTGGCGGCCTTGTACAGGGACGGGTAGTACAGCCGGCTCCAGAGCAGCGGGCTGCTGGTGATGATCTTGACAGCGAGCCCCACGATGGGCGACACCGTGCTCTCCTGCAGGAAGGGGCCGACGAGAACGAGCCCGTGTACTAGTTCTGGCGCCTGCGCGGCTGCCCAGATCCCCGCCGCGGCCGCGTTCGAGTGGCCGACGATCGTTCCAGCCCCTCCCAGGTGACGGATCAGGGCAAGCATGTCCTCTCCGCTGGCGGGGCTGCCATAGCTGGGCCACGGCGAGCTCGACCGGCCATGACCGCGTTGGTCCATGCGCACGACCCGGTACCCCGCCTCGACCAGCATGGGCGCCAAGAAGCGGAACGCGCCGCGGGTGTCGCCCATGCCCGCCACACACAAGATGAGCGCGCCGTCATCCGGTCCGGCGGTGTCATAGGCCAGAGCGCCGCCCGCAATGTCAAGGTACTCAACCCGATTCCGGTGGCTATGTATCATAGCTAAAAAGCTACTGTACATAGCCCACGGTGTCAAGCAGTGTCAGCCCGGCGACGCCTAGAGCGCTACAGGGATCGACGGCGGGCGGTCCCCGGTCAGGAACGCGACCGCGAAATACCGAGGCAGACACCATCGTTTCGCCGACCCGGCGCGAAGTGATGGAACATCACCTGACAGCACCAATCTGGCGACCGGCCCCGGCCTCTCGCCGTGTCGGGGCACCTTGACATGACCGTCCTTGACATCCTCCCGGTCATGAATGACCAGGACTCCCACCGCTCACCCCGAGGCAACCTGTTGAGTTCGCGCTTCACAGACAGGCCAGAACTCCCACGACTGCCCGCGGCGCCCACGCCCATGGCCTGCCGCGGTCTCACGCCGGTACTGCGACCCAGTGCCTACTGCGACCCAGTGCCCGGCTTGCTGATCGCCCAACAGACCTGAAGGTGCAGCGGTCCACCGACAGGCTGTAGGACTGCCTCCCGGCACTGGTTTCCGCCTTCGGATAAACCCGATGACCCTGCGCGAACTGCGCACCCACCTGTAGGCGAGCATGGGCCGGTGACTGGGCGCCGCGGGCAGAGGAGAACGTCGCGCACCTCCATCGGGGTGCTGCTAGCTATCGGCGCGGCCTTTCTGTTCGCGGTCAACGGCAATGTCAGCAAGGTCGCGCTGCAGAACGGCGTGTCCTCTCTGGAGCTTGTCTCCATGCGCAGCGCCGGAACCGCAGTGATCCTGTTGGTCATCACGGCCCTGAGAAACCCCGGCGCCCTGCGCGTCGATCGGCGTGAGCTGGGTTTCCTGGCGCTCTACGGAGTCACCGGCATCGCGATGGTCCAGTGGCTCTACTTCGTCGCGATTCAGCGGATGCCGGTCGGGATCGCCCTGCTGTTCGAGTACACCGCGCCACTGATGGTGGCATTGTGGGTTCGGTTCGTCCAGAAGGAGCCAGTAAGGTCCAGGCTCTGGCTTGGCCTGGCCTTCGCCCTGGCGGGCCTGGCCATGGTGGCCCAGTTCTGGAAGGGCATGGCCCTTGACCCGATCGGCCTGATCAGCGCGGTCGGGGCCGGTGCTGCGCTCGCCTCGTACTACCTGATGGGAGAGCACGGTCAGCGGGAGCGCGACCCCATCTCCCTGATGGCCTTCACCTTTGGTTTCTCGGCCCTCCTGTGGGCGATCGTCTCGCCTTGGCAGAAGTTCCCATTCGCACACCTCACGCACTCGGTCGATCTGCCCGGCGCCCTACCCGGCAGCACACCGCTATGGGTGTTGGTCCTGTGGATCATCGTGCTCGGCACGGTCACACCCTTCCTTCTCGTACTCTTCGCCGTCGCCCGACTCGGACCGGCACGGGTGGGCCTGATCGGCATGCTTGAGCCCGTCGGGGCAGGCATCATGGCCTGGATCCTGCTTGGCGAGTCGCTCGACACGATCCAAGTCTGTGGCACGGTCATCGTCCTGGTGGGGATCGTCCTCGCGGAGACAGCTCGACAGGGCGCCGCTCCCCGGCCTGACGGGCGGGAGGCCGGCGCACTGCCGAAAGAGGGTACGGCACCCCTTCCCGAGGGCATTGCGCCGTAGCTCTGAAGTGGCGGCTTTCAGACCCGGGTGGAAGGCTTCGTGTGAGCCGGACCACACTGATGGCCACTGCTGCACCACAGAGTCACCTCACAGATAGGGGAACCCACCGTGCCCACACGCGATGAAGCCTGGCCCAACGGCACACCCTGCTGGATCGACCTGATGGTCACTGATACCGCCGCGGCCGGGCAGTTCTACTCGAGCCTGTTCGGCTGGCACATCCAGGAGGGTCCCGCCGAGGCCGGCGGCTACCTCATGTGCATGCTGAAGGGCCGCGCGGCAGCTGCGATAAGTCCCAAGCCCTCGGACAACCCGTTCCCGAATGTCTGGTCCACCTATCTGGCCTCCGAAGACGTGGACGCCACGGCCGCCAAGGCCAAGGAAGCCGGCAGCCAGTTCATGATGGAGCCGATGGACGTCATGACCGCCGGTCGGCTCGCGTTCGCGATGGATCCCGGCGGGGCGCCGTACGGCATCTGGCAGGCCGGCGACCACAAAGGGGTAGGGGTTTACAACGAGCCAGGCGCCCTGGTCTGGAACGAGTTGATGACACGCGACTACGAAGGCGCGAAAGCGTTCTACGCCAAGGTCTTTGGATTTGCCTACCAGGAGATCGGCGACGGTATTGGCTACTCCACGGTCCGACGCCTTGGTGACGGCAACGTGGTCGCCGGGATGGGCGAGCTAGGCATCACCACACCCAAACAGGTCCCCGCGAGCTGGGTCGTCTACTTCCGGGTTGAGGACGCCGATGCCTCGGCCGCCACTGCCGTCCGGCTCGGCGCCAGCATCCTGCGTCAACCTTTCGACACCCCATTCGGCCGGATGTCCTCCCTGATCGGCGCCCAGGGTGAGGCATTCTCGCTGATCCAGGCAGCATCTGAAGAGTGAGAGGACCTCATGTCGTTTCGTGACGTGGAAGGCTTTATGGCCATCGCGGGACTGCCTGCCCTGTTCCTGGTCAGCTGGCTCGCCTCGTGGGTGTTCCTTCACCGCGCGCCGTTGTGGGGCTTCGGGCTTGCCTCCGGCTTGAGCGCAGCCTCCATCATCCTGGCGTGGGCAGTGTCCTCGCGTGGTACGACGTCCGGCGCCGGGGGGGAGCAGCGGGCCGTCGCGTTCTACGGGTTGTTCTTCAATGGCATCACCGGCCTGCTGTGGGTAGGAGTGTTGGCGATCGCCACCGCCATCATCGAGTTGATCCGGATGGGCATTCACCGAGAAACCCCCTCGGCGGCTTATCCGACGGACCCCATCTCGACGGTGCATCCCACGTGAGTGGGTGCTGTTCGTAGGACGGCACAGACTCTGGGAGAATAGCCACCATGGCCTGCCTTGCTGACGTGTCCCCGCCCATAGCGCTGACCGCCCTCGACGGCCGCTACCGCGCAAGCGTCGCCCCCCTGGTGGACCATCTCTCTGAGGCGGCGCTGAACCGCGAGCGGGTCCGGGTAGAGGTCGAGTGGCTGATCCACCTCACTACCGGCCAGATCGTCCCGAACGTGCGCGCCCTCAGTGCCGACGAGCAGACCCGCCTGCTCACCCTGGTTGAGGACTTCGGCCCGGACGACATCGCTGAGCTGGCCGAGCTGGAACGCGAGACAGTCCACGACGTCAAGGCCGTCGAGTACTTTCTCAAGCGTCGCCTCACTGAGATGGACGACGATGCGGCGGGCCTTGCTGCAATATCAGAGCTGGTCCACTTCGCCTGCACCAGTGAGGACATCAACAACCTGTCGTATGCGCTGATGATCAAGGGCGCGGTCGAACAGGTCTGGCTGCCGCGAGCCACTGCTCTGGTGGAAACGATCGCCACGATGGCCCGTGACCTACGCGACGTCCCGCTTCTGGCACGCACACACGGCCAGCCAGCGACTCCTACCACCATGGGCAAGGAAATAGCCGTGCTGGCCTACCGCTTGCAGCGGCAGTTGACCCGGGTCAGCCGCGCCGAATACCTCGGGAAGCTGAACGGGGCAACCGGCACCTATGGCGCCCACGTGGCTGCTGCCCCCGAGGCAGACTGGCCGGCGATCAGCAAGATGTTCGTCGAGTCCCTTGGTTTGACCTGGAACCCGCTGACCACGCAGATCGAGAGCCACGACTGGCAGGCGGAGCTCTACAGCGACATCGCCCGATTCAACAGGATCCTGCACAACCTGTGTACGGACTTCTGGACGTACATCTCCATGGGCTACTTCGCCCAGGTTCGCGGGCAGGGCACCGTCGGCTCCTCGACGATGCCCCACAAGGTCAACCCGATCCGCTTCGAGAACGCTGAGGCCAACCTGGAGGTCTCCAACGCTTTGCTCGACGTGCTCGCTTCGACCTTGGTGCAGTCCCGCATGCAGCGAGACCTTACCGACTCCAGCATGCAGCGCAACATTGGGACTGCCTTCGGCCACTCGCTGCTGGCGATCGACAACGCTGGCCGCGGCCTGGCCGGACTCGACGCCGAGCCGACCGTCATGGCCGCTGACCTCGAGGCCAACTGGGAGGTTCTCGGCGAGCCGATCCAGTCCGTGATGCGCGCCCTCGGAGCACAGGGTGTCGAGGGTATGCAGAACCCCTACGAGCGCCTCAAGGCGCTCACCCGCGGTCGTCGTATCAGCGGCGACGACCTACGCGAGTTCGTCGGCAGCCTTGGCCTGCCGCTCGACGTCGAGCGCCGCCTCCTTCAGATGACCCCCCAGACCTACGTCGGTCTCGCCCCGCGGCTGGTCGACTTCCTCGGCAGAGCTCGCGAGAGCACGCAGCAGCATTGACCCGGCCTTCAGCCAGCCGGCTCAATCAGCGCTAACGCAATCTCGCGGGTGGTCACCTTCTGGTAGCCGGCATAGTTGTTGTGCCGGGCAATGATCAAAGGCCATAGCCTCTGCCGCTCCGCCGGTGTGGCAACACGCCCCCGCATACGGCGCCTGGGCTCTCCCTGCAGCCTCACCTCGACATCAGGGTTGTCCCTCAGGTTGAGAAACCACGCGGGTGGACGAAGATCCCCGCCACCGGATGCCACCACCACCAGAACCGAACCCTCTTGGCGCGGAGATGTGAGCATGACCGAATGGGGCTGGCCGCTCTTGCGACCAGTAGTCGTGAGCTCGAGCACCGGCATGTCCATGGCAGTCCAGCCCAAACGTCCACCACTGACTGCCAGCACGATGCGGTGAAGCAGGTTCATGGCCTTGAAACGGAAGTCGCTGCGCATGCACCACCTCCGGTGGTCGTCCCAGCGGAGCCAGCAGTGTTGCTCAGCTCAGAGCGTGACTTGTCCGTCGGGAGTATCAAAGATGACAGCTTGCAGGCACGGAGCGCCGTGGGGGTCGACAAAGGTGAAGTCAATGACGGTCGAGGTCTGTTCAGCCGGCAGACCGAGCCACTCGCAGACACGTTCACTGTCGCCCGCGATCTGGAGGCCACTGATGGTGACCTCGGTGCTGGCCCCGACCGAAGGATGGACGCTCTTGTCTTCCCACTGAATGTAGAACGGCAGCTGCGGGTCGGCGATAAGTCCCTTGACACCCAGCTGACGCCAGCGGAGCTCGACGCCATCGGGGCGGCGCCGGTGGCCGTCCACTGCCTTTCGGCCAAGGCGCTGCTCAGCCTCGGAGAGATCGTCGACGGATACGACCCAGCCCAACCAACCACCACCGGCCTCGGAACGAGCCCTGACGGCCTGGCCGAAGGGAGCCTTGTCGGAGGCGGGGTGGTCAAGCACGGTGACGACCTCGACATAGCGCTCCTGGGCCAGGGGAATGATGATATTGCGCGTGCCGAAGCGGGGGTGGATGCCGCCATCGACCGGTGTCACTCCGAGTTTCTTGGCGAGGCGCTCCGCAGTCGCTTTCAGCCCATCCCTTTCGGCGGCGTAAGAAACGTGGTCAACTCGCATACCGTCATCGTGACACCCCAGCACACAATGCCCGTGACCGGGGTCCGTTAGCCACCTCGTTGAACGCGGCCCCACTCTCGCGGTCTGTCAACGCCTGCGGCGCTGCCGCACCGCCTCGTAGATAACTATGGCCGCAGAGGTCGCAACGTTGAGGGAGTTCGCGCGACCCACCATCGGAATCCGAATCCTGAACGTCGCGGCAGCCAGGATCTCCTCGGTCAGGCCGTACTTCTCCGCCCCCACAGCGATCGCGATCGGCCCGGTATAGTCCACATCCGTGTAGTCAAGGTCCGTGTCCGGAGTGGTGGCGGCCAAGGCGATGCCCTGTTCCGAAAGCCACGTCAACGCCTCGGGCGTACCAGCCGAAGCAACCGGCACCGAGAACACCGTGCCCTTGCTCGCCCGCACCAGATTCGGGTTGCTCCAGTCGGTGATGGGATCAACGGCTACGACGGCCTCAACACCAGCGGCATCGGCCGTCCGGAGCATGGCCCCAAGATTGCCTGGCTTCTCCACCCCTTGGCAGATCAGCGCCAGCGGCGCGGGCCCAGTACTCAGGTCGGCGCAGGAACGCACCACCGAGTCCACCACGGCGAGGAAACCATCAGGGCCCTCACGGTAGGCGACCTTCTCGAACGCGGCCCGCCCCAGCTGCTGGGTGTCGGAGCCCAGCGCCTGTACCCGAAGCACGACGTCCTGCTGGCCGGCGGCATCCAGCATGAGCTCAGGACAGTGGTAGACGGCTCGTGGCACAACGCCTGCGTCCAGCGCCAGGGACAGCTCGTCATACCCCTCGATAAGGGTGAGTCCGGCCTCCTCTCGCGCGCGGCGGCGCCGCAGTGAAACCAGTGACTTCAGGCGGGCATTGGCCGGCGAGGTGATGATGAGGTCGGACATAAGGTGCCAAGCATCTCATTACACGCCTGCCAGATGTGGCCAAGAGCCAACGAGGTCAGCAGTGCGCGCAGAAGCGAGCGTCAGCCAAGCAGCGACTGGAGAACCGGGACCAGACCGTCCTGGTCAACATCGAGGGTGACCTCATCGGCGATGGCCTTGACCTCGTCGGGAGCATTACCCATCGCGACGCTGCGTGCCGCCCAGCGCAGCATCTCGAGGTCGTTACGCTGGTCACCCACTGCGACGGTCTGCGCGGGCTCGACACCCAGCCGGCGTCGGACCAGCTCAAGGGCCGAGGCCTTGGAGACCCCCTCCGGGTTGATGTCCAGCCACGCCGTGAATCCGACGGCATAGTTCACCGAGTGCAGACCGATCCGCTCAACCAGCGCGAGAAAGTCCTCGGCGGTGCCGGTCGGGCTGCGGAAGGTCACCCGCGTTGCGGGCGAGGCCGAGAGCTCAGCCCAGGGAACGACCCGCACCGCACCCACCAGCTCTCCGTCAGGAAAAGGCCCGCTCACCTTGAAGCCGACGCCAATCTCCTCGACCGCGACAACGGCATCCGGCCAGGATCCGCGCAGCATCTCCAGCGCCGGGCCTGGATCAAAGGTCACGACCTCCAGGATCCGATAGCCATCGGGTTCGCCGGGATCCAGCCCCAGGGTCACAGCGCCGTTGGAGCAGACGACGAAACCGTCTTCCAGCCCCAAGTAGGACACGATCGGCATGGTCGACCCGATCGCGCGGCCGGTGGCGATAACCACCTCGACACCGGCGCCGGCGACATCGCGCACACCACGGCGAACCGCCGGCGACATCGCGCCGTCACGCTGGAGCATTGTGCCATCGAGATCGATCGCGATCAGTCGTCCTGCCATACCCGGACCAGCTCAGCGCGTCGGCGTCAAGACGTCGAGTCCGAGGAAGGGACGCAACGCGGCAGGGACGACCACCGAGCCGTCGGCCTGCTGGTGGTTCTCCAGGATTGCCACCAGCCAACGAGTGGTGCCAAGGGTGCCATTGACCGTCGCGACGTGACGGGTGGCGTTGCCCTCGGAGTCCGGGTCACGCTCGCGGATGTTGAGGCGACGGGCCTGGAAGGTGGTGCAGTTGGAGGTCGACGTGAGCTCACGGTAGCGGCCCTGGGTCGGAATCCATGCCTCGCAGTCATACTTTCGCGCAGCGGGGCCACCGAGGTCACCGGCCGCAGTGTCGATGATGCGGTAGGGCACCTCAATCTTGGCCAGCATCTGCTGTTGGCACTCAAGCAGCCGCTGGTGTTCGGCCTCTGCCTGTTCGGGCGCGCAGTAGCTGAACATTTCGACCTTGTGAAACTGGTGGATGCGAATGATGCCGCGAGTGTCCTTACCGTAGGAACCGGCCTCGCGGCGATAGCACGCCGACCAGCCGGCATACCGTTCGGGCCCGCCCGAGAGGTCCAGGATCTCCTCGGCGTGGAACCCCGCCAGGGCCACCTCGGAGGTTCCGGTCAGGTAGAGGTCGTCCACCTCCAGGTGATAGACCTCCTCGGCGTGAGAATCCAGGAACCCCGCGCCCGCCATGATGTCTGCCTTGACCAACGTCGGGGTGATCATCGGGGTGAAACCGGTTTCGACCGCCTGGGCGATCGCCATGTTGAGCAGGGCCAGCTCGAGGCGGGCACCGACCCCCTTGAGGAAGTAGAAACGTGACCCACCGACCTTGGCGCCACGTTCCATGTCGAGGGCATTCAGGCCCTCGGCGAGCTCCAGATGGTCCCTGGGCTCGATCCCCTCCGTCGCGAAGTCCCGAGCGGTACCGACGGTGTCCAGGACCGCGTAGTCATCTTCCCCACCGCTGGGAATACCCTCGATGACGATGTTGGGGACACGGCGGATCAGGGTGGCGAGCTCGACATCAGCGGCGGCGGCGGCGGCCTGAAGTTCTTTGACTCGTTCAGAGGTGGCCTTAGCCGCCGATACCAGCTCAGCCTTCCGCTCCCCCTTGGCTGCCGCCACCTGTCTGCCGAACGACTTCTGCTCCGAACGCAACGACTCGAACTCGGCGATGGAGGCGCGTCGCCGTTGGTCCGCGCCTAGAATCGCGTCAACGATCTCCTCGTCCTCGCCGCGGGCACGTTGCGAGGCCCGGACAGCATCTGGCTGCTCACGCAGAAACTTGATATCGATCACCTGCCCGAGCCTATCCGCGCAGCCCACGACACATCGAACCCCTTACCGACGATGGTGTCAGACCGCCAGGCCGGGAAGGTTCCGTCTCCCGGCGCCATGGTCGGTGCCTCGGTTAGCCGTGCACGTCGTGGAGGTGATGGGTCAGATCATGCAGGAAGTACTGACCCAGGGTTTCCAAAGTGAAAATCGAGCCGTTGGTGCGACGACCTGTGCGCTGCCAGTCGCCATCGTCCAACGCGTCAAAGCACCCGGCAGCCGCCTCGGCAGCCGCCAGAAGCTCAGCGCTGACAGCTTCGGGGTCCTGGGTGCTGTAGGCGCCGGCGATCGCGGCGTCGTCCTGGTTCCAGCTCTCAAAGGCCGGGTTCACCTCGGACCGCATGAGATTGACCCGCGCCTCGAAGACCCGGCACACGTCCCGGACATGGCAGGCGTACTCCAGAGGCGACCACACCCCTGGCTCGGGCCGGACACGGGGTTCGCCCCGGGAGCACACCGCGGGCCAGTGGGCGGCGTTCTCCCGCAGTCTGGCCGCGATTGTGGCAGCGAGCACCAGGCCCACGTCGAATCCGCAGTCAGGACACGAACGCCGCAGGACCCAGGTCCAGTCCTTCTGGTCTGGCTCGATCTCGGGTGGGTGGGGCCCGGGTGCGTGGCCGGGTCGATCAGGGGCAGGGGTCATGGAGCCATCTTCGAGCACGTCAGGCGGCGCTCGTGCTCGGGTGTGCCTGGCCGGTCGTGAAGATGACGGGCCGCGCTCGTCCGGTAGCCTCGCCACGTGCTGATAGACAACGCCGCATGGATCGCCCTTGGAGCCATCGCTGTGCTGGTGCTGCTTGCCTGGTTCCTGCGCTCGTCCTCTGGAGAGACCATCGCCCAAGCGGTGGGTGTGCGCCGGTTCGGTCGTCACCGTCCGCCACGCGAGCATTTCCGTCCCGAAGGGGCGACCAAGTCCGCGACTCGGCGAGTGGCCGCGATCATCGTCAACCCGACCAAGTTCGACAACATCGCTTCAGTTCGCACGCAGGTCACCAAGGGCTGTCTGGCTGCCGGCTGGGCTGAGCCGTTATGGGTCGAGACAACAGCCCAGGACCCGGGTACGGGCCAGGCCCGCCAGGCCGTCGCAGACGGCGCAACGCTGATCTGCCCTCTCGGTGGGGACGGGACCATACGCGCGGTGGCAGCAGCGCTGGTGGGGACCGAGACACCCATCGGGCTCCTCCCTGGCGGCACCGCCAACTTGCTCGCCCGCAATCTTGGCCTGCCCACGGACTCCCTGGAGGCCGCGCTCAAGGTGGCACTGACCGGCCAGAACAAACGGATAGACGTGGGTCGCCTCACCGTGGACCGTTCTGACCAGCACCGGCGCCCCGAGGAACACATCTTCCTGATCATGGCAGGCATCGGCTTCGACGCCGCGATCATGGCTGATGCTCCCGAACGTCTGAAGAAGACGGTCGGGCCGCTGGCCTACACCTTCTCGGGCGCGAAGAACCTGCGCGGCCCACAGTTCAAGGTTCGGATCAAGATCGACGACGAGGCCGAGTTCAGCCGCCGTGCACGCACCGTCGTGATCGGAAACTGCGGCAAGATCACCGGAGGTCTGGTGCTCCTGCCGCAGGCGCAGGTCGACGACGGTTGGCTGGACGCAGTCATCTTGTCGCCGGTGGGCGTGGTCGGCTGGATCGCGGTAGGCGCACGGGTGATCTCTCAGAGGCGCAAGGGCCACGAACGGGTGGACCACCACCGTCTGAAGTCGGTGACCATCGCCTGCGACCACCCCGAGGCGGTTCAGATAGATGGTGACACCATCGGCCGATCCCGCGGCCTTTCCGCCACCGTGGACCCCCTTGCGCTCGTCGTCCGGGTGGGCTGAACGTCGTCAGCGGCAGGGCCAACGCGTGCGCCAACAGTCAGGGCGAAGGATTGCGCAGACCACTCAACCAGGCCCGGGCCTGCAGGAACTCGGTGTCCCCGGTGCCACGTCCAACGTGCGCCTCGACTCCGTCGGCACGCGGATAAGAGCCCAAGAAACGCACCTGGGCGCAGACCCTTTGCAGCCCCATCAGTGTCTCGCCGACCCTTTCGTCATAGACGTGCCCCTCGCAGTCGATCGAGAAGCAATAGTCCCCGAGCCGAGCCCCGTTGGGGCGCGACTCGATCCGGGTCAGGTTGATGCCACGAGTGGCGAACTGCTCAAGAAGCTCCAGCAGGCCANCGGGGTGGTCCTCACGCTGGAACAGCACGACCGAGGTCTTGTCGGCCCCAGTGGGCTGGGGTAGCTGACCGGGCCGGGCCACGAGCACGAAACGGGTCACGGCCCCGCGGTTGTCACCAATGTCCCCCTGCAGCACGGCAAGCCCGAGGTTGGCCGCGGGCGCACAGACCGCGCCCTGATAGGCAGGGCGCTGCGCTGCCAGCCCAGCTGCAGCGGCCGCGGTCGAAGCCCCTGGCAGATACTGGACGTCGGGAAGGTGCACCCCCATCCATGTGCGCACCTGGGCCCATGCATGCGGGTGGGTAGATACGGTGCGGATGTCGGCAAGCGCTACGCCGGCGCACGCGGCCAGGACGAAAGTGATCGGGACGACCTCCTCAGCGACCACCACCAGGGGGTCTCCACTGGCGAGGGCACCCAGGGTGGCGCTGACCCCACCGTCCACGGAGTTCTCAATCGGGACCATGACAGCGTCGAGCTCGCCCGCCCGAAGTGCCGCCAGCGCGGCGTCGACAGAGCCGAACGGGAGCCGTTCCGCGCCGTCAACGAGCTGGGAGCACTGAAGCAGCGCCATCTCGGTGAATGTGCCCGTGGGTCCCAGGAATCCATATCGTGTACTTAACAGGGGCGCCTTCGGGTTCGGGTAGCAGTCGGGCCTGCTGTTCTTGGGTGGTCATGCCTTGACTCTCACCCCGACAGCTCCTTCGACCCGCGACCAGCAGCGAAGTCGTCGTCAGGGCAAGGCAACGAGGGCAGCGTATGACCAGTGAGGCACGTCCAGGAGCTGCGGTCCATCCTGGTTGGCGTTGGCCCGTGGCCCTTGGGTCGCACCAGAGTCCCCGCCAGCGAGCACGGGCTGGTGCGCCCTCCGGCGAATCTTCGTCGCCGCGAACACTCACCTTGATGAGCCCTTGACAGGTGACTTCTTGGTCACTTAACTTCTGGGGTGAGCGAGGATGATGCGGTGTTCAAGGCGCTCGCCGATCCGACCCGAAGACACCTGCTCGACCGACTGTTCGAGCGCGACGGCCTCACCCTTTCCGAGCTCGAGTCCGAGCTGACGATGACTCGGTTCGGCGTCATGAAGCACCTTCGGCTGCTAGAGGACGCGGGTCTTGTGCTCACCCGCCGGTCAGGCAGGCAGAAGCTGCACTTTCTCAACCCGGTGCCGATTCGACTGATCCATGACCGGTGGATCGACAAATATGCCGAACGCCATGTCGCGGCGCTCGTGCAGCTCAAGACAGATCTTGAGAAGGAGCGCTAACCCTCATCGCCGTGGCGGCCTGAGCCTGCCGGGTCCGCGGCACGGCAGCGCAGGAACCTCGGCACAGCAACGATGGAGCCCGACCAACAGCGCGGCTAGCGTCACACAAGAGATCAGTTCTCGTTCAGCAGTGGCTCAGGGGCCCGGCTGCGCCCGGGAGGCGCACCGAGTAAGCCTGCACGCAGGGTCGGGCCGACAACAGCGCCCCAGGGGACACTCCCGGTAGGAGTTGTTTTGGCGACCCACAGCTGCGGATGGGTCAGGGCGCGGCCGCTCAGACGACAGACGGTGTCCCGGACGTGGCGCCGTTGCTCTCTGGATGGGTCTTGACCCAGCTCGTGCTCTTCCTGGGCGCGGCCCTGCTGTGGACACGCGGGTGGAGCTCTGCGGGCCGACGTCGTCAGCTCCTGGTGAACACGCGCCGGTTGGCCACCATCGCGGCGACCCTCCCGGTGTCGACGTTCCTGGCCAACCTCCTGCCGTGGTGGCGCTTCTGGATGCCCATGGTCAGTGTCATCGCCTCCGTCGCGCTCTTCGCGGCGCCCATCTCGGCGCTGGCCCTTCTGACACCGTGGCACCGGCGGACGTTCGGGCCACTGGTCGTGGTCACCGTCACGACGATGGCNGTCCTGGCATTGGATGTCGTGAACGGGTCGCGGCTGCAGCTCTCGTCGCTGATAGGCCTGCAACCCGTGTCCGGAGGTNGGTTCTACNGAATGGGCCCGGTGACCTTCGCGGTGTTGGCTACCGCGACGCTGGTGCTCTGCATCGCCTTGGGCAACTACCTGCTCACCTTGGGGCGCCGCCGAGACGCCGCTGCCGCGGTGGCCACGATCGGGCTGGGCGCTGTCATCGTGGACGCGTCGCCATTGTGGGGCAGCGACAGCGCCGGGCTGACGGCACTGCTGCCCGCCGTGATCTTCCTGGTGGCAGCGATCCTGTCGATCAAGGTGACCTGCGCGTCCTCTTGGCCATCGGAGGGGGATCCAGCGCTCTCGTCATCCTCCTAAGCCTTCTGGACTGGCTCCGGCCGGCCCAATCCCAGACGTATCTAGGCACATCCGTACGGACCGCCCTGGACGGGAGTCTTCGAGACCTCATCGTCGGCAAGCTTTCACAGAACGCCACACTCTTCGCGGGCAACCCCCTGACATGGCTCGTCCCGGTCGTCCTTGTCATACTCGGCTACATCCTGGCCCGGCCGGCTCACGGGCAGCGGCCCCACTGCGTCGGACCTTCGCCCAGATCCCCCTCCTGCGGCCCGGGCTGATCGCCATCATGATCATGTGGGTGGTCGGCTTCGCGCTCAACGACTCAGGGGCCGCAATCCCGGCAGCCGGAGCCGCACTGGCCTGCCCGCTGGTGATCGCGATGGCGATCAGGTCGTTCAACGACCAGATCAACGACCAGATCAATGGCGAGGCTTGGGCACAACCCGTGCTGACCCGCGCCTCGCGACACCGGCGATAGCCAGCAACACCAGCCACGCTACCAGCGGACCCACGATCTTGCGGAAGCCCAAGGTCAACGACTCGACGTGGGCGCTCACCGCGACCACCCGGCCTGGGACATAGGCCATAGCCATGACCGTCAACCATGCCAGCAGAATCCAGTCCAAGACCGTGGCGAGCATCAGCGGAAGGGTGGCCCAGGTGAGGATGCCATACCAGGGCAGAGCGTAGGGAGCGCCAAGCGCATAGGCAGTGGCAAGCACGAAAGTGGCGGCCATGGCCGACTGCGTCTGCTCAGTGATCGAGATCGGTTTGGCGGTCGCGATGTGCTGAGCGGCTGGACGAGAACGCACGATGCGCGAGAGCGCCCACGTCAGCGCGATCACCACAACCACAGAGCCCACCGACACCACCGAGCGGGCCACGTCCAGCGCCATCACGTCGGACAGGATGTTGACGACAGGGCGCCAGGCCGTCGCCAGCGAGACCCCCTTGCTGGCCTTCACCAGTTGATCGAAGACATGGGGGCCCGCCCACAGGTGCAGGGCCGCAAAGACGGCCAGCGACGGGACCCCGAGCGCAATCACGTTGCGAACCTGGTCCGTGCGATTCAGGGATCGCCAAGACCACAAGATCGCCAGCGCAACAACGCCATAGGTGATCTTGGTACTGACTGTTGCGCCGAGCACCAGTCCGGCGATCCAGGGTCGGCGTGCCGCGAGGAAGANCGCGGCCAGAGCCAGCGCCGTCGCGATGAGGTCAACGTGGGCACCNAGCACCGCAACACCGAACACGGCNGGGTTGGCCGTCCACAACAGGTCNACCCGTCCGGCCGCTGCCTCATCCACGGCCGCGCGCCGCAGCACAAACCGCACCATCAGCCANGCTGCCACGATGAACAGCTGCCAGACCCAGACGGTCTGACGCAGATTGTCCTGCCCGACAAGGGAGCTCAGGGCCTGCAGAGCGGTCCCGAAGGGGCCGTAGACGCTAGGTGTCATCGTCCATGGGGGCTCGACGGCGCTGGTAACGGGATCGTGTCCACCCGCCCAGGTGAGCGGCGCGACCAGGTACGGATCCCCCCCCTGGGCAGCGATCCGGCCATAAGCGGCGTAGTTGGTGTGGTCGGCAGAGCCCATCGGTGCCGTCAGCAGCGCTAGGACCGCCAAGGCCACAGGCCACACCCAGGGGCGGGCCCGCAGCCAACCCAGCCAGCCCAGCCACCCACCGCGGCGGATCCGCAACTGACCACAAGCGCGGCCGCCCCATAAGCCCACCCCCACCGCCAAGGCCCCGAGGAGGTAGGCCGCCCACAGCGCAGCGGTGACCANCGACGACGAGAGCGTGATGGGCAGGACCCCCGGAGCCCAACCACGAGGACCGAGGCCGGGTTTCGCCGCCGACGGCCCAGCGCCTGCCACCAGCAGGAGAAGGGCGAACGACAGGACCAGCGCCGGGACGCGAACCCTTCCCAGCGACCGGTCGACGCGAGTTGAGCTAATGTCGGCCTCTGCTTCTCTTGGGGGCTCGGACCTGCCGACCCCTGCCCCCAGCGCGCAGGCGCCGAACGGCGAGCGCAAGCCACACGTCACGGTACTGCGTGGCACGGTGAATCTGCCCTCTCCAGCCCGGACCGGACACTCGGTGCTGCAGATCGCAGGGAACCTCCAGCACTCGCAGACCGGCGCCAAGAACGTCAATGGTCAGCCCGACCTCAACGCCCCAACCGCGAGCCAACGGCAAAGCAGCGTCAAAGGCGTCACGGGACAGACATCGCATCCCAGACAGCGGCTGGGTCGGCGTCCAGCCGGCCAACCCCTCAATGCCCGTGCGTGCCAGTCGCACCACAAATCCGTGACCAGCACCGGGGGTCTGCTGGGCTGGCAGGACAGCGATGGTCATGTCTGCCTCTCCGGACGCGACCGGCGCAACCAGGACGGCCATGTTGGCGGCGCTGTCCCCCAGGTCCGCGTCGATGAACAACAGCTCACGAGCGCGACCGCAGGCCCCCGGGTCGCGCAGGTCCAGAGCAGCGGCAGCCTCAGCGCCGGATGCCATGGCAGCCGCTTTGCCCCTGTTGCGCCGATGTCGCACCACCACTGCGCCCGCCTCAGCTGCAAACTGGGCAGTGGCGTCCGAACTGCCGTCATCGACCACGATCACCTGGTCAACCCCCGCGATCCGCTTTACCGCGCACACCGTCGCGGTGATTCGAACGGCTTCGTCCTTTGCCGCGATGATCGCAACGACCGAGGTGACCGCCGTGGGATCCATGATGTCCGGTATCAGCGCAGGGTGACCTGGCGACTCAGCAGACCCGACCGAGCCCGCCGTTCCTCACCGCTCAGGGCGCCGTCTTGGGCCAACGCGTCATCCAGACGAATGGCCAGCTTCGCCAGCGCGTCCTCGTAGTCCTGGCCGGTAAGGCTCGGGTCGAGGTCCCAGACCGGGACCAAGAGACCGCACGCCCGAAAGGCCCCCAGAAGTCGGGTGCCCTCTCCCATCGACGTGGCCGATGCCGCGTGCAGTCGGGCCAGCGCATCGGTGGCCGCGTCTTCGTCGTGCGGGAGCACCCAGCGCAGATATGCACGTTCGCCCACCTTGCACCAGTAGGCCGCGGCCGCGGACTCCAGCTTCGTCGTCGGAATCGCCGCGGCATTGGCCTGATCCAAGGACTCTCTGGCCTGCTCGTCCAGCTCGCCGGCGTCGGGAACCCAGAAGTCGAATCCCTCGTGCACGGTGACCTCGAAGGAGGCCGCCGGATCCAGGACATCCTGAAGTCTGGGTGTCGCGACCGTCGCAAGAGGTGTGGACGGAAGCGGCATACCCACGTCGGCAGCCGCCGTGGCCAGCAGCACCTGGGCCACGTCACGACTCGCGTCCCCGGTGGTCGAGCCGGACTGGAGCGCAACCATGACCACGCCGTCAGCACGCCTCAGCCCGGACCAGCCGAGCGGGAGGACTGTTGCCACGGTTGCGGTTCGGGGGCGATCGCCATCAACAACCCCAGCTGCGAAGGTCACTGTTGCCGTGGCTGCCGGAACAACCTCACGGATCGCCACCCAGTCGGTCTCGCCGTTAAGGCCTTCAAAGGGCCTGGGGGTAAACGGAGGCGGTGCCGCCGAAAGATCTCTCGTGCGGGTCTGACGAACACTGTCGCTGTCAGCTTTGCGACGTCTGGATGCTTTGCCCATGTTCGCCAACCCTACTGCCCCGCCCCACTGACCAGACGTGGACGGGCGGGCCATGGGCGGGATCATCACGGCCCGCCGCTGGACCCCTGCAGATCTCGGACAGGGATCGCGACCCACACGACCGCCGAGACCGTACGGGGGTGCATGACGTGGTCGGCACCAGCACAGATAGCCACCACGTCGATACTCCCGTGGCAGGAACAGGGATTTCGCCGGCGACTGCTACCGGTGGCGAGCTCAGTGACTTCTTCGCCGAGACGGGCCGCCGAGCGAAACCCAGACCGTTCGGCCTGCGCGGTCCTCCAGGACACCCCACTCGTGGGCAAATCCCCGCACGATTCGCAGTCCGCGGCCGGTGGCAGCCAACAGCGAGCGCGGCGCAGGCCGCGGGACCGTAGGTCCTCCACCGTCGGTGACTTCGACCTCGACCACGCCCGCCCGAACCGTCCAGGTCACCCGGATCGTCCCGTCCGGCAGTGGTCTGGCATGGCGAACCGCGTTGCCGACCAGCTCGGAGATCACGATCTCAGCCTCATCAACGACGGTCTGGTCGACGTCGAGCTCCCGAAGCGATGAGACCAGCGCAAGGCGTGCGTCCCGCCCGGAGCTCAGCTTCCACGGCACCCGCAGGTTCTGCGCCGACATCGTTATTCCCCCTGCTCGAAACGTTCTGGACGCTTCGCTATTCATGTCCCGGTGTTCGTGTCCCGGCCCCGCTGCTGAGATTAGCCCCTGCCGAAGACATAGTCACGGGCGAAAGCGGGACGGTTTGAGATGATTCCGGCCACTCCCAGCTCCATACACAGGTCGAGGTCGGCCTCCTCATCAACGGTCCACACATAGACCTGATGGCCGCGATCGTGCTGCCTCGTGACCGTCTTGGGCCAGCGGCGGATGATCGCCTTGTCCAGCCCGGCAATCTGCGCACCCTTAGGCAGACCCCCATCACGGAAACGCAGGGGCACCGAGTCCCTGATGAGGTAGACCAGGGGCACCTCAGGACAGAGTTGCCGCATCCGGGCGATCGCCACCTGGGCGGTGGACATCACGCACACCTGCGGTCGCCCCCGAACATGGGCACCATCCAGCCCGAACTCGCCGAGTACCCCCGCCAGCTCCCGCTCGACCTGACCGGCATACCTGGTGGGGTGCTTGGTCTCGATCGCGAGCCCGACCTCCCGCCCGCAGTTCAGCACCGTATCGATCAGGNGACGCAGGGTCAGCAACATGTCCCGCTCNCGGTCCACCTCGGGCATCTCGATATCGGCGGCGTGGGCCTGCTTCCAGGAGCCGAAGTCCAGACCCTGCAGGGTGGCCAGCTCCAGCGTGGACACCGGGCCCCTGCCATTCGAGGTCCGGTCAACCCGGCGGTCGTGGACGCAGACCAGGTGTGAGTCAGCGGTCAGGCGTACGTCACACTCGAGCGCGTCAGCACCTTCGGCGATCGCACGAACGTAGGCGTTGAGCGTCTGCTCAGGAAGGTACTCGTTGGATCCCCTGTGGGCGATGATCCGCGGAGTCCGCTCAACGTTGGGCATGACGGCGTCCTGCACGACGCCATCCTGTCACGGCAGCGTGAACGTGCCACGAACCGACCGCAGGGCTGGCGATACGGTCAAGGCATGTCAGAGCCTCTACTGACCGGCGCCGCTGTTCGGGACTCACACGTGCGCCTGCGGAAACGTTGAACACCTGTGACCCTGCCCCCGTTTCAGCACCTGGTCGACGCCCACTGGCGCGACGTCTCCCGGCTGGCTCACGCCCTGGCCGGGCCGATCGACGGTGACGACGTCGCACAGCAGGCCTGGATGCAGGCGCTCGCGGCCTATCCGAGACTTCGTTCAAGCACAAATCTGCGAGGCTGGCTGCTGACGATCACGTCCCACTGTGCGATGGACCTACATCGCTCCCGGTCCCGAAGACCGGTGCCGGTCCAGGACATCACTGCCGTCGGTGAGGTCGCCGGCCGATCGCTGGTGAAAGGGCCGGAGAAGCATCGTCCGGACGAGGCCCTGTGGGCCCGCGTCGCAGAACTACCGGAACGCCAACGGCATGCCGTGATCCTGAAGTACGTGGCGGATCTGGACCATCCCAGCATCGCCAAAGCGCTAAGCACGAGCCCGACCATGAGCCGGCGNCTGGTCAGTGACGCACTGTCCACCCTGAGGCTCACCACCACCAAGGACGTGATCTGAGATGACCGNACACACCGTGGCCACCCAACTGTCGTCTTTTGCCGCAACGGTGACGCCCCCCAAACTGCCCATCTCGGATGTCTCCTACGTCGTCGAAGACACAGCTGTCGGGCGAATGCTGTTAGCCGGCAATGAAGCTGGCATCCTGATTGCGTCGGCCTTCGTCCCGGATCTCGAAGCTGAGGACGCCTGGCTGTATCGCCTGGCTCGAGCGGTCTCACCTCGGGTCTTGCGCCTGCCCCGAGCATTGGACCAGGCACGACGCGAGCTGGATGCCTACCTGCGCGGGCAGCGCAAGGACTTCGACGTACCGACCGCACTGGTCCTGGCCACCCCGTTCCAGCGCATCGTCCTTGGGCACCTGCCCGGGGCCGCGGCCTACGGCCACCGGACGACGTACGGCGCGCTAGCCAGGGACATCCAGCGGCCCGCGGCCTCCCGTGCGGTCGGCGCCGCCCTTGGGGCGAACCCCCTTTGCATCGTCCTTCCCTGTCACCGCGTCGTTGCCACCTCTGGCGCCCTCAGCGGCTATGCCGGCGGGCTCGCAGCCAAGGAGTACCTCCTCGCGCTGGAGTCCCCACACTGAACCGGGGGCTCGGCCACCCTGAGTCTCTGACAGGATCCCCAGGTGAGAGAAGTGAAGTTTGCAGCCAGGCCAGGTATGACCCAGGACGTGCTGTACGCCCGGCAGGGTCATCTCGGGCTNATCCTGCTCAACCGGCCCAGGGTCCTGAACGTCCTGCACGACCACATGGTCACCTCGATGCTGGAACAGCTCACGGACTGGGCGCGCGACGACGAGGTGGTCGCGGTCTCGATCCAAGGCAGCGGCGAGCGGGGCCTCTGTGCTGGCGGCGATATCCGGGCCCTGCGTACCGTCGTCATGGCCGGGTCCGGCGAAGCGGTCAAGTTCTGGGCCCACGAGTACCGGCTGAACGCCGCCATTGCCAGCTACCCCAAACCCTTCGTGGCGTTCATGGACGGCATCGTGATGGGCGGTGGGGTAGGCCTGTCCTGCCACGGCAGTCTGCGACTGGTCACTGAACGTGCCCGAGTGGCCATGCCGGAGACCGCCATCGGCTTCTCCCCCGACGTTGGTTCGCTCTTCCTGCTCTCCCGCGCGCCGGGTGAGACGGGCACGCACGTGGCCATGACCGGGCTCTCGGTCAACGGTGCGGACGCCATCGACTGCGGCCTGGCCGATGCCCTGATCAACAGCGCGGACATCCCGGCGATCGTCGCCCGCTTGGCTGACGGCGAGCCCGTTGACACTCGTGTCGGCAGCCGCACGGCAGTTGGCGACCTCACCGCAGCGAGGGCATGGATCGACCCGTGCTATACCGGCAACGACGCCGCCACAATTCTGCGGGCCCTTCGGGCACATCCAGCCCCCGGTGCCCAACAGGCCGCCAAGGTCCTGCAGTCTCGCTCGCCACTGGCAGTGTGCATCGCCCTGGAAGCCATTCGCAGAGCCAGCCGGATGGACACCCTGACGCAGGTGCTGGCTCAGGACCTGATGCTGGCCGGTGCGATGGCAGACTCGGCTGACTTCGTCGAGGGAGTCCGAGCCCTCCTGGTTGACCGCGACAACACACCGCGCTGGCAGCATGGGTCCGTGGCGGACGTCGACCCAGCCGATGTTGCGCGGGTGTTCACCGGAAATCACCAGATGGCTCTGGCAACCTGTGATGAGCCTTAGCGACTACCAAGGCTGGCGCCGGCGGAGAATGCGGCAGCACCACCGCGCGAGGACGACGTCGAGTAGACCGAGGACGAGCCGCCCTGGCCGCCGACACGCCTGCCGGCCTGCGACGAGCGCTTGGCCGCTGCAGGCCGCGCTGTTGTGCCGCCGTGGGCGCCTCCTCGCGACGATCCACCTGAGTTCTTGTTGCGACCCTTTCCGTTGCCGGAAGCCCCTGAACGTCCGGCGGTCGCCCGACCGCCGCTTGCGGCACCACCGGAGCGTCCGCCACCGGAGCGTCCGCCACCGGCGCGAGCACCGCCGCCAGAGCGCCGGGCCGTGTTGCCTTCGTCTGCGCCCAGGACCAGGGGCTGGGTCAGGGCACGCTCGCCAGGGGCGAGCTGCTTCAGCAGGGGGTGGCTGGCGTCCAGGCGCGTCGTGGTCGCCTTGATACCCGCCCTGCGGGTGAGGTCGCGAACGTCGGCAACCTGGTCGTCGGTCATCAAGGTGATGACGATGCCCTCGGCGCCAGCCCTGGCGGTGCGGCCGGAGCGGTGCAGGTAAGCCTTGTGCTCGACCGGCGGATCAGCATGGATGACCAGGTTGACGTCGTCGACGTGAATACCGCGGGCCGCAATGTCGGTGGCGACCAGAGTGCTGGCCTTACCGGCCTGGAACGCATCCATGTTGCGGGTGCGGGCGTTCTGGGAGAGATTTCCGTGGAGCTCGACGGTCGGTACTCCGGAGGCGTTGAGCTGCTTCGACAGCTTCTTGGCGCCATGCTTGGTCCGAGTAAAGATCATCGTGCGCCCCGGAGCGGATGTCAGATCCACCAGCACGGGAAGGCGGGCATCTGCCCGAACGTGAAAAATGTGATGGGTCATCGTCGAGATCTGCGACAGGGCTGAGTCGGCGCTGTGGGTCACCGGGTTGTTCAGGAATCGCTTGACAATCACATCAACCCCTGCGTCCAGGGTGGCCGAGAACAACATCCGCTGGCCAGCCTTGGGAGTGCGGTCCATGATGCGGCGCACGCCNGGCAGGAAACCCATGTCGGCCATGTGATCGGCCTCGTCCAGGACGGTGATCTCGATGGCGTCCAGGGTCAGCGCGCCCTGACCGAGCAGATCTTCGAGCCGACCGGGGCAGGCGACAACGACGTCGATGCCCCCACGAAGGCCGCTGACCTGTGGGTTCTGGCCGACGCCACCGAAGATGGTCAGGCTGTTGATCCCCAGCGGCTTGGCCAGGGGGGTCATCGCGGCCTGGATCTGGTTCGCCAGCTCACGGGTCGGCGCCAGGATGAGGGCTCGAGGCTTCCGGGACTGACGGGTTGCCTTGCTGGCCGCCAGTCGGGTGAGCAACGGAAGAAGAAAGGCGTAGGTCTTGCCCGAGCCGGTACGGCCCCGGCCGAGAACGTCTCGACCCGCCAGAGAGTCAGGAAGGGTCGCAGCCTGGATCGGAGTGGGGATGGTGATACCTGACGCCAACAGAACGGTGGTCAGGGAATCGGGCACGCCAAGGCTGGCGAAAGTCGTGTCAGACGACACAGGTGGGTACTCCATACGTTAAGTGAGTCGTTCTGCCCGGCGCAGACCCATGCGGTTGCGGCGCGTGGCTATCGACATAAA
>JGI24140J50213_10000194_pt1 | contig 28398 bp, 28 predicted proteins | sample BarGraIncu00222A_FD_50213 | JGI IMG/M metagenome (IMG submission 50213)
CTGGTTGGCCCGCCTGCGGGCCAACCAGGCGTCCGTCTCAGCGCAAGCCGCCGGGGACCACCAGCCGCCGCCAGCAGCCGCCGGCAGCAGCCGCCGAAGCGCCCCAGCCGGGTACGGCTAGAAGGCGTCGGCGGGGACGTAGGTGCCCCAGACCTCGCGCAGCGCGTCCGAGACCTCGCCCACCGTGGCCCTCGCGGCGAGGGCGTCCCGCATCGGGTAGAGCACGTTGTCCGTCGCGGACGCGGCCTTCTTCAGCGCCACGAGGGCCGCGTCGACCGCGCCGTTGTCGCGCTCGGCCCGCAGCCGGGCCAGCCGCTCGGCCTGCTGGGCACCGATGGCGGGGTCGACCCGCAACGGCTCGTAGTGCTCCTCGTGCTCGACGGTGAACCGGTTCAGCCCGACGACGACGCGCTCGCCCGAGTCGATGGCCTGCGCGATGGCGTAGGCGGACCGCTCGATCTCGCCCTTCTGGAAGCCGGCCTCGATGGCCGACACGGCGCCGCCGAGCCCCTCGACGCGCTCCATCAGCTCGCGGGCGGCGGCCTCGACGTCGTCGGTCATCGACTCCACGACGTACGAGCCCGCAAACGGGTCGACCGTCGCCGTGACGTCGGTCTCGAAGGCGAGCACCTGCTGGGTACGGAGGGCGAGGCGGGCCGCCTTCTCCGACGGCAGCGCGAGGGCCTCGTCGAAGGAGTTGGTGTGCAGCGACTGCGTACCGCCGAGGACGGCAGCCAGGCCCTGCACGGCGACGCGCACCAGGTTGACCTCCGGCTGCTGCGCGGTGAGCTGGACCCCTGCGGTCTGCGTGTGGAAGCGCAGCATCAGCGACTTGGGGTCCTGTGCGCCGAACTCGTCGCGCATCACCTGGGCCCAGATCCGCCGGGCCGCGCGGAACTTCGCGACCTCCTCGAGCAGCGTCGTCCGTGCCACGAAGAAGAACGCCAGCCTCGGAGCGAACTCGTCGACGTGCTGCCCGCTGGCCACGGCCGCTCGCACGTACTCGATGCCGTCGGCGAGGGTGAACGCGATCTCCTGCGCGGGCGTCGCTCCGGCCTCGGCCATGTGGTAGCCGGAGATCGAGATCGTGTTCCACTTCGGGATCTCGGTGCGGCAGTACGAGAAGATGTCGGTGATCAGCCGGAGCGAGGGCCGCGGCGGGTAGATGTAGGTGCCGCGCGCGATGTACTCCTTGAGCACGTCGTTCTGGATGGTCCCGGTCAGCTGCGCCGGCTCGACCCCCTGCTCCTCGGCGACCAGCTGGTACAGCAGCAGCAAGATCGCGGCGGGGGCGTTGATCGTCATCGACGTCGACACCCGGTCGAGAGGGATCTGGTCGAACAGGATCCGCATGTCGTCGATCGAGTCGATGGCGACGCCGACCTTGCCGACCTCGCCCTCGGCGACCGCGTTGTCCGAGTCGTAGCCCATCTGCGTCGGGAGGTCGAACGCGACCGAGAGCCCGGTCTGCCCGGCGGCGAGCAGCTGCCGGTAGCGCCGGTTGGACTCGACGGCAGTGCCGAAGCCGGCGTACTGGCGCATCGTCCACGGCCGACCGGTGTACATCGAGGCGTAGACCCCCCGGGTGTACGGGTAGCTGCCCGGCTCGCCGAGGCGCTCCACCGGGTCCCAGCCAGCCAGGTCCTCGGCCCGGTAGACCGGGTGGATCGGCAGTCCTGACTCCGACTTCCGCCCTTCACTCATGCGCGGAGCGTACCCAGGGGTCAGGCGGCGCGACCGGCCCGGTCCTGCCAGCCGGCCCAGGCGGCCTCGAGCGCCTGACCGACGATGCCGACCATCGCGTCAAGGAGGGCGCGGTCAGCCACCAGTGGCGGCGACAGCTGGATCACCGGGTCGCCGCGGTCGTCGAGACGGCAGAGCAGCCCGAGCTCGACCATCTGCGCGGTGAGGATGTCCCTGAGCAGCCAGCTCGCCTCGTCCTCCTCCCACGTCTGCCGGGTCGCACGGTCCTTGACCAGCTCGACCGACCAGAAGTACCCGGCGCCACGGACGTCGCCGACGATCGGCACCCGGCGGAGCTCCTCGAGGGCGCTGCGGAGGTACGGCTCGTTGGCCTTCACGTTGTCGAGCACCCCCTCCCGCTCGTAGATGTCGAGCGCCGACAGCGCGACCGCCGTCGTCAGGGGGTGCCCGCCGAAGGTGAGGCCGTGGGTGTAGACGGCGTCGCCGGAGACGAACGGCGCCGCCACCTTGTCCGACATCAGCACGCCGCCGAGCGGTGCGTGGCCGGCGGTGACGCCCTTGGCGAAGGTCAGCAGGTCGGGCTGGGCGTCGAACCGCAGCGAGCCGAACCACTCGCCTACGCGGCCGAACCCGGTGATCACCTCGTCGGCGACGAGCAGGATCCCGTACTTGTCGCAGAGGGCGCGCAGGCCCGGCCAGTAGCCGCGCGGCGGGGTGAACGAGCCGCCCGAGTTCTGCACGGGCTCGGCGATCAGGAGCGCCACCTGGTCGGGGCCCTCCCACTGGATCGTCTCCTCGACCTCGGCCAGCAGCCAGGCGGTGTAGGCGTCCTGGTCGTCGCCCAGCGGNTGCCGGTAGGCGTTGGTGTTGCTCACGAACGCGGTCGGGATCGGGAGCGGCTCGAACGGGTGGCGCGCGTACGGGAGGCCGGTGAACGAGAGCGCACCGAGGGACGTGCCGTGGTAGGCGAGGCGGCGCGAGATGGCCTTGCGGCGCTGCGGCTGGCCGTTNGCGGCGTGCCACTGCCGGGCCAGCTTCCAGGCCGCCTCGTTGGCCTCGCCACCNCCGCTGGTCAAGAACGCACGGGTCAGCCCGAGGGGCGCCGCGAGACGGGCGAGCCGCTCGGCGAGGGCGGCGGCCGACGGGTGCGTGACGAACCACGAGGGGGTGAACACGAGGTCGGAGAGCTGGCGCTGCGCGGCCGCACCGATCTCGGCGCCGAAGCCGTGGCCGAGGTTGGTGCAGAACAGGCCGGAGATGCCGTCGATGGCCCGGCGACCCTCGGCGTCGATCACGTGGCAGCCGTCCCCCCGGACGAAGATCCGTACGTCCTGGTCGGCGAACTCGGCCATGTCGGTGAAGTTGAGCAGCAGGTGGTCCTTCACCTGCCGCTGGAGGGTGGCCCTATCGGCGCGGTCGGCGCTGCCTTCTCGAGGCGCGCTGCTGCCGGTGGTGCCCATGACGATCAGCTCCTGGTGGTCTGCGTACTGAACGGACGTTCAGTACGCAGCCGAGGCTAGCAGTGCGGCTCGGTTCCTGACCAGCCGTTCAGCGAGTCCGCCGCTGGAGGGCGGCCACACCACCCCATGCGAGCACCGGGATGACGAGCAAGACCGGCAGCAGCCAGCCTGCGGACTGGACCGTCGTGACGGCTCCGTCCCTGACGCCCCGGAACACGGTCAGCCCGAACAGCTGGACGTCCGACGTGACGACAGCCGTCGCCGCGCCCTGCCCGAGCCGGCCGGCGAGGGTCAGGAACAGGCAGAAGTAGGCCACCGCCTCGACCACGACCAGGACAAGGACCAGCCGTACCCCGCTCGTGCGTCGCTGCCTCGTCCCGCCGTCCACTGTCATCGGCACCATCTCAGCTCCCTTCGTTCGGTGACGCCGGCAAGGACAAGGGCGACCAGACCCGCGACGGAGCAGGCCGCACCCAGCGACGCAGGGGCGCTGTAGATGTGGCCGAGACCCAGCAAGAGGGCGTAGAGCAGCAGCACGGCCGCCATCAGCAGCCCGGTCTCGGCGGCGACGGCCCCTGGCGCCAGCGGTCGCACCACGCCGACGGCCAGGCCGAGGGCTGCGGCCAGGAGGGAGACCCCCGCCGAGAAGACCGCGTATCCCAGCGCTCGCAACGGACCCGCGGTCACCACGAGCAGGGCCAGGACTGATGGCCCGACCAGCAGGCAACAGGCGCCGAACACCCGCGACCACCAACGGACCGTCGACTCTCCGAGCAACAGCTGCGGCGGGTACGGCCGCGGCACGCAGGTGCTCAGCAGCAGGAACGGGTGCACCAAGGTGGCTGCGGAGATCGTGAGCACGGCGCCGAGCACGTCGAGCCTGGTCGCCGGGTCGCTGACGCGGGAGAGCCAGAGCAGCCCACCCAGCGCCACGGCACCCACCGCGAGCAGCGATCCCACCAGCCGCGGGTGCCGGCTCAGGCGCAGGACCTCCAGCCAGAACAGCGCCANGGGCCAGGTCGGCGACCACACGATCATCGGACGCGCNCCGGTCGCGCGCCCGAGGTCACCTGGCACGACGGAGCAGTACAGCCAGCCGGCCAGCAGCAGGCCGCACCCGGCAGGTACGAGCGTGCCACCAGGTGCGGCCTCGGCGAAGGAGCCCGCAGACGCAGGGACGAGGACCGCCCGCCACCAGAGGGCTGCCGGGCCACCCCCGCGGAGCGCAACCACCGTCGCCACACCCAGGCCCACGAGGGTGACGACGCCCAGCGGGTACGCCAACCCGCGCGACCCGCCGAGCCGGCGCGCGACCACGCGGGCGGCCGTCGCCAGGAGCAGCCCGACGGCCGACCCGAGCACCAGCGAGCCGGCTACCGGCTGAACGAGACGGGCGGGCGTGGTACCCGTCAGTGTCCCGAGCCCGACCACCAGTGCCGGCAGCAGCAGGGCGCCGCAGGCACAGACCGTGACGACGGTCGGAGCCACCACGCCGAGCATGATGCTCCGCTCGCTCAGCGGCAGTGCCACCAGCGCCTGCCGTACGGGGTAGTCGTCGGTCATCGCGCACAGGGCCGCGAGAGTCGTCCCCGCGAAGACGAGCACACCCGCCGCGCTCAGCCACGGAAGCGCGAGCGAGACCGGCAGCGTCCCGGAGGCACCGGCCGCCGCGAGGCGCGCCACCACGGCTGCGGCAGCAGCGCTGCCGATGAGCCCGAAGGCCAGTACGGTCCAGCGCGCCGGCGTGCTGCGGCCCCCGCCGGTGGGCGCGAGGAGCTGGCGGAACGCGATCCGCCAGAACCAACGTTGGACGCTCAGGAACGCCATGTCAGGTCTCGACGCGGTCGGCATCGACCAGGCGGAAGAAGGTCTCGACGAGGTCGTCGCCGTCCGTGCAGATGTCGCTCGGCCGGCCAGCCTCGAGGACGGCCCCGCGGCTGAGGATGACGACCTGGTCGGCGATCCGCTCGGCGAAGCGCAGGTCGTGCGTGGCGATGACGACGGTCTTGGCGGCACTCGCTTCGCGCATGACGAGCTGCTCCAGCCGTTCGATGGCAAGCGGGTCTAGCCCNTTGCGGGGCTCGTCGAGGACGAGCACCGAAGGTTCATGCAGCAGGGCCGCGACCAGCTGCGTCTTCTTCTGCATACCGTGGCTGAGTGCGGAGACGCGGGTCGCTGGCGCGACGAAGTCCAGCGTCTGCGCCAACGTTCGGGCCCGAGCGCGCATCTGCTCGAGCGAGCCGCCGCGCCGGGTATGGACGAGCGCATGCAGGTCCCAGAGCTCGGTCGCCGTCAGCTCGCCGATCAGACCCTCGTCGCCATCGGCGGCATAGCCGAGCTCCCGGAGCACGGCGGGCGGCCGCCCGCGGGTGCTGACGCCATGGACCGCGGCCTCGCCGGACACAGCCGGGATCAGACCCATGATCGTCTTGAGGAGGGTCGTCTTCCCGGAGCCGTTCGGACCGACCAGGCAGGCGATCTGACCGGCGGCGAGCTCGAGATCGAGAGGGCCGAGCCGGAAGTCACCACGGCAGACCACGAGCCGCGAGCAGGCGATGCCCGGCGGCTGGGCGGACATCAGCGCCCTACCGTCGGGAGTGCCCGGCTTCGGCGGTCGGACGCGGCGACCAGGGCGAGCACGGCTCGGCCGTCCTCGCTCCAGGGTCCGAGGCTCAGCAGGTGGGCGGCAGCGATGGCCAGGACCGTGGCCGCGTACGAGGTCTGCAACCCCAGTGGCTGCCCGCCGACCACATGCAGAGCGAGGGCTGCCGACCCGCCCACGAGGAAGGCGGCAGCAGGTCCGGCCAGTCCGACGAGAGCCTCACCGGCACGGTGGAGCGGCGTACGGACCACCGAGACGGCCCAGCCACGGCTGTGGGCGTACAGGACCTGGGCACCGAGCCCTCGCGCGGCGCGCGCGTGCGCCAGCTCGTGGAGCACCGTGAGGACGAAGAAGGCGGCGAGGGCGGCCCACACGTGCGCGACGAGGCTGTCGAGCCCTGCGGTAGCAGCAGCGAGATCACCGCCGTCGACCTCGAGCTGTACGAGCACTGCCACGGACGGGACCAGCACGCCGAGCAGCACGAACGCCACCGACTGGGACCGCGCGCTGGCCCGGGTCAGCCCCATGATCGTGCCGGGATACCGGCGCCCCGCCTTCCGCCCCGGCTTGGCCAGCAACCAGACCCACACAGATACGCCCATGAGCAGGGGGCTGCTGAGCCGGCGCCACGCAGCCCCGATCTGTGCGCGCAGCGCGCGGCCGGTCCGTACCTCGATCAGGTCGTACCGGTCGAGGTCGTCGAGCAGCTCAAGGAGGTCCTCGCGCACGCGCGCCGAAGTGGTGGCCCACCGATCGGCGAGCTCCGCGCAGACGTCCGTGAACGTGGCGCCGGAGGTCAACGCGGCGAGCCCGGCCGCGCCCGTCGCGTTCAAGCGGTGCGTGGCACCGCTCAGCTCGTCGTGCAACGTGTCGTCGTGCAGCCGGACGCCAGCGGCCAGTGCGACTCTCGCCGAGCCGTTCACGGACAGCAAGGAACCTGCCACCACCTTCCTCGAGATCGGAGTGTCACTTGGCTGGTGCACGTGCCCCGAGCCTGCGTCGCGGGGCACGTGCACCAGTGCGGGGCAGCGCGGCGTACCGCGCTACGGGTGACAGACCGCCGTGACGGTACGTGCCCAGAACGGACCAGCGGTGTTGCAGCTGGACACGCGGCCGTGGCAGACGACCCAGCAGAACGTCGCCGCACTGCCGAAGATCGCCAGGACGAGAACGAGTGCCATCCCGATGACCGCCCAGTCGTTGCGCTGAGGAGCCTCAGTGGAGCTGGCCAGCAGCGCGGGAGCCGCGTAGGGCTCGGCAGTCGTCATCATCGTGTTTCCCATGTGAGTTCACCTCCTCCGCAAAGCCGTCGGGTCGGGCGGGCGGCTCGTCTAGGTGGGCCGTGAACCTGGGGAGGAACCGGCCCGTGGAGCGGTGGTAGCGCAGGTACGGAGCACCGAACCGTCGCTCGAGAAGCCGCTCCTCGGCGGCAGCCCGGCGGCAGACCGCAGCCACGAGCACGACGGTCGCTGCGAGGGCGGCCGGGCGGAGCTGGACCGACCCCAGCCCGACGAACACCAGGACTGCACCGGTGTAGCCGGGGTGCTGCACGAAGCGATAGGGACCCGACGAGACGAGGTGGTGGTCGAGGCGGACCTCCACGCGCGGCGAGAAGAGCTCGCGCAGCTCGAGGATGGCCCGGATCCGCAGCCCGGCACCGACGACCACCAGGGCCACGGCGACGGCTGCGAGCGGGTCGCGCAGACCCTCGGGCACGGGCACCACCGGGCTGAGCACCACGGTCGCTGCCACCAGCACGGTGGCGGCAGCTGTCGCGAGGTCCGGCTCCGCGCTCACGGTCGCGGGTTCGCCGGGCTGCCATGCCATCACGAGCTCGACCGCTGTGGAGATGAGGAGCACGACGGCGATGGCGATGAGCCACCAAGGGTTTTGGCCGTCGAACGTCATCGCTGCCTGCTCCCGTAGTCTGCCGCACCAAGATCTTTCGGGAAGGTAGCAGGATGATCGTCTAGGGGCTACCGGCTGCCGATATCTGCCGGTCTGATCTCCGCCCCGAGCTCGAGGGATGCCGATTCCAGCCACAGGTCGCGCATCCGCGCCGGCGTCATGCCCGGGTCGGCCAGCGCCAGCTGGATCGCGAGCCCGTCCATCAGCGAGGCGAGCCGGGTCGTCGTGGCCTCCGCGTCGCGCGGGGCGAACTCGCCGGACGCGACACCCTCGTCGATGACCTCGCGCAGGGCGCTGCGCCACCTGCTGTCCAGTGCCTCGCGCGTGAGCCGGGCGCCGTCGTCGCGCAGCGCCCGTACCCAGATCTCCAGCCACAGCGACCAGTCGCCGACGGCGGGTCCCGCTCCCGCGCCGAGCTCGCCCATGTACCGCAGCCGCTCGACCGGCCCGGAGGTCGCCTGCAGGTCGCGGGCCAGCCCTTCGTAGAAGTCGTCCTCGAGCGTCGTCAGGGCCTGGGCCAGCACGCCCTCGAGGCTCTTGAAGTGGTAGAGCACGAGGCCGGACGACGTGCCTGCGGCCTCCGCGATGTCGACCACCCTGGTGCCGGAGTAGCCGCGTTCTCGCAGCACGTCCACGGCCGCCATCAGGATGCGCCGTCGACGCTCCTCCGGCGCCTTGGCGGCCAGGCTCATGCTCGCTCCCTCGTACCCCGGGTCGACCCTGTCGGCCATCATCACGTACGTGGGCCCGGCCGCGGGCGTGGATCGCCCGTCGCGTTCCACGCCGCGAGCAGCAGGATCAGCCGGGACACGTACGAGATCCAGACGAGCGCGCCGACCGTCGCAGCGAAGGTGCCGTAGACGACGTTGCGCGAGGCGCCCGACACGATCACGGTCACCAGCTGCAGGAGCACCTGGAAGCCGACGGCGAACACGGCGGATGCCTGCAGGATGGCGCGACCCTCGGCCGGTCCGTGCGGCAGCCCCCAGAACAGCACCAGGCCCACCAGGCAGTTGGCGGCCAGCGCCGTGACGAGCGCGAGCAGGTGGACGAGGAAGGCCGACGGTCGCGCGTCCAGCCCCATCCATCCGCCGACGACGTCGGAAGCGAGCTGGGTCAGCAGGGTGAGGAGGGCGGAGCCGAGCAGGGCGCCGCCGAGCAGCGCGAGCACGGCGATGTCCCTCACCAGCCCGCGGACGAAACCCACCGTGCGCGGCGCCACGTCCCACATCAGCGACACCGAGCGACGGAGCGCACCCACCCAGCGCACCCCGGTGTACAGCAGCAGCACCAGGCCGACGATGCCGATGGTGATGCTGTCGCGCGCGAGCGAGTTCAGGTCGACTGAGGGGAACAGCCGGGTCAGCTGGTCCCGCAGGCTGGCATCGACGGAGGGAGCGAGGTGCGAGAGCACCGAGGTCACGCCGAGCGCCACGGCCAGCAGCGGGAACAGCGCGAGAAAGCCGAAATAGCTCACCGCGGCTGCCAGCAGCGAGCCCTGCGTGTCCAGGAACCGGTCGACCGCGCGGACGCCGTGAGCCGCGAGCGGGCTCCGGTCGCGGATCCGGTCGAGCCGGTCGCGGAGCCGTCGGAGCAGCGGCGCCGGCTGGATGGACACGCCGGCCTAACCCTCGGCGAACGGGAAGTTCCGGCGCGGGTGCCACACCCCGTCGAGGTGCTCGTAGACCGTGAAGTGGTCGACGAGGAACGCCGCGGTGTAGTCGGCCAGCTCCTTGCGGGCGTGGTCGAGCACGTCGTCGGGCAGGTCGTGCGCGACCGTCACGTGCGGGTGGTAGTTGAAGTGGAGCGGCCGCCAGAGCACGCCGGAACGAACCGCGCTCTCCAGCCGCTCGCAGGCCGAGATGCCGTCGACGAGCGTCACGAACACCACCGGGGACACCGGCCGGAAGGTGCCAGAACCCTGCAGCATCATCGAGTACGGGCGCTGGGCACGCGCCACCGCCGTGAGATGGTCGTCGATCTCGGGCAGCAGGCTCGCGTCGACCGTCGTCGGGGGCAGCAAGGTGACGTGCGTGGGGATGGCGTCGGCCTGGGCGTCGCCGAGGCGCGCCCTGATCGCCTGCAGGCGCGAGCCGTGCGGCTCCGGGATCGCGACCGCGACTCCGATCACCCGGGCGGCGCTGGCACCACCGGGGTCAGGAGCGGGGGTGTCGGTCACCGGGCCGGCGGCAGGAAGCCGACCCTGTCGTAGACCGTGGCCAGCGTACGGCTCGCGATCGCGCGCGCCTTCGCAGCGCCGGCCCCAAGCGCCTCGTCGAGGCTGGCCGGCTCGTCGAGGTATCCGAGGACGCGCTCGCGGAACGGGGTCGCCATCGCCACGAACGCCTCGGCGACCGCGACCTTGAAGTCGCCGTACCCGGCCCCGTCGAAGCGCTTCTCCAGGGCCTCGATCGGCTCCCCGCCCAGCGCGGACAGGATCGTCAGCAGGTTGGAGATGCCCGGCTTGGCCTCGGGGTCGAAGCGGATCTCCCGCTCCGCGTCGGTCACCGCGCTGCGGATCTTCTTCGCGTTGACCGCCGGGTCGTCCAGCAGCCACAGGACGCCAGGGCCGCCGATGCTCTTGCTCATCTGCTTGTCCGGGTTCTGCAGGTCGAGGATCTTGGCCCGGCCCTTCACGATGTACGCGTCGGGCACCACGAAAGTGTCGCCGAAGCGGGTGTTGAACCGCTGCGCGAGGTCGCGGGACAGCTCGACATGCTGGCGCTGGTCCTCGCCGACCGGCACCTGATCGGTCAGGTACAGCAGGATGTCGGCCGCCTGCAGGATCGGGTAGGTGAACAGCCCGACCGAGGGCCCTGAGGTTCCCTCACGCTGCGACTTGTCCTTGAACTGCGTCATCCGTCCGGCCTCGCCGAACCCGGTGATGCAGCCCAGGACCCAGGCCAGCTGCGCATGCTCGGGGATGTGGCTCTGCACGAACAGCGTGCTCCGATCGACGTCGATCCCGCCCGCGAGGTACTGCGCCGCCGTTGCCCGGGTACGCGCTCGAAGCACGTCCGGCTCGTGGCCGGCAGTGATCGCGTGCAGGTCGACGACGCAGAAGACGCAGTCGTGGCTCTCCTGCAGCTCGACCCACTGAAGGAGGGCACCGAGGTAGTTGCCAAGGTGCAGGGAGTCGGCAGTGGGTTGCATGCCGGAGAACACGCGGGGCCTGGTGGGCATGCGGATCATTCTGGCAAACCTGGCTGCGGCGCGGGCGGAGGGTCGGCCGACGGCTCGGCGGGCAGGTCCACCGGGGTGACCCGGACCCGGGACACGCGGCGCCCGTCCCGAGCGGTGACCGTGAGCCGGTGCCCGGCCACCACGACGCTCTCGCCCTCCGCGGGGATGTGCCCGAGCGAGGCGAGCACGAAGCCGGCCACCGTCTCGTACGGCCCGTCTGGGAGCGCGAACCCGGCCTCGTCCTCGAAGTCGTCCAGGTTGAGCAGGCCCTCCACCTCGAGGTCACCGCCACGGAGCCGCCGTGAGGCCTGGTCGTCCACGTCGTACTCGTCGCGGATGTCACCGACCAGCTCCTCGACGATGTCCTCCAGCGTGACGATGCCCGCTGTGCCGCCGTACTCGTCGACGACGATGGCCAGGTGCATGCTGGCGCGGCGCATCTCGGTGAGCGCGGGCAGCACGCGCTTGGTGCCTGGGAGCTGGGCGACCTCGCGGGCCAGGTCCCCGACGCGTGCGCCGGTCGCGCGGCCGGCCGGTGCGAACAGGTCGCGTACGTGGATGAAGCCCACCACGTCGTCGGCGCTGCCACGGACCACCGGGTAGCGGCTGTGCGGCAGCTCGGACACCACCCGGATCGCCTTCTGGACGAGCAGGCTCGCATCGAGGAAGGCGACCTCCGTACGCGGGACCATCACCTCGCGCAGCTGCCGGTCGCCGGCCTCGAAGATCTCCTCGAACAGTGCGCGCTCCTCGCGGCCGAACGACTGGTGCTCGGTGACCAGGGCCCGCAGCTCCTCGTCGCTGATCTTCTGGCGACCGGCCTTGGGGTCCCCGCCCAGCAGCCGTACGACGAAGTCGGTCGACCGCGACAGCAGCCAGACGACCGGCTTGACCAGGCTGGCGAACCGGTCGACCACGGGCGCGGCGACCAGGGCCAGCCCCTCGGCACGCTGCAGCGCGATGCGCTTCGGAGCGAGCTCGCCGAGCACGAGCGAGAAGTACGAGATGACCAGGGTGATGGCTATCAGCGCGGTGGCGTCGGACATGCCCTTGGGAAGCCCCCAGCGGACGAGTACCGGCGCGAACTCGGTGGACAGCGTCGCCGCCCCGAACGCCGCGGACAAGAACCCGGCCAGCGTCACGCCGATCTGCAGCGCGGCCAGGAACCGGTTGGGGTTGCTCGCGACGCTCGCCACGCGGGCACCGCGCTTGCCGCGGCCGGCCAGCGCCTTGAGCTGGCTCTCCCGCAGGGAGACCAGGGCCATCTCGGTGGACGAGAAGAGGCCGCCCACGAGGATGAAGACGAGGACCAGCGCGATCTTGGCCCACGTGTCACCCATCGGCAGCCCCCAGCCGCGCGTGCACCATGACGATCAGCGTACGGCGTGCGGCCCGGCTCCTCGGGCGACGTGTCGCTCGGTGGTATCACGTGGCGCCAGCTAGCGTCTGGTGTCAGCCGGTGGCGTCTGGTGGTACCCCAGCACCAGCAGACGACATCTGCTCAGGCTGGCGCGCATCCCGGCTGCCCTGGCAACCGCATACCGCGCCAACGGGCACCCCGCGCACGCCTCGGCCACGAGGCCCGCTCTCCCTGAGCGGTGCCAGGCCATGTGTCACTAGGTGGCGTCCTGACACCAGCAGACGACATCTGCCCAGGCTGGCGCGAAGCGCGGCTGCCCTGGCAACCGCAGACCGCGCCAACGGCCCTCCGGCGCACCACGCCGACGTGTGAGCGCGGCCCGCAGCTGCGCCTCTAGGTCTTGACGTTGGGGCTTCGCGTGGCTGCGTGTGTGATCTTGACGTTGCGGTTGATCTTGACGTTGACGTGGAGCAGCTAGCGCTGGGCGGCCTGGAGGTTCTCGTCGATGGCGGCCAGGAACTCCTGGGTCGTGAGGTAGGGCTGGTCGGGACCGATGAGGATCGCGAGGTCCTTGGTCATCTTGCCGCTCTCGACGGTCTCCACGCACACCCGCTCGAGGGTGTGCGCGAAGGCGGTGACCTCGGGCGTGCTGTCGAGCAGGCCGCGGTGGGCGAGCCCCTGGGTCCACGCGAAGATCGACGCGATGGGGTTCGTGGACGTCGGCTGGCCCTTCTGGTGCTGCCGGTAGTGCCGGGTCACGGTCCCGTGCGCCGCCTCGGCCTCGACCGTACGACCGTCCGGGGTCATCAGCACCGACGTCATGAGGCCGAGCGAGCCGAAGCCTTGCGCGACGGTGTCGGACTGGACGTCGCCGTCGTAGTTCTTGCAAGCCCAGACGTAGCCGCCCTCCCACTTCAGCGCGGACGCGACCATGTCGTCGATCAGCCGGTGCTCGTAGGTGATGCCGGCCGCCTCGAAGTCAGCCTTGAACTCGGTCTCGAACACCTCCGCGAACAGGTCCTTGAACTGGCCGTCGTAGGCCTTGAGGATCGTGTTCTTCGTCGACAGGTAGACCGGGTAGCCCCGCGACAGGCCGTAGCGCATCGAGGCCCGGGCGAAGTCGCGGATCGAGTCGTCGAGGTTGTACATCGCCATCGCGACACCCGAGCCCGGGTAGTCGAACACGTTGAGCTCGATGGGCTCGGATCCGTCCAGCGGCGTGAACGTGAGGGTCAGGGCGCCGGCCCCGGGGATCTTCAGGTCGGTCGCACGGTACTGGTCGCCGAACGCGTGCCGGCCGATGATGATCGGCTTCGTCCAGCCGGGTACGAGTCGCGGGATGTTGCTGATGATGATCGGCTCGCGGAAGATCACGCCGCCGAGGATGTTGCGGACGGTGCCGTTGGGCGACTTCCACATCTTCTTGAGGCCGAACTCCTCGACCCGCGCCTCGTCGGGCGTGATGGTCGCGCACTTCACGCCGACCCCGTGCCGCTTGATCGCCTCGGCCGAGTCGATGGTGACCTGGTCGTCGGTCGCATCACGGTTCTCGATGCCGAGGTCGTAGTAGTCCAGCTCGACGTCGAGGTAGGGCAGGACCAGCTGGTCCCGGATGAAGTGCCAGATGATCCGCGTCATCTCGTCGCCGTCGAGCTCGACGACGACGCCCTCGACCTTGATCTTGCTCATGTGGCTGCTCCGGATCTCACGGTTCGGCTGGCTGGCGGGGGTGGCTAGAGGGGGCTGGCTAGAGGGACTGGACGTCGGCCTGCTTGGCTCGGACGGCCTCGGCCGCCTCGCGCAGGCCCGCCAGCTCGGACTCGGTCAGCTCGGTCTCGACGACCGTGCGGACCCCGGTCGCCCCGATCTCGGCCTCGACGCCGAGGTAGACCCCGGCGATGCCGTACTCCCCGTCGACCCAGGCGCAGACCGGCATGACCGCGCCGGAGTCGTCGTGGACCGCCTTGGCCATGCGCGCTGCGGCCGCCGACGGGGCGTAGTAGGCGGACCCGGTCTTGAGCAGGGCAACCACCTCGGCCCCCCCGTTGCGCGTACGCGTGACCAGCTCGTCGATCTTCTCGGCCGGCATCAGGTCGGCGAGCGGGCGGCCGCCCACGGTGCAGCGGGACGGTACGGGGACCATCGTGTCGCCGTGCGAGCCGAGCGTCAGGGTGCGGACCGTGCCGACCTCGACGGCCAGCGCCTCGGCGACGAAGTAGGTGAACCGGGCCGTGTCGAGCATGCCGGCCTGGCCGAGCACCCGGTGCTTGGGGAAGCCGGAGGCGAGCTGGGTCAGCGCCGTCATCTCGTCGAGCGGGTTGGAGACGACGATGATCACCGCCTCGGGCGAGTGCTTGGCGACGTTCTCGGCGACGCTGCGGACGATGCGGGCGTTGGTCTCGATGAGGTCCATGCGGCTCATGCCGGGCTTGCGCGGCAGGCCGGCGGTGATGACCACGATGTCCGAGCCGGCCGTGGCCTCGTAGCCGCCCCCGTCGGCGGTCGTCGTGGCACCGACGATCTTGGTCTCGAAGCCCTCGATCGGGCGGGACTGGTTCATGTCGAGCGCGAGGCCCTCGGGCTTGCCCTCGACGATGTCGGTGAGGACGACGGTGTCGAACACGTCGTACTCGGCCAGCCGCTGCGCGGTCGTCGAGCCGTAGAACCCCGCTCCGACCACGGTGACCTTGCCACTACGTCCTGCCATGACCAGCACCTCTAATCTCGATTTGTCTCGGCGTCAAGACATCTGGGGCCACGGTACTGGACCCTGGAGCGGCTTCACGAGGGCGGGGGCACGGCGAGCGCCACCACGACCAGCGCGACGCCGAGCACCAGCATCGTGCCGACGTCGAAGGCGCGCCCGCGCACACGGAGCAGGCCGCTGCGCTCGGACGGGAGCAGGGCGCGCAACCACGCGCCGAGGATCACCGATGCCGCCAGCAGCAGGGTGCCGCGCCGGAAGCGGTCCAGCAGCACCACGACGGCCAGACCAGCGCAGACGCCGACGCACACCAGGATGAACGGCCACTCCCGGGCGAGCGCGTTACGAGTCTCGCCCCGCGCCATGGCGGTCACTCTACGGCTGCGAACTCCTGGCGCAGGGTGAACGCATGCGCGGTCGGTCCCTCGCGGTCCAGGCGGTCGAGCCGCTCGCGCGCTTCCGTCAGCGACGGCCGATGGCCGGCGGGCACCCACCACAGCACGAGGTGCCCACCGGTCATCGGGACGAACCAGTCACGGCGGCGGCGCAGCACGTCGACGTGCCCGGCTCCGAACACGTACGCGCGCAAGGCTGCCGCAGACGTCCAGACGCTCATGTTGACGATGAGGTCGTCGGCCCACGGTCGTACCGCCGTCGCGTTGCCCGACTCGTCCTGCAGCCGCCACACGAAGCCCGGGGCCGCCTCGGCCAGGGCGTTGACGGCGTCCAGCTGCGCGACGAAGTCGGCGAGCTGGACCGAGTCGATGGGCGCCGCGAGCCGTGCCACGTTGAGCTGCGCGAGCTCGTACGCCGCACCCTCAGTCAGCACACCCTCAGTCACCACAACCTCAGCCACCAATAGCTCAGTGGAAGAAGTGCCGGACACCGGAGAAGTACATCGTCACGCCGGCGGCCTCGGCCGCGGCCACCACCTCGTCGTCGCGAACCGAGCCGCCGGGCTGGACGACCGCTCGCACGCCGGCCCCCATCAGCACCTCGAGCCCGTCGGGGAAGGGGAAGAACGCGTCGGACGCACCGACCGAGCCGGTGACCCTCTCCTCGCCCGCCCGCTCGACCGCGAGCCGGGCCGAGTCGACCCGGTTGACCTGCCCCATGCCGACGCCCACGGTCGCGCCGTCCTTGGCCAGGACGATCGCGTTGGACTTCACCGAGCGGCAGGCCCGCCACGCGAAGGCGAGGTCGGCCAGCGTCGCCTCGTCCGCAGGTTCACCTGTCGCCAGCGTCCATCCGGTCGGGTCGTCGCCGTTCTCGTCGACGGTGTCGACGGACTGCATGAGCAGGCCGCCGCTGACCGTGCGCCACTCGACGCTCCGCCCCGGGTGCGGGCCGTCGCAGCGGAGCAGCCGGACGTTCTTCTTCTCCATCAGGAGGTACAGCGCGTCCTCGTCGAAGCCAGGTGCGACGACGACCTCCGTGAAGACGTCGCCCATCGCCTCGGCCATCGCCCGCGTCACGGGCCGGTTGGTCGCGACGACCCCGCCGTACGCCGAAACAGGGTCGCACTCGAACGCCTTGCGGTAGGCGCCGGCGATGTCCTTGCCGACCGCGATCCCGCAGGGGTTCGCATGCTTGATGATCGCCACGGTCGGCTCGGTGAAGTCGTACGCGGCCCGTCGCGCCGCGTCGGAGTCGACGTAGTTGTTGTACGACATCTCCTTGCCGTGCACCTGCTCAGCCTGCGCCAACCCGGGTGCGGCGTGCTCGGCCGCGTACAGGGCTGCCCGCTGGTGCGGGTTCTCGCCGTAGCGGAGCACCGCCTCGCGCGCCCATGCGGCGCCCACCCACGCCGGGAACACCTCGCCGCTCGGGTCGGGGGCGAGGACGCTCCCCATCCACGACGCGACCGCGATGTCGTACGAGGCGGTGTGCCGGAAGGCGTCGACCGCCAGCTGGGCGCGCTGGGCCAGCGTGAAGCCGCCACCCTCGACGGCCTCGAGCACCTCCGGGTAGCGGGCCGGAGAGACGACGATCGCGACGCTCGGATGGTTCTTGGCCGCGGCCCGGACCATCGTCGGACCGCCGATGTCGATCTGCTCGACGCACTCGTCCGGCGTCGCCCCGGAGGCGACCGTCGCCGCGAACGGGTACAGGTTCGAGACGACCAGCTGGAAGGCCTCGATGCCGAGCTCGGCGAGCTGGGCGGCGTGCTCGGGCTTGCGCAGGTCGGCGAGGATCCCGGCATGCACCTTGGGGTGCAGCGTCTTGACCCGCCCGTCGAGGCACTCGGGGAAGCCGGTGAGGTCCGAGACCTGGGTCACCGGGATCCCCAGTGCTGCGATCGTCGCCGCCGTCGACCCGGTCGAGACGATCTCCACGCCGGCCGCGTGCAGGCCCTGGGCCAGCTCGGCCAGCCCGCTCTTGTCGTACACGCTGACGAGGGCACGTCGGACGAGAAGACGTTCGGTGCTCACGGGATGGTGACCTTCCTGCCGTTGACGGACCAACCTGAACGGGCCATGCGACCGACGGAGTCGACCAGCAGCGAGCGTTCCACGGTCTTGATGCGCTCGTGCAGCGACTCCTCGTCGTCGCCGTCGAGGACGTCCACCGCAGCCTGCGCGATGATCGGGCCCGTGTCGACCCCGGCGTCGACGAAGAACAGCGTGCACCCCGAGACCTTGACGCCGTGAGCGAGGGCCTCGGCGGGGCCGTGCATGCCGGGGAACGCGGGCGACAGCGCGGGGTGGGTGTTGACGCAGCGACCCTCGAACCGCGCGAGGAACGCCGGCCCGGTGAGCTTCATGAAGCCGGCGAGCACGACGAGGTCCGGCTCGTATCCGGCTACCGCGTCGGTCAGCGCCACGTCCCAGGCCGCCCGGTCGGCGAAGTCGCCCACCGGGAGGACGAACGTCGGCACTCCCGAACGCTGGGCGCGCTCGAGGGCGGGGATGCCGCCGCGGTCCGCACCCACCGCCACGACCGAGGCGCCGTACGAGGGGTCAGTCGACGCGTCGAGCAGGGCCTGCAGGTTGCTGCCGGCGCCAGAGACGAGGACGACGAGCCGGCGAGGGGGTGCGACCACGATGCCGAACGATATCGGCCAGCCCGCGGACCCGGCGCGCCGCCCGTGCGAAGAGCTCGGCGTGCCGGTCGGCCTCCCACGCCACGGCCGCAGCGAGGAAGCCCACCTCGAGGGCGGCAACGGCACCGACGCGCACCGCGTCAGGGCCCAGCTCGGACATCCGTACGGCCCCCAGGGAACCCGACGAGAGCCACGAGAGGATCCCCAGCGCCGCCCCGGCGAGGACGCCCGACGCGAGCGCCTCGGCGACCGTACGACCCGTGGTCTCGGCCGGGCGGCGCGCGGCCAGGACCCCGATGGCCACACCGGCCAGCAGGGGGATGGCGAGCGCGAGCAAGGACGCGGAAGGGGCATGACCGGTGGCGGGCAGCCCGCCGATCAGCGGGAACGCGGGTACCGGCCCGAGGGCGATCCCGGCCGGTGCCACCGATGTGCCGATGCCCACCGCGAACCCGGGCCCGACCGCGTAGGCCGCGGCCCACACCACGGCTGTGGGGACGAAGAGGACGCCGAGAGCCAGCAGGACCAGCCCGCCGAGCGCTCCCGCCTGCAGCGAGCGGGTGAGGGTCAGCACCCGGTCGAAGTGCCAAAGGATCGACGCCGTCAGCAGGAGGGCTCCGCCGCCCAGCAGCACCGCGAGCCCGGCGAGCGCGCCGCGAAGCACGTGCGGCAGCGGCTCCGGGAGCAGCGCCGCGACGGCCGGCCACAGCTGGGCACCGCCGAGGACGCCCGCACCCCCGGCGACGACCGAGAGGACGACCGACCCGAGCAGCAGCGAGGGGACCTCTGCGCCCAGCCCCGCGTTGCTGGCGAGCGAGCTGACCACGGCCACCGAGACGACGTAGACCGCCGAGAGGGTCGCCGTCGCCGCGACCGCCGCCGGCACGGCCTCGACCGAGACCCGGCCGGCCCACCGCCCGCAGCGGTGCAGCGCGACCGCGGGCAGCGCGACCAGGCCGAGCGGTACGAGACTGAGCGCCCCGAAGGAGGTCGCGAGCGTCGCGTGCTGGGCGGCCAGCCAGGCGAGGACGCCCCCGCGGGCCGCGTCGACGGCAGCGACCCCGCTGTGCGGCGCGAGGGCCCAGGCGATCACCACTGGAACGACGATCGCGGCGAGTCCGAGCGCTCCCGCCCACACCGCCGCGACAGCGCCCGACGCGAACGGCGACCGCAGGACCGCCGCCGTCGTGCTCCCGGTGGGTGCGCGCTCGAGCTGGACCGTCACGTGACGCATCGTGCCAAACCGGGCACGTCCGGTCCGGGAGCCGCGCCGCGCGGCGGCCTGGTTACGCCTCGGGCGTCATGCGCCGCTGACGAGCTCGCGGAGCAGGCGCGCGGTCTCGGACGGGGTCTTGCCGACGCGTACGCCCACCGCCTCGAGCGCCTCCTGCTTGGCCAGCGCCGTACCCGACGAGCCGGACACGATCGCGCCCGCGTGCCCCATGGTCTTGCCCTCCGGGGCGGTGAAGCCGGCGACGTAGCCGATCACGGGNTTGGTGACGTTGGCGCCGATGAAGGCCGCCGCCCGTTCCTCGGCGTCGCCGCCGATCTCGCCGATCATGACGATCGCGTCGGTGTCGGGGTCGTCCTGGAAGGCGGCTAGGCAGTCGATGTGCGTGGTGCCGATGATCGGGTCGCCGCCGATGCCGACGGCGGTCGAGAAGCCGAGGTCACGCAGCTCGTACATCATCTGGTACGTCAGCGTGCCCGACTTGGAGACCAGCCCGATGCGGCCGGGGCCCGAGATCGTGCCCGGGATGATGCCGGCGTTCGAGCGGCCCGGGCTGATCAGCCCGGGGCAGTTCGGCCCGATCAGCCGCGTCGTACCGGTGTCCACGGCGTGCTGGAAGAACTCGGCCGTGTCGCGCACCGGGATGCCCTCGGTGATGACGACGCACAGCGGCACGCCGGCGTCGATGGTCTCCAGGACGGCGGCTTTGGCGAACCGAGGGGGTACGAACACGACGGACACGTCGGCGCCGGTGGCCTTGACCGCCTCGCCGACCGAGCCGTAGACGGGCACGGTCACACCGTTGCCCGCGTCGACCTCGACCCCACCCTTGCCGGGCGTGACACCGGCGACGATGTTCGCCCCGGACGCGACCATGCGGCGGGCGTGCTTGGTGCCCTCGGAGCCCGTGATGCCCTGGACCAGGATCCTGGAGCTCTCGGTGAGGAAGATCGCCATCGTGAGTCGTCCCGTTCCCTAGTTCGCCATCGAAGTCTGAGCGAGCTGGGCCACCCTGCGGGCGGCACCGTCCATGGTGTCGACGAGCTCGACGAGCTCGTGCGCGGCCTCTGCCAGGATGCGTCGGCCTTCGTCGGCGTTGTTCCCGTCCAGCCGTACGACCAGCGGCTTGTCGATCGCGTCGCCGCGCTCCGCCAGCATCGCCAGGGCCTGCACGATGCCGTTCGCGACGGCGTCGCAGGAGGTGATGCCGCCGAAGACGTTGACGAGCACCGCCTTGACCTCGTCGTCGGACAGGATGATCTCCAGGCCGTCGGCCATGACCTGGGCGGATGCGCCGCCGCCGATGTCCAGGAAGTTGGCGGGCCGCACGCCGCCGAAGTCCTCGCCCGCGTAGGCCACGACGTCCAGCGTGCTCATCACCAGACCGGCACCGTTGCCGATGACCCCGACCGAGCCCTGCAGCTTGACGTAGTTCAGGCCCTTCTCCTTTGCCCGCTGCTCGAGCGGGTCGGTCGCCGCCGAGTCGGCGAGCTGCTCGTGCTCGGGGTGCCGGAAGCCGGCGTTCTCGTCGAGGGTGACCTTGCCGTCGAGCGCGACGACCCTGCCGTCCGGCGTCTTCACCAGCGGGTTCACCTCGACCAGCGTGGCGTCCTCGGCGGACAGCACCGTCCACAGCTGCTGCAGGATCTCGACGACCTGGTCGCGCACGTCAGGACCGAAGCCGGCCGCGTCGGCGATCTCCGCCGCCTTCGCCGCGTCGACGCCGGTCACCGCGTCGACCGCCACCTTCGCGAGCGCGTCCGGCCGCTCGACAGCCAGCTGCTCGATCTCCATGCCGCCCTCGACCGAGGCCATCGCCAGGTACGTACGGTTGGAGCGGTCGAGGAGGAACGACACGTAGTACTCGCTGTCGATGTCGCTGGCCGCCGCGATCAGCACCCGCTGCACGGTGTGGCCCTTGATGTCCATCCCGAGGATGTCCGTCGCACGCGCGAACGCCTCGTCGGGGTCTGCGGCCAGCTTGACGCCGCCGGCCTTCCCGCGGCCCCCGGTCTTGACCTGGGCCTTGACCACGACCGCGCCGCCGAGCCGCTCGGCGACCGCGCGGGCCTCCTGCGGCGTGGCTGCGACCTCGCCGGGCAACGTCGGCACCCCGTGCTTGGCGAACAGGTCCTTGGCTTGGTACTCGAACAGGTCCACCCGGCACTCCCGTCATGCGAACGTACCTGCGTCCGAACGCGTCCGAACGTGCGACGCGGCTTTCCGGCGCAGCGTAGACCGCGCGGTCCAACGCTCAGCGAGCGGGTACGTGCTCGCGGACCCACGCCACGATGTCGGCCATCGGCGTACCAGGAGTGAAGACCATGGCCACGCCCATCGCCTCGAGCGCGGTGACGTCGTCGTCAGGGATGATTCCGCCGCCGAAGAGCACGATGTCCTCCGCCGAGCGCGCCTTCAACAGGTCGAGCACCCGGGCGAACAGCGTAAGGTGCGCCCCCGAGAGCACCGAGAGTCCGATGGCGTCGGCGTCCTCCTGGATCGCCGTCTCGACGATCTGCTCAGGCGTCTGGTGCAGCCCGGTGTAGATCACCTCCACGCCCGCGTCGCGGAGCGCCCGCGCCACGACCTTGGCGCCGCGGTCGTGCCCGTCGAGCCCGGGCTTGGCCACGACCACTCTCAGCTGAGCGTTGCCGGCCATCCACACCTCCTCGACGGGTACAGCCGGGCCGCATACCTGACGATCCGGAGAGTAGCGAACGACTTTCCTGGCGTTTCGACAGGCCTTCGTTCGACGGCGCAGCTACTTTGGTGGCACCGCTGGTCGACGAGCCCGGAAGGGGGCGATGGCGCCCGTGCACCCGTTCGGTCGCGCGCGCGACGTCGCCGCGGCCGCCTCCCGTACCGCCAAGGCGGCCGCCATCGAGCTCACCTGGATCGGCGCCCACATCGTGCTGTACCCCCTCGGGGTGGTCGAGGAGAAGACCCGGGCCAAGGCCGACCGGTACTCCCTGCACGACCTCTCCCCCGGCCACCGCGGCCTGCTGATCGGCGACGTCGAGGCGGCGGGGACGCCGATCGTGCTCATCCACGGTGTCGTCGACAACCGGTCGATCTTCACCGTGCTCCGTCGGGGGCTGCGGCGCCGCGGGTTCGGGCAGGTCCAGTCGCTCAACTACAGCCCCCTCACCGACGACGTGCGCGACGTCGCACGGCGCCTGCAGGACGTCGTCGAGGCGGTCTGCGCCGAGACCGGGTACGAGCGCGTCCACCTGATCGGGCACTCCATGGGCGGCCTGGTCGCTCGCTACTACGTGCAGCGCATGGGTGGCGACGAGCGGGTCCACACCGTCGTCACGCTGGGCACGCCGCACAAGGGGACGTACGCGGCCCGGCTGGTGCCGCATCCCGTGGCCCGCCAGCTGCGGCCGGGCAGCGAGCTGATCGCCGAGCTCACCGAGCCCGCCGAGGGCTGTCGTACCCGCTTCGTCGCCTTCTGGTCCGACCTCGACCAGGTGGTCATCCCGTCCAGCTCGGCTCGCCTCGAGCACCCAGACCTGTTGGCCCGCAACGTCTTCATCAGCGGCGTGGCCCACCTGTCGCTGCCCATCGACGGGCGCGTCGTCCACGAGATCGGCACCACGCTCGCCCATCTCGACCTCGACGGCCACACGCTGACCTCGGCGACCGTCACCCCGATCGGGCCCGATGTTCTGGCCCGCGCAGCAAGCCGCAAGCCCCGCCACCCGAGAGGCGAGACCGCCGCTCGCTAGAGCTTGTCGACCGGGGCGTAGCGCAGCAGCAGGCGCTTGACGCCGTTCGTACCGAAGTCGATCGTCGCCTCGGCCTTCTCGGCGAGCCCGGCCGTCGAGACGACGGTGCCCATCCCGAAGGTGTCGTGCGTGACGCGGTCACCGGGCTCGAGGGCGATCACCACGCGGTTGCCCGGCGACCGCGTCGTCGGCCGCCACGCCAGGGCCGCTGCCGCCGGCTGGGACGTGACGGTCGACGCCACGCGCTCCCACTCGAGCAGCTCCTCGGGCACCTCGTCGAGGAACCGCGACGGCGGGTTGTACGAGGGCGCGCCCCACGCCGCGCGCACGACGGCCCGTGAGAGGTAGAGCCGGCGCCGGGCCCGCGTGATGCCCACGTAGGCCAGCCGTCGCTCCTCCTCCAGCTCCTTGGGGTCTCCCAGTGCGCGCATGTGGGGGAACACGCCGTCCTCGAGACCGGTCAGGAAAACGACGGGGAACTCGAGCCCTTTGGCCGTGTGCAACGTCATCAGGGTCACGACCCCGCCGCCGTCGCCGTCGGGGTCGGGGATCTGGTCGGCGTCGGCGACCAGCGACACCTGCTCGAGGAAGTCGGCGAGGGTCCCGTCGGGGTTGGCCTCCTCGAACTCGCGGCAGACTGCCTCGAGCTCGCCGATGTTCTCGGCCCGAGTCTCGTCCTGCGGGTCGGTCGACGCCTGCAGCTCGGCGAGGTAGCCGGTCTGCTCCATCGCCGCAACGAGCACCGTCGCCGGCCCCGAGCCGGCTTCGACCAGCGTGCGCAACGACTCCATCAGCCGGTTGAACGCCTCGATCGCCGCCAGCGAGCGGGGGTTGATGCCCGGCGCCTCCGCGGCGCGCGCGAGTGCCGCGTTGAACGGGATCCGCTCCCGCTCGGCCAGCACGGTCACGCAGGCCTGCGCCCGGTCACCGATCCCGCGCCTCGGGGTGTTCAGGATGCGCAGCAGGGACACCGCGTCGTCCGGGTTGGTGAGCACCCGCAGGTAGGCCAGCGCGTCACGCACCTCGCGCCGCTCGTAGAACCGCACGCCGCCGACGACCTTGTACGGCAGGCCGACCCGGATGAAGACCTCCTCGAACACCCGGCTCTGCGCGTTCGTCCGGTAGAAGACCGCGACGTCGGACGGCTTCGCCTCACCCTTGTCGGTCAGCGAGTCGATCTCGGAGGCGACGAACGCGGCCTCGTCGTGCTCGTTGTCCGCGACGTAGCCGACGACCGAGCTGCCCGCCTCGGAGTCGGTCCACAGGTTCTTGGGCTTGCGCGCCGAGTTGCGGCTGATCACCGCGTTGGCCGCCGAGAGGATGGTCTGCGTCGACCGGTAGTTCTGCTCGAGCAGGATCGTCGTCGCGTCCGGGTAGTCCTCCTCGAACTGCAGGATGTTGCGGATGCTCGCGCCGCGGAACGCGTAGATGGACTGGTCGGCGTCGCCGACGACGCACAGCTCCGCCGGCGGTACGTCGGACAGCCCGTAGCCGACCAGTTCCCGTACCAGCACGTACTGCGCGTGGTTGGTGTCCTGGTACTCGTCCACCAGCACGTGCCGGAACCGGCGGTGGTAGTGCTCGGCGACCGCGGGGAAGGCCTGCAACAGGTTGACCGTCGTCATGATCAGGTCGTCGAAGTCGAAAGCGTTGGCCTCGCGCAGCCGGTCCTGGTAGCGCTTGTACGCCTCCGCAACCGTCTGCTCCATATGGTTGGCCGCGGTGCGCGTGTAGGTCTCGTGGTCGACCAGCTCGTTCTTGAGGTTGCTCACCTGCGCGGAGAACGAGCGCGGCGGGTAGCGCTTCGGGTCGAGGTCGAGCTCCCGGCACACCAGGGCCATGAGCCGCTGGCTGTCCGCCGCGTCGTAGATCGAGAAGGTCGAGCTGAAGCCGAGCACCTTGTGCTCGGCCCGCAGGATGCGCACGCAGGCCGAGTGGAACGTGCTCACCCACATCGCCTTGGCCCGCCCGCCGACGAGCCCGGCGACGCGTTCCTTCATCTCGCCGGCAGCCTTGTTGGTGAACGTGATCGCCAGGATCTCCCCGGGCTGCGCCCCGCGGGCCGCCAGCAGGTAGGCGATCCGGTGCGCCAGGACCCGCGTCTTGCCCGAGCCGGCGCCGGCCACGATCAGCAGCGGCGAGCCCTCGTGGACGACCGCCGCCCGCTGGGGGGCGTTGAGCCCGACGAGCAGCCGCTCGCCCGCAGACAGCTCCTGCGAGTGGCTCGGACCGGTGCTCATGACCTCATCGATCCTAGTGCGCGCGACCGACCGTCCCACGGCTGACAGGATGGGCGTGGAGGGGCCCTGCCGACGCCGGAGCCCGTACGCAGGACTACGTGGGACAANGGAGTGCGCGTGCTCGACGACAGCGAGGTGGAGCGCGTACTGGTGGTCGCGGCGCACCCGGACGACGTGGACTTCGGCGCCTCGGCGACCATCGCCGGCTTCACCAAGGCGGGCGTCGCGGTGACCTACGCCATCATCACCAACGGCGACGCCGGCGGGTTCGACCCGACCGTCCCGCGTTCGGAGATCCCGCACATCCGGCAGGAGGAGCAGCGAGCGGCGGCGGCCTGCGTGGGCGTCGACGACGTGCGGTTCCTCGGCTACCGCGACGGCGAGCTGACGGTCACGCACGAGCTGCGCCGCGACATCTCCCGGGTCATCCGGCAGGTACGCCCGCAGCGGCTGCTCTGCCAGTCGCCCGAGCGCAACTGGGCCCGGCTCGGCGCCTCCCACCCCGACCACCTGGCGGCCGGCGAAGCCACCCTGCAGGCGGTCTACCCCGACGCCCGAAACCCGTTCGCGCACCCCTCGCTGCTGGCCGACGAGGGGCTCGACGCGTGGACGGTGCCCGAGCTGTGGGTGATGGCCGGCCCGAACCCGGACCACTACGTCGACGTCACGGACACCTTCGACGCCAAGATCGCCGCGCTGCGCTCGCACGTGTCCCAGACCTCGCACATGGAGAACCTCGACGAGTTCCTGCGCGGCTGGGCCCAGCGCAACGCCGAGGCCGGCGAGCTCGGCCCCGACCGCCTCGCCGAGGTCTTCATGGTCGTCACCATCCCCTGACTCCCCCACTCGTACGCGTTGATCATGGGCGGATAGCCCTTGTGGATCAAGAAAACGGGGCCATCCGGCCATGATCAACGCGGGTGGGGCGGGCGCTGTACCCGGGGGCTCGGATGCTGGTCGGGTGCAGGTTCTTAGGCTGCGTTCAGCCTGAGGCGGCACACTGATCGGCGTGCGCGTGCTGGTGGTGGAGGACGACCCGGGGGTACGGGACTCGCTCCGCCGTTCCTTGACCTTCAACGGGTTCACCGTGCTCACCGCCGGCGACGGCGTGAGCGGGCTGGCCGCTGCCACTTCCGTGACTGACCGGCCCGACGCCGTCCTCCTCGACGTCATGCTGCCCCGCATGGACGGCCTCGAGGTCTGCCGCCGGCTGCGCGCAGCCGGCGACGACGTACCTGTCCTCATGCTCACCGCCCGCGACGAGGTCGCCGACCGCGTCGCCGGGCTCGACGCGGGTGCCGACGACTACCTGCCCAAGCCGTTCGCCCTCGAGGAGCTGCTGGCCCGGCTGCGGGCGCTGCTCCGCCGTACCCGCGCCACTGGCGCCGACGGCGGGCACGGCACCGGCGGGGACGAGCTGCGCTTCGCCGATCTGGTCCTCGATCCCGACACGCGGGACGTACGGCGCGGCGACCGGGCCATCCGCCTGACGCGTACCGAGTTCGCGCTGCTCGAGACGTTGCTGCGACGGCCGCGCCGGGTGCTGACGCGCGGGCAGATCCTCGAGGAGGTCTGGGGCTACGACTTCCCCACGACGGCCAACTCGCTGGAGGTCTACGTGGGCTACCTGCGACGCAAGACCGAGGAGGCGGGCGAGCCCCGGCTCGTCCACACCGTACGAGGCGTCGGGTACGTCCTGCGCGAGACGCCGCCGTGACCCGCGGGGTCGCGGCCCGCCGGCGGCTCAGCCTGCGCGGCCGGGTCGCCCTCCTCGCCTCCGCGGCCGTCGCCCTCGCCGTCGCCGCGGCCGCCGTCGCGGCGTTCTTCGTCGTCAGCGCCCAGCTGCAGCGTCAGTTCGACCAGGACCTGTTCGGCCGGGCCCACGCCGCGGTCGGCGGCGCCCTGGGCAACGCCGAGCGGGTGGTGAGCATCGACCCGTCGACGCTCGGCGACGTCGAGGTCGAGCTGCTCAGCCCGGACGGCGAGGTGTCCTTCCCGAGCGGCGGCATCCGGCCACCGGACGGCGGCGTGGAGCTGGCGGTCGCGCAGTCCCAGGACCACGACTCGATCCGTACGGCCGTGCAGAACGGCCAGGACCTGCGCGTGGTGGCCGTACCCGTCCGCGGTCTCGCGCTCGTCCTCGCTCAGTCGACCAGCTCGATCGACCACACGCTGCGGTTCCTCACCTTCGTCCTCACCCTGGTCGGTGTGGTCGGGGTGGCCGTCGCGGGGGCCGCCGGCCTGCTCGTGGCTCGGGCCGGCCTGCGCCCGGTCGACGACCTCACCGCGGCGGCCGAGGAGATCGCCCGCACCGAGCAGCTCGAGCCGATCCCCGTACGCGGCACCGACGAGCTGGCCCGCCTCACCGGCGCGTTCAACTCGATGCTGCTGGCGTTGGACAGCTCGCGGACGCGACAGAAGCAGCTGGTCGCCGACGCCGGCCACGAGCTCCGGACGCCGCTGACCTCGTTGCGTACCAACCTCGATCTCCTCGCGCAGAACGACTCCACCGAGCCGTCCGCACAGCTGTCTGCCGCGGACCGTGGGGCGCTGCTCGCCGATGTACGTGCCCAGGTCGAGGAGCTCAGCTCGCTCGTCGGAGACCTCGTGGAGCTGTCCCGCGACGACGGTCCCACCACCAGCGAGGGTGTCGAGGCGATCGACCTCGGCGAGGTGGTCGACCGCGCGATCGAGCGCGTCCGCCGGCGGGCTCAGGGCGTGCGCTTCGACGTCGTGGCGTACCCGTGGGAGGTCATGGGCCAGCCGGCCGCCCTCGAGCGGGCCGTGACCAACCTGCTCGACAACGCGGCCAAGTGGTCACCTGACGGCGGCACCGTCACGGTCCGCCTCGCCCAGGGTGTCCTCACCGTCGCCGACCAGGGGCCCGGCATCGGCGACGCGGACCTGCCGCACGTGTTCGAGCGCTTCTACCGCTCGGCGGAGGCTCGAGCACTACCCGGGTCGGGGCTCGGCCTCGCGATCGTCGATCAGACGGTCCGGCGGCACGGCGGCACCGTCGAGGCCGGCCGGACCGAGCAAGGCGGTGCCCTCGTCGCCGTGCGCCTCCCTGGTCTCTCCGGGGCTGCCGCGCCGTTCGAGACTTCTTAGGGGAGACTGGGGCAGTTCTCAGCCCGCTCTCAGGGCTACCGGAGAAAGTCGTACCTATGAGCGACACCACGCCGACCCCAGACCCCGCCGACGCGACGCAGCCGACCCAGCCGGTCCCGCCGAC
>JGI24140J50213_10000195_pt1 | contig 28369 bp, 19 predicted proteins | sample BarGraIncu00222A_FD_50213 | JGI IMG/M metagenome (IMG submission 50213)
CAGGGCAAAATGGTTGCAAATATCATTGATGTGATTATCATATCAGATCAGAACGGAATCAACAGATTTGTAAGCCCGAATTTTGAAAAAATGTTTGGCCGTAGGTTGGACGAGGTGGTCGGGAAAAGCACAAAGAGTAATGTTCATCCAGATGATCTGGCTTCAGCTGAGAAATTTATCAGCGATCTTCTTATCGAACCGAATGCTGTTGGGAAAATAGAATTACGCTACAGGCGCAAGGATGATAGTTACATTTGGATCGAATTTACAGGAGTTAATCTTTATCACGATCCCGTATTTATAATGTTGTATTGTCCGTAATTTCCGTTTTGAGAATCGGTTTTATCCCAAATATAAATAGCCTGATAGGATGCTGATGAAAAACTAGAAGCATTTACAGCTATAAATTTACTGGTGGAAGTACTTGAATTGGTTATTCCAATTGCAGATGTATAGGGGTTGCCGATGCAGTTCCATCCTGCAGTAAGTGCTGATGTCGATATTGAACCAGCCTGTAACGATCCTTTGAATGTGACTGCAGCGTCTGTAGCTCCAACCCGTAGTGAAAATCCTTTACTGGTTTCCAGACTTCCTCCTTGTGAATTAATAAAAAAGGTGTTCCATTTATTAAGAACAGGATCATAATCCATCATACCTCTTGCAGTCCCATTTGCAGCAATAATACTGGTATTGGTTGAAATAAAGTCAGAAACTAATTGTCCCGATAAAGGTGATGATATTAAGTTCCATTTACCTGCAGTCATCCAGCGTTGAGCAGTAGCAGCTCCTGTTCCGGAAGGAGAACCTTTTATTATCAGAGAACCGGTCCCGGATGCATTACTCTCTATAGCAATACCAACTGTGCCGGCGCTATTGTTATTGGTGAGAGAACCGTTTACAGTAAGGTCTTTATCTGCTTTAATGACCAGTAATCCTCCTGAATTGATCGTTATGTTATTACATAAACCCTGATAGCTAGGATCATAATACAATGTAGGAACATTATTACTCGATATATATGGAATAGTAACATTAACCAGATTGTATGGCACCAAATTTTGTGCCCAGTTGCCAGGATAATTCCAGTTTGTACCATATGTCCCGGTCCAGGTATACTCATGTGTATTAAGATAAGGATAGTTATTGTTATGCGAAGCGTCCATAAGCCAAACCGGAGACGTAAAATCCCAACCAGTAAAAGTAGATTGTGTTGTCATTTGAGCTGTGCTCTTGCCTGTTACTCCAGTTCCTCCGGCACTACTAGATTGTCCGGAAGTCTCAGTATCCCAAAAACAATTAATGATTGTAGAACCACTATTGGAAAAGCCAATAAATCCACTTCCGGCTACGTTTATGCTTCCTTTAGAATAACAGTTACTGAGTGAAGTATTAAAATTATAACTTATTAAACCACCAGCATTTGTATAAGTAGTGGATATATTGCCAGTTGCATAACAATTACTAATTATTGTGTGATATGAATTTCCCACTAATCCACCTATATAGTTACCGTTTGAAACATTACCGGTCGCATAACAGTATTGTAACTGGGGCCTATTTGTAGGGCTATTAATTAATATTCCTTGAAAAATTCCGACTAGTCCTCCTACATAATCGGCAGTTGAAACAACTTTAACCGATGAAGAACTATTAGAAATAACAATGGAGTAAGCATCTCCACCGGTTGCGAAAGGATCTTGTGCTACAGCGCCAATTAAGCCACCACAATTACTTTGTGCAGTTATAATTCCAGACGTTTTACAATTATCAATTGTGATATTCTGATTGGGGGTATTAAGATAAGCCTCACCAACCAATGCTCCTACACTGTTTCCGGTAGTGGAAATATTACAGCTTTCAATAGTAAGATTCTTAATCGCACATCCGTAACCGATAACTCCAAATAAACCACAGAAAGATGAAGTACCACTGCTTATCGTTAATCCGCTAATCTTTTTGAAATTGCCATCAAATATTCCCCTAAATTCTAAGTTCCATTGCCCTATAGGGGTCCAGTTGGAACAAGCAACTAAACTGAGATCATTCATCAGTTTAAAATATTTACCGGAATAGGTGTTTCCAGCATTAACGCTTGTCGCTAATGATGCCATATCTGTAGTAGTTGAAATTTGATAAGGATCACCCGAAGTTCCTGACCCTCCTCCAAATTGTGCTCTTGCCAGCCCGCAAATAAGTAATAGAATTGAGATTGTAATTAGTTTTTTCATGTTCTAATAGTTTCATTATTATTTTATTCCTAAAATTGAATAAATGAGTATAAATTGGGTTAGATAAAAATGAGTAAGCCATCTATTATTTCATTTTCCTTTCACAACGGTTTACTTTTTAATTTTTTAAAAAGTAAATAAAAATCGCGTAAATCTAGAAATTTTAAAATGGGTTATTATTTAGTCACATAAATTTAGAAACTTTTTAGCCATAATCCGGTTACTTCCAACCATGTTAGCAAAGATTAGGCCACAGAAAACATTCAGGATAATAATTCCGTCTAAACAATTCTAACTATATAAAAACTAGATGCAAAATAGAGTAGTGCGTTTTGTATTGAAACAACAGTCGATCCTGATCCAGAAACTTGATTGAATTGCTATATGAAATTATCACACAGTTGTATTAAAATGAGTTAAATGGTGCAAGATACCTTTAATTTCACAAAAGTCCTAAATTGGCACGTCAGCGAGAGAACATGAACGAGTTTAAAGGCTGCAGCAAATGGGCGTCACAACTGAGGCGATCGTTGGAGAAAATTGATCATCTGTTCAAAGGCTACTACTTTTCTACAATCGTGGCAATGGCTAAACTCATTCAAAAACAGGACGATGTGGGCGAACGTGGATTCAGATCAATCGAGTCGGGAATAAATGGGGTCAGGCACCATTTCAAACAATAATAAATGGTGCCAGGCACCATTTATTTTCAATACCTTTTGTTTGTTAATCATATTGCGTTTTTATTATAATAAGAATACGAATAACCCAGAATTTTTAATTTTATTCGTTTAACAAATATCTATTTGCAATTGTAAAATAAACTATTCACCTTTACGAATTATTGGTATTTTAAAGCTATCTGTTCGAATTTTAAAAGCCGTATTTTTTTTATTCTTTTATTATGTTTTACCCTATCTAAAACACATAAAAGAATAATTCAAATCCTCTTATCAAAAAGAATATGGATAACCATTCTAACAATCCTACCCTGACTACCGAAACTATAAAAGACATTCAGTATTCAGATGTCCTCAACCTTGAAGATATTCAAAGCTTGCAGGATTTGTTTTCGGATGTTTCCGGAGTAGCTTCCCTTATCACACATCCGGATGGAACGCCAATCACTAATCCCAGTAATTATTGCAAATTGTGTAATAATATCATCCGTAAAACCGATAAGGGACTTGCAAACTATTGTACCTCCAATGCCGATTTCGGCTTACCTGATTCCATCGGCCCAGTAATTAAGCCTTGTTTAAGCGGGGGATTGTGGAATGCTTGTGCCAGCATCCATGTTGGTGGTATACATATAGCCAACTGGCTAATCGGACAGGTACGTAATGCAGAACTGGACGAACAGTATATTTTGCAATATGCAGATGAAATAAAGGCAAACAGAGAAGATTTTATGGGGGCTCTTAACGAAGTCCCTTTTATGTCAATTGAGCAGTTTCGTAAAGTGACTGATTTGTTGATTGTGCTTGCTAAAGAACTTTCAGAAAAGGCAAACAATAATTTGCAAATAAAAGTACAAAATACTGAACAGGAGAAAGTAGCAGCATTGCTAAAGGATAGCGAGGAACGATATCGGAAATTGTTTGAACATTCGACTGATGCCATATTCCTGGTTGATATACATACAGGAAAATATCTGGATGCGAATAGAGCTGCTGAAGTTTTGACAGGTAAATCTTTGAATGAACTGAAAAGACTGAAAACACAAGATATCACCCCAAATGATGCAACAAATCGACTTGAAAAATTATTAGATGAAAATAATCAGCTCAACATGGGTAAAGTTGATTATCTAAGACCGGATGGAACCACACGAACCGCGTTTCTTAATGCGATACCCCTTGGAGAAGATCTGGTATTTGGAATAGCGCATGATATCACAGACCAGAAAAAGGCTGTGGATGCATTGCGGAGAAGTGAAGCGTTATTGGGTAAAATGGTTGCAAATATAGGTGATGTAATTATCATCTCAGATCAGGACGGAATCAATAGATTTGTAAGCCCGAATTTTGAAAAAATGTTTGGCCGTAGGTTGGACGAGGTGGTCGGGAAAAGCACAAGGGAAAATGTCCATCCAGATGACCTGGCCTCAACTGCGAAATTTATTAGCGATCTCCTTATAGAACCAAATGCTGTTGGGAAAATAGAATTACGATACAGGCGCAAGGATGGCAGTTATATTTGGATCGAATTTACAGGCGTTAATCTCTTTCACGATCCCGATATCCAGGGCCTTTTAGGTGTTTTCCATGACATCAATGAACATAAAATCGAAGAACAGGAATTAATCAAGGCCAAAGATAAAGCAGAAGAAAGCGATCGTTTGAAATCTGCTTTTCTTGCTAATATGTCGCATGAAATAAGGACCCCAATGAATGGAATATTGGGCTTTGCGGACCTTTTAAAAGAACATGATCTGTCAGAAGAAGAACACCTTCACTATGTCAGTATCATCGAGAAAAGTGGTGAGCGCATGCTCAATATCATCAATGACCTGATTGATATCTCAAAAGTAGAATCCGGACAAATGGAGATTACTATTTCAGAGACAAATATAAACGAACAGATCCAATATATTCATACTTTCTTCAAACCCGAAGTTGAACAAAAAGGAATGCAAATTTACTTTCATACAGGGTTATCTTCTAAGGATGCTGTTATAAAAACTGATCGGGAAAAAATATATGCAATCCTGATCAATCTTGTAAAAAATGCTATTAAATACAGCGATAAGGGTGTCATTGAATTGGGATATAATTTGAAACCTGTAAATAGGGGTGGTGAGTCTGCCGAACTGTTGTATTATGTGAAAGACACCGGACTGGGTATTCCAAAAGAAAAAATCGAAACCATATTTGATCGTTTTGTCCAGGGTGATTTAAGCAATAAAAGAGCAGTCCAGGGTGCAGGATTGGGTCTGTCAATCACAAAGGCTTATGTTGAAATGCTAGGCGGAAAAGTCTGGGTGGAAAGTGAACTCGGAAAAGGTTCAATATTTTATTTTACAATTCCCTACAATTAATAAATAATAAAATGGACGTTAAACCCCAAAGTGAAAATTTACCTCCTGTTGTCAGAAATGACATTGAGTTTGCTGAAGAACTTTCGGAAAGGGGTTCCACCTATTTAGAACTTAAAAAACAAGTTATTGAACGTGACAATGTAATAAGATTATTGCAGGAAAATGAGAAATACTATCTCTCCATTTTTGAAAATGTTAGGGAGGTTTTTTATCATACAGATCTTAATGGAAAGATACTCGATATAAGCCCATCAATCAAATATTTTACCGAATTCAATAAAGATGAATTAATTGGTACATATGTTCAGGATCTTTATAACAATAAAGAGGATAGGCAGAAAATGCTTAGTACTATCGTCGAGGCCGGAGAATTAAGAGATTTCGAGTTAACGTTCAAGACAAAAATGGGCCATCTAAAGCATGCTTCTATAAATGCTCATTTAATTTTGGATATTGACGGTAAGCCTGTTCAAATGGTAGGAGCTATAAGGGATATAACCGAACATAAGCTTGCCGAAGAAGCTCTGCAGGAAAGCGAAATGAAATATCGTGAGTTGGTTGATAACTCTCCGGATGCAATTGTTATTTATGTGGATGGAATAATTGTTTTCGTTAATAACGAATGTATTCGGTTATTTGGCGCTACAAATTCTACTGAATTGATTGGTAAATCTGTGATGGAATTTGTACATCCGGATTCCCGTGCAATAGTTATCGAGAGAATGGAAATTGCAAAAAAAGAAAGAACGGTTTTGCCACCTATTGATGAAAAGTATATTCGCGTGGATGGTTCAGAATTAGATGTAGAAGTCAAGGCAATGCCTATTATGATCAAAAATAAACCGGCAGTACAATTGATTGTCCGCGATATAACCGATCGTAAAAAAGCTGAAAAGGAGTTGGTGAAACTGGAAAAAGCAATATATACATCAGGGGAAGCTGTTTTTCTTACTAATCGCGAAGGTGTCTTTACTTTTGTAAATCCCGCATTTACTGCTTTATATGGTTTCACTTCAGATGAAATTGTAGGTAAAGTTACTCCGCGTATTATCAAAAGTGGATTTACAGATAAGTCGGTATATGAATATTTTTGGCAAACCTTATTGAATGGTGATGAGGTTAAAGGTGAATTAATCAATAAAAGAAAGGATGGAACGTTGATTGATATTTATGGTTCAGCCACTCCTATTATTGATGATAAGAATAAAATCATTGGTTTTCTTGGAATTCAACGCGATATAACTGAACGTAAGCAGGCAGAGGAAAAGTTGATAGTACTTTCGGATGCAATGGAAGCTGCTATTGACGGCCTTGCTATTCTTAACATTGATCAGCAATATATATTCATGAATAAATCATACGCCGAAATCCATGGTTATGATAATATTGATGAACTCATTGGAATGTCGTGGCAAATGACTTATGAAAGTGAAGAATTGATTAGATTTGTTCAAGAGATCAAACCTGAAATAAGACAAAAGGGTCATTATCAGGGAAGAGCCTGTGGGAAGAAAAAGGATGGAAGTATATTTTTCCAGGACCTGACATTAAATATGCTGAAGAATGGGAGAATGGTTTGTACTATACGTGATATCTCCGAACTAATACATACCGAAAAGGAATTATTCGCAGCCAAAGAAAAGGCAGAAGAAAGTGATCGGTTAAAAACAGCTTTTCTGAATAACATCTCACACGAAATACGCACTCCATTCAATGGAATTCTGGGATTCCTATCGATGATACAAGACGAAGACCTTTCTAAAAGTGAAAAGGATGAGTACATCAATTTCATCAATCAGAGTGCAGACCGTTTAATGAATACCATTAACGACCTTGTTGAAATATCTCAGATTCAGGCAGGACAGATAATATTGACCGCTCAGGAAACCAACATAAAAAAGCTGTCAGATGAATTGTTCGACAAGTTTAAGAAAGATATAGAAAAGCAGGGACTGGAATTCATTATTCACAACAAATTACCTAAAAATGTATTAGTCGTAAACACTGATAGTTTAAAACTTAAAAATATACTTTCCAACCTGATTGGTAATGCTATAAAATTTACAAAACAAGGGTCAATTGAATTGGACATTAATATGAATGGAGATTTCCTTGAGCTTTCTGTTAAAGATACAGGTATAGGAATAGCCAAAAGTAAACAACCACTAATATTTGAGAGATTTAATCAGGTAGAAAGTTCAGTAACCCGACAATTTGAAGGATTGGGTTTAGGTCTTTCTATTACTAAATCTTATGTTGAGGTGTTAGGAGGTAGTATTTGGCTGGAAAGTGAAGAAGGAAAGGGCACAACGTTTTATTTCACTATCCCTTATTCTTTTCATGCAAACGAATTACATGAGGAAATAATTATCAATACACTTATTCAGAAAAATGTTTTGTTAAATAAATACAAAGTATTAATTGTTGAAGATGACGAACCCTCAGCATTACTATTAAATGTTATTGTTAGAAAGCATTTTGAAAATGTTTTACATGCTTATTCAGGTGCTGAAGCTGTGGATATATGTCGTTCAAATCCGGATATCGATTTAATTCTAATGGATATCCGTATGCCGGAAATGAATGGATATGACGCCACCAGACTCATTCGTGACTTTAATAAAGAAGTAATCATTATTGCCCAGACTGCTTTTGCACTTTCAGATGATAGAGACAAAGCATTGGAAGCTGGCTGTAATGATTATATTACGAAACCATTGACCAAAAGCGTATTAATTGAGCTTATAAAAAAATATTTTTGAACAATTAATGGATTCAGTTACCATTAACTAAAGGCATATTCAAAAGAGCAGGGATAGTAAAATAAAATGTCGACCCTTTCCCGGGTTCGCTTTTTAGCCAAATCTTACCCTCAAGCATCTCTATATAAGATTTAGTTATTGAAAGCCCAAGGCCTAAACCTTCAAAAAGTCTGGTGTTTGTTACATCAGCCTGTTTGAATAACTCAAATATTGACTCTTGTTGGTTTTTGGAAATGCCTATCCCTGTATCTTTTACAGAAAACTCATAGTAATAATCAGTTTTACGAATACGAATATCTATTGATCCTGCTTTCGTGAATTTTATGGCATTTACAATCAGGTTTGAAAGTATGGTTTTTAGCTTTATTCCATCCGTAAATATGGACTCTATTTCTGTGGGTAAATCATTGATGATTGTGAATATCAGTCCATTGCTTTCAGCTACAGTTCCATAGCGACCCAACAGTTTATCGGTCAGTTTTTTGATGTTGGTATTAGATAATACAAGTTTCGTTTGTCCTGTCTGAATCTGCGCCATTTCAACAATATTGTTGATGGTTTGCATTAACCGCTCTGCACTTTGATTGATGAATCTGATAAACTCGTCTCTTTCGCTTTTTGTCAGATCCTCTTCTTGTATTATCGATAGAAATCCAAGAATACCGTTGAAGGGTGTACGAATTTCGTGCGATATGTTATTCAGAAAAGCTGTTTTTAAACGGTCGCTTTCTTCGGCCTTTTCTTTGGCCGTTATTAATTCTTGCTCGGCATGCTTGCGATCGGATATATCGTGCTGAATTCCAAGAAAACCAATGATATTTTTCTTCTCGTCAATGACTGGCGTAGCTGAGGCTTCGATGTTAATCAGAGACCCATCTATTCTTTTATTGATGATTTCAAATTTTACTTCATCACCCTTCAATAATGTACTCCAAAATACTTCATAAAATGACTTACCGGCTTTTCCACTGTTTATAATTCGAGGAGTAGCTTTACCAATAATCTCTTCAGAGGAGAAACCATATAATGAAGTGAATGCCGGATTGACAAATGTGAAGATGCCATCAATGTCAGTCAGAAAAATTGCTTCACCTGAAGTATATATTGCTTTTTTAAGTTTTAACAGCGCCTCTTCTGCTTGTTTGCGTTCGGTGATATCTAAAATAGAAACTATGCTTAGTTTGGTGTTGGGTATCATACTAACTTCAAGAATGACATCCCTTAATTCTTTCTGTTTATTAATAAGTTTTACTTCATATTGTTTGGGAGCCATATCAAGGTTTTGACGTCTAAGCTTGTGGTTCTTCATCATTTCCTGTAAACTCTCAGGGGCAAAATATTGAATCCATTTTTGTCCAATAAGTTCAACGGGAGTGTATCCTAAAATGGAAAAACACTCTTTGTTTGCCATAAGGATAAGGGTACTCTCTTCACTAATAAATGTGGCTGTCCCTGTCGATTCAAAGATTGCCTGATACATGGCTTTACTCTCACGCAATGTCTCTTCAGCTCTCTTACGGTCGGTAATATTGGATGCAATCCCATCAACCCGAATTAGTTTTCCGATCGTGTCGAGGGTCGGCTTCATTTTTGCTTCAATCCATCGTATTTGTCCATCGGCAGTAACTATCCTGTATTCATGATGAAGGTTCTTCCCTGAAAAAAGTACCGGATAACCGGCATCAACGATTGGTTTATCTTCAGGAACAATGATTTCATACCATAATAGTGGATTAGTGAAAAATGCTGCCTGTGAATATCCGAACACGGTTTCGAAGGCAATAGAAATTTGAAGCACTTTATTATGAAGCACATCAACCGAAAAAATAGCTTCCTCAAGATTATTATGGAGATTTTGCAATTCACTATTAGCCTGATTAAGCGCTTCTTCCGTTTTCTTCCACTCTTTTTGTTTTCTTACTCCTTCCAACGCCCGCCGGACTGCGAAGGCAAGCCTACCCAGCCTATCTTTAAGTATATAATCGGTTGCTCCCTGTTTAAGCAAATCTATAGCTATATTTTCACCAATTGTTCCTGAGACACAAATAAAAGGGGCTTCAGGTTGCAGCTCCAACGCCAATTTGAGAGCAGTATAGACATCGAAACCGGGCAATGTATAATCGGCCAGGACAATATCATAGTTCCTGTTCTTTAAGAAAGAGTGATACTCATTTTCTTCTGAAACAATGTCCATGCTTACCAGATAACCGGCATCAACAAGCATTTCATTTATAAGATGAGCGTCATTCAAAACATCTTCAAGACATAAAACATTTAGCAAGATTTTCGATTCATCCATTTGTTTCATTTAATGTTCCTCCTTCAGGGGTCTATTCAATGGCGGTGAATATTAGTGCCAGGCATCATTATTCACTTTATTCCGAAGCAGCGGTAAATTGGCCACCTACCAAAGTTCCTTTAAATGTACCACTATATTTGACAAGTATGTTGAATTTCTTAAAGCTAAATAAATAGTGCTTGTCACCATTTATTTATTAATCTCTTATTATGATACAAAATTATGATTTTTTCTGAATTCATCATGCTATCTATTTGTTGGGATAAATGGGCTCAGGCACGATTATCAAAAATAATGTCACTCCTTCAGAGTTTTAAAAAGAGGGATGATCGTTTTGCTATAATCATTTCATTCCTTTGGGATTGAAAAAATAAATTTTATAGCTTCTGTCCGTGATGTAGGGAGGCCCCTTGGTGCGCCACGAGGCGTGCGTTAATATATATTAATTGGGGTCACCCCAGGTCAGGCCCCATTTAAATAGGACGATTAATCATTTCAGTATCATTAAATTAAATCCAATTTAATCAGAAATGGGACCTGACCCCATTAATTCTTAGTTTTATTGCTAATCCAATAAAAGTAATTGCTGCCCATGTAAAAGCGACTGTTCCGTAATACTTGCCCCAGAATTTGGGTAATACCAATGGTAAAATTGCAATTGAAAGGATCATTCCCAGGAATGGCAAAGCCCACATAGCAGATAATAAGGTTCCGTTTAATTCGAGTGATGCAATGCCGGTTTCATGTATATTCTTTACTTCATTGGCATATAAAGGTTGGAATAAACCTATTATTACGAGAATTAGGGGTAATAATAGTAAAAACTTTTTCATAAATATCTAAAGTAAGCGATTAAATATCTAAACATGGGTAGACAAAAATAGCAGAAATATTTTCTATTTCTCTCATTCGTTTAGGTTAACCAGACTATATTTTAATCAAACTTTAATTACTATTTAATGAGTTCTTCATTGCATGCCCTTTCATTTGAATTAATTTTGATAAATGGGGTCAGAAACCATTTTATTCTATTATTGATTCTCCTCGTTTGTAATGTTCATAAATTGATACTGACCCCATATTCGTATAATGTGTGAATCATGCAATAATCTCAAAAAATTTTGTAACACAATTGAGGCTGAAAGTATTGTTCTTTGCATAATGTGGTAAATAATGTTTTTTAAAACAACGATTACAATACTATTTCCACAAAAAATAAGAATTGAAATCAGTTACAATTTTAATATCCAACGAACATGAAAACGAACATAATTAAGAAAGTATTGATTGCGATTGATTATGATGAAACATCACAAAAAGTTGCAGAACAAGGATTCTCGATCGCACAGGCCATGAATGCTGAAACGATATTACTCCATATAATTTCAGAACAACCGGTTTATTATTCCGGATATGCTTATATGCGTGAATTGCGGGTTGATATTATGGACGATTTGCAAAAAACGACACAGAAATTTTTAGACAAAGTCAAAAAGCATCTTGGTGATGAGTCTGTTAAAACTATTTTAAAAGAAGGTAGTATTGCCGAAACAGTATTAAATATAGCAAAAGAACAGAATGTGGATATTATTGTTATGGGCTCACATAGCCGGAAATGGTTGGAAAACATCATCATGGGGAGTCAAGTTGCAGATGTATTAAAGAAAACAACAATACCGCTTTACATTATTCCAACAAAAAAATAAAACTGATTCTATTCTCAAAATACGGATTTTACAGCTGGTACGGAATGTGCGTTTTCCCCTGGAAATGAGAACAGATCCTTTTTTTGACAAAAGGATTAACCGGAACAGATACCATTATGCCAAAGTTGAATGTCACTGAAAGTAATGTTCCAATCATCTCGAGGGCTAATGGGGTCAGTCCCCATTAATGATTTAACTGGGTTTAATTTAATGATAATGAAATGATTAATAGTTCTGGTTGAAATGGGGACTGACCCCATTAATTCCCAAAATTAATGTTAGATGATGTAGTATTGTAAAGGGTCTCAATATGAACAACTGCCGGAGTTATTACTTTTGAAGCCTTTACAAAATCTGGAAAATCGTTTGATGAATTACCTTTCACTAAATTGCCCGGTGAATTTTTATTATGGGAAACACTGTTGGACGACTTATTATTCGAATAACTTACGGCAAAAACTTGTACTGTGTAAATCAGGTCAGTTAGAATGATAATCGAGGTCTTTTTCATTTTCCATTTATTTTAATCACTTAATAATTAGTGTTAATACATTTTTCATTAAACCATTATTTTCATTAGTTCACATTATTTATGATGTTGTAAGTCAATATGAAGACCTACAGTATGTAATATTAATTTAGCTTTTTCAGCTAATTCCTGATCACCANANATCGTAATGATATATTTACCATTCTCAAGAAANTCCTGGTAAGAGGATGTTTTATCTTTNTTAATCCCCAAAGTCATCAACAATGTTGGGATTCCCCCTCCAATTAGGCCAATATCAAACCCCGCAATAGCGCCTGCAATAGCGCCTGCTCCGTATATAAACCCCAGACCAGGAATTGCAATAATGCTCGTTCCCACCAATATTCCTAATATTGGACCTAAAACCACACCAATTTCTACTGGAGTATTAACATTTCCCTCTTTTGAGGAGGCACATATCTTCCCTTCAACAATATCAGCTTTACTAATAAACGAAGTATTTTCCAAAGGTAAACCTGATGCATTTAACGCTTTTAACGCTTCTATTGCAGCATGATGCGTGTCATAAACGCCTACTATTGTGTTTAATGTTGTCATATTATTATTTTTAAAAACCCCATAAAAAATAGTTTAAAAGAAGATATAAGCTAACTCTAATCTTTTTTTACAAAGGGCATGTTTTTTTTCTGTCGAATAAAAATGAGTAAAAAAAATAATCCTTTACCTTTTCAGTTTTAATATTGGTCTTGGTTGGTGACATAGTTCATTTCAGTATTAGTCGCAGCTGGCAGATGACAACGATGTTTGAGCTATCAACAGATACATTCTGATTTTGTTTTCTTAATTACATCTCTTTTATTATCTTGTTTTGGAATTGCGATTATAATCAAACAAGATTGAGGGCTAATGGGGTCAGTCCCCATTAATGATTTAACTGGGTTTAATTTAATGATAATGAAATGATTAATAGTTCTGGTTGAAATGGGGACTGACCCCATTAATCTTACAATGGAAAAATCAACTTGAAACCAATATTCCTTCCCATGTTATAAATTCCACTGTGCCCACTCCAGTTGACCGGATATTGCTCAAAATATTTCAACCTGCTCAGGTGCGATTGGTAGGCAACATCGGTTAAATTATTTCCCGAAACATGCAGGTTACAGATGACTTTTCCTTTCAGATTTGTTAAGTCAAACCCAAAACCTGCATTAAAAAGTGTATAGCCGGGAGTCACAGTCTCCGTGTTATCTGCAATATAGGCTCTGTTTTGTTTTGCGTAATAATCCATTTCAACCTGGGCATAAATTGATGAAGCATACTTGTATTTCTTCTGAATGTCAGCCTTTAACTCTGAATGTGTGTGGAGTGGCGGAATAAAAGGAAGATACTTTGCATTGTTGGCAAGGGTGACACCAGTGGCGCCACGATTGATCCCATAGATGACCGAAATAGCGTTTTCAAAATGCAACCAGTCCAGAGGGTGTGGGTGAATATCGATGCTGGCTTCTCCACCATAGAGTTGAGCCCGCGACTGAACAAATTTAAATGTTTGATTTCCTGTGATGATCACCGAGTCCTGCCCGTTTTGATTCAATACTTTCTGATTGAAAATATAGTTGTCAATATTTGTATTAAAGAGTTCGAGGCTAGCCTTTACATGTCCTTTCGTGTAAAAAATACCTATATCTTCCTGAATACTAAATTCGGGTTTAAAGTTGGAATTACCAATCTGATAGATATTTGTTCCCGGATGAACTCCGTTGGCCGATATTTCAGAGATATTCGGAGCCCTGAATCCACGGGCAATGTTTGCTTTTAATATCAGTTGATCTGAAAAACGATAAGTGGCTCCTAAACTACCCGTAAGTCCTGAATAAGTATCGTTGAAATTGGTAAAACGCTGTGATTTAGGGAGAGTGGAAGCGGCATTTACCTGCATATCAAAGCCTGTTACTGGATTTACAGCCACGAACATGTCCCGGTTTTTGAAGAAACGGGTGTCAAATCGTATCCCTGCACTGACATCCAGGTTACCGATACTCTTTTTCACAAAGCCAAAAGGTCCGACATCGAATTGACTGTAATCAGGGATGATAAACTCAGTTCCTTTATTCAGGTTATGCTGGAGCATCCCGTTTACACCAATTGTAGATTCCCATCCATTACGGTCGGGAAAATCATATTTGACATCATATGTTAAAGTGTTAAGCACCAGATCGAGTCCGGGTATAGATGCAGCTTGTGGATGACTGAATTCCTGACGTACATTTTGCTGAAAGCCAAGTGTCACTCCCAATTTACCCGACCCGAGTATAAATTTATTGGTTGAATAGATCTTGTAATGTTGAACGTGTTGGTGAAGAACATTGATTTTATATGAATTTAGTTCCCCATCAGAAACAATCGGTCTCAGGGTATCGACTTCGGTAATTTGTTTTGTAAACTTTCGGGTCAACGAATCCCTGCTGCCATCGGGTATCTCCTGCAAGTCGTTGAAAAGTGAAACATTAAGATGGGAATACCCCCATGACCTATTCAGACCCACATATCCGCTGGCATCCGTTTCGTTAAAAGCAGTGCCATATACCCGACCATCGATTTTATTTTGATAGTTGGTAGCCATTTTATGCGATATCCTGCCACCCCAAATAAAGTCTTTATGATTGCCATCTACAGCTGCTGAAGCGCTGATAAGGTCATTATTGGTCTGGTATTCAGTGTTAACACTTCCCATAATAGTGCCTGAAGGTGCAGATTGAAAAGGAATCAGGTTCACGACCCCCGCTAAAGCGTCAGAACCATAGACCAAACTGGCGGGTCCTTTCACAACTTCTATTTTACTAATCATATTGTTATCGACTTCAATGCCATGTTCGTCGCCCCATTGCTGGCCTTCCTGCCTGATGCCATCTACAAGGGTTAAAACCCTGTTATAGCCCATCCCATGAATAAAAGGTTTAGATACATTCGGGCCCGTTGTAACTGCATTTATCCCAGGTTGTTTTGCTATAGCATCTATGATATTTGTAGTCAATATCTGATCAATATTCTTCCTGTCCATGACCATGATCGGAATCGAACTTCGATTGATTTCTGCAGATCTTGATGTACCCGTAATTACAACTTCATTGATTTCTGTAATCGAAGGTTCCAGTTTGAAATCATGTGATGTAGTGATTGAAAAATCAATATTTTCAAGAATAGTTTTGAATCCCAAATAGGTGACTTTTACCATTATAGAAATATTTGGCAGGTTCTCGAAATGATAATTGCCGTTTATGTCAGAAAGTACCACTTTCTTCAGATCAGGGATCGAAACTACAGCTCCCGGAATGGTTTCGCCTGTTTGTTTATTTAGTATCCTCCCCGTTAACGTGCTCGTATATTGAACATTACTAATAATGGTATCAGGTTCAGAAATAAGTAAATGATTGGGTAAAAATTTACTTTCGGGTGAAGGTGAATTTGTTTTCGGCCAGGTAATAGCAAAATTCTTAGTTGTAGTGAAAGCAATAGTAAATAGCAGTAATATCAGAACTCTTTTCATTTTTTGAAAGTTATTAAGGGAATAATAATCACACGCTTTCTTTGAAATGATAAATGAAATTATCAGCCAAAAATAAGGCATGTAATAAATATAAAGAAATGAAACTAAGCTATTTCTGAGGGAGGTGCCCTATTTGAAAAAAACTGATGAGGGGAATTTGATAAAGGACTGGTTTGACCGAGACATAACAGAAGCACGGTGTTCTGAATGTCAAAATCCAACTTACTGTGATTGGATGAAATAAAATTTACAAACTCAAAATGACAAATGGGACATTGATCATGATCTTTTGTTACAGATTTATTTGAATTAAATTGCAGGACAAATTGTTCAACTTCATGATGGTGAATGAGTTTTATTACCATAGGAGTAATAAACACCAAAAGTTGCAACAATGCAAAAAATATAATATGTTGTCCTTTTCTTCTCACATTTGTGTTTTAGTAAATGATAAAACATGCAAAAGTAAGAATTGTTTTGTGCATAATGGGGTCAGTCCCCATTAATATCATAATGGGGACTGACCCCATTAATAAAAAATTATGATTTTTTCTGAATTTATAGCTTGTTTTTTTAGTTGACACATCTAAAATTGTTTGTAATATTACACTGTTTTTCAAACTTAAATTAAAGGGTATAAACGAAACCACTTTTATGGATAAATAAAAAACAGTTAAACCTATAATAAAGGTAATGACCAAAATTACAAATTACTGTTTCGCCCAGATAGATGTTTTGAATTGTATAGAAAGCCAATTTAGAAACAGTAATGATCACTCGGATGTCTTCTGAATTTCATTAGAGAAATACGCCTATAAAGCCCTTCATATTGTGGCTTAAAAAAGACTTATAAGAATTCGTATTTTAATATATTACCACAACCAACCATTTTAGAAATGAGAAAAAAACTCAGTTTTCTGCTAGCACTTTTATTTTGTTCAAGCTTTCTTTTTGCACAGACGCCAACACGTTTAACCATCAAAGGTATCATCTGCGACACTGCCGGTATCAGCATCCCATCGGCAACCATTCAGCTTCTCTCTGCCAAAGACTCATCACTGGTCAGCTTTACCCAGGCAAACGAGAATGGAAATTTCGAAATAAAAAACATTAAAAACAGTGAGTATCTATTGATGGTGACTCACATCAGTTATATTCCCTATCAACGGTTCCTGTCTGTATCTGAAACAGATCCTTTCGATTTTGGGAAAATAAAACTAAAAGTGATCTCGAAACAGTTGCTGGAGGTTGTGATCAAGGCTGCAAGGGCCCCGCTCAAATTTAGAGGTGACACGGTAGAATACGATGCCGCATCTTTTAAGGTTCCGCCCGGATCAACCGTTGAGGATCTGCTGAGAAGATTGCCAGGCCTTGAAGTTGATGCCGACGGGAATATAAAATCGCAGGGTAAAGACATTAAACGACTGTATGTTGAGGGCAAAACATTTTTTGGTGATGATCCTAAATTCGCAACAAAGAATCTGGGCGCAGAAGCAATATCCAAGGTTCAGGTCTTCGATGAGAAGTCGGAACAGTCAAAGCTGACAGGCATCGACGACGGGGTGAAAGACAATAAAGCCATGAACCTGAAACTGAAAGATGAGTATAAGAAAGGCGCTTTCGGGAAAGTCACTGCAGCAGTGGGAGACCAGAACAGATGGGCGCTCAAGGGCAACTACAACAGGTTTGACAAGCTACAACAACTCTCCTTTATAGGTTTTGGCAACAATATCAATCAAACTGGAGTAAACTGGGATGACTACAGTGAATTCAAAGGGCAAAGCTATTCGGAGTATGACAATGGCGACTTTGGCTTTGATAATAATACGTATTATTTTTCGGGATATGGTAGTGGTTTACAGAATTATTTTGATGGTCGCGGTCTTACAGATAATTATGGATCAGGCGTGAACTATAATTTTGATAATAAAAAGACCAAATTAAATGCAAGTTACTCTTATAACCAGACTACCCGAACACTTTTTCAATCGTCGAACAAGGAAACTTTTCTTCAAACCTCGAGCTTTAAGAATGCAGACACCACACAGAGCAAAGATTTCAGAGGGAATCACAACATTGGTTTTCGAGTTGAAAAGAATATCGACTCAACCAATATCCTGATTGCGAAGGCAAACATCAACTTCACCAACTCGAAAACCGATAATTCTCTCTTATCGCTTTATACAGATGCTAATGATATAGCTACACGAAACCTGACTACTGTTAATGATAACAAAATCAGTTCATGGACGATCAATAGCGCTGCAATCTTTCGTCACCGGTTAAAAAAGAAAGGGGCTAATTTTGCGTGGAGTGGGGGACTTAATTCAAGCAAATCTGATGGTTTAGATAATCCTTTTTCAATCAACAAATTTTTTGAAGCCAATACTTTTACCGAACAGGTCAGAAATCTCAGCACCAATAATAACAATACATCTACAGAGTTCAAGTCGAGTATGTTATTGACCGAGCCACTGTCGAAAGTAATCTATTTTGAAGCTTTCTACAACTTTGGTGCAACGAACAATGTCCAGGACAATCTCACGCAAAACAAAGCTTTGCAGAATATCCAGGTGGATAGCTTAACTGCGTATTATACCAACAATATTTTATATAACCGTCTTGGAACAACCTTACGTTATTCCGGCAAAGGATTAAACGCAACAATAGGTTTAGCAGCACAACAGTATCAACTTAAAGGAAATTATTCGCTTAGAAACGATATGCCGGATCTGAAAGACCCAATTAATAAAACCTGGTCGAACATGATTCCAAATTTAAGCCTCAGATATCAGGTCACCAAAGCTATTTATCTGAGTACGAATTATAGTTTTAATATCCAGGCACCTACTATGTATCAGTTGATGCCGATTGTCAATGTCAACAATCCGGCATTCATAATTCAGGGTAATCCTGACCTGCAACCATCACGTCTACATTCTTTTAACCTTACTTCTTATTATTCAAACGCTGCTTCTATGGCCAGTATGTATCTTTCTTTTAATTACATGCAAACTGAAAATGCAATTGCCAATAATCAGACTATCACAATGGTTGATAAAGTAGGGTTGCAAACGGTCACCAGACCAGAAAACATGAAAGCGTTTGATAACTGGTGTGGGTTTAACGGACAAATCAGTTTTCCAATTATAAAGACCAAGTTAACAATGAGCGCTTATGGAAATATTGGTTTTGGGATTACACCAGGTTATATCAATAATATTGAGAATACTACAAAAAATACAAGAACTTCATTATCAACCTATTTCAATTTAACTCCAACGCCAAAATTAGTGTTGAGCCTCAATGGAAGTATTAGTTTTAATGATGTCAGGTACTCAATCCGAAATGATTTGAACCAGAAAGTCAAAAGTTACAGTTCAAATAGTACGTTAAAATGGCAATTTGCAACAAAATCATACTTTGAAAGTAGCTTTAACTATTCGGTTTATGAGAATAAAAGTTTTGGATTCGACCAGAAAATCCCATTATGGAATGCTTCAGTAAGACAAATTTTGGGAAAAGCCAATAGGATAGAATTGAGACTTGCAGCTTTCGATATTTTCAATAAAAACAAGAGTATTTCGCAAAGTGCCAGTGAAAATTATGTCATCAGAACTTCAGCCAATACTCTGGCCCGTTATTTTATGCTTAGTGTCAGTTATAATATTAAGGGATTTGATCTCAAGAATAATAATAGGGGATATTAATTTTTATTTTATACTCATTAAAAAAATATTATATGCATCAATATTCATCAAATACTGCGGAAAGTAATACCGGGATTTCCATTCTCATAAAAGCGCTGACCCTGACAATTCTTATTCTTTTTTCTTATGTGAGCTTTGCGCAAAAATCAGAGGGTACTATTCGTTATCTCATTACCTCGGATTATGTCAAGATGATGTCGTCTGTTGATTATCTTAGCAAACAGAATATCGATAAAATGGCCTATTTGTGGGGAAACAGTTCGGAAGAGAAGTCTTATGGCAGGCTATATTTCAATGCAACACAAACCAAATATGAGGACTCGGAAGAAAGTGCTGAAAAGGATGATCAAGGATACTCATGGCGGAGGGATACATACACGATTACCCGGAACTTTGAAAAGAATACTATGCACGATGCCATTGACATGGTTGGCAAAACATACATCATAGAAGATTCGCTCCGGGCTCCTAAATGGAAAATATTGACTGAGATGAAAGAGATCGCGGGCCACATCTGTATGAATGCTTATTGGAACGATACCCTCAAAAAGCAAAAAGTAATAGCCTGGTATGCTTTGGATATTAAAAATAACGGTGGTCCTGAGCAGTACTTTGGTCTTTCAGGATTGATACTGGAAGTCAATATAAACAATGGTGCACTTGTGATTACAGCCGATAAAATCGAAGAGAAGAAGCTCACAACAGAACTCGACTTCCCCAAAAAAATAAAGGGGAAGAAGATTAATGAGAAAGGATATGAGGATATTTTAAGAAAGTTCTTTGCCGAAAAACGCAAAATGGAACAGCCACCGTTCTGGGGCATCAGATATTAAATTGAGAAATGGGGTCAGTGATGAAATGTCTGACCCCATTTCCCACATGTATAGAAACTGTTTAAATTTAGTTTTTCTTTTGCTCGTAGGGCATAAATATCAATAGAAATACATTTAACCCCTGCTTTTTTGCCCGTAGGGCATTAACATTAAAGGTTGATCCCCTACGGGGAAAAGATAGATGATGTGAATGTTTCTATTGATATTAATTCCCTACGGGAAAATTTAAACAGTTTCTTAGTCTTTTACGGGAGGGTTTTTTAGAATATACCGTATGTCGATAAGATACATCTGTCGTCCCAGTCCTTCGTGATTAGAATCAATTGCTAAAAAATTGCCATCGGGACTAAATCGTGGATGTAAATCAAGCCTGAAAATGCCTGTATTGGATTTGCTTTTGAATTTACCAAGCGCTATGAACTTCTTCGTTGGAATGTGATACATATATAGATACTGATATCCATCCAGATAATAGGTGTCTGTGAGGATCCAGTTACCATCGGGATGAAAACTATCGTGACCATTGGGTGCAGCCCAGAGCATTTCTTTGGCGGTACCTGAACCATCATCTTTGAACACAAAATAGCCTTGAACAGATTTCACGTCACCAGGTGCTTTCGTTTTTACATTATCTAAAATAGTTTCATCATCAATCCAATAATGATGGCTTGGTTCGTCATATAAAAACCGGATATCTTCTCCATTTGAAGTCATTGAAAATCCTGTTGTATGGGTAGTAATAGCACCCGTTGCATTTTTGCGTTCATCTTTTATGAAGGCAATGAATCTTTTTCCTGAAGGATTATAGCCCTCTCTGAAGATATATAAACAGCCTCCAACAGTATCAGAAGGAAGACCTTTAGGGTACAGGATATGAGCCATCTGATTTACAGTGATAATTTTCTCTGCTTTTCCTGTTTTTAAATTCATTTTCCAGATCCCGGTTTCTTTTGGAGCCCATTCATCTTTATACTTGTCTTCAAGACCCACGAAATTTGTGCCGCCATGTTTCATCCGTTCAAAGTCATGGGTAAGTGCAGTATTCCCATCTGGGGATATGGTATAAATTGGTAGTGCCAGTGTACGGGTTTTCTTGGTCTGGGTGTCATAAATATGGCTTACATAACTTTTTTTATCTTCTGAACGATCGTCCCATACAACCTCAGTTGAAGATCCGGGGATCCATTCCATGCGACAACCTTGTTGCCAGTTCCAGGCAGTGGTTTCTCCTATTTTGGTCCATTTGAAATTGTTCCTGAGATCTATAATCCCGATATCGCCTTTATCGGTAGGCGTGACTTCCCTTCCTTCGATAGAAATTCTCATGTCAACCATATATCGACCTGAAGGATCAAATTGAGACATATCCAGTGGAGAACAATTATAGAAGTAAAATCCATGATACATCGGGTTTTCCTTAGTGCCGGGTGATGTTACGCGAAGTGGTACAGGATATTTCGCATCAGTAGCAGCCACAAGGGATTTGAAACTGTCATATGTTGAATACTCCTGCTTTCCTTTTTTTGAATCGGATCTTCCAAAAATCTCATGATTTTTTTTAATAGTCAAACAACTCATTAAACCCACTAAAGAGCAGAGTATTAGAAAGAGTGAAGTTATTCTACTGATTTTTGTTTTTTTCATAATCAAAAGTAATTACAGATTTGAAATAAATGGGTAGTCAAACAAAATTTAATTCATTCTGTTAAGTTTTATTCCGATACCAATTCAAATTTAAGTTTAATGTTTTTATCTGTCTTTTTGTATTTATTCTAAAAAGTAAACTGATAGGATAAAAAGTAAAAAGATTAACTAATTAATGTGTATAAATACTGAATATTTAGTATAATATTGCATAAATTAATACAACCTGTTATGAAATCAATAAAATCTGTTATATATTTTAGTATCAGTACTATATTGTTGCTTAGTTGCACGATCAACATGCATGGACAATCATTAAAGGGGACCTGGTTTACCAAATTAGATATCAATTCTGTTTCAAGAAGGATTATATTGCATATTGATTCTACTCAAACCGGGTTTCAGATGATCGTGAACTTGCCGGATAACGGAAGGGGAGGGTCATCAAATAACAACTTCTCTTATTCAAAACCATATGTCAGATTTCAGATTAATTCTGATGTTTTTGAAGGGATTACAGATCCCGGATACAAGAAGATTCTTGGCTTATACAAATCAGGGGATGTCACCATGAGGGTGAGTTTTACCCGCGACTCGATAGTACCCGATGAATCAAGTATTGCCAGTATCAAAACCAGGTATAACAAACAGGAGGTTTATATCACCATGCGTGATGGGGTGAAGCTTTTTACTTCTATTTACACACCAAAAGATTCAACAAAAACATACCCGATGTTGATGACGCGGACTCCTTATAACTCAGAGCCGGGAGGAAAGGATAGTTTCAACAGGTCTCTATCAGGTTATTACCGTTTTGTCAAAGAAAACTATATCATGATTTTCCAGGATGTACGCGGCAGATACATGAGCGAGGGAAAGTTTGAAGATATCAGGGCTTTCAATCCGGACAAGAAAGGACCGAAGGATATCGATGAAGCCAGCGACACCTATGATGCTGTCGACTGGTTGGTTAAAAACGTGAAATACAACAACGGCAACCTGGGTGTGATGGGAATATCTTACCCAGGGTTTTATTCAACTATGGCAATATTGAGTGGTCATCCGGCTGTAAAAGCTGTATCTCCACAGGCTCCGGTAACTGCCTGGTTTGTTGGTGACGATGAACATCACAACGGGGCTTTCTTCATCATGGATAATTTCTCTTTCGATGCAGGGAACGGATTAGCATTTAAAGCGCCTACACGACAGGGTTTCCCCGGCTTAAGATTGCCGGTTAATGACAATTACCAGTTTTATCTGGATATGGGTCCGGTAAAGAATTTTGCACCAAAATATTTTACGGATACGGTTCAGATGTGGAATGATGATTTGAAACATCCCAATTATGATAAGTTCTGGAAAGATCGTGACCCTACACCTTATCTGAAGAATGTTAAACCGGCTGTGATGACTGTGGGTGGATGGTTTGATGCCGAAGATCTCTACGGGACCTTGCATACTTATCAGTCGCTGGAGAAGTTGAGTCACGATACGCATCCCAATTATCTGGTGATGGGTCCATGGTCGCATGGTCAATGGAGGGGTGGTCCGACTGAAAATCTTGGAAATATCTACTGGGGACAAGATGCCAGTATCCCTTATCATGATATGGAGGTGAGCTTCTTTGATTATTACTTGAGGGATAAAGGGAAAGCCGATTTTGCTAAAGCAACGATTTTCGTTACCGGAGCTAATGAATGGCGTAGTTATGATGCCTGGCCTCCGGTTAATACGGTAAATCAGAAGTTATACTTTCAGCCATCGGGGAAACTTGCATTCAATTCTCCTACCGCAATTAAGAGTTTTGATGAATATGTCTCGGATCCGATGAAACCAGTTCCCTATTCAGAGAAGGTCCAAATGCAACGTACCAGAGAATACATGACAGATGATCAGCGCTTTGCTTCAAGGAGGCCGGATGTGATGGTATATCAAACTGATATACTGACTGAGGACATGACTTTGACGGGACCGCTGACAGCAGATCTTTTTGTGTCAACAACAGGAACTGATGCCGATTATGTAGTTAAACTGATCGATGTATTTCCCCAGGATATGCAAAACCCTGCCGGTAAGATTTCTGAAGTGCTTTTGGGCGGTTATCAGATGTTAGTTCGTGGTGATATATTCCGTGGTCGTTATCGCAATAGTTTTGAGAAACCGGAACCTTTTATACCAGGGAAAATAACAGAGGTGAAATATGAACTGCCCGATGTTGCTCACTTATTCAAAAAAGGGCATCGGATTATGATTCAGGTGCAGAATTCCTGGTTTCCATTGGTTGATCGCAATCCTCAGAAGTTCGTGGATATTTATCATGCCACTGAAGCTGATTTTCAAAAGGCTACTCAACGAATTTATCATGATATGGGAAATGCTTCTTATTTAGAGGTAAAAGTTCTGAAATAGGGATCGGTAATAAATGTGTTATTCTGATATTTCTAAACGGTTACATTCCGACTCGGTACTGAATCAATTGATATGGATGGCTTTGCCGGTTATCGGTACTTCGTTTATGGCGATGGCCTATAATTTTATCAATATCATCTTTGTCGGGAGCTTGGGGAGTCATGCAGTTGCAGCCGTTGGGACTGCAGGATTATATATGAACCTGAGTTGGGGCTTGTCATCGCTTTTTACGGTTGGCGCGGGTATAAAAGTTTCGCATGCAATTGGAAAAGGCGACTTACAGCTGGCAAGGAGTTACGTGAGAAGCGGGATATTGGCATCAATTATAGCCGGATTGATTTTCGTAATACTGTTAGTGTTCACCAAAGATTTTCTCATCGGATTAATTCAACTCCATAGTCTTTTTATTGAACGGGAAGCATCCTCTTTTCTGCTTATAGCCGGGATAAGTGTCCTCTTCTCGTTTCAAAACCTGTTCTTCACGAGTGTATTTATTGGATCAGGAGACAGTAAAACGCCTTTTAGAATCAATGCAACCGCACTGGCTATCAATATTATGTTTGATTATATCCTTATTTTTCCGGTTGGATTGGGAATTAATGGTGCTGCTATTGCTACTATTATCTCACAAGGGATCGCTTTGATATTATTTTATATTAAGCTTAAAGGGTCTGCCTCATTGAAACCCAGTGGCGTTACTTACAAACCATTGTTGCTTAAAGAGATTGTGGGATTGGGAGTCAGCCCGACTCTGCAACGGGTATCTTTCACAATCATTGCTATCATGATGGCACGGATAATTAGTACCTGGGGCCCTACTGCGATTGCTGTTCAGAAGGTTGGGATCCAGATTGAAGCCATTTCTTACATGACAATAGCGGGTGTGTTGTCCGCTTTAGCTGCTATATCCGGACAGGCATTCGGCGCCAAAGACTATGCGAAACAATGGAAGGCATTTAAGGCCGGGATGTTACTGGCTACTATTATTGGTGTTTTCACCTCTACACTGTTGATTGCTTTTCCGGGAACGTTGTTTTCTATTTTTTTACAGGATAAAGAAAGTATTGTAATGGGTCGGGAATACCTGATTATTCTTGGATTTTCTCAGTTGTTTATGTGTTTGGAGAATACGGCTACAGGGGCATTCTTTGGATGGGGCAAGACGAATGTCCCTGCTATTTCCGGTATAGTTCTTACGGTAATGAGAGTGCCGATGGCTTTGCTTATGATCGAATTTTGGAAGCATGCCCTGTCATCGGTATGGTGGAGTATCAGTATCAGCAGTATTGCAAAAGGGACATTGCTAGTGGTGTTGTATATTGTTTTGTTTAAGGTGTTTATCAAAAAATCAGCTCAAGCGGACATGCTGAAGCGGTAGAGATACAAAATATTGTGTCTCTATAAGATAAAACAGTAAAAATGTTAAGGCTTTCAGGCTTTAGGCAGAATGAATTGAATGGGGATACGTAATAATACCCGGACTTTTTGGCCATCAATTGTACCGGGGTTCCATGGAGGCATGGATTTGATTATCCTGATTGATTCTGCATCGAGGGATGGGGTGACGCCTTTCAGGATTTCTACTCCATTGATGGTACCGTCTTCCATGACAATAAATTGCACTGTGACAGTTCCCATTTCACCCTGACGGTCTGACTTACCGGGATATCTAATATTTGTTGCCATAAAGGCTGCTAATTTTTTGGCTCCTCCCTGGAACTCAGGATCAACTTCAGCACGTGGAAAGACATCTGCAATATCATCCATGAAGGATTCATTCCATCTTTTATTTCCTGTCATCTGATTGTCTTTATACTCTTCCTCGGATTTGATCATGGCCGTTGAAAAGTAATAATTGGTCCATTTACCCTCTTTTAATAATGGGACGATCATTCTACTGAAACCTGTAGCAATTAATATTTTATCCTGAAAGTCTTTGATGATATAGCCCGCTTTGTACCTCTTTGCGATGCGGTAGATTGTGTCTGTTTTAGCAGTGACTTTACCAAAATACAAATAGGTGGTATCATTCTTTTTGACCAACTTTTTATCGTCAACATCATGCACCCATTTGTCTGCTTTTTTGTTGTAATGCTCCAGATAACAAACTGAATCGGTCATTCTCTTTACCTGATCATAGCTTTGTGGATTGGACTTAGCATTTGTTACTTTGCCCAATTTTGCATAATAGATGATAGTGTCTTTTTCGCAGTATGCGGTGAGTGTTGTGAAAGTTAATATGAGTAGTACAAAAATCGTTTTCATGCTTTAGCTGAATTTATTAAGTATAGTTTAACAGCTGTAAACAGTTGTAGTATTTTAGTGAAAAGAAAGATTTCATTGGTGAGCAAAGGTACTATTCTTTTGGAAAAAGTTATGTCCTGTTTATTATTGCTTCTAAAGTAAGTAATAAAAGGATAACCAACATAAAGACATTTATGGTGGCAAAAGCTCTCTTAAAATTGATACTGATTTTCAGATTAAAGGTGATTCGGGTAAAGGTGATGACCAACCAGATGTTAAGGATAAAGATGATGATGAGTAGAAGAGGAATTGTAACGATATTGAAAAGGGGGAACATCAATGTGGTGAAAGATGTGGAAATAATCCATATGAATGTAAGAGATTTAAGACCCTGCTGATTGAATACTTTAGTGATAGATGGGAACCCGGCCTCTTCATATTCTTTACCATATTTGAGCAACAGGAACCAGAAATGAGGGATCTGCCAGATGAACAGGAAATAAGCGATAATGATAATCCGGGTGTCAAAAATTGCTCCTCCTGCAGCACTCCAGCCTATCATAGCTGGGATAGCGCCAACCAGTGAACCGGGGACAACGGCAAATGGTGTGATTTGTTTGAGATAGGTATAGATGATGTTGTACCAGAAGATGTTGAAGAGGCCTAAAGCCGCACTGACTTTTCCGGAGAGGAAATAAAGTATGGATAGGCCGGCAAGCATTAATATCAGAGAAATGATTAAAGCTGATTTTGGGGTGATCTTATGTGATGGGAGAGGACGGTGTTTTGTGCGTTCCATCCGGGCATCGAAGTTGCGTTCCTGGATTTGGTTGAGGGCGCTGGTTCCACCGGCCAGGATGAAGACGCCAATGGCAGTGTAGAGAAGTCTGAGGTCAAAGCTTCCGGAACAGATCAGGTATCCGGTCACAGTGGTGAAGGTAACGGCCAAAGAGACCTTGTACTTCATCAGGGAAAGGATGGTGGTGATATCGGGAAGTTTTGATTTAGTCGGCATTTATGTTTTATTATTAATCATGTCACCCCTACTGGGCTAAGAAAGCGGGGGTTGTGTGTTACAATCATGACGTCCCTCCGGGACGAAGAATCAATAAATTGAGCCTGTTACAATCATGACGTCCCTTCGGGACTAAGAATCAATAAATTGAGCCTGTTACAATCATGACGTCCCTTCTGGACTAAAAGAAGTTATTTTGCCTTTAGTGTTTTGAGATAGTCGATGATTTTGTTCATGTCATCGTCTTTGATCATAGACTTGTAAGATTTCATCAGACCCTTGCTGTAACCTACCACGATGTCTTTGTCGGGATCGGTGATAGATGATTTAAGATACAGGTCATCTGCAGTTACTTTGTGTGCTTTCCCATCTGTCTGTATGTCGATTGTGGAGCCATACAGGGCTTTGAAAGTAGGTCCGACTATCTTGGTTCCATCCA
>JGI24140J50213_10000196_pt1 | contig 28284 bp, 24 predicted proteins | sample BarGraIncu00222A_FD_50213 | JGI IMG/M metagenome (IMG submission 50213)
TGCCGGCCGTCTGATCCATGGCGACCCCGGTCATCGAGGAAGCCACCGGGAACAGGACGCCGCTGTCCGGCGAGAACGCCCGGTAGTACAGCGCCGGGTCACCGGCGAGGGTGTAGTAGAGGCGGCCCGTCGACGGGTCGTACGCGAGCGACGTCACGTTCGGGGCCTGGGTGTAGAAGTCCGGCTGGACGCCCTGCAGGGTGAGCGGACCGTTGAAGCCGCGACCCGCGTCCACGACGTTGTTCCAGTACGGGTCGCTGTACGGGTTCACCGCGACCTCGGGCCCGAACGTCGTCCCGTCGAAGGTCCGCGAGAAGAGCATGGCGCTGGTCGTCTTCGTGTAGAAGAGGTTCCCGCCGATCAGCGTGCTGCCCCGCACGGTCGACCAGTCGACGGGAGACGGCACCGGTGTGAGGGCACCGGCGCTCGTCCCGTCGTACGAGCTGAAGGCCAAGGGGTTGCCCGGCGAGGCTGTGGGCTCGCCGAGGTAGACGTCCGCGGGCAGGGAGCTGATGGCGGTCGACGCCGGCGCCGATCCACCGGCGAGAGGGAAGAACGCGATCTTCATGCGGTGGTACTTGAGGTTGCCGACCCAGTCGGTGTCCGAACCGATCCAGAGGCCGGCCGCCGTGGCGAGCATGCCTTGGGTGCCGTGCCCGCGCGGCTCGCGGCCGGGGTTCCAGCTCAGCGGCATGCCGTTGACCGGGTCCAGCGCGACGATGCCCGGGCGAGGTGTGGCGCCGCCGCCCTTGTTGTCGCTCGCGAGCGGGTTGTTCAGCCAACGCGGGTGCCCGGCACCGTACACGGCAGGGCCGGTGATGGCCACGGAGAAGAAGCTGTCGCTGCCCGAGCTGGCCATCCAGGTCGGCTGCACGTCCTGGCCAGTCACGGCGGTGTCCCAGCGGGTGATCGTGTCGCAGGTCGTGGCGGCCTCGGGCAGGAGGAAGTCGTGCCCGCCCGCAGCCGCGACGGCGAAGTACGAGCCGTCCGGCGAGAAGTCGACGTCGCGGATCCACGAGTCGAAGGTGAACCAGAAGCACGCGTCCGAGAAGCGGTTGGTCTTCCAGCTCGGGTCGACGACGGCGCTCGTCGGCGACAGGTCGAACATCGCGATCTGGTCCCGCGCCAGGCCGCCGACGGTGTCGAAGTTGCCGATCACGACCATGCGCGTGCCGCGCGGGTTGATGGCCAGCCGCGCGACACCGGTGTTGCCCTTGGCCACCTTGATGCCCGGGAAGTTGAGGGCGGCCAGCTCGGCAGCGGAGACGTGCCCGTAGTTGTGGTGCCCGGTGACCGCCGTGCTCAGGAAGCTGGTCAGCGCGCCCGTCGTCGGGTCGAGCGAGGCCAGACCGCCGCGGGCGACCGCACCAACCTTGGTGAAGTTGCCGCCGATGATCAGCTGCGAACCCAGGAGCCGGGCTGCGTAGACGCCCTTCGTCATCGCACCGGGTGCGAACGTCGTGACCCGGCTGCCGTCGCTGACGTTCAGGAGCACGAGGCCAGGGACCGCTGCGCCGTTGTACGTCGTGAAGAGGCCGCCGACGTAGACGGTCCCGGCAACCGGGCCGGCCAGCAGGCTGTCCACCTCTCCGTTGACCTTCGGGGCGAAGGTCGTGCTGACGGCACCCGTCGTGGCGTTGAACGCCAGGATGTGCGGCCGGCTGTACGGCGTCGCACTGCCAGGGTTCTGCACCTGGGTGAACGTCCCCCCGGCCACCATGGTGCTGCCGACCTGCGCGAACGTGAGGACCTCGCCGTCGACGACGTTCGGCGTACCGGTGGCGGGTACCGCGGAAACGATCTCGTTCTGCGGTGTGGTCGGACCGCCGGCCGCCCACGTGACGGCTCCGGAGGTCGCCGCGACCAACGATGCGGCGAACATCGAGAGCACCAGGCTCACCGAGAGGATGGCGCGACGGACGAGCTTCACTGGTTCCACCTCGGCGGCTGATGTGCACGACGCGGGAAGTCCGCGACATGTGTCCCGCTTGTAGTGCACAGCGCTCAGGCAGCTCTCAGCAGGCCGATGGCCGCCGGGTGGACGTTTGTCGGTTCAACACGGTCCGATCGGTCATCTCGTCCCGACCGATCGAGGCGCTGCTACGGAGATTCGTACGACCGGGTCAGCCGAGGGCGCGGGCGACCCGGTGACCCGATGCGGCTGCGCTCTCCATGTACTGGCCGCTCGCCTCGGTGTGCTCGCCCGCGAAGCGGAGCGGCCCATAGGGGAGGCGGAAGGCCGGCTTGCCGGTGAGCATCTGTCCCGGCCGGTAGTTGACGTATCCGCCGTCGGTGTAGGGCTCGCGCGCCCACGCCACGGTCGCCGCCTCGAAGCGCTCGTCCACGTGGCCGGCTGTCTCCGGGTACGCGGCCAGCAGGCCCGCGCGCACCGTACGGATCCGGGTGGCGTCGTCCATCCGGGTCAGGGCGATCCCACCCGGCCCGGCGGTGAACGCGATCAGGGCGCCGTCCGCGAGCCCAGGGCGCGAGTCGGTGGCATCCCACGAGTACGTGTACGGGAGGTCGGAGACCGACTCCCCGGTCCAGCCGGCCGCCCGCCACGGGTGACCGCGGTAGGGGATCGCCACCTTGGTGATCGGGTCGAGGACGGTACCGGCGATCGCCGAGCGCAACGTCGCGGGGAGCGGCGTACCCAGGAAGGAGATGCGCCGCAGCGTGGGAGGCGGGCAGGCCATGACGACGTGCGCCGCCGTGAACGACTCCCCGCCGCCGGTACGTACGGTGGCGGACGTCGCGTCCAGCGACACCGAGGTCGCGGCGCGCCCGAGCAGCACTCGCGACGCACCGAGGTGGGCCGCCATCGCCATCGGGAGCAGGCTGTTGCCGCCCTTGATGCGCAACGCTTCCACGACCGCAGGGTTGGAGCTGCCGAAGCACTCCTGCTGCGCGTAGAACAGCAGCGAGATGTTCTTCGACGCCGAGCCGTAGTCGCTGACGATGAAGTCGAGCTCCCACAGGCGGCGTACCGCGGGGGAGACGCCGAGCGAGTCGGCCCACGTCGCCAGGGACGTGGCGTCGAGCCGCTCGGCGTGCGGCGAGAGCTCGGGCGCCTCGGGGTCGACGGTGGCGGCCAGCCGGCTTGTCGCGTCGGCCATGCGTTGCAGCCCTCGGAACAGGTCGCCGCCGGGTACCTCGGCCCGCAGGTGGTAGTCGCTGCGCCGCCCGCCGACATAGATCTCCGACCGAAGGTCCCGCACCCGCTCCTCCGTGCCGATCCCGAACCTGGCCAGCAGGGCCAGGAGCACGTGGTGGTCGCGGTCGACGAACTCGGCCCCACCCTCGAGGTGCGATCCGGGGCCGAACGGGTCCCACAGCGTGTGCACGCGACCGCCCACCCGGTCGCGAGCCTCCAGGACCGTGACGTCCCAGCCCTTGTCGAGGAGGGCGACGGCGCACGACAACCCGGCCAGCCCGGCACCCACCACCACGACGCGAGCGCGCTCGCTCGCATCCGGCCGCGGCCGAGTCCGCGTCGGAAGCGATCTGGTCAGCGCACCCGTTGCGGCGAGCGCGCCCCAGCCGAGCACGGCCCGGCGGGTCACCGGCTGTGCTGCCGTCACCCTCACCTGCCGACCGTAGCGAACCTACGAGGCCAGCCGAGGACAGTTGTCCGTGCCAGGTCAGGCTGGGCCCTGACCTGGCACGGACAGGTCGGGGAGGGCGGCCCACTCCGCGTCGGTGAACAGGCGGGAGCGGATCAGGAACCGGAACCCCGTCGGAGCCTCCAGCGAGAACCCGGCCCCGCGGCCGGGGACGATGTCGATGGTCAGGTGCGTGTGCGCCCAGTACGCGAACTGGGCCTTGGACATCCAGACCCCCACCGGCTCGTCCGTACCTGCGTCGAGGTCGCCCAGGTGGACGTCCGCGTCGCCGGTGATGAGCTCGCCGGCCGGGTAGCACATCGGCGAGGAGCCGTCGCAGCAGCCGCCGGACTGGTGGAACATCAGCGGGCCGTGCTGGTCCCGGAGGCGACGGATCATCTCCGCCGCCTCCGGGGTCAGGTCGACGCGTCGGGGCGGCCCGACCGGTGGCGTCTCCTGCGTCGACGTCACCATGGGCTCAGAAGAAGCCCAGCTTCTGTGGTGCGTACGACACCAGCAGGTTCTTGGTCTGCTGGTAGTGGTCGAGCATCATGTGGTGGTTCTCCCGCCCGACGCCAGAACCCTTGTAGCCGCCGAACGCTGCGTGCGCCGGGTAGGCGTGGTAGCAGTTCGTCCACACGCGACCTGCCTGGATGGCCCGACCCATGCGGTACGCGGTGTTGATGTCCCGCGACCACACGCCGGCGCCGAGACCGTACAGCGTGTCGTTGGCGATCTTGATCGCGTCGTCGGAGTGGTCGAACCGCGTGACGGACACGACCGGCCCGAAGATCTCCTCCTGGAAGATCCGCATCGAGTTGTCGCCCTCGAAGATCGTCGGCGTGACGTAGTAGCCGCCCGACAGGTCGCCGCCGAGGTCGGCCCGCTCGCCACCGGTGAGGACGCGCGCNCCCTCGGCCTTGCCGATGTCGATGTACGACAGGATCTTCTCCAGCTGGTCGTTGCTGGCCTGGGCGCCGATCATCGTGTCGGTGTCCAGCGGGTTGCCCTGCTTGACCGCCTTGGTACGCGTGACCGCGTCGCCGAGGAACCCGTCGTAGATGGACGACTGGATCAGGGCACGGCTCGGGCACGTGCAGACCTCGCCCTGGTTGAGGGCGAACATCGTGAAGCCCTCGAGCGCCTTGTCGTAGAAGTCGTCCTTCGCGCTCGCGACGTCCTCGAAGAAGATGTTCGGGCTCTTCCCGCCGAGCTCGAGGGTCACCGGGATGATGTTCTGCGCGGCGTACTGCATGATCAGCCGGCCGGTCGTCGTCTCGCCGGTGAAGGCGATCTTGCGGATGCGGCTCGACGAGGCGAGCGGCTTGCCGGCCTCCACGCCGAACCCGTTGACCACGTTGACCACGCCCGGCGGCAGCAGGTCGGCGATGAGCTCCATGAGCACCAGCAGCGACACGGGCGTCTGCTCGGCCGGCTTGATGACCACGGCGTTGCCGGCCGCGAGGGCGGGGGCCAGCTTCCACGTCGCCATCAGGATCGGGAAGTTCCAGGGGATGATCTGCCCGACCACGCCGAGGGGCTCGTGGAAGTGGTAGGCGACGGTGTCGTCGTCGATCTGCGACAGCGAACCCTCCTGCGCCCGGATCGCGCCGGCGAAGTAGCGGAAGTGGTCGACGACCAGGGGCAGGTCGGCGGCGAGCGTCTCGCGGACCGGCTTGCCGTTGTCCCACGTCTCGGCGACCGCGAGCATCTCGAGGTTGGCCTCGATCCGGTCGGCGATCTTGTTGAGGACGTCGGCACGCGCGCCGGCTGACGTCTTGCCCCACGCGGGGGCCGCGGCGTGCGCCGCGTCGAGAGCGAGCTCGATGTCCTCTGCGGTACCCCTCGCGACCTCGCAGAACGTCTGGCCGTTCACGGGGGAGACGTTGTCGAAGTACTGGCCCTTCGTCGGCGGTACGTACTCGCCGCCGATCCAGTTGTCGTAGCGGGACCTGTAGGCGGCCTTGCTGCCCGGCTGTCCCGGAGGTGCGTACACCGTCATGAGCTGCCTCCCGTACACGGATCGCCGGCCGGCGGCCGGTCTACGGGGCGGACGCTAGTTTCGAAGAGGTAACAACCACGTTGCAGCGTTCAGGCGCCGAACTCGCGCTCCAGCCGTTCGAGTCGCGCAGCCACCTCGGCGCGTGCCGTCTCGTGCGGTCCGAGGCGGTCGAGAGCCGCCCGCCAGACCTGGTGGTCGACCAGGCCGTCGGGCGTACGTCCGTAGCGCAGCAACGGTTCCACCGAAGGCTGCCGCAGCAGGACCTCGCGCAGGTGGACCCGCAGGTCCTCGCGCACCGTGACGACACCCGGCGCGACGCTGCGTGGCAGGACGGCACCCTCGTAGACGTCGAGGGCCTGCCGCACCTGCCCGCGCACCAGGTGCTCCTGGACGATGTGCACGTCGGTGACGAGCGGGGTGGAGAGGCGGTAGGGCCGCGAGCTGAGCCCGAGGTCGGCGAGCAGCGGCCGCAGGCGCGACATCTCGACGCGGACGGTCACCGCCGAACCCTCGTCCTCGTGCAGAGCGACGGCCAGCTCCTCGGCCGTGAGGCCGGCTGGCGAGAGCGCGATCAGCAGCGCCAGCTCGCTGTGCCGCAGGCTCAGTCGTGCCTCGTGGCCGGCGTGGCGCACCAACGCGTGCGGCTGGCCGAGCACCCGAAGTCGGGCAGCGTCGCGGGCGACTGTGCGCCTCGTCGCGCGCCGCGCGCGTGGGGTCGTGCGTTGCGACTCCAGCAGCATCAGGCGCAGCTCGCTCTCGACCGCCGAGGCCGCCGTACGGACGAGGGTCAGCGTGTTCGGGGTGGCCACGATGTCGCCCCCGGTGACGTCGATGACCCCGAGCAGCTCGCCCGACTCCGGGTGGTGGACGGGCGCTGCTGAGCAGCTCCAGGGCTGGACGGCGCGGCTGTAGTGCTCGCCCGCGAACACCTGGACGGGGTGGTCGAGAGCCAGCGCGATGCCGGGCGCGCTGGTGCCGGCGCTGGCCTCGTCCCACGACGCGCCCTCGAGAAAGTTCATCGACGCAGCGCTCGTGCGGAGGGCGGGGTCGCCCTCGACCCAGAGGAGGCGGCCGGCGGCGTCGGTGACCGCGACGATCAGGCCGGCATCGGTCGCGTCCTCCACCAGCAGCCGGCGGATCAGCGGCATCGCGAGGGCCAGCGGGTGCCCGGCGCGGTAGGCCTCGAGCTCGGCGTCGAGGAGGTCGACCGGCGGNCGACTCCGCTCCGTGTCGACGCCGGACGTCAGCGACCGNCGCCANGAGTCGGCGACGAGGGCGCGCACGCCNGACGGGGCGTTGCCNGACGCGAGGAACTCCTCGTGGGCGATGCGCAACGACCGCGACAGGGCTCGCGGATCGGTCCCCGGCGGCCAGGCCAGCCACGGGTTGCTCATCGACGTGGCGGCCCTGGTGCGCGCATCCTTCACCACCTTCGACAGATGGCTCCGAGGGTAACCCTCGAGGCGGTTCGGTGCGGCTCAGAGCAGCACTGGATCGAAGTGCTGGAGGTCGCCGATCGACGTACCGCCCCAGCCGAACCCGGCCGCCCGCATGATCCGTACGACGGTGCTGCCCTTGAGGATCTCGCCGCCGTACCAGGGGACGCGGTGGTGGAAGAACCAGCTGTCCGGGTGGGTGCCGTTCGCGGCGGCGTCGGGGTTCTCCCAGGTGTTGATGTCGACGGCGATCCCGTAGGCGTGCGGCGAGAGCAGGTGGCTGCCCTCGGCGCCGACGACGTAGCGGCAGTTGAACGCGTAGGTGTTGTCGTGGGCCATCGAGGAGTAGTCGTCGGCCCCGGGCCAGCCGTTCGGCGAGCGCCCCCAGCGGTCCGGGCGGACCATCGAGCGGATCGGGAAGTGCGCGTCGTACAGCCCGGTGAACGCCCGCGCGAAGGCAGCCGCGCGGTTCTTGGCCACGACCAGCTCGCCGCGGTAGCGGTTGCCGTCGAAGCCCCAGTAGTTGACCAGGATGTACGCCAGCTGCGAGCGGCCGACCGGACATCCGGGTCGCCAGGTGTAGCCCACCATCGACGCCCAGACCGCGTTCGGGATCGCGGTGATCACGGCGGCGGCGCCGGTCCCGGCCCCGTGGCCGAGGGGAGCGCCGATCGCGCTCGGCTGCGGCGAGCCGACCGGCGCACCCACGCGCACGCCCGGGGTCGCTGGCGTGACGAGGACTGCCGCGGATCGCGACGGGGTCAGCAGACCGGGGCTGCCTGCGTAGGCCATCCGGTACGTGACGGGCGACCACGGGTTGATCGCGATACGGGCGGTGCCGTCCGTGCCGGTCACCAATGTCGCGGCGTTGATGACGAGGGTGCCGATCGTGCCGCGGTCGAGCACCTGGAGGGTGACCCGAGCGCCCGGGACCGGCGCGCCCTTGTCGTCGGTGAGGGTCAGGGTGGCGACGCCGCCGAAGCTGCGCCACACCTGCGGACCGGGCTTCACGGCGGCACCGCTCGCGGGTGAACCCGTGACGACCAGCCTGCTGCTCGTCTCGACGGCTGGCGGCCCGCTGTCCGCATGGGCGGTCGAGGGCAGCGCTGCTCCGACCAGCGACGTGAGCACGGACGCCGCCCCCAGGAGGGTCAGGGTCCGGACCGTCGGGACGCGCATGCAGGTGTCCCTCAGGGGTTGGCGACGGGCGGCTCTCACCTGTGGTGTCGACATCGCGGGACCCGATCTGGACCGTGTGGGCCGGTCGCTGACAGGTCACTGAAAGTTCAGCCGTACGTACTTGTCCGAAAGCGCTTGCCGTGCGCACGATCGGACCATGACGATGGCCGTCCAGGTGCTACCGGTCCCCGAAGACCCCGAGGAGCTGGCCCAGCTGCGTACCGCCGTGAACCAGATGGCGACCTTGATCAACGAGAAGGCGTGGGACCTGCTGGGTCTGACGGCGCAGGAGTTCAGCCGGGCCTGGTACTCAGGGGAGTTCACCGGCTCGACCGACCCGGTGATCGTGGCCATGGACAACCTCATGCGTACGGGCCGCTGGATCGCCCCGGCGTAGCGCGCCGCTGCACCTCTCGGACGGGTCGCCACGCCACCGTTCCCGGTCACGGCTGGCCGAGGGTTAGCCGCCCCGCGATCGGGGCACCCTGTCATGGCCCGGCACCTTCGGTCTCCGGGAGGTGGTGCAGCCCTAGGCATGCCTTCCTGGCCAGACAGGCTCGGAAAGGACTGCCATGCCCGCTCGCCCGTCGCACCGTGGAGGACGACTGCTCCGCGTCGACATGCTCGTGCCGGTGGCCGCGCTGGCGGTGATCGCCCTGGTTCCCACGGTGGGATTCACCTCGGGGGCCCGGGCGCCTGCTCCGGCCGCGAAGACGTCGACGCCCGCGAGCATCGACCAGCGCGTGAACACACTCCTCGCCAAAATGACGCTCGCCGAGAAGTTCGGCCAGCTGGAGATGGCTGGCCCGGACGGGCCGAACGGGACGCCGGGCCCCTTGCTGCTGAAGGGCGCGCAGGCCGGGACGATCGGATCCGTGCTCGACCTCGTCGGGGTCGCCAACATCAACCAAGCGCAGCAGGCAGCGATGCAGTCGAGGCTGCACATCCCGCTGATCTTCTCGCTCGACGTGATCCACGGCTACCAGACGATCTTCCCCGTCCCGTTGATGGAAGCCAGCAGCTGGGACCTGGCGGCGATCTCCAAGGACGAGTCCGTGTCGGCGACCGAGGCGACCGCCGACGGCATCAAGTGGACGTTCAACCCCATGGTCGACATCGCGCGCGACCCCCGATGGGGCCGCATCGTCGAGGGTGCCGGCGAGGACCCGTACCTCGGCTCCGCGGTGGCCGCAGCGAAGATCCTCGGCTATCAGGGAAGCGACTTCAGCGCGCCGAGCAAGATGGCTGCGACGGTCAAGCACTTCGCCGCCTACGGGGCAGTCGAGGCGGGCCGTGAGTACAACAGCGTGGACATGTCGACGCAACGGCTCTACAACGACTACCTGCCGCCGTACAAGGCAGCCGTGGCTGCCGGTGCGGCAACCGTCATGAGCGCGTTCAACTCGCTCGACGGGGTGCCCGCGAGCGCGGACCCGTACCTGCTGAACACGATCCTCCGCAAGCAGTGGGACTTCCAGGGCACGGTGGTCAGTGACTACCAGGCCGTCCAGGAGCTGGTGGAGTTCGGCTTCGCGGCCAACGAGCAGGAGGCCGCACGCCTGGCGCTGACGGCGGGCGTCACCATCGAGATGGGCGTCCAGGTGCCGAGCATCAACTCCACGTACACCAACTTCGGACCCGGGCTGGTCACCGCCGGGAAGCTGAGCATGGCCCAGGTCGACTCCGACGTCCGGCACGTGCTGCGGCTGAAGTACCTCGCGGGGATGTTCGACCACCCCTTCACGGACCCGACACGCGTGCAGACAGCCGAGCTGACCTCGGCGAACCTCGCTGCGGCGAGAACCACGGCTGACGAGTCCATCGTCCTGCTGCGCAACCAGAATCACGCGCTGCCGGTGGCCACGTCGACCAGCTCGATCGCGGTTCTCGGACCGCTCGCCGACGACCCCACCGACCAGCTGGGGTCGAACGTGCCCATCGGCCAGAGCACCATCGCCGAGGCGCACACGGTGACCGTGCTCCAGGGCATCAAGAGCGCTGCGCCGACGTCGACCATCCGCTACGCGCAGGGTTGCGATGCGCTCTGCACGTCGACGGCGGGCTTCGGTGCGGCCGTCGCGGCGGCGAAGGCTTCGGCCCTCACCGTCCTCGTGGTCGGAGAGCCGGCGTCCTACAGCGGCGAGGCCTCCTCGCGGGCGAGCATCGACCTTCCGGGTCGACAGCAGGCGCTGATCGAGGCGGTCGCCGCGACGGGCAAGCCGTACGTCGTGGTGCTCATGAACGGGCGTCCGCTCACGATCAACTGGTTGGCGGCGCACGCTCCCGGGCTCCTCGAGGCGTGGCAGCCCGGCAGCGAGGGCGGCGACGCGGTGGCCGACGTCCTGTTCGGCAAGGTGAACCCCAGCGGCAAGCTGCCGGTGACCTTCCCGCGGACGGTCGGTCAGATCCCGATCTACTACAACGAGCTGCCCACCGGGCGGCCCGCCGACCCGAACAACAAGTACACCTCGAAGTACCTCGACGTCCCCAACACGCCGTTGTACCCGTTCGGGTACGGCCTGTCGTACACCACGTTCGGGTTCTCGAACCTCCGGTTCTCGGCCGCCACCGTCCCGACCGGCGGGGCCGTCACCGTCCGGGTGGACGTCACCAACTCCGGCACGACCGCTGGTACGGACGTCGCGCAGCTGTACGTCCGCAACCGGGACGCCACGGTCCTCCAGCCGGTCCGGCAGCTGGAAGGGTTTCAGCGGGTGACGCTCGCGCCGGGGCAGTCGCAGACGCTGACCTTCACCCTGGGCGGCGGCAACCTCGGGTACTACGACAACAGCGGGCATTTCGCTGTGCATCCGGGAGCGTTCGACGTCTTCCTGGGCGACAGCTCGGTCGGCGGCCTGCAGGGTGGGTTCTCGTTGGGGTAGCACGGGTGGCCTAACCGGTCCCGCGTCCGACTGACAGTGTGCGCGGACCGAGGACCGGTTGTGGCCATCGCCCTGAGCGGAATCCTTTGTCCCACGGCCACTTTCCGCGGTCGTCGCGCCAGACGAGCTGGAGGGCTCGGACGTCAGGGCCGAACAGCGCGACCGCCACGTCGAGGTGCGCATCGGGCGTGGACACCTGCACGATCTCGGTCATCGGGAGCCCGCCGAGCGCGAGCTGCTCTCCCGGTGCGGGTGGCTCTGCGTGCAGCAGGTGTGCGCCGAGCCCGTTGAGGTACGGGCCGACACGCTTGCTCGACAGACCTGTCACGACCAGCTCGGGCAAGCCGCACGCGGTGAGCCCGACCGTGTAGGCCCACGGCGCGCGGTAGCGGTCGCCCTCGACGTACTGGATGGCCCATCCGTACCTGCGGACCATTCGCTCCATGTCCGCGAGCGCGTCGGTCTGAGTCATCTCGGGGTTGTCGCACATCCAGCACATCGCCGCCTCCTCGGTGTCGAGGAGATCGAGTCTTCGGCCGGTCTGGCCGCCCGACCAGGCCCGGGCCGACCGCTGTGGACGAACCACCCGAACGCGCTCCCTGTGCACAGCTCGACCGTGAACCTCGTAGTGGCACCATGCTCTGGTGAGGAATGCGTCCCTGAACCCACGAGGGCAGCGAGGTCGGACATGGGTGAGCTGAGCTGGTCCCTGCTGGTCTTCCCGGTCGCCCGTTCGGCGTCAGCGAGCCGCTGATGGCAGGGGTGCCCGGTCGTGCGTGACGTCCTCCTCTTTGTCGGTGTCTTCCTCGCCTGCCTGGTCGAGGCGGTCGAAGCGTTGACGATCGTCCTGGCCGTGGGGCATACCCGCGGGTGGCGACCTGCCTGGGAGGGGGTGGCCGCCGGTGTCGCCGTCCTCGCGGTGGTCGTGGGAGCGCTGGGCCCGGCCCTGACCGTGATCCCGATCAGTGCGCTGCGGCTCGTCGTCGGTGGGTTGCTGCTGATCTTCGGGCTGCAGTGGCTACGCAAGGGAATCCTTCGTGCCGCTGGTCTCAAGGCGCTGCACGACGAAGAGGCTGCCTTCGCTCGGGAGACTGTGGCTGCACTCGCCGCAGGAGAGGCCACCGCCACCGCGCGCGACTGGTACGGCTTCACGGTCGCATTCAAGGGCGTGCTTCTCGAAGGCCTCGAGGTGGCGTTCATCGTGGTTACCTTCGGCGCCAGCCAGGGGAGCCTGGGGCTCGCTGTCGGAGCGTCGGTGCTCGCTGTGGTCGTCGTCGTGTGCCTCGGCTTCGCTGTACGGCGCCCGCTCGCTCGGGTCCCCGAGAACACGCTCAAGCTGGCCGTCGGCCTGCTCCTGACCAGCTTCGGGACGTTCTGGGCCGGGGAGGGCGCCGGGCTGTCGTGGCCGGGAGGAGACGCCGCCATCGTGGTGCTCGTCGCGGTCTACGCGTCGGTCGTGCTGGCGCTGACGGCGTGGTTGCGCGGCGGACTCACCGTCTCGTCGGGCACCGGGGGGAGCGTCGCGTGAGGCGGCTCCGAGCATTCGCGTTCTTCTGGTACGACTTCCTCGTCGGAGACGACTGGCTCCTCGCCGCGGGTGTCGTGGCGGGCATCCTCGCCGTCGACCTCCTGCAGCGAGCCGGGCACGACTGGTGGTGGCTGCTCCCGATCGTCGTCGTGGCGACGCTCGGGGTGTCGCTCGGGCGCGCTCGGCCCTCTGTCAGGAAACGGTGACAGAGGCGTCGTCGAGGGCGGTCAGGAGACGGGAGCGCGGATGATCGCGACGGCGCTGTGCGCATGATGCAGAACGCCGTGGCCTACCGAGCCCAGCAGCAAGGAGCGGAATCCGCCGAGTCCCCGGGACCCGACCACCACGAGCTCGGCACCCGCCGACGCTTCGACGAGGACGGAGACGGGCTCGCCGCGTACGACGCGCTTGGTGACGTCGACCTCGGGGTACTGCTCGGACCAGCCGCTCAAGGACTCGGACAACGCCCGTGCGGCGTCGTCGTCGGACACCGACAGCACCGCGTTGTCGGTGAGCCAGCCGTCGGACTCGACGTGCGGCGCCCGCCACGCGAACAACGCCGTGAGTCCCCGGCCGCGGAATGCCGCCTCCTGGAACGCGAAAGCCAGGGCGGCGGTCGCATCCAGCGACCCGTCCACGCCGACGACGACGCGGCCGGCCTCCGGCCCCGGCAAGACACCTGGCGACCGTACGACGACCACGGGGCAGCTGGCGTGGGCGGCCAGGTGCAGGCTGGTTGACCCGACGAGCAGCGCGTCGAAGGCGCCGTGACCTCGGCTCCCGACGACTCCAAGGGCGGCGTCGGAAAGGAGCTCGAGCAGGACGGGAGCGGGGAGCCCGGGAACCAGAGTGGTGGCGATGTCGACGCCCGGCGCCTGCGCTCGTGCTCGCTCGGCCGCGTCGGTGAGCAGCTGCTCGTCGGCGGCGAACAGCTGGTCCGGGTCGGGCTCGACGAGCGTCACGAAGCCGGCGATCGTCGGCGTGGGGACGTAGCCCGCATGGGCGATCAGCAACGACAGGCCGCGGTCTCGTGCTTCGGTCAGGGCCCAGTCGAGTGCCAGTCGGCTCGACGGTGACCCGTCGTACCCGACGACCACCTGCGTGCTCGTCATCCAGACCTCCGCTGTCGGGCCATGAGAGCTTGCCGCTCGCACCTCGCCACTTTCACTCTACGGGCGACGGCGACGGCGCGAACGGCTGAGCGTGGGTGACGTGTGCCACGGCTAGTCTCCCCGTGTGGAGCGAGAGGTTAGGTACGCCGTCAATGACGGGGTGCACATCGCCTACACCGTCGTCGGTGACGGTCCCATCGATGTGGTCTACACCTCGGGGATCTGGTCGAACCTGGATGTGATGTGGGAAGAGCCTCGGTGGGCGCACTTCCTCGACCGGCTGGCGTCCTTCTCCCGGCTCATCGCCTTCGACATGCGCGGTGTCGGGTTGTCCGACCGGGGGTCAGACCCACCGTTCCTCGAGTCGCAGATGGACGACATGTCTGCCGTCATGGGGGCGGCAGGCAGCGAGAGCGCGGTGATCTTCGGTGGTGCGCGCGGCGGGGCGATGTCGATGCTCTTCGCAGCGACATACCCCGAACGTGTTCGAGCGCTGGTGCTGTATGCCGGGGTGGCGAAGACCGTGCGCAGTGCTGACTTCCCGTACGGCAAGTCGGCGCAGGAGCAGCAGGTGTTCTTCGACAGGTTCGTCGCGGAGATGGGGACGGGCCAGAACCTCGACCTGCAAGGGCCCGGCGCCCTCGACGATCCGCGCTTCGTACGTTGGTGGGCCCGCTTCGAGCGGCTGGTCGCGACGCCGAACGCCTACCGCGAGCTTGCGGCGATCTTCCAAGACCTGGACGTCCGCGCGGTGCTGCCCTCGATCCAGGCGCCGACGCTGGTGCTGCAGCGGGTCGGCGACCGGGTCACCCCCGTGGGGCAGGCGCGCTACCTGGCCGCGACGATCCCGGGCGCGCGCCTTGTCGAGCTTCCCGGTGATGACCACATCCCGTTCCTGGGCGACGGCGACGCGGTGGTGGACGAGGTCGAGGAGTTCGTGACGGGTACCCGCCCGGCACCGGACGTGGACAGGCTCCTGGCGACCGTGCTGTTCACCGACATCGTGAGGTCGACCGAGCAGCAGGCCACGATGGGCGACCGCGCGTGGAAGGAGCTGGTGCTCGCCCATCACCGGCTGGTCCGTGCCGCCCTCACGAAGTGGCGCGGCGTCGAGAACGACACGGCAGGAGACGGCTTCTACGCCACGTTCGACGGGCCTGCCCGTGCCGTTCGTTGTGCGCTCGAAGTCGCCGACCGGGTCCGTGGCCTGGGGATCGAGATCCGGGCGGGGGTCCACACCGGTGAGTGCGAGATGGTGGACGGCAAGTGCGGCGGCATCGCTGTCGCGACCGGGGCCCGGATCTCCGCCCTCGCCGGACCCTCCCAGGTCCTGGTCTCCCAGACGGTGAAGGACCTGGTCACCGGCTCCGGCCTCGTCTTCGCGGACCATGGCGAGCACGTGCTCAAGGGCGTGCCGCAGCGCTGGCACCTCTTCGCCGCATCGGGCGTCGACGCGAGGACCTAGCAGGCCTACGCCGGCTGACCCAGCTCCTCCGCCACCGCACGGAGGAGTGCGGGCAGCGCCGCCTCGACGGCAGGTGAGAACCCCTCGCCGTGGCCGAGGTCCGCGGCTTCGACCGCGAAGACCACCAGCCGGGCCGGCTCCAGGCCGAGCAGCTCACCTAGTCGTGCCGCCTGTTCGAGCGACAGCTCGTGCGTGCTGGCTGGGGTGGCCGAGAGCTCCGTCGACCCTGTCGCCCCCGGGTGGACGCGGTGGATCCGACCCGGGCTCGACGGCTCGCAGCGGACCGCGTCGACGACGATGGCGAGACTTGCTCCTGCCCAGGTGTGCAGCAGGTCGCTCGTGGTGGCCGGCAGGGTGGCAGTGCGCACGCCTGGCAGTCCCAGCGCCTCGACGGCGTCGGCGAGGGCGGGCCCGATGCCGTCGTCGCGGCGGTACGGGTTCCCGATGCCCACGACCACCGTGTCCGACAGGTTCACCTGCGGTCCATCGAGAGCCGCAGGAAGTGCGTCGAGCACGAGATGCACGGGTCGTAGTTGCGGATCGTCCGCTCGCACAGCGAGGTCAGGGCGGCGTCGTCGAGGTCCAGGTGGGCCGAGACGACCTCCGCGAGGTCGGCCTCGATGGCCGCCTGGTTCTGCGACGTCGGGGGGACGATGACCGCCGACAGGATCCGGCCGTCCGCGTCGATCTCGTACCGGTGGTACAGCAGTCCCCGGGGTGCCTCGCTCACGCCATGGCCGACGCCGGCGACCGGCGGTACCTCGGCCGCAGGCGGGTCGGGACGTTCGTACTCGGCGATCAGCCGCAACGCCTCCTCCACGACGTACACGAGCTCGACGGCGCGTACGACGATGCTGCGGAACGGGTTTCGGCAGGTGGCGCCGAGCCCGGCGTCGGCCGCGGCCTGCCGTGCCGTCTCCGACAGCAGTCCGGAGCTGATCGTGTACCGGGCCAGCGGGCCGGTCAGGTAGCGCTGCCCGTCCAGGGTGGCCTGCAGAGCGGTGGAGTGCGGGACCTGGTGCTCCACCACGTGCTCGGAGAAGTCACGGGCCGTGAAGGCCAGCCCGCCGGAGGAGAGCAGCGAACCGGCCTCGATGGCGTAGACGTCCGGACGATGCAGCGCCAGCAGCTCGTGCGGGAGCTCCAGCTCGGGGAAGTCGAACGTGGCCACCCACCACACGGTCGCCAGGGCGTCGTCGAGCGCGCGGCGAAGCTGCTCGGCGAGCGGCGCCAGCTCGCCCCGCGTCGGTGCACGGTGGAAGCCGCCCAGCCGCGGGTTGACCGGATGGACCGCCCGGCCGCCGACCCGCTCCAGGACTGCGTTGCCGGCCTTCTTGATCCGCAGACCACGCTCGACCTTGCTCCGGTGGTCGGCGGCGAGGCCCAGCACGTCGTCGTACCCAAGGAAGTCCGGCGCGTGCAGCAGGTAGATGTGCAGGGCATGGCTCGAGATCCACTCGCCGCAGTAGAGCAGCCGGCGCAGGGCGGCGATGCGGGCGTCCGGCGTCACCCCGCACGCGTCCTCCACGGCCAGCCACGCGCTCGTCTGGTAGGCGACCGGGCAGATCCCGCAGATGCGGGCGGTGATGTCGGGTGCCTCGGTGTGCTGCCGCCCCCGCAGGAGGGCCTCGAAGAACCGGGGCGGCTCGTAGATCTGCAGGGACGCGCTCTCTACCACGCCGTCCCGGACGACGACATCGAGCGCACCCTCGCCCTCGATCCGGGCGAGCGCCTCCACCCGCAGGTGGCGTCCGTCTGTCGCGCTCATCCCTTGCTCCGCCGCTCGGCATACGGCGGTGCAGCGACGGTGAAGGTCGAGAGCACCAGATCCACCGAGCGGCTGGTCATCCCGCCCGCGCGGAGCAGGGTGACCATCGCGGGGACGTTCGCACCCGTCATCGGGCCGAAGCAGCCGTAGCAGCCACGGTCGACGGCCGGGCACAGCGCACCGCACCCGGCGTGGGTGATCGGGCCGAGGCACGCGGTGCCTGCGGCGACCATCACGCAGGTGAGGCCCCGGCGCTTGCACTCGGTGCAGACGCTCGTGTCCGGGACGTCCGGGCGCCGCCCGGCGAGGAAGGCGGAGATCACTTCGAGCAGCTGGCCTCCGTCGATGGGGCAGCCGCGCAGCTCGAGGTCGACCGGGACGTGAGCGGAGATCGGCGTCGAGGTGGCCAGCGACTCGACGTACTCGGGGTGGGGGTAGACGACGGAGCGGTACTCCTCGACGTCCGCGAAGTTGCGCAGCGCCTGGATCCCGCCGCTGGTCGCGCAGGCGCCCACGGTCACCAGGAACTTCGACTGCGCCCTTACCTCGCGGATGCGGGCTGCGCCGGCCGCGGTACTGATCGACCCCTCCACCAAGGACAGGTCGTACGGGCCGGGCAGGACCGCGCTCGATGCCTCCAGGAAGTGCGCGACACGGACCTCACCGGCCAGCGTGAGCAGCTCGTCCTCGCAGTCGAGCAGGGTCAGCTGGCAGCCGTCGCAGGAGGCGAACTTCCAGACGGCGAGGGTCGGGAGGGCGCTCATCACAGCTCCTTGACCGCAAGCAGCGGGCCGGCACGTCCGTAGTCGACCACGGGACCGTCGCAGCAGACCAGGAGCGGCCCCAGCTGGCAGTGCCCGCACAGTCCCACTCCGCACTTCATGTCCCGCTCCAGCGAGATCCGGATGTCGCGGGGGAGCATGCCCTTCTGCAGCAGCACCGAGGCCGAGAACCGCATCATGGGCTCGGGCCCGCAGACGAACGCGATGGTGCGTGCGGGGTCGAGCTGGAGCCGTGCCAGCGGCTCGGTGACGAATCCCACCGGCCCGTCCCAGCCGGGTTCGGCGCGGTCGACGGTGATCTCGACATCCAGCCCCGGGACCTCGGCCCACCGCGCGAGCTCCTCGCGGAACAGCAGCTCAGCGGGGCTGCGGGCACCGGCGACCAGGGTCAGGCGGCCGTACGACTCGCGCCGGGCGAGGGCACCGAGCACGACCGGGCGCAGCGGCGCCAGGCCCACGCCCCCGGCGACGATCACCAGGTCGTGCCCGGCCGCGGTGTCCAGCGACCAGCTCGTCCCGAAGGGACCTCGCGCCCCGATCAGGTCCCCGGTCTGCGCGTCGTGCAGGGCTCGGCTGACCGCACCTACGTCTCGGACGGTGTGGACGAGCTCGGTGCCAGCGGACGAGAGATCACCGCTCATCGAGATCGCCACCTCGCCGATCCCGTGGCGGTAGAGCATCGTGAACTGCCCGGGCAGACCCGGCGGCAGCGCGTCCCCGACCGGCTCGAGCACCAGCGTGACCGAGTCGTGCGTCTCCACCCGCCGGGACGTGACCCGGTAGGGGAGCGGCAGCATCGGATCCCGGTCAGCGCTCGCGACGATCACCGCCCTCACCGCTCTCGCTGCGGTCACGAGGGCTGCCGTAGAGGTCGAGGAGACGGGACCGGCTGGCCTGCAGGCGCAGCAGCAGCGACTCGAGGAGGCCGAGTGCCAGGGGGTAACCCAGGACGGGGTCCTCGGCTGCGAGTGTTCGGAGGCGGACGGCGTCGAGCTCGTACGCCTGGACCTCGGTCTTGGCGATGGCGGTGTAGTGCCAGTGATGCGGCGGTACGAGCCAGGACCAGCCCAGGATGTCACCCGGGCCCAGGGTCTGGATCTCCACGAGTCCGCGCCCGGGGACCGACGAGGCGAGCGACACCAGGCCGGCACGGATCAGCCAGACACCGTCCGCGGATGCGCCGTCCTCGAACAGCTGCGCGCCGGCGGGGTACTCGATCGGTCGCGCGAGCCCGGCGACGGTGGTGCGCTGCACCGCGGTCAGCCGCTGCAGCACGGCGAACCCGACGAGGTCAGCGGGCTGTGTCGTCACGTCCTCCACCTCCCTCGGCCGGAGCTGCCGCGCGCACCGGCAGGAGGGCATCCAGCCGCGCGACCTCCTCGGTGATGTCGATGCCGGCGGGGCACCAGGCGATGCAGCGCCCGCAGCCGACGCATCCCGAGCTGCCGAACTGGTCGTACCAGGTGCTGAGCTTGTGGGTGATCCACTGCCGGTACCTGCTGGCGCCCGAGACCCGGACGCTGCCTCCGTGCAAGTACGAGAAGTCCAGCTCGAAGCACGACGCCCAGCGCTGGGATCGCTCGGCGGCGTCGCCGCCGAGCTCGGTCGTGTCCGTCGTCGTCGTGCAGAAGCAGGTCGGGCAGACCGCGGTGCAGTTCCCGCAGGTCAGGCAGCGCTCGGCGACCTCCGACCAGACCGGTGAGCTCGCGCTCTGCCCGAGGAGGGCACGGATGTCGCCGGCCGGCAGCGCCCGACCCATCTGGGTGCCTGCCGCAGCNAGAGCTGCGTGGGCGTCGTCGATCTCGGGGTCGGTGGCCGGGCGGTGGGGCAGGAGGTCGAGGATCCGGCCGCCCTCCGGCGTTCCCACCTCCACCAGGAAACGGTGGCCGTCACTGTCGATCCGCTCCGTGAGCGCGAGGTCGTAGCCGGGGCCGGGTGTGGGCCCGGTGCCCATCGAGGCGCAGAAGCAGACGTCACCGGGTTCGGTGCACCCCACCGCGATGACGAGCAGGCCGCGCCGCCGGCGGGAGAACGTGCCAGCCGGGTAGTCGCCCGTGCCGAGGACACGGGTCAGGATCGCCAAGGCCGCGAGGTCGCACGCGCGCACCCCGAGGAACGCCCAACGCGCCGGTGCCTCGACCGTGGCGGCGAAGCCCTCGGCGGACGACGTGAACAGCGTCTGGTGTGCCGGATGCAGGAACTCCTTCCACGACTGCGTCCCGGCCGAGTGACCGAACACGGCGGCGTCCCCGCGTGGGCGGAGCCGGTACCGTCCGGGCCCCGTCTCGACGCCCCACCCGGCGGGCAGCTCCCGGCCGGAAGTCAGCTCGGCGAGAACGATCGCCTGATCGCGCACCGTGGGACCGACCACGCGGTAGCCGTCGCCGATGAGTGCGTCGACCAGGTCGTCGAGACCCGGCCGCGTCAGCACCGCCGCGCGCGTCATGCGGTCCTCGAACCTCACCACCGCCGTACCTCCGTCCGGACGAGTCCAGGGTGGGCCCGCGGCGGGTAGCCGGTCAGGGCACAAGGTCCCTGCGACGGCGGGACAGGGTCCAAGGTCCATTCCGGACGCAGCGGCCACCGTCGAGGATGGAGGCTGCGTCCCGGCTGGACCCTGGACTGGAGCTGGCATGACAGCGCAGAGCACGGCAGCGCAGGAGATGTCGCTGGAGATCCGCGCGGAGCTGGGCCGGCTGCTCGAGGAGGACCAGGCGACGGCGGTCCGCGAGACGCACAGCGCGATCGTCGTCCTGTTCGGAGATCGCGCCTACAAGCTGAAGAAGCCGGTCGACCTTGGGTTCCTGGACTTCCGCGACGTGGAGTCCCGTCGTGCGGTCTGCCTCCGAGAGCTGGCGCTCAACCGCAGGCTGGCCCCCGACGTCTACCTGGACGTCGCCACGGTCTCCGGCTCGGACGGGGTCCCGAGCGACTACCTGGTGGTGATGCGACGGATGCCCGAGTCGGTACGACTGTCCACGATGATCCGCTCCGGGATCGCGGTCGAGGACCACGTCCGCCGGCTGGCCCGTCTCGTGGCTCGGTTCCATGCAGGGGCGGCGCGGGGTGCGGACATCACGGCCGAGGGCTCGGCCGAGGCGCTGCTGCGCCGCTGGCAGGCGAACCTGCTCGAGACCGAACGGTTTCGTGGCGGCCTGCTGGACGCGTCGGACCATGCCGAGCTGGCCGACCTGGTCGAGCGGTACGTCACCGGTCGGGCCCCGCTGCTGGCCGAACGCGGCGAGCAGGGCCTGGTGGTCGACGGGCACGGCGACCTGATCGCCGACGACGTGTTCTGCCTTCCGGACGAGCCGCGCGTCCTGGACTGCCTGGAGTTCGACGACCGTCTGCGCTGGCTGGACGTCCTCGACGACGCCGGCTTCATGGCGATGGACCTCGAACGCCTCGGCCGCCCAGACCTCGCCGCGGAGTTCCTGCGCTGGTACGCGGAGTACTCCGGCTGGCCGTACGTGCGCTCCCTCGCTCATCACTACATGTCCTACCGGGCCTTCGTACGGGCGAAGGTGTCGTGCTTGCGGGCAGGGCAAGGCGACCGGTCGTCGATCGAGGACGTGGCCGCGTACGTCGATCTCGCACTCGCGCACGCGCGCGCCGCGGAGGTCCGGCTGGTGCTCGTGGGGGGCGCGCCGGGATCGGGCAAGTCGACCTTGGCCGCGGGCCTGGCCGACCGGCTCGGCGGGGTCCTCCTGAGCACCGACCGGGTGCGCCGCGAGCTCGCCGGGGTAGCGGCCGCGGACCGGTACACCGACGAGGGCAAGCGCGCGGCATACGACGAGCTGCTGCGCCGCGCGGCCGATGCCCTCGGGCACGGCGAGACCGTGCTGCTCGACGCCACCTGGGGGGACCCGGCTGAACGCGCGGCGGCTGCGGCGGTCGCGGACCGTACGTCGAGCCNGCTGCACGCGCTCGAGTGCCGGGTCGACCCCGGCGTCGCCGTCGGGCGGGCCCGNCGTCGGCTGGCCGCCGGATCGGACCCCTCGGAGGCGGATGCGGAAGTGGCCCGCATGCTGGCCGCCACGCGCGCGGACTGGCCGGACGCGACGGGCATCGGCACGGGTGTCGATCCGGAGATGTCGCTCGCGGTGGCCTGGACCTCCCTGACCAGCGCGGGTACCTGACAGATGGCCACAGGGACCAAGGACTCTTTCTCCGACCCGCGCCGTCGACGAGTTTTCGGGATGGTGCCTGAAGGAGGTCCGCCGTGCCTGGTATGAACGAGTACCTGTCGGAGATCTTCAACTCGGTGGTGGGCAAGAACCCGGGCGAACCGGAGTTCCACCAGGCCGTCCGCGAGGTGCTCGAGTGCCTCGGTCCGGTGGTCGAGCGCACACCAGAGCTTCGCGAGGCCAAGGTGATCGAGCGCCTGGTGGAGCCCGAGCGCGTGATCATGTTCCGCGTCTCCTGGGTGGACGACCGTGGCGAGGTCCAGGTCAACCGCGGCTACCGGGTGCAGATGAACAGTGCGATCGGGCCGTACAAGGGCGGCCTGCGCTTCCACCCGTCGGTGTACCTCGGGCTGCTCAAGTTCCTGGCGCTCGAGCAGGTCTTCAAGAACGCGCTCACCACCCTGCCGCTCGGGGGCGCGAAGGGCGGATCCGACTTCGACCCCAAGGGTCGAAGCGACGCCGAGGTCCGGCGGTTCTGCCAGGCCTTCATGACAGAGCTGTACCGGCACATCGGGCAGTTCACCGACGTCCCCGCCGGCGACATCGGCGTGGGCGGTCGCGAGATCGGCTACCTCTTCGGTCAGTACAAGCGGATCACCAACGCGTTCACCGGGGTGCTGACCGGCAAAGGAGTCGGGTGGGGTGGGTCGTACGTCCGGCCGGAGGCGACCGGATACGGCGTCGTGTACTTCGCCGAGGAGATGCTCGCCGACGTGGGCGACACCCTCGCGGGCAAGACGTGCCTGGTCTCGGGCAGCGGGAACGTCGCCCAGTACACCGTCCAGCGATTGATCGACCTCGGCGCGCGCCCGATCACCCTGTCCGACTCCGACGGCTTCATCCACGACCCAGCTGGCATCGACCAGGAGAAGCTCGCGTACGTCCTGGACCTGAAGAACACCAGGCGGGGACGCATCCTCGAGTACGCCGAGCGGTTCACCGGCGCGACGTACACCCCTGTCGAGCGTGGTGGGCCCGGCGGGCTGTGGGCCGTGCCAGCGGGTTGCGCGTTCCCTTGCGCGACGCAGAACGAGATCGGCGAGAAGGACGCCGCGGCACTGACCGACAACGGCGTACGGCTCGTCGCCGAGGGCGCGAACATGCCCACCACGCCGGACGCGGTGCGCCGACTGACCCAGGCCGGCGTGCTCTTCGGTCCGGCCAAGGCCGCGAACGCGGGCGGGGTGGCGGTATCCGGGCTCGAGATGACCCAGGACAGCGAACGCATGCAGTGGACCCGACAACAGGTGGACGAGCGACTGCGCGCCATCGTGCGGTCGATCCACGCCAACGTGAAGCACACGGCGGAAAGCTATGGCCGCCCCGGCGACTTCGTCTTCGGGGCCAACGTGGCCGGGTTCGAGAAGGTCGCCCGGGCCATGCTCGACGAGAGCACGATCTGAGCGGAAGCCAGGTAGGGCCCGCGCCCTACGGACCTGCGCGACCGCTCGTACCGGTGGGGCGGGTCGGGATCGAAGCGACGACCCGCCGAGTCTCCGGACGGCGCTCATCGCGCACTGTGTGAGCATCCGACCACGACGGGGGTGGTCCTACGACTGACACGGCCCGTCTCCGCCCTTCCTGGCCAGCAGGGCACGCCCCGGGCCAGACGGACGTGGCGCGGGCATCAGTGTCGCGGCCAACCCCGAACCAGCGGCTCACCCGTGGCAACTCAACCTTTGTTCTCGACACACCGCACCGCAAGGGGAAAGAGTCGATCTTGCTGCGGCTACAGTAAGCAGGGTCCACGACGGAGGAACGCAATGGCAATCGGTCATCGGCGAAGCGTGCGCACCGCCACGGTGTTGGGGTTGGCGGGACTGTTAGCAACACTGCTGGTTGGCGGTGCGCAGGCGTCTGCTGCTAGCGCTTCCTTGACGGTGACCTCCTGGTCGCAGGCCTCCTATGGAGGTTCCACCATCCCCGCGACCTTCGACCTGAGACTGACCACGACCGGTGCAGGAACCACCGGTGGGCCGTGCGCCGTCACGGCCTGCACCTGGAACATCGTCGAGGGATATCACCGTCACACCGCCGACGCGTTGCAGGTGGTCGGGACGTTGAAGACGGGCACACTGGCCGCCGGCACTGACCTGGCGAACAAGCGAGTGACAGGTACAGTTAGCGCACCCGCCGTCTCGGCCCTACAGTTCGTTCTCACTGCGAGCGACGGCACGACGACAGCGAGCGCCTGGGCCACCGTCTTTGGTGTCTACACCACGGGCTTGCTCACCGCAGCGCCAGGAACCCTCTCGTGGAACGTCGCCGCCGGTACGTTCTCCGCCACGGCTACCGTCCTCGGTTCGCAGCTGGACGGCGTCAGCGGAGTTTGTGGAACCGGCAGTGGCGGCTGCCGCATCTATGGCTTCGTCTGGTGCCATTTCACGCCTCCCTACAACAACGGCGCAGATGGCGTATGCGCATCCATGGCGGGGACCAGCTTTCCTGAAGGCACCAGCAGCGCATCGGTGGCCGTGTCGGGAGCTGGCTACTTCTCCCAGGGTGGTACCCCGTTCGCGATGTCGGGGCACGCGGACGCGATCCTCGGAGGCCTCGTCGACGGGCCCAAGCAAGCGGCGAACCCGAACTACGTCGGCGGTATCGACACGGCGGAGTACGCGCAAGCTTTGGCCCTGCTCGAGGGGACCAGCGATCCGTGCCTTCCGCTAGCAGCTCTGCCAGACCATGCCGCCGGAAGCAGTCTCTCCGACGAGGAGATCGCTTGTGAAGCCGACCTTCAGAGCGGGCTTACGCTGACGCAGGTCCTTGCGGACATCATTCGCCGGTATGGCCCGCTGGCAGCCACGGCCTGGCTGTTTTCTGCCGATCAGGGCTCTACCCAGCCGTTGCCCCCATCTGAGACGGCCACGATCGCGGCCGCCATGATGGCGCAGCAGCCCGCATCGGCAACCGCACTCACCCCAACGGCAGCCACAACCGTCGCGGACGAATGCGAGCGATTGGTTTCGGCGGCATGGAACGCCGGCTCCTTCACCTGGAGTGACACGTCCAAGCACCCCTGCCAAGGCGGGATATCGATCTTCGTTCCCGGTTCGGACGTGCCCTCGGTCGCAGCCGCGAACCTCAACGCCATTACCGCGCACCTCGGCTACGTCAAGTTGAGCTACCGCTCAGCGGCAGCGGCGCCGTATTCGCGGACGTGGTATAAGTCGCTTGCGCCTTGTGTAGGGCTCCCAACCGGGACCTCCTGCCATGAGTACCCGTACTACGCCAGTCTCCAAGGCGGTCCGCCCAGCCCGCCCACCTGGTTGGCCGCCGTGCCGTCGACCGAGAATTCCAAGGAAGGTACGCGCTACTCGACGTTCCTTGGCGCCGGTGGCTGCAAGGTTCAGCCCGAGCCCGTCTATGAGCCGTTTCTGGTGCTCCCTATGACTGGCTCCGCTGCGCCTCCCACCACCTGGATCTGCAAGACTCCAGGGAACTAAGTGCCCGACCACGGCATCGAGACGCAGTTCGAGGCGGCGCTCGTCCGCCTCGAACAGGGCTGGGAAACCGTTGGGGCTCCCGTCCGCCGATGCGCGCGGCTCGGTCTGACGGGTGCCGAGATCGACGATCTGACGGCGCCGTTGGGGCTCCGGTTGCCGGTCGAGGCCCGGTTGTGGTGGCAGTGGCACGACGGCACCGAGCAGGACGAGAAAGTTACGTCGATCGACGGCAATCTCGTGGGCCCGGTCCACCGCTTCTTGCGGTTGGACGACGCGATTGTCACCTACCGGTATGCCTGCGCGCTGGCCGACGAAGCCGCGGAGATGAGCGGCATGGCGCCGCAGGAGTGGTGGGATCGCTCCTGGTTCCCCGTCGTCAGTACCCTCCACGATTCGCTGATCTCCGTCGACTGCTCGGTCCCCGCGGGCCAGGTGTCGCCCGTACGCTCGGTCGAGGCCTCCGATGAGGACCGTCTCGTCATCCGCGCCCCGTCGCTGACCGACGTCGTGTCGTGGTGGGCCGAGGCCATGGAGTCCGGGGGCTGGACCTACGACGCAGCGGGCGGCCATTGGCTGATCGACGAATCGCGCCTCGACCGCCCGNTCATTCGACGGGGGATCCTCTAGCCGGCAGAACATTTGGCGGCCGGAACTGTTGCACGAGCCTCCCCGTACGGGCCAACCAGTCGGCGGGCGTTGACGTCGCTGTGCAAGCGCTATGCGGTACTGAATACTCACGTGTTCGCAGGTGGTGGGGCGGGTGGGGCTCGAACCCACGACCAGGGATTATGAGAAAGGGTTCGGGCCGGTCCCAGGCGACCACGTTTGGCCATCGTCGCAGGTCAGGCGCTTGCGGGTTGCCACCGACGTCCACTGAAATCCTTCGATGTGTACCCCCGTTGCTGCCAATTCTGCTGCCAATCCGCGGCCGATCTGCATACTGCCCTGGGGCTGATCCCGGCCGCGTACACCTGAAGTCTCTGGATGACGAGGCCGCGCGCGACGCCTACTTCTCACTCAACCGGCGGTTGAAGATCCAGCGCGAGGTTCNCGAGAGGCAACGCACGACGACTGCCATGGCTCAGGCCGATGACGTTCGGTCTCGCTTGTCCATCCGAGCCGTCTTGGCTGCCCTCGCGCTCGTCGCTCTGGCTGCCGGCACAGTCGTCGCCGTGACTGACCACTACCACGCGGTCAACAACAGCACGGGGCCGGCGTACACGGCCGCCGACCTGCGCGCATTGGCTCACCTTCGTATGCCGGCCACGTTTACGAGCGTCACCTCGACCTGGTCCTTTGTGAGCAACGAACAGAGCGTCTGCTTCGACTCCTCCCTCAGCGAGCTCGACGCGGTGCATGCGGTAGCCGCTTCAGTCGGTGTCAAGGCGTACACCACGACTCTGGTGAGCAGCCCCATGTCCTCGCGATACACCCTGTGGACCACCATCGGGACGGCACCGGCCGTGGTTATGGTCACTGGGCGCGCGAGCAACGCGGTGCTGGAAACAGGTACCTGGCTCGTGCCTGCCGGCCGGACCCCTCAGTTCAAGGGACAGTCGTAGACGTCTCCCTGACCGGCCCGGCAACTGCCCTTAGCCTGGATCCGTGGGCGTCCCGCTCGAACCAATCGGGGAAGGTTGGCACGTGCTCCCCTGCGGGGTCGCGACGAATCCACTGCCCCGCCGGCAGACGCGCTGTGCGTCCGATCGAGAGGAGATCGGCCCGGCTCCCGACGTAGTCATCCGGCCGGCGCACACCCAGAACTTGTCGGCCATCTGGCCAGTGTGCCGCAGGCGTCAGACAACATGCGCGGGATCCGTACCCGACGGGGGAGGCAGGCGGGGTCCCGTGCCGACCAGCGTACGACCGACTGAGCGGGCCGCGCAGAGTGTTCACCTCGGAGGAGTCGGTCCTTTTGAGAGGAGCTGCTTTTGAGGAGCTGCCTCAGGGAGTCGAACCCTGGACCTACCCATTGCGAGTCGAGGTGGAGCCGTCCACTGTGGAGCCGTCCACCTGGATCACAGAAGCCTCACCGTCGCAGGTCAGCGGCAGGATCGAAACCTCTTGGACGGCAATGGATCCCCCCTGGAGATGGTCTGGTGGCACACAAATTGGCGCACAGTCTCGACAATTCAACCGATCATGCGCGAATGCCACGCACTCCCCGCGTCGCTGGGCGCCGACCGCACTCGGGAGGCATTGACGGACCGTACCTCCGGGCGGCATTCATCGAGACGGAGTCCCCGTTGCTCGTTGCACCGGTTCGAGGGACGGTGCCTAACCCAGCTTTGCCTGGAGTGCCTGGATGATCGCCACGGCCGGCGGGTCCGAGGCTAGTCCAGCCACGTAGATCATCCGATNGCCGAAGACGGCACGGACGCCGTCATGCGCGGAGAACGCCTTGTCACCGACGCCTGTCAGCGGCGCGACGTGTTCGGCAGCCCCGGCAACCGTGTCGGTCTGCAGGGAGTTGTCGTATGCCTGGGCCCCACTGACGGTTCTGACAGTGACACTCAGGCCTCCGGTGCCTGAAGCGGGGAAGTAGTCGCACGTGTAGACGTCGCCGTAATAGGCGTCTTGCTCGCGGCTGGTTGTCACCGCTACTCCGCTGAGTGAAGCCACCTGCGAGACCGGCAGTTCGGTGCACACGGCGACGGCAGCGGCGCTCGTGGCGGTCGAGGAACTGGTCGAGTCTGACCCTGTCGTCCCATCCGAANCTGTCGGAGTCGCGGGCGCCGTTGAGTTTGAACCGGTAGCGCCCCCCGAAGCAAGCGGGATCGCTTGCGTCGAGGGGGAGCCGACGGTCGGCGATGAACTGCTGCAGGCGGTGAACATCAGTGCCGTGACGGCGACGAGAGCCAAGCGGGGCGGGATTGAGGTCATACGCATCGGGGG
>JGI24140J50213_10000197_pt1 | contig 28230 bp, 25 predicted proteins | sample BarGraIncu00222A_FD_50213 | JGI IMG/M metagenome (IMG submission 50213)
ATCTCCCGGCGCGCCCTCCTCGATGAAGATCTCCCGGCGCGCCCTCCTCGATGAAGCCTGGCCCCTGGCCGATGAGGAACGCGATCTGGACCGAGAAGCCCGGTGGCCAAGGTGACTGAGAGTGCCAAGGACTGACTAAGCACACAGCAGCGCCCGCCTAATCTCCTTGGGCGGGTGCTGCCTCTGTCAAGGCTAGGCGCGACGCCAGGGACACTCTTAGGGACTTTCGTCCCTGGCGTTGCGCCCGAGGCTGTCTGGGAAGATCCGAGAGGCGCGTTCCTCGCTCGCCTATTGCCCCACACCCAGGCGGGCTTGAGCGAGGACGCGCTACAACACGACACAGCAACGCCCCCCCATGCCGCAAAGAGGGGGCGTTGCTTCGTGCGGCGATCGCGCAGGTGGAGGTCGACGGGCCCGAAAGGTACTGGGCCCTCGCTCTGCCTTCGTCCTCGGTCCTAGCTGCTGAACGCAGATCTTTGACTAGGCCGAGCAACGTTGACGCGAACTGCCGAAGTTCTCAGAGCGTCCGAGCCACTTGGCCAGTCCCATTTACCAGATTTACGCTTGACGGATACCTATCTGGGATCATCCCAACGAAATTCAGAGCACGCAGCAGAATCGACGCCTGATGGGCATATGTGGCGTCGAAGGATTCCAGAGCCAGCTCACCCTCATACAGGAACACGTCGGAACCGCGGAGCACGATCACTTCGTCGGCATTCGTGCCCGTGCCGTGACTGGAGGGCAACCTGTTTGCCACGTACACCGGGAGATTCAGCAGGGTCCCCGAGGCGCCTTCGGCGGTGATCTCGGTACTCATGCCCGGTGCGTTAAACGATGCCCCACTGGCCAGCAGCATGGGCCGCGTAGCGGTGTCGAGAGCTTCCTGGCACCAGTTCCATCTCGTTGGCGTCATCAGTATTTGCTGAGCCGGCAAATAGGCCCGACCGCGATCGCGTTCACTGCTCTCACCATCGCGTAGTGAAACGAGTTTGCGCTCGTCGTCGAGATGAAGGCAGGGCGAGGCCGAGGGGAACGCGGTCGTTCCCACAGAGGCGCCGTTCTCCAGACCACGCAGTTGGCTGTTGGCACCGGTGCCCTGGACAACCTGAAGGTCGAGCTGTTTGCTGTAGTCGAACGCAAGGTCACCAAGGATGACTTTGTCCAGAGGAATCCCAGATTGGCTGATGAGCTGAAGCGAGACGACCTGTTGGCCAGCCAAGGTGCTCACCCCTGAGCTGACACTGGTGGTCTGCATGTCGGTGTTGGCGATCTGAGTGTTCTGGGGCTGTTGAACCCCGACGACCGTCCCGCCCGAGACCTTGGGCAAATGGAGACTCGACACACCCTGCGGAAGTGGCTGCCGGTTGAGCAAATCGGCGACGACACGACCAGGGCGAGCCAAGGCCACCCAGTCCTCGAGGATCCAAAGTGGCGCAGCGAAAGTTCCGCCCGCAGTTGCTCCTGTACCAGGGTCACGCTTTCACCAAAACCGAACCCGAAACCCGTTCAGGGACAACGTCGCGAGCCCTGCGGTGGCCAGGAGCACGGCAACCCAGGTGGATCTCGGGATGGCCTCGCGCAGCAGGACAGCGGCCAGGATTGGGGTCAGCACGAGGTAGGTGCCGGTGATCAGGCCCGAACGCGAGGTCGAGGTGTGCGCCAGGCCGACGCTCGGCAGGATCTGGGCGATGGCGTAGACGGCCCCGAGGCCGAACCCGACCTGGATCTCACGCTTCTTCAGCGCCACGACGGGCCGCCAGAACACCGCCACCATGGCTATCGCGGCGATAGTGAACCGGATTGCGAGGAAGTCAGCCGGGGTCATCACCTGGACCACGTCTCGGATCAGGAAGAACGTCGAGCCCCAGATAGCCGTGATGGCGATCAGCAGGAGCGTTGCGAGCTGGCGAGAGCGCGCCGCCGTCACCGGTGCGGGATCTCAGACAACGGTCAACGTGATGGTCGAGCCTTTTGGTGCCTCGGTTCCCCCGTCGACCGACTGGAGCCTGACCGTCCCGAAGATCCCGCCGAACGCCCGGTCGACCTGCACATTAAAACCCAGAGCCTGCAGGATCGCCGTCGCGGGTTGCTCCTGCTGGCCGATGACATTGGGGACAGCAACCATCTGGGGGCCCTTGGATACGTCCAGGGTGACCAGATCTCCCTGGAACAGGGTGCCGGTCGCCGGTGCCTGGCTGATCACGGACCCTTTGGGCACCGTGGCGCTGAAGTCCCGTTTGGTGCTGTCGACCTTGAGGTTGGCCTGGGTGAGCGCCGCGACGGCCTGCGCGACGGGCTGGCCGGTCCAGTTCGCGATCCGGATCGGCTGGCGGCCCTTGCTGATCACCAGGTCGACCGGGGTGGCTCGCCTGAGTGAGGTGTCTGCCGGCGGTGACGTCGTGATGACCTGGCCTGCAGGCACGGTCTCGCTATATCCCTGGCTGACCACGCCGACGCTGAGCCGGGAGGCGATCAACCGCTGCTCGGCGTCGGCTTGTGTACGTCCGATGAGCTGGGGTACGGCGTACCGTTCTGGCCCCTGGGACACGGTCAGCGTGACCGTCGTTCCCCGGCCGACCTCACGTCCGGCCGGCGGGTCGCCTGCCAGGACCACCCCCGCCTGGATGGTCTCGCTGAACGACCTGACCACCTTGGCGTCGAGGTGGGCCAGGGCCAGCGCGTTCTCGGCGACCAGGCTGGTCGAGCCGATGACCTTGGGCACGGCGACCTTGGCGCCCGGGCCTGCTGCGAAGAAGAAGATCAGACCCGCTGCCGCTGCAACCAGCAGGAGCGCGATGACCACCACGGGCCAGGTGCGCCCGCGCAGTCTTGCCACAGAAGGCCACCGCAAGCGACGACCGGAAGGCCCCGCCCCAGGAACCGGGGACATCAACGCCTCGGGGACTACCGCAGTGCGCGAAAGCATGATGGTCGGGTTTGCGGGTCCGGAACCACCCCCCGGCCGCGTGTCGAGCTCGGCGGGCGACAGCCCCTGACGGGTGCGCCGCACCTCCCCCAGCATCTCGTTGGCGTCCCTGGGCCGTTGGTCGGGGTTTCGGGCGCTGGCCCGTGCGACGAGGCGATCAAGACCGGCCGGCACCGTGCTGATCCGGCTTGAGGGCAGGGGCACCTCACTGTGAACGTGCTGGTAGGCCACGTGAATCGGTGAGTCGCCGAGGTACGCCTTGGACCCGGTGAGCATCTCGAAGAGCAGAAGTCCGGCGGCGTAGACGTCACTGCGGGCATCGGCCATCCCGCGTTCGACCTGCTCGGGTGAAAGGTAGGCAACGGTACCGAGAAGGACTCCGGTCTGGGCGGTTGAGGTGGTTGTCGCTATCGCCCGCGCCAGGCCGAAGTCGGCGACCTTGACGACGCCGTCCTCGCGCAGGATGACGTTCTCGGGTTTGACGTCGCGGTGGATCAGGCCGGCGCTGTGAGCGGCCCCGAGAGCTTGCAGCACGGGATCAATGATGTCCAGTGCAGCACGCGGGCTCAGCGCTCCCTCGGATTGCATGACCTGTCGGAGGGTCAGCCCGTTGACCAGCTCCATGGCCAGGAAGACCTGGCCCTCGTCCTCTCCCTGGTCGAAGACCGCAACGACGTTGGGGTGGCTGAGTTTCGCCGCCGAGCGGGCCTCGCGGCGGAATCTGTCGACGAAGGACTCGTCCTTGGCAAGGTCGGCGCGCATGACCTTGAGGGCCACCTTGCGATCAAGGCGTTCGTCCAGGGCGATATAGACGGTCGCCATCCCGCCGTCGGCCAGGTGCGAGAGCACCCGATAGCGCCCGTCGAGGACACGACCGATGAGGGAGAAGGGATCGGGGGAGGACACATGCCGAGTCTACGGAAGTCTGAGAACTATCTGTGCAGCCAAGCAGGAGAGTCGCCCGGTGGGGTATCACAGTGAAGTTGGCCGCTGCTGGTCTCACGAAGGTAACTTGCCCCGGGTCCAGACAGTGAGAGTCTTGACCTGTGGCTAACGACAGCAAACCAGACGCGCCAGCCGACAACGACGATCTCCAGGATCTCGTGGGTCAGTGGCTTACGGTGCCTGACATCGGTGAACGGATGGGGATACGACTCAGCGATGTGCGACAGATGATCGAGGACCGGCAGGTTCTCGCAGTGAGGATCGGCCCCCGCGACGTACTGTCCGTGCCGGCCAAGTTCTTCAACGACGACGGTCCGTTGCCCGAGCTCCCAGGCACCTTCACCGTCCTTGGCGACAGCCGGATGAGTGACGCGCAGATTCTGAGGTGGTTGTTCACCCCCGATGACACCCTTCCGGTCCAGGGTGCGCCGATGGATGCCCTCCTGGCTGGGTTCAAGACCGAGGTGCGCCGCCGCGCGATGGAAGCGGCCTACTGACCGTGGCAGCCAGCTGATCGTGGGCGCCGACTGGAAGCATGCCTCCTATGCGGCCATGCTGGTCTTCGTTCTGATCGGGAGCCTGCCTCTGCATAGGTTCTTCCGACTGAGCGTGCTTCGCCAGCCGTTGCGCTTGTGCGCGGCGATACTGCCGGCCGCTGTACTGTTCGTGCTCTGGGATCAGGCGGCCACCGCGGCCGGACAGTGGCGTTTCGACCCTGCCCAAACGTTGTCCTGGCGGCTGCTGGGGCTGCCGCTGGAGGAGTACGCCTTCTTCGTGGTGATCCCCCTGGCCGGGATCCTGACGTTCGAGGCAGTCACGGTCGTCCGTGACCGGGGCCGCACGCCATGACGTACACCGCCGGGTCAGCCGTCGTCGTGCTGGTCGCCATCCTGGTGGACCTGTTCGTTCTTCGAACCGCCCTGCTGCGCTCAGCCACCTGGTGGATGGCCTACGGGATCATCGTGGTCTTCCAGCTGATCACCAACGGCTGGCTGACAGGGCGCGGCATCGTCCGGTACAGCGACAAGGCCATCCTGGGTTCGGGACGGATCGTGTTCCTCGGCGATGGTCGCATCGCCTATGCACCCGTGGAGGACCTTGCGTTCGGGTTCGCGCTGGTGCTGATCAGCTGTGCGGCGTGGGTGTGGACCGGGGCCAGGATCCGGACGGCCCCGTGAGCCTGGCGCCTGCCGCGCGGGCCGCCACGTGGCCGGCGGTGGCCAGCCGCTGCCAGGGCGGCACCGCCAGGCGGGTCTGGAAGACATTGAAGTCGTTGTCGATCACCCGATGCAGGATCCGGCGGTAGAGCGTGAAGGCCAGCTCCAGACAGGGCCTGCTGCGGGGGTCGACCATCCCCAGCCCGGGTTTAGCCACCACGTAGAGGTTCAAGGCGCGGCGCACCTCGAAGGCAACCAGGGAGCGCACCTGAGGTGAGGGAACTGCGCTCCGGACAGCCTGGGCGAGCATGGCCTCATCGACCCCAAAACGAGCCAGGTCGCTCTGCGGCAGGTAGATGCGACCTCGGCCATGATCCTCGCTGATGTCGCGGATGAAGTTGGTCAGCTGAAAGGCCTCGCCCAGGGCTGCTGCGCGTCCCAGTGCGTCGGGACCATGGGCTCCCAGCAAGGGGGCCATCAGCTCCCCGATGACAGCCGCGCTGCCGCGCATGTAGACGCGAAGGTCCGCCCAGGTCGCATAGCGGGAGATCGTCAGATCCATGACCATCGAGTCAAAGAACTCCGTCAGGAGCTCGGCCCGGAGCCCGAAGTCACGCATCGTGTGCCACGTCGCGGTCAGCACGGGCTGGCCTGGGTCAGGTTCGGACTCGGATCGCAAGGCCGCCATCGCCTGATCACGCCACGCCAGCAAAGCCGCAGGGTCGGGGCGGGCGGGTGCGTCCACGAGCTCGTCGGCGACCCGGGCGAAGGCATACAGAGCCCACACATTGGGGCGTCGCTCGGCAGGCAGCAGGAGGGTGGCGAGGTAGAAGGTGCGACCGTGCGCCGCGTGAATCTGCCGGCAGTGTTCGCGGGCCGCGGCCAGATCTGGTCGGATCTGCTGGGCCGCCCTGCTCTCTACTGCCTCGTCGTTCAGCACGAAACCCTCGGCGATCCGCTGATCGCGCTCAACGCCATGCCAGCGAGTGATAGGCCGGATCTGGGCCGGTCAGCCGTTCGCTCGCAAGGCGTCCGCTGATCAACACCATGGGTACCCCAACGCCGGGCGTCGTGCTGGAGCCGGCGAACACCACATTGGCACCCAGGGTGTTGGGGGACCTGAAGGGGCCCGTCTGGGCGAAGGTGTGGGCGGCCGAGAACGGCGTGCCGGCGCCCAGGCCGCGCCCGGCCCAGTCCGCGGGGGTGATCAGCAGCTCAGCGTCGATGGCCTCACTCATGCCCCGAAAGCCCGCATTCTCAACAGCCCGGATCATGTACTCGCGGTACGGATCGCGCAGCCTGGACCAGTCCAGCGGTTGGTGCTGGTCCAGGTTGGGTGCAGGAAAGAGCACGTATACGGCGCTGCTGCCGGCCGGCGCCAGCTGCGGGTCGGTAACCGACGGCAACGAGACCATGAAGCTAGGGTCGCGCATCAACCTGCCGGCGTCGAGGTCGTCGAAGACCTGGGACCAGTCCTGTCCGAAGTGCATCGTGTGGTGAGCCGCCCCGGGCCAGGATGTCGTCACTCCTGCGGCAAGGACCACGCACGAGGGGGAATATCTCGTCCTGCTCCGGCGGGCGCTGTGCCCATTCCTGCCCGGCCGCTCGAGAACGGCCAGGGCGGCGGGCCGGTCCAGGGTCATCACGACAGCGTCAGGGGCCCAGGTTCGCCCGTCCAGACTGTGCAACTCGGTGACCCGATCGCCACTCCACGTCGTTGCCGTGATCCTGGTGTCATAGACGAAATCGACCCCGGCCTTGCGGGCAGCCGCCTCCATCGCCGTGGGCAGGGCGTTCATCCCGCCGACGGGATAGGACACACCTTCGACCAGGTCCATGTACGAGATGACGGCATAGATGGCCAGCGCCCGGGTGGGGGAGACGCCGGCATACATGGACTGAAAGCTGAAGATCCGTTGCAGCCGCTGGTCGCGGAAGTAGCGGGCGACGGTGGGAGCAAGTCGGGCGAAGCCACGCAGGGCGACAAGTTTGGCCAGCGACGAGCCGACCAGGTCGAGGGGGGAGTCGAAGTTGCGGTCGATGAAGTCGCGCATCTGCAGGCGATACAGCGCGGCCACGAACTGGACGTAGCGCCGGTAGCCGTCCGCGTCGTGCGACCCGCTGAAGGCGCGGATCCGTTCGGTCATCTCGTCGAGGTCACTGGTCAGCGATAGTGCTGACCCGTCGGCGAAGTGGGCGCCATAGGCAGGCTCGAGGCGGCGCAAGGTGACCCAGTCCGACAGGGACTCACCGAGGGCAGCGAAGCAGTCGGCCAGCAGGTCCGGCATCGTCAGAACCGTTGGTCCGGTGTCGAGCCGGTAGGTCCCTCCTGGCGAGGCGGGCAGGCAGACACGGGCCGCGCTTCCGCCGGGAGTGCTCGCGGCCTCCAGGACGCTCACCCGGCAGCCGCGGCCGGCCAGATGCATGGCCGCAGACAGGCCCGCGAGGCCGGCGCCGACCACCACGACGTGCCGNGGGGTGGCGCTGCGAACGCAGCGAGATGGCGGACCGGTCACGTGGAGCGGGCGGTCGAGACGTCGATGAGGGCGTACAGGGCGTCCCTGCCTTGGCTGGTCAGTCCGGTCGTCGTGTTCAGGGCTGCGCGAGCCGACGTGGTCAGGTCCTGGATCATCTGTTCCACGCGGTCGGGGGCGCCGCTGTCGGCGATCGCGTGACGAAGCTCCTGGACGCCGGCCTCATCCAGGTCCGGCGAACCGAGCAGCTTGTCGAACAGTGCCGTGTTTGATCCGGTGGCATGCTCCAGTGTCAGTGCGACCAGGACTGTGCGTTTGCCCTCACGCAGGTCGTCGCCGGCGGGCTTGCCCGTATGGGCAGGGTCACCGAAGACTCCCAGCAGGTCGTCGCGAAGCTGGAAGGCCTCGCCCAGGGCGAGCCCGTAGGTCGAGAGGGCGTCCAGGTCGGATGCGCTGACACCGGCGGCCGCGGCCCCGATGAGCAGGGGGTGTTCAATGGTGTACTTGGCGCTCTTGTACCGAATCACCGTGCGGGCGCGGGCGACTCGCTGGTCGGTGTTCAGCTCGTCCCAGCCGCGGGCTGACTCCAGGACGTCGAGGAACTGCCCGCCCATCAGCTGGGTGCGCATCCGGTCGAAGATGGGACGGGCGCGAGTGAGCTCGGCCACGGGCAGCCCCGACGTCGCGAAGAGCTCGTCGCTCCAGATCAGGCACAGGTCTCCGCCCAGGATGGCTCCGGCGACGCCGAAACGGTCGCCGCTACCGGCCCAGCCAGCGGCCGCATGTTCTTCCGCCAGACGCCGATGTGCCGCCGGCATCCCGCGCCGGGTATCGCTGTCGTCCATGACATCGTCATGCAGCAGGGCAGCGGCCTGGAAGAACTCCATCGCTGTTGCCGCGCGGATGACGGCCATGGAGTCTGGCCCGCCACCGGCTCGGTAGCCCCAGTACAGGAAGGCAGCCCGGAGCCGTTTCCCGCCCCGCAGCAGGGAGCCGACCGCCGCCACCAGCGGGGTNAGCTCGTCGCCGATCTCGGACAGAACCCGGGTCTGGACGGAGATTTCGGCGTCGACAGCGGCCTGCACGCGTGCAGGCACATCACTGGTCTCCAGTGGATTCGACAAGCCGTCCTCCCGGATGCTGAGTTCATTGAGCCTATCTGCCGCACGAGCCTGCGCACCTTGGCCGGTCTGCGTCGCATACTCTGGCCGGTATGGCACACGGAAACTCCTCGACGATGCCTCAGGCTGAGAACCTGACCCGCTCGATTCCGCGAAAGCTTGAACAGGAGGGAACGTCATACAGCTTCGAGTTCTTCCCGCCTAAAGATGACGCGGGCGAGCAGACGCTTTGGGAGGCGATCCGTCACCTCGAGCGTATCCGCCCCTCGTTCGTCTCGGTAACCTACGGGGCCGGCGGCTCGACCCGTGAACGTACGGTGCGGGTAACGGGCAGAATCGCCCATGAGACGACCCTGACGCCCATGGCGCACCTGACCTGTGTCGGGTCGTCGGTGGCCGAGCTGCGCCAGGTCGTCGGCGAGTATGCCGACGCGGGGATCCGCAACATCCTGGCTCTGCGCGGAGACCCGCCCGGTGGGCCCGGAACGTCCTGGACCGCTCATCCCCATGGGCTCAACCACGCAGACCAGCTCGTGACGCTCATTCGTTCGCTGGGCAGCTTCACCGTGGGTGTCGCCGCCTTCCCCGACGGTCACCCTGAGTCCTCGAGCCTGGACCGGGACGCAGACGTGCTCGTGGGCAAGGCCGATGCCGGGGCCGAGTTCGCGGTCACCCAGTTCGTTTTTGACGCCGACAGCTACGTCCGGCTGCGTGACCGGGTCGTGGCCCGCGGACGCGACCTGCCGATCATCCCGGGGCTGATGCCGGTGACGAGCTTCGCCCAGGTGCGTCGGATGGCCCAGATGTCGGGGACGCCGCTGCCGCCGGCCGTGGTCTCACGACTCGAGGCCGTGGCAGATGACCCCGACGGGATCCGCGAGGTGGGTGTGCAGATCGCCACCGAGCTGTCCCTGAGGCTTTTGGCCGAGGGCGCGCCGGGCCTTCACTTCTACACGATGAACCGTTCGCTGGCCACGCTGCGGGTCTACGACAACCTCAACGTCCAGTCCGTTCCCTGAGCTGGGCACCCCAGAGCAGGGGTGGCACCGCGCTCACGGGTACCGCAAGCAGGAAGACGCCGATCTGTCGGTCCTGGTGGCGTCTTTGGTAGTTCTGCCAGTCCGGGGTAGTACGTCAGAGCGCGTTCCCACAGCTGTGCCCTTGCCTGCCCTGTTGTCTGGTCGGCGACCACCATGCGGGGCCGACCACCGACGACAAGCTCGGCGCGCGGATGGGCCGGCAGGTCGTCGTACCAGCCTGGGTGTCGGGCCTTCCCGTAGTTCGAGGCGATCACGACGAACCCGTCGCCGGCCGGGAAACCCAGCAGTCGCACCATCTGCGGTCGCCCGCTGCGAGCACCCGTTGTGGTGAGCTAGGCCACCGTCAGCCCGGACACCAGGCTGGTCAGCGTGTGTCGCCCGCGTGTCAGCCGCCCCTCCTGCTGGTCGACGTGGGCCAAAACCCCTGCCATCACCCAGCTGACGAGCCGCAGCGCGCTGAGCCGGCGGATGGCCCGTTGTCCGGGACTGGCGTCGCGATGTTTTCTGGCGTCCTGCGAGCTGGGATCGGGCATGGCTGCTCTTTCTGGACCAACAGCGAACGACAGGTCAGTCTGCCTCAGACCGGGAGTCTGCAGGACTCGTGGCTGGGCTCCTGCGCGGGCTGATCGCCCCTTGCAGGACCTGCAGGCGATGTGGACAGCCCGCCCGTGGACGGGTTAGGCGACCTCTGCGGGGTGGCCTCCAGTGAGCCTCAACAGCTCGTCGTAGGAGGTGGGAAAGACGGTGCGCGGGTGGCCTGCTGCGGCCCAGACCTGGCCATAGCGGCTCAGGGAGACGTCGATGACCGTCTGGATGGGATGGCTGGGAACGATCGGCGCCACGCCCCCGATCGTGAACCCTGTCTGCTGGATGACGAACTCGGCGTTGGCGAGCGAGATCGCCGGCAGTTCCAGCAGGTCGCCCAGCCTGCGGGTGTCGACCCGGTGGGCTCCCGAGGCAATAACCAGTAGCGGTCGGACCGTCTTGGGGTCGTGATGGACCTGGAACACCAGAGAGTTGGCGATCTGGGCGATCTCGATTCCCAGCGCGTCGGCTGCCTGCCGCGCGGTGCGGGCAGCCTCGTCCAGGACGGTGATCTGACCCCGGACACCGAAGGACTTCAGAGCCGCGGCAACGTGGCGCACGCAGGGATCGTTCAGAACGCTCTCGGGACTCGGATCGGTCATCTGCGCACCGTAGTCAGCAGGGGCCCACCACGGGAAGAGCCTGGACAACGCGTCGGAGCTGTCAGCACTTGGAGCCGCCGGATGTGCCGCAGAGGCACGGTAGGAATCTTGGCCGTTTACGGCTGTCGGAGTCGCGGTGTACCTTTGGATTAGTCGAACACGTGTTCTAGAACTTCGGGTTTGACCGGTACGTCTGGTTCTGCGGTGGGCGCCTCGGCCCGCCGGTCGCAGGCCGGACGGCACCCCTGATTTCACCCTCGCTTACGTCCGAAGGAGCCAACCATGGTGCGTCGTTATGAGGAATCCATCGAGGTCCGAGCTGGTGTCGACGTCCAAGACCCGTCACCCTCAGCCTTCTTGTGGCGCGGTCGGCTCTACATTGTCCGCGACGTGATCGGCCACTGGCGAGAGCGTAGGGCGTGGTGGCGTGAGGCTCTCGACCCCGATGAGGACCTTGCAGCCCATGGGCTGGACAGCCTTGAGCACGAGGTATGGCGGGTAGAAGCCAGCTCTGGGCGCCTCGCCGGCACCGGGGTCTATGACCTGGGCGCGGGCGGGCCTGCGCACAGCTGGCGGCTTCTGCGCGTGGCGGACTAGGTGGTGTATCCATGACGACTCGTACCGGGACCGCGCCACGGGCGCCCCTGGCCGGCACGGCGCTGGATCTCCTTGACCGGTCCCGGGCCAGCCTGCTGTCGGCCTGCCACGCCGACACCGTCACCGAGCGCTACATCGAAGCTCACCTGGCCGCCTTGCGAGCCGCAGCCGCACTGTTGGCTGCTCGCAGCAGGCCAAGCCGGAGCTCGCAGCTACGCAGCGTGTGGGAGGTGCTGCCGCAGGTGGCTCCCGACCTGACCGAGTGGGCGGTGTTCTTTGCCGCCTCGGCCAAACGNCGCGCGGCGTTCGAGCGAGGTTCGGCCAGGCCGGGCGCGCGAGAGGCTGATGACCTTCTACGGCAGTCCGAGACCTTCTTCGAGCTGGTTCAGGGGGGACTCGGCCTACCTATGAGCCGGCCGCTGCCTGAGTTCATCGCGGTGGCCAGGGCGACATGAGTGATGCTTTTGCCCACCTGCACGTCGCGTCCGGATTTTCGTTGCGTTACGGCGCATCGACCCCGGCGACGTTGGTGGAACGCGCCTCGGCACTGGGCCAGCCCGCGCTGGGGCTGACCGATCGTGACGGACTCTATGGCGCGGTGCGTTTCGTGCAGGCCTGCGACAAGGCCGGTATCGCTCCGGTGCTTGGGGTGGATCTGGCTGTGAGGCAGAGGCAACCCCATGGTGTCGCAGCGCAACGGATCCGGGCGGGCCGTGTCAGTCCCGTCAGGGGTGGCGCCGAGGTCGATCCCCGACACCCCCGGGTCACGGTGTTGGCAGTCGGTCAGGGCGCGGGGGTCGCCCCTGGAGTCGGTTGGGGTCGGTTGTGTCGTCTGGTGACCCAGACCCACCTCAGCGGTGAGCGGGGGGCTCCGGTCAGCAGCGCAGAGCTCATCGCCGAGCATGCCATCGACCCGGGGACCGGAGAGCTGGCTCTGGTGGTCCTGCTCGGGCCGAGCTCTGATGTAGGCCAGGCCCTGCTGGCGCGCCGTCCTGACCGGGCACGCGCACTGTTGCATCAGTGGGTCGACCTGCTGCCCCGAGGTGGCGTGGTCATCGAGGTGGTATGCCACGGCGGGCCCGAGGGCACTCCGGCCAGCCTTGGGCATGCCGCCCGGCTGCTGGGTCTGGCCACCGAGGTCGGCCTGCCGAGCGTGCTCACCGCGGCGGTCCGCCATGTCGACCCCGGTGATGCTGTCACCGTCGACGTCCTGGACGCTGCCCGTCGTCTCGTGCCACTGGACACCCGTCATCTCGATCGGGTCACCACCGCGGGTCATCTCAGCTCAACAGCCCAGATGTATGCCGTGGCCTGCGAGGTCGCCCGGGCCGCAGGCGATGGGGTCAGCAGTGGCGGCAGCGGTGAACGTGACCGGGCCCGCCGGCTGATGGCCGACACCGTGGCCCTGGCACAGTCGTGCGCGCTGGACTCACGCACCGACATTGGCATCGGTTCGGTGCACCTGCCGGAGCCCTCGACACTCGGGATTGCCCCCGGTGAGAGCCCTCAGGAGATACTGGCTGCTCGCTGTCGGGGGGCCATCGCCACCAGGTACGGGGGCGCAAGTAGCGCCGAGTGCTCAGTGGTGGCCTCGCGGCTGGAGGACGAGCTTCGTGTTATCGCCGAGCTCGGCTACCCGACCTACTTCATGACGGTGGCTGCAGTGTGCGACCTGATCCGGGACCTGGGGGTGCGGGTAGCAGCACGAGGGTCGGGCGCCGGCAGCCTGGTCAACTACCTGCTCGGTATCAGCGGAGTAGAGCCGCTGCGCCATGGCCTGCTCATGGAGCGGTTCTGCTCACCGCTGCGCGCTCAGCTGCCCGATATCGACATCGATGTGGAGTCAGCCCGACGGACCGAGATCTACGAGCACGTCCTGGAACGCTTCGGTGGGGACCGGGTTACCTGCGTGTCGATGATGGACACCTACCGGGCACGCCACGCAATCAGGGACGTGGGCGCCGCGCTCGGGCTGCCGCCGGGGGAGATCGACGTCATCGCCAAGGCGTTTCCCCACATTCGGGCCCGTGATGTCCAGGGTGCCCTTGCCGAGCTGCCCGAGCTGCGCGCCAGCGGTCTGGCTGCTCCTCGCCTGCGAGTTCTCTTCGACCTCGTGGAGCGACTCGACGGCCTGCCCAGGCACATTGCCGTGCATCCCTGCGGCGTGATCTTGTCCAACAAGGGCCTGCTCGACCGCACTCCGGTCGAAGCCAGCTGGCTGGGGTTCCCGATGAGCCAGTTCGACAAGGACGATGTCGAGGCTCTGGGCCTGCTCAAGCTCGACATCCTTGGCATCCGCATGCAGTCGGCGATGGCACATGCTGTCGATGAGGTGGCCCGGGTCGACGGCATCAACATCGACCTCGACGACCGGGCGCAGGTCAGTCTCGAGGATGACCAGACGTTCCGGTTGATCCGTTCCACGCACACACTCGGCTGTTTCCAGATCGAGAGCCCTGGCCAGCGTGAGCTGATCGGCAAGTTCGGGCCGGAGACCTTTGAGGACCTCATCATCGACATCTCGTTGTTTCGCCCCGGCCCGGTCAAGTCCGACATGATCACCCCGTTCCTGCTGGCCCGTCAGCACTGGCGTGCCCCGGAGTACCTTCACCCCAGCCTTGAACCAGCGCTGAGGGAGACCCAGGGCGTCGTGGTCTTCCACGAACAGGTGCTCAAGATCGTTTCCGAGACCACCGGTATCTCCCTGGCCCAGGCCGACGAGGTGCGCAGGGCTCTTGGGTCCCCCCAAGGCCAGCTGGACGTCGAAGCCTGGTGGCGACCGGCCGCGGCAGCCAGGGGCTATGAGCCGGCCGCGGTCGAGCGGATCTGGGAGGTTCTCAAGGCATTCGCCTCCTTTGGGTTCTGCAAGGCTCACGCCGCAGCGTTCGCGTTGCCCACCTACCAGTCGGCGTGGCTCAAGGCCCATCATCCGGCGGCCTTCCTCTCCGGTGTGCTCACCCACGACCCGGGTATGTACCCCAAACGGCTGATCCTGGATGACGCACGCCACCTGGGAATCGCGGTCCTGGGGCTGGATGTCAACGCCTCGGGTGACAGCTACCGGGTGGAACGGGTCGGTCCATGGGCGCAGGCAAACTGTGAGCGCGACGTGGTCGACGCGCCCTGCGCGGGACAACAGCCGGTCGGGAAACAGTCGGTCGCCGACCTTCCCGACGGGCGGGCGTACGGCATCCGGCTGTCCCTGGCCGACGTCAAGGGCATCAGTGACGGCGAGGTTCAGCGCATGGTGGCCGGCCAGCCGTACCTCACCCTCGCCGACTTCTGGCATCGTGCCCAGACCAGTCGCCCGGTGGTCGAGCGGCTGGTCATGGCCGGGGGATTCGACTCGCTCTACGGGCTCAGCGGCACCGTGGGGGCCTCCCGTGGCAGTGGTACGACTGGACGACGTGGCCGGGTGACCCGGCGCGACCTCCTGTTGCATGTGGCTGAGCTCGACCGGTGGTCCCGCTCGGTGCGCCAATCCGGTCGCAGGGTGGCGGCTCGCACGTCCAGGTCCATGGCGGCCGCGGCCACCCGTGAAGCGACACTGGTGCACGCAACCGGCCCTGCGAGCCGCGATGTGCGACTCCTGGCGGCGGCCCAGTCCCAGGGCGGCCTGCCCGTCATACCGGCTGGGGCACAGCCCGCCCAGCTCACCTTCGACCTGGGGGACACCCCCGAGCTCAGGATGGCTACCGGCCTGCCCGAGATGACGGGACCGGAGCGGGTCCGGGCCGAGCTGGACATCCTTGGGCTGGACGCAAGCGCTCACATCATCGACTTCTACGCCCCGATGTTGCAGGCGCTCGCAGTGACCCGCTCTGGTCAGCTGCTCGGACAACGCAGCCGCTGCGAGCTGTGGGTCGCCGGGGTCAAGGTCGCTACGCAGACACCGCCGGTCCGCTCGGGGCGACGCGTCCTGTTCCTGACCCTTGACGACTCGACCGGACCAGTTGACGCCACGTTTTTCGAGGACGCCCAAGGCCCCTATGCAGCAACGGTCTTCCACTCCTGGATGCTTCTGGTCCGCGGGATCCTGCGACGCACCGGGCCCAAGGGGGTCTCCCTACGCGCCACCGGGGCGTGGGAGCTGTCCGGGCTGTGGGATGCCTGGAGTCAAGGCGGTCTGCCGGCAGTGCACGCAGCGCTGTCAGAGGCCAATGAGCATGGCTACGAACGGGACGAGTCCGGTGACGGGATGAATCGACCCCGGGCCCGGATGCTGGTGCACGCCTCAGGGTTCAGGCAGTCGCCCTACTCGGACGTCAAACCTGCCGGCGGTGATGTCAGAGACTCCCGCAAGCTGCCTCAGGAAGGCCACGCCGTTCCCCAGGGGGGTACCCCACCGCGCAAGCTGTGGCACGCCAGCCCAGGAAGCTCAGGGCGCTAGGGTGGACACGACCCGAGCGTCACCGCAGTCGCCGCGTCAGGCCTGTTGCCAGGCGGCGACCACCAGCACCAGAGGAGCCTTGCCGTGGCTGATGAAGGGCGACGCGCCGGTCGCGGCGACGTCGAGACCTCCGTGCGCACCTCAGCCGTCTGGGAGTCCGTGCGGGCGCTTGTGGTCGATCGCGAGCAACAGCTCGGACGAAGTCTGCGGGTCCTGGACCTTGGCGGTGGCACCGGTGGTCTGGCCGTCCCACTGGCCCAGCTCGGTCATCACGTCACGGTCATCGATCCCAGCCTTGACGCGCTGGCCTCGTTGTACCGTCGAGCCGGCGACTCCGGGGTCGCCGATCGGGTCGTGGCTGTACAGGGCGACGCCGCAAACCTGCTCCAGGTCCACCCCGACGCCGATGCCGACCTCGTCTGCTGCCATGGCGCGCTGGAGTTCGTCGATGACCCGGCAGCGACCCTACGATCCATCGCCGGCGTACTGGCCGACGGCGGATACGTCAGCCTCGTGGTTGCTACCCGCATCGCCGCCGTTCTGGCTCGCGCACTCGCCGGCCAGTTCGCCCAGGCCCAGTGCGCGCTCATCAGTGATGACGGTCGATGGGGCCCGGCGGACCCCCTGCCACGGCGTTTCGACGCAGCCGGTATCACGGCTCTGGTCGAAGGCGCCGGACTGGCCGTGGCTGACATCCATGGAGTGCGCATCTTCAGTGACCTCGTACCCGCCGCCTACGTCGACTTCGATGCCGACCGGGCCGCACTGCTCAAGCTTGAGCAGACTGCTTCGCGTCATCCCGACTACGCGTTCCTGGGGCACATCGGTGCAGCCCTTCACGTCCTGGCTCGCCGCAGCTGACCGCGAGCCGGTGCGGCGATGAGCCGGCGGCAGTACGCGTTGCCCGAACGTGAGGGTGGCCAAGCCCCTGACGACGAGGGCTGCTCGATCCTGCACGTGGACATGGACGCGTTCTACGCCTTGGCGTCCCTGCTCAGCCGCCCCGAGCTCAAGGGCACGCCGGTTATCATCGCCGGCGGCGGCAACCGCGGGGTTGTCCTGTCGGCGACGTACGAGGCACGCAAGTTCGGTGTGGCCTCCGCAATGCCGCTCTCCCGGGCCCGCCGGCTGTGTCCACAGGCCACCGTCGTGGCTCCCGACTATGCCCGCTACGAACGCATCTCCCGAGCTGTGATGGCGGTCTTTGCCAGTGTGACCCCGATCGTCGAGCCGCTGTCGTTGGACGAGGCGTTCCTGGATGTGTCCGGCGCTCGCCGCCGGCTGGGTTCACCACGCCAGATCGCCCAGCGGATCCGCGACACCATCGCCGATGAGCAGGGCATCACCTGTTCGGTGGGTGTGGCTACCACCAAGTTCATCGCCAAGCTCGCCTCCGGTCTGGCCAAACCCGACGGGCTGCTCGTGGTGCCCGAGGCCGAGGTGGTCGGCTTCCTCCACCAGCTGCCCGTCGGGGCTCTGTGGGGTGTCGGTGACCGCACGGAGGAGGCGCTGCAGCGTCTAGGGCTGCACACCGTGGCCGACATCGCCCACACTCCCCTGGACACGCTGCGGCGGGCCCTAGGTGATAACGCAGGACCCGCCCTGTACGCGCTGGCCTGGGGGCGCGACTCGCGCCCGGTGACGCCCACTCGCCGAGAGCGCAGCATCGGCGCCGACGAGACGTTCTCCTTCGATGTGGACGACCCGGCATTCATCCATCGAGAGCTGCTCAAGCTCAGTGACCGAACGGCAGCCCGGGTGCGCGCGGCGGGCATGGTGGGCCGGACGATCTCGATCAAGGTGCGCTTCTCCGACTTCACGACGATCACGCGGTCCAGAACCCTGCGGGACCCCACCGACGTCAGCCGTGACATCTACGCGACCGCGCTTGCACTCTTTGACGCCCTGGGTCTGCAGCGAGCCCGTCTGCGGCTGGTCGGGGTGCGGATGGAAGCCCTGATGGACTCCGACCAGGCGCCGGTCCAGGGTCTGCTCGATGAGCCGGAACATGGCTGGCGTGACGCCGATCGCGCGGTCGATCGGGCGAGTGCACGCTTTGGTGCCGGCGCGGTTCGTCCAGCAAGTCTGGTGGAAGGTCAGCAGTCGGCTACCGCTATGAAGCGCGGCGACATATCCTGAGGGGGGTAGTCGGTAAGAGGGATTGACTTGAGCACCACGCAACGCCAGTTATGGCAACAAACAGGCGCCGTGGGGCGTTGGTGTCATACAGTGGAGCCGCCCACGGGAGGTCGAAGGTGCCGCTTTCAGAGCACGAACAGCATCTGCTGGAGCAGATGGAACAAGCGTTGTATGCCGAGGATCCGAAGTTCGCCTCGCAGATGCAGGGCTCTGCTGCGCGTGCCCGGTTGCGCAGGGGGCTCGCCATAGGGGCCGTGGGCGTCGTGGCCGGGCTCGGGCTCGTCGTGCTCGGCGTTGCCTCACAGTCCATCTGGTGGGGTGCCATCGGTTTCGCGTTGATGGTCGGTGGGGTGGTCTACGCGATCAGCCCGCCCAAGACGCCCAAGGTCAAGCTGGGTGAGGTCACCGAGGAGGGGACGGTGCGTCCGCACCAGCCGGCGGGCCGGCTCGCCAAGCTGCGCAAGGGCAAGAAGCCAACCGCCAGCAAACAGACGTTCCTGCGTCGCCTTGAGGACCGTTGGGATCGCCGGCGCGACGCCGGGCAGTAACGCCTTGGGAAGTGGCGTAGTCACCCGACCGCGGTCACACCGATGAGCCATGCGGTGGCCATCGCCACACCTGTCAGCATCTCGATACCCAAGCTCAGTCCCATGGCTTTGAGCGCGTGCCTGGTGGACGACCACGCGGCGGCATGGGTACCCGTGGTGAGGCGTTCGGCCAGGTAGACCCCGAGCGCGAAACCCAGGAACGCGCCGACCACGGGGATCAGAAAGAAGCCCACGATCCCCAACGCCGCCCCGGCGAGGGTACTGGATGTCGAGACGGCGGCTCTGGCCATGAGCCGACCCGGCAGCACGTACTTGGCCAGCACGCCCGACAGAGCCAGGGCTGTGGAAAGACCCAGGACAACCCAGGCTGCGGTGGTGTGTGCTGCGATGGCCCAGAACAGCACGCTCCCCAGTCCAACCAGAGTCCGGGGAGCAGTGGGACGACAATTCCGATGAGTCCGACACGCATGATCAGGCCCGCCACAACCGTGAGCCCACCCAGGGAAGTCAGAGGCCCTCACGCCCCACGTCTCGCGGTCTGGCGCCCCGTTCGGCCCTGACGTATCCCCGCGCGCGGTACTGGGCCGGTCCCCGGCGCTTAGTGTGCGTCGACGTCTGCGCCGACCGGCGAGGGCGTCAGGAGATCAGTCTCGTCCTGGATAATGGTCGACATGTCCTGCAGCTTGGGAAGGTGCTCACGGCCGTGGTGTGCGCAGAACAGCAGCTCGCCACCAGAACTGAGGCGAGCCCGCACATACGCCCGGGCGCCACAGCGGTCGCAGCGGTCAGCCGCGGTCAGAGTCGGTGCCAGTGCAGTTGTCACGTCTACCATCCATTCGTCGTAGTGGGCGCCGTCGGCGGTCCTACCTGGTGTCGCGATCGTGTCGGTATCCCTTGCTGGTCCTTCAACAGTTGCTGATACTTCCTTGCCGCTTGCCGAGTGGTTTGCGTTGTGGGCAGACCCATTCGCCGGTTGTAACAGTCAAACACGAAGATTGCTTCCCGATGTCCATTCTGGCCCGATGCGGGCAAAATCGTGGCGTGTTTCTCCTAGCGCGCAATGTGGCGGGCTGTGACGCGTGCTCCCGCGTGCCTGTCGCGTGCTCGTCGGTGTGGGGAGATAACCTGCAAGAGTTCCAGGTCGGTCTCGACCGACAGCTCCGTCGCACCGAAAGGACGCCCGTGGCCATCGCCACTCCTACGAGCAGGACCGCCAGGACTGGCGGCATCTCCCCCGCGCGTGCACGCAAAGCCGGCACATCGGACACTGGATCATCCAGCGCAGACTCACCGAACTACATGGCCCGGCACCTGCAGGTGCTCGAGGGCCTGGAGGCGGTCCGCAAGCGTCCGGCGATGTACATCGGCTCGACCGACTCACGTGGGCTCATGCACTGCGTCTGGGAGATCATCGACAACTCGGTTGACGAGGCCTTGTCGGGGGTGTGCGACCGTATCGATGTGGCACTGCTGGCTGACGGGTCGGTCGAGGTCCGCGACAACGGGCGTGGCATTCCGGTCGACATGGAGCCACGTACTGGTCTGTCCGGTGTCGAGGTGGTGTTCACCAAGCTGCACGCCGGGGGGAAGTTCGGTGGCGGCTCCTACACCGCCTCCGGTGGTCTGCACGGGGTGGGGGCGTCGGTGGTCAACGCGCTGTCCTCCCGCCTGGACGTCGAGGTTGACCGCGGGATGAAGACTCATGCGATGAGCTTTCGCCGCGGTGAGCCGGGCGTCTTCGCGGACGCGGCGGGCGTCAAGACTCCCGACGCCGGCTTCACCGCATATGTGGACAACAGTGAGCTGCGGATCGTGGGCAAGGTGGGGCGGGGCAAGACCGGCAGCCGTGTCCGCTACTGGCCCGACCGGCAGATCTTCCTGGCGGACGCGACGTTCAGCTATGACGACCTGGCCGCCCGGGCCCGCCAGACGTCCTACCTCATCCCGGGTCTGAGGCTGGTCATCCGCGACGAGCGCGCCCTGTCGGGCACCCCGGGCCAGGACGGCCCCTATGAGGAGACCTTCCTGCACGAAGGGGGCATCAGCGAGTTCGCCGAGTACCTGGCCATCGACCCGCCGCTGACTGATGTGTGGCGCCTTCGGGGGTCCGGAACCTTCCACGAGAACGTCCCGGTGCTCGACGAGCGAGGCCGGATGACGCCCACCGACCTGGAACGTACGTGCCACGTCGACGTCGCGCTCCGGTGGGGGACCGGTTATGAGACCACGACGCTCTCGTTCGTCAACATCATCGCCACCCACAAGGGCGGCACCCACATGGCGGGCTTCGAGCAGGCGATGCTCAAGGTCTTCCGCAAGCAGCTGGACGTCAACGCCCGCCGGCTCAAGGTCGGTTCGGACAAGGCGGAGAAGGAGGACGTGCTGGCGGGCCTGACGGCGGTGGTCACGGTGCGGCTGGCCGAGCCCCAGTTCGAGGGTCAGACCAAGGAAGTGCTGGGCACCAGTGCCGTTCGCACCATCGTGGCCAAGGTCGTGGAGACGGAGCTGACCGCGATGCTGACCGCGACCAAGCGGGGCGCCAAGGCCCAGGCGTCGATGCTGCTGGAGAAGGTCGTGGCCGAGATGAAGTCGCGGATCAGCGCGCGCCAGCACAAGGAGACCCAACGCCGCAAGAACGCCCTGGAGACCTCGTCGCTGCCGGCCAAGCTGGCCGACTGCCGCAGCAGCGACGTCGAGCACACTGAGCTATTCATCGTCGAGGGCGACAGCGCGCTCGGTACCGCCAAGCTTGCCCGCTCCAGCGACCACCAGGCGCTGCTGCCCATCCGCGGCAAGATCCTCAACGTCCAGAAGGCATCCCTGGCCGACATGCTCAAGAACGCCGAGTGTGCCGCGATCATGCAGGTCATCGGCGCCGGATCGGGCAGGTCGTTCGACCTGGCGGCCGCGCGCTACGGCAAGGTGATCATCATGACCGACGCGGACGTCGACGGGGCCCACATCCGTACCCTGCTGCTGACGCTGTTCTTTCGGTACATGCGACCCCTGGTCGCCGACGGCAGGATCTTCGCCGCGGTCCCGCCGTTGCACCGCATCGAGGTCATCAACGCCGGCGGCAAGAAGAACGACCTCCTGTACACCTACAGCGAGGCCGAGATGCGCCAGGTGATGTCCTCACTGGAGAGGAAGGGCCGCAAGGTCAAGCAGCCTCTGCAGCGTTACAAGGGTCTGGGTGAGATGGACGCGGACCAGCTGGCTGAGACGACCATGGACCCGAGGCACCGGACGCTGCGGCGGGTGACGCTGGGGGACGCAGAGCAGGCTGAGGTAATCTTCGACCTGCTGATGGGTAACGACGTCTCGCCGCGTAAGGACTTCATCATCGAGTCTGCGGCCGAGCTGGATCGCCAGCGCATCGACGCCTGAGCGGCCCGGGGCATGTCGCCTCAGATGTCCGGCGGATGTGAGCGGGGTCAGGGCACACTGGCGTCATGTGTTTCACCAGCGACCAGCACCCGCCCGAACCACCCCGGTCCAGTGACGTGGGCCATCACGGTCCGCTGGTGCTGGCCGCGGCCGACGGCAACCGATTTTCGGCTTTCGAGGCGGTTCCGGTCACCCCGCGCGGGGCCAGCGTCGTGCTGCTGCCGGACGTCCGGGGGATGCACGCGTTCTATACCGACCTTGCCCTGTGTTTCGCCGAGGCCGGGATCGACACGGTGGCCCTGGACCCCTACGGGCGTAGCGCGGGGCGCACTGCGCGCGATGACGACTTCGACTACATGGCGCACGCGAGACGGCTCACGCCGCAGGGCCTGCTTGCTGACGCGCAGGCAGCAGCGTCACGCCTGCGCGAGCGCAGCGCCGATCCGGTATTCACCGCCGGCTTCTGCATGTTCGGGGGACAGTCCTGGCTCCTGGCTGCCACCGACCTGCATCCGGCCGGCTCGATCGGGTTCTACGGGCGACCGTCTACCGTTGAGGATGTCCTCGGGGACATCGACTCACCGCTGCTGATCCTGGCAGCCGGTGATGACAAGGCCACCTCGCAGCAGGAGAACGCTAATTTCGTCCGTGCTCTGAGCGAGGCCGGCAAGGTGCACGACTACGTGCTCTATGAGGGTGCGCCGCACTCGTTCTTCGACCGTGGCTTCGAGCAGTGGCAGGACGAGTGCTCGGATGCCTGGCTTCAGATCCTTGCCTTCATCGACCGGTATCGCTGAGGATCGACCACTGCCAGCGTGGCACGGGCTCCTTGCCGCATGACTCTGGCAGGTCATCGCCGGCCGGGCTGCGCACGGCCACCACGTCCCAGTGGCGACCGTCGACATGACTGACCCGGCACGCCCAGGTGTCCTCCCGGTCTGCTCGAAGTGCCGCCGTCGTTGACAGAGCCGGCAGGACCGGCTCGGCTATCTGCGCTCGCACGTGCGACTCGGCTGCCTGTCCAGGCGCACTCAGGTGGCTGCGCCCACGGTCGTGGCTCCCGCCCATGAGCTCGAAGGGCACCTCGTCGGCTGAGGCCGCATCCAGTGCGGCGACCGCCGACCTGCCCGAGAGCCGGGCGAGTCCCTGCCCGTGGGGCAGGAGCACACCGGTCGGGGCGAATCGGTGTCCGCCGGTGTGTGAGCACTCCCACACTGCCCCCGGCCGCTGCGTCTCAGANTCGAGTGCGACCGGTCGACCGCGCACCGAGCAGCAGAGGTCACGTCTGGAGTTGGCGCAGATCATCAGCACCGGTCCGGGGGAATCGCGCAACTGCGGCAGGCGGGCCTGGACCGCGTCCTGGTCACCGGCCGCAAGAGCGTCCAGCGGCAGCCGTGCCAGCAACGCCGGGTCATCCAGATCCGCCTGCAGCAGCCAGGGGCGCCCGGCCAGTCCACCGGCGAGGTAGACCCTGCGGGTTTGGACCTTCTCGGCCCGGCCCGCGGGGGGGTCGAAGTGACGGCCGGGGCGGCGGATCAAGATGAATCGCCCCGTTGCTTCCCGGCACCTGCGGTCAAGGCTCTGGCCGAGGTCCGGATCAAGGTGCGACTGGGTTGCGGCCTGCGCACCCCACGGACCATTCTGCTCCAGGGCCACCCAGAATGTGGCAACCGGGCAGGTGCCCAGCGCGGATGCCTGGGCGGTGTCCCAGATCACCGAACAGGCATCGGGTCTGCTGCGGCCGTGGCGCTCGGCCGCAGCCGCACTCACTCCTTGCCCGCCGGGAATTCGGGCGTCGTCTCCAGATCCAGCGACCGCACCAGGTCGTCGGTGGTGGGGTCGGGGGCGGGCAGGTCGCCAGGTTCGGGTAGCGGCCCGGCAATAGCGCTGATCGGTGTGCTGGCCGGTACTCCCGAGCCGTCGCGCTTGCCGGTGGCCTCAGGCAGCTCCAGGGCAACTCCATTGGCAGCGGCAGCGCTGGCCGGGCTGCCGCCGACCCAGCCAAGGATCAGGGTGTCCTCGCCGCGTAGGAAGCGATGGCAGCGCACGCCACCAGTGGCGCGCCCCTTGGCCGGGTACTCGGCGTAAGGGGTGACCTTCAGTGAACCGGGCTCGGTGCCCGGCAACGCACCCGATGAGCCGCTGGAGGTAACCACGATGTTGGCCTGGCGGGGATCGACGGCGCCGAAGAAGACCGCACGGGCGCCGGCGGCCAGCTTGACGCCGGCCATGCCTGCGGCGGTACGACCCTGGGGGCGTACCGAGGACGCAGGGAAGTGCAGCAGCTGTGCGTCGGAGGTGACGAAGACGAGGTCCTGCTCATCGGAGCGCAGCTCGACCGCGCCCACCACCTGGTCGCCGTCCTTGAGGCTGATGATCTCCCAGTCGTCCTTGTTACCGGGGTAGTCGGTGGTGACGCGCTTGACCACACCGTGGGCGGTGCCGACGGCGAGGCCGGGGGAGGCCGGCGACAGCGACGTCAAGATCAGCGGCTCCTCACCCTTGGGCAGGTCCACGAAGGCCGCCAGGAGGGCACCGCCGGACAGCGAGGGAGTCCCGTTGGTTGGCGGCAGGATCGGCAGATCCAACGCCGCGAGCCGGATCATCCGCCCGCGTGAGGTCACCAGGGCGACATCGCCACGGACCGTGGTCGCAACGGCGGCAACTACCACGTCGTGCTTGTGGCGGGCACCCTCGGTTGGCAGTGCCTGCAGGTTGGTGGTGCGCGCCATCAGACCGGTGGAGGACAGCAGCACCCAGCAGGGGTCGTCGGTCAGCTCCAGCGGCGTGGCGGTGGTGGGCGCCGTGCCTGCCGACTCCAGCAGGACGGTGCGACGCGGCGTCCCGTGCGCCTTGGCGACATCGGCGAGCTCGTTGGAAACCGTCTTCATCAGCAGCTTCTCCTCGCCCAGGATGGCGCGCAACGCCTCGATCTGGCGCTCCAGCTCGGCCTTCTCGGTCTCGAGCTCGACCCGGGAGAACTTGGTCAGCCGGCGAAGCTGAAGGTCGAGGATGTATGTGGCCTGCGGGTCGGACAGGTCGAAGACGTCCATCAGCCGTGCCTTGGCGATCGCGGCGTCGTCGGAGGCCCGGATGACCTGGATGACCTCGTCAATATCCAGGATCGCGATGAGCAGGCCCTCGACCAGGTGCAGCCTTTCCTCACGCTTGCGCAACCGGTAGACGCTGCGGCGACGGACCACCTCGAGGCGGAAGTCGACGTACACGCGCAGGAGGTCCTTCAGGCCGAGCGTACGTGGCTGACCGTCAACGAGTGCGACGTTGTTGATCCCGAAGTTCTCTTCCATCGGCGTCAACTTAAACAGGTGCTCCAGCACTGCCTGCGGGTGGAAGCCACCCTTGATCTCGATGACGAGCTGCAGGCCATGCTTGCGGTCGGTCAGGTCCTTGACATCACTGATGCCCTGCAGCCTTTTAGACTGAACCAGGTCCTTGATCTTCTCGATGACCTTCTCGGGTCCGACCAGGTAGGGCAGCTCGGTGACGACAATGCCCATCTTGCGCGCGCTGACATGCTCGATCCGGGTGGTCGCCCGGGTGCGGAAGGACCCCCGCCCGGTCAGGTACGCGTCGCGGATCCCCTCCAGGCCCACGATCTTGCCGCCGCACGGAAGATCCGGGCCGGGTACGAACTTCATCAGGTCATCCAGTGAGCACTGAGGGTTTGCCAGGAGGTGACGGGCGGCGCCGATGATCTCGACCAGGTTGTGTGGTGCCATGTTCGTGGCCATGCCGACAGCGATGCCGCTGGCACCGTTGACCAGCAGGTTGGGGAACGCCGCAGGCATCACGGACGGTTGCGTGAGCTGGTCGTCATAGTTCGGGACGAAGTCGACGGTCTCCTCGTCGAGGCTTTCGGTCATCAGCATGGCTGCCCGGGCGAGCCGGGCCTCGGTGTACCGGGCTGCCGCCGGTCCGTCATCCAGCGACCCGAAGTTGCCGTGGCCGTCGACCAGCGGCATCCGCATCGTGAAGGACTGGGACATGCGCACGAGCGCGTCGTAGATGGAGCCGTCACCATGCGGGTGGTACTTGCCCATGACCTCACCGACGACTCGGCTGCTCTTGACGTGCCCGCGCTCAGGGCGCAGCCCGAGCTCGTTCATGCCGAACAGGATTCGTCGCTGCACCGGCTTGAGCCCATCGCGGGCGTCAGGCAGGGCACGCGAGTAGATCACCGAGTAGGCATACTCCAGGAACGCACCCTGCATCTCCTCCTCGACGTCGATGTCAACGATGCGCTCGGTGAAGTCTGCCTCCGGCGGCGGGGTTGATGACGTGCGACGGGCCATGCTGCGGGGTTCTCCTTGTGGTCGGTGCGGTGCGTCTGCTGCAGCCACTCAGGTCCAGTGGTGCGTGCATCGGCGCAAGCACCACCTCACCTGAGGTCAATACAGTATCTTCGTCCTTGCCCGTCGCGGGCGGGCCCCCGACTCGCCGGTGCCCGGCTCAGATGAGGTCGGCGATCAGCTTGTCGGCCAGGGCAAGAGCAGCCTCACGGGCGTCCTGCGGTGATCTTGCGGCGCGGGCCGCCGCGGCCATTGCCGTACAGGTGCGCAGGTCGTGCATCCGCAGCGCCGCTCGCACTGCGGGTACTCGGGTCGCAGCCATCGAAAGGCTGCTCACACCCAGCCCGGTCAGGACCAGGGCGAGCAGGGGGTCAGCGGCGGCCTCACCACAGACGCCGATGGGCTTGCCGGTGTCGCGGCCGCCGTCGCAGGCGGCGGCAATCAGGTCGAGCACGGCCGGCTGCCAGGGGTCCAGCAGGGTGGCAAGCTCGCCTTGCATCCGGTCTGCGGCCAGAGTGTACTGGGCAAGGTCATTGGTGCCGATGCTGCCGAAGTCGACCTCGGCAAGGACGTGACGCGAGCGCAGAGCCGCGGCAGGGACCTCGATCATCACACCGACGGTGCCAAGACCATGCTCTCGCACCCGCCGGGCGAACCACGCGGCTTCTTCGGGGGTGGCCACCATCGGTGCCATGACGCGGACGTCCGCGCCGGTACCGCCGGCAGCCGCAGCCAAGGCGGTGAGCTGGGTGTCCAGCAGCTCGGGCCGCTCGGCGGACAGTCGCAGGCCGCGTCTGCCCAGGGCTGGGTTGTCCTCTGGGCCAAGGTCGGCGAAGGCCAGCGGCTTGTCGGCTCCTGCGTCAAGTGTCCGCACGACCACCCGTCGCCGTCCGAAGGCTTCGAAGACTCGTGTGTACACGTCGACCTGCTCATCCACCGTGGGCGCGGTCTCGCGCTCGAGGAAGAGGAACTCGGTCCGGAACAGCCCCACACCTTCGACGTCGAGCTTGCCGGCTCGCTCGGCGTCCGCGGCGGTGCCGATGTTGGCCAGCAACGCGACCGGGTGGCCGTCGCTGGTGGTGCCGGGACCGGAGGCCGCGCCCAGCGCGTGGGCCCGGCGCTCGCTGCGGGTGACCAGGTCGGCCTGGGTGGCGGGGTCGGGGTCGACGAACACCTCACCGGTGGAGCCGTCGACCGCCAGCACCGTCCCGGCCGCCAGGGAGACCGCGCGGGGAAGCTGTACGACCGCGGGGATGCCCATCTGGGCGGCCAGAATCGCCGTGTGGCTGGTGGGACCGCCGGACTCGGTGACGATGGCCAGCACCAGGTTGCGTTGGAGCCTGGACGTCTCGGCCGGGGCGAGGTCGTGAGCCACGATCACGCACGGCCCGCGCAGATCGGGGATGCCCGGGTCCGGTAGGCCAAGAACCCGGGCGACAGCTCGGTCCCGCACGTCCCGCAGGTCGGTGACGCGTTCGGCGAGATAGCCCCCGGCAGCGATGAAGGTGTCACAGAACTCCTCCACGGCCGCGTCCAGCGCCGTGGCCGGTCCGCTTCCGGCGGCCAGGTGCTTGTCCGCCGCTGCGGCCAAACCAGGGTCACGGGCCATCATCGCGGTGGCGGTCAGGATCTCTTGCGCCGTGGGCTCGGCCCGGCCGGCGAGGTCGTCCAGGGTCGCGGCAACCGACTCGAGGACGCGGCGGATCAGCTCGCCGGCGGCTGCGGGGTCTGGCGAAGCAGGCTCCTGGGCCGGCGGTCGCACCGGTGGACGTACCTGGACCACCGGTCCGACGGCGATGCCGGGGGAGACTCCGATTCCGTGACGGGTGTCCATCGCCGACATCGGGGTCACTCCTTCGCGTCGAGGTCGCGTGAGAGCAGTGCGACCAGCTCGTCCAAGGCGGCGTCTGCGCCGTCACCGTCCGCGGTCAGCAGGACTTCCTCGCCGCACTTGGCGCCCAGGGCCATGACACCCAGGATGCTGCGGGCATCAACGGGTTCCTCGC
>JGI24140J50213_10000198_pt1 | contig 28125 bp, 28 predicted proteins | sample BarGraIncu00222A_FD_50213 | JGI IMG/M metagenome (IMG submission 50213)
AGTCTCATATTAAAATATTATAAAGATTGTAATTATTAAAAGTATTAATATCAGTTCAATATAAATTAGCCTCATAGCCCATTCCAAATAAAAAAATTTCTTTTTTAAACCTTTAGCGAGTTCAAAAACTTGATTAGATAAATCAAAATCTACATCATCATTTGTTTGACTGGAAAATGAATCATGAAATGACTTGATGTCTTTAAATTCTGCAACAGAACCGAAGTAAATATGTGAGTGATACTTATTTATACTCGAATTACCAGATTTCAAAAAAGGATAAACAGCTCTAATTACTAAAAATATTGTAAAAACACATATAACTGATAAAAGCAATAATAAGATATTCATCCATATAATCCCGTTATCATAATGAATATATAATTTGAACTTTTCATAGTTTGACAAAATACCTCCAGTTATTAAAGTATTGAATGCTAACAGGAAGTTACCTTTAGTATTTGATGCTGAAATGTAATTATCATACCTCTGAATTAAAAATTTTAGATGGTCATTTTTGTTTTCCATAATTATTAAAAAATGAAGGTTTCAATTTTAAATATTTTTATCTACAGATATTTCAAATGAATAAATAACATACTATAAAATCATATTAAAATATATTTCATAATAAGTTGACACTGGCAATTTTTCTTTCTTAATCATTTATTATTAATGGTTTATTTCATTATTAAGTTCCTTATCACAAATTTACTACTCTTTATACTCTGATTGCAAATACAGTTATTAACATATTTTTCACATTACGAATTAAATGACTGACCATCAATAGTTGTGGCTATTAATAAGATTTTTTCAACTTCGGAATACAAGGTATCTGGCACCATTAAACTATTATTTAATAAACAGTTTATAAACACTTTGAAAGAAAACACAGACTAAAAAAAAATCTCATACACTGATTGCAAATACAGTTATCAACATATTTTTAACTTAACGAGTTAAAGCGCTGACCATCAACAGATATGGCTATTGAAAAGATTTTTTTTCACTTTAGGGAATTTTATGGGTTCAGTCCCCATTATACTCATACTAATTATTACATTTGTTTTTAAATACCATTTGTTTTATATAAATAGTTCAACATGAACGATGAAACAAAAACACAGATCGTTCCGGATGAGGTCGTGATGAGCAAAATCCACATTATCCGCGGTCAAAAAGTAATGCTTGACTATGATCTTGCTGAACTTTATGAAATAGAAAACAAAGTATTAAAGCAAGCTGTAAAACGTAACATGGACCGTTTCCCACCTGATTTTTTATTTGAGCTTACTTTTGATGAATATCATTCTTTAAGGTCACAAATTGTGACCTTAGAAAAAGGTAGAGGCAAACATAGTAAATATTCAACTTTTGCCTTTTCTGAGCAGGGTATTGCCATGCTTTCCAGTATCTTAAATAGTTCTATGCCCATACAGATAAATATTGCCATCATCAGAACATTTGTCTTTATCCGACAATACGCGTTAACAAACAAAGACCTGACCGAAAAGTTAAAAGAACTGGAAATCAAGTATAATAAGCAGTTTAAAGATGTTTATGAAGCACTGCATTATCTATTGCATAAAGATAAACAGCAACAATCGCAAAGCCTCCGAAAACGCATTGGTTATAAGTTGCCTAACGAATCTTAGTTTATTTTTATCATTATTCACAAAGAAATATAAGGCCTGATACCATTTAAGTCTAAAAGAGTCCTCATGCAAGAACAAAATAGTGAAATCCTCATCTATCAAAACCCCGAAGGAAACATCAAAATCGATGTTCGTCTCGAAGAAGAGACTGTTTGGCTTACGCAGGCCCAATTATGTGAACTGTTTCAAAAAACCAAAGCAACAATTAGTGAACATATAAAAAACATTTTCAATGAAGTAGAATTGATTGAAAATTCAGTTGTTCGGAATTTCCGAACAACTGCCAATGGTGGTAAAACATACGATACCAACTATTATAACCTCGATGTCATCATCTCTGTTGGCTACCGGGTGAAATCACTCCAGGGCACCCAGTTCAGGATCTGGGCAACCCAGCGGTTGAAAGAATACATTGTAAAAGGTTTTGCATTGAACGATGATCGTTTCAAGTCAGGTAATTCGATGAATTATTTCAACGAATTACAAGAACGGATTAGGGAAATACGTATCTCGGAAAGGTTTTTCTATCAAAAGATCAAAGACATATATACCACCAGCATCGATTATGATCCTAAAGACGAAAAGACGATTGCGTTTTTTAAAATCGTTCAGAATAAATTGCTGTGGGCGATCAGTCAACAAACTGCAGCCGAACTGGTATACCGAAGAGTTGATGCACATTTACCCCTTCTTGGTATGCAATCTCTTGACAAAAAGGACTTGACCCACATACGAAAAAGTGATGTCAACATTGTCCAAAATTATCTTGCCGAAGAAGAAATAAAGTTACTGGGGCTTCTTGTTGAACAGTATCTGGCATTTGCAGAAACCATGGCGCTACAACATACACCGATGTATATGGCCGACTGGATTCAAAGATTAGACAGTATTCTTCAGCTCAATGGACGGGAATTACTGACCCATGCAGGGAAAATAAGTCATGAAAGTGCTTTGCAGAAATCGGGTGAGGAATTTGAAAAATACAAAGCGACTCAACAGCAAATTGAAAAGGAAGAGAGTTTAGAGGAAATCGAACAGGATATCAAACAATTAATAAGATTGCAAAACCCAAAAAAGTAACCATTGAAGCCTAATGACTTGACCTCGTTAAAACCCCATTAAACCTATTTCTTACACGCTTAATATTTAAATGATGTTAGTAGAGAGAATGAATAGAAAAGAAATCAAAATGGAAGTCCTAAATGATTATGACACAATCTGTGCTTCCTCAACGATTAAAAGGTTAGGTTTGGAATATTACCGAGAAAGGAACAAACTTCACATTAAGAAAGAGGCTGAATATCATAGATGTTACGAATTTAAAACAAAATCAAAAAACAATTGGATTATATCCCTATACAAAGATTCCGATTTGAAGAAAATTCAAAAGATTGAAGACTGTTCTTGTTTTCTATATACTTATTATTACACCGGAAAGAACATTTGTGTCATCCTAATTGCATCGAACGACAAGCTTGAGTTTTATTATGGACATCTGTTTGCCCGATACAGGGAGCGAATGGGTTTAGATATGCCGAATCTTCTGGATGTAGTCAAATATTATCTGAGAATCAATTCTAAAAGTTGGAATAGTAAACTTCCCGAAAAAGATGGACAGATAAAAGTTATTGGTACCCTAAGAGGTGGATTTCAGTTAGGTGAATATGATAAAGAAAATCAATGCGATGTGTTTAAAACATTTATCCCTTTTGCGACAGCCAATTTATTGACAAAGGCTGATCGGAGGCAAACAATAAGTAATATAAAGCAAAATTTGTTAAAGTGGAATCCTATTGATGGTCAAGACTATTACAAGGATATGAGTTTTTACCTTGATATTTTGGAAAATGAAGAAAAAAAGTGAAAAGAAACAGAATGTTAATAAAGAGAAAATGGGTTCAGGCACAATTTATCTCATTACTTGCTTTCATTCAATTTTGCAATTGCTTTGTAAACATTAGAATACGAGTTCTCATTGCTGCTATTCTTTTCAGCCAGAACGCATGCATTTAAAAGATCTCCTATTCCCGAAGATATATCTTTTACCCATTTTTCTTTTTCCAGGAATGAAGTTGTCTTTGAATAATCAGTTATGTATTGACGCAATTTAACTTCCGCTACTTTAGATGTTGGACAATGAGGGCATTTGGAAGTATAATGCAATAGAAACCAAAATTCAATAGAAGGGAAACTATCGCAAAAAATCACATTTCTATTTTTGAGGTATTTGGTTTTAAGCCTTTCAAGTCTGTCCTTTTCTATTAGATTCTTTCTTGAAACATCCGTATCAAAGACACAAATAATAACGATATCTCCAGTTAGCAATTCAGTAATCTTTTTTTCAAAATCTAAGAAAGATGTAATCCCGGAAAAGCGTGGACGGATGGTGCAATTATAATTATAGAGGTGCTTTAAATGTTTGAAATAATAGTGCTCAGTAATGCCTTCACCTAGAATATATATTCCCGATAATGGTTCTTTGAATTTTTGTTTCCTGCCGGCCATCAGACTAAGATAAAATATTTGGAATAGCTCCGAATTTGCCGTACTTGTACGCTGTCTGGAGTGAACTAATCCTGCTCAGACCTTTAAAATCGCTTAATGAATAAAGTTCTGTTGACCCATCCTTTCGTTTGTTCGTAAACCAGATACTATCACTTCGGAGTAAATCTTCTTCTTCCAACAATCCATCATAATGCGTGGCAACCAGTAATTGTGCCGTTTTAGATTGTTTTAGAAAACTCTCGATTACAAACTCAATCAGTTTAGGATGAAGAGATGATTCAATTTCATCAATAGATAAAAATGCATTCTTTCTTATTGCCAGATTAATGACACCGGATAACCCCATTGCACGTATAGTCCCTTTTGATTCCAGTATCTCAGGAAGATCAAAAATATGTGTTTCTCCTTTGCTATCAATTATCTTGTGTGAGAATAGCGTCTTTGGTGTTGTGTATAAATGAAAGCGTGCATTTCTTTCTTTAACCATATTTATTGAGTCTTTTTCATTCATTAGATCTGATAATAACCCACTGATGCTAGCTCTACCAGCTAATTGAACATCAATATCTTCAATATTAAAATCTGCATGATGTAAAAAGTTGAGTATGAAATTCTTTTTAGTATCATCATTTAATAGTGTTTCCTTAATTGAATCAATCAATTTAGAATCAGGCGAAACCGATTCCATCACTTGATTTTTCATCCATGATGCAACGTTTTCAATGTCTGGTGAGAGGATATTTACTTTATTGTATGCTGCAAAGAACGACATGTTGTTCAGACATTTGATTTCTATTTCTTCTTTAGCAGTCTTGTTGATTTTCAATTTAGGATTGAACTTGATTTGAGAAACATTCTGGTTCAGTTCTCTTGAAAATATTTCTGTAGGCCTTATTCCGGGATATTGTATTAATGTTTCTGAAATAACACTCTTCTCCGTTATTTTGATGGTATAGATATGCTTAATCCCATCAATGTAAAAAGTTAATACAAACACAGAAGGGTTATCCCTGGACGAATTGTCAAGCAGAAAAGGAATAACTTTTGTTCCTTCATCCTTATTTTCAGTGGTATTGAACCAGAAGTCATGCAAAAATTCAAATGCTTTAATCAGGTTGCTTTTCCCTGAAGCGTTTGCTCCATATACGATCCCAAATTTCAGGATTCTGACACCGGGCGCTACTTCAACAACGTGGTGTTCTTCCAAATGGGTGTCTTTGGTAGCTTCAAAACTGAAGGTTACTTCATCTTTAAAAGAGAGAAAGTTTTTGATTTTTAGTGAGAGTATCATTGTGATTATTGTGTTTAGTCGGTCAGTTATTGTTTACAGAACAATGTTGATTGTGTTGTTTTAATATGAATTATGATGCTATAAATTACATAAAACATGTAAATATACGAAACATAAACCAGTAAATGATAATTATGTTTATAATTTTAAAATATTTATAATTGCGTAGGGACAGGTTGTAACCTATCTCTACGCAATACACATTATGTAACATTCAATACGCAAGATAAATCCTAAGGTTCAGGTGTATCGGATAAATCCTGCTGTGATGGTATTGATCTTGCGCTGGAGCTGAACGACACCTTCGCCTTCGGCAGAATGGAATGCATTGGAGTTGCCTTCTACAGTAACAAGTATGTCGCCATAGATATCGTAAATGAAACCGGTGTGCCCTCTTCCTCCTTTGCGGCTGATGATGAATATATCACCCGGTTTGATGAGTTTGGGGTTTTCGAGAACTTGTTGAAATGTGATCTTCTCGCCTTTGGTTTGATTCCAGTGAGTCATGCAGGAACCGGTCCTGGGTAGTGGATTAACGCGGTTTAAGCCCGCTGATGCCTGTTCGAAGCACCAGTAGACAAATGCTGCGCACCAGGGAAAGCCTGCACCCAAACGAACGCTTTTGAGGTATTCTTCGACCCTGGGACCACTGTTGGAGCCGGGCGGGACTTCATTCACGCCAACCTCATTGTGGGCAATTTTCAATGTCTCTTTAATCAGGGGAGGTCTGTTTTTTAAACAAAAGATCGCATAATTGAGACTATCCCATGTTAGCCGATCTACTGTACCAACTTCGATTAGTGATGAGTCGATTTCTTGAAAGACCTGGTATTGCTGATAGGCTTTTACGAATTTAAGGGTTAGCGGGCCAAAGATGCCGTCTTCGACAAGTGGACCGAAGCCGATTTGATTTAATTCATTTTGGATGTGTTTCACGATGGATGAATCATGTTCGCCCAAGGTAATCATACGATCTGGATAGTTCATATTTTTGGATTTAAGGTTATTTTCCATAGGTTTAATTATTTAGAATAAATACAAAAATTAACGCGGATAAGAGGAATACCAAAGGATATAGAATAAATGGTGCCTGGCACAATTTATTTGACAGAGACTATCACAGCCTCTGCCGGCAACATTCAAAAACATGATTTCAATGAACTTTATTTTTTACGTTAGGTACGTTAGGTAAATAGTAAGAAATAATAATATATGTATGAATGATAAGGTATATACCCATGCGCATGTACGCGTATTATTATATTTCGCTGTTTTACCTAACGTACCCCACGCACCTCACGCAAGGACAGACATCAGAATGGCAAATCATCCTTTGGAAAGCTGTTTGTAAGGTCTTCCTCAAACATGATGATCTGTTGATCTTCATGGTGTTCAGTAGGTGTAGCCGGGTTGTCATCTAAAACATGACTCTCCTTATCCACCACTTCGGAATCTACAACCCTGACCAGATAGAGGGAGATATTCCCCTTTCGGACCTGTTCGAAATTTAGCTTGTGCAAGACTTTTCCGATTTTGACAATGGTGTTGTCGCCCAGCAGGATCTTCGCCTTCTCCATGAGCTTGATAGCAACCTGAGTAGCATTCATCAGATGGTAGTTCAGCGCGTTGGCATACTTGTGACGGTTTTTCCATTCAACACGCGTCACGGGCCTGAGCCAGATCTCGATCAGTTCCTCTTCGACCGACTTCGACATAAAGTCGTCGTTGTGTTTGGTCAACTCTTCGATCTCATCCTGATCGAACCAGTACTGGAAGCCTTCTTTAAAGAGCGCGTAGGCCTGTGCAAAGGCCGCATCGATATCAACCTTGTGAAAATAATCAATCTCCTTCACATCATGACAGAGGAAGCGTCGCGACCCGGTGGGATCGGTGAGGATCTGTTTGGAATTGACAGCAGCAATAAACGATGCACGGTGCATCAGGGTATCGTAGTTGCGGCCATAGGCTCTGCGGATCCGCATCCGGGGTCGGGTGATCATTTCCTTAAACGAGGAAATGTCCTTGCGGTTGAGGTTTTCCATTTCGTCCAGGATGATCAAACAGCATTCTGAGAGCTGGATGGCGGTGTCTTTGGAATCGGTCTGTAGGGCAGCAGTACCAAGGTAATTACTTAGCGCAAGCGGCACGAGACGTTTCATCCACGTCGTTTTCCCCCCGCCTTGCTTCCCGACTAAAACAATGACGGTCTGGTTGACGATGTCGTCCTCCACAAGGGCCACGGCATACCCCACGAACCATTTCTTAAAACAGAAGGCAAAATGGAGATCATTGTCGGTTTTCACCGTGTCGCTGAGTTGCTTGATGTAGTCGGTGGTGCCATCCGGTTCTTTAAGGCCGTCTCTGTAAGAGATAAAGGGGTTGTAGACAGGGCTGAAGTCGCTGTTGATCAGGATGTGGAACATCTGTATCGGGATGGGCTGTCCGGCATTGTGGAGCCGGCAAAGCATGGAGTTTTCCTGGTGGTCTTCAAGGCGTTGGAAGGGTTCACGGGTGTGGGCATGGCGCCATTCGATCACACCGGTGACTTTGTTGAAATGGGTTTCGTACCATTGAGAGAAGAGATCACGGGTTTTTCGAAGTGAGTATTTTTTAGAAGGGGGTTTTTCGGCAGGGAGAGGGGGAGGGGGATTGTTTTCATTTTCAATGGTATTGTCATTGGCGGCCACAAGGGAGGTCCCTACATTTCCAATGGTATTGCCATGGGCGGCCACAAGGGCGGCCCCTACATTTTCTTCATTACCAATGGCGTTACAGTTATTGGATTCCGGTGATTGCAAATTCGTAATTGCTTCCGATGATTGTTGAAAATGTAGGGGCCGCCCTTGTGGCCGCCCATGGGTAGTGCTGATTTTATTTTCATTAACATTTTCAATTAACGGATCATTCACCCAAACATAACTGTACGCGTATTTAACGCAATTCCTGACTTCGCGTTCATCGAAATTATAATCACGCAATAACTCCGAAAGGGTAAAGTTTTCATCGAAACCCCTACACCTGAACTGGATTGCAAGCGCGAAAACATAGGTATGTCGCTGCCCTTCGACAAAGCTGCAATGACGTTCAACGTAATCTTTGCAACGTTGAATGGTTTCGTATTCACTTTTTTGTGTTTTCCCGGATACCGGTTGATGCAGCGCCCAGGTAGGTATATCGTTTGAATCATCAAATCCCTGGTCGTTGAGCGGAGTCGTTCCCTGGTCGTTGAGCGAATTCCTTCCCTGTTCGTTGAGCGAATTCCTTCCCTGGTCGTTGAGTGGAGTCGTTCCCTGGTCGTTGAGCGAAGTCGTTCCCTGGTCGTTGAGCGGAGTCGAAACGACATTTGAGATCACGTTTATATTTTTATCATCATTACCGTGGGCGGCCACAAGGGCGGCCCCTACATTGGATTCGTTCGTATCCTGGTTCGTGTTTTCACCCGATAAAACCGGCTTGTCCGGTTCTGTAGGTGGCCAGGTTTGCACTGATCCTTTGAGCGGTACAAATACCGTTGCACCCGGATTATAATACAATTCCCGATCGTAACTCACAAAACACAGTCGGGTGATATCTTTTCCCGAAGGATCGATATCAATCCCCGTCAGCGCCATATAGAACTGCTGCACGGCAATGAAGGCATTCTTATGCTCCTCGGGCCCGGTACTCACGCAGACAAAAACCTTCAACCCACGGCCCGACGGACTGATGAAACAGGCATAAGTAAAATCGCAAAGGCAGATGATCCGCTTGGCCTCGATCAACGCCTCTTCTTCCAGATGGTCGATATCGAGAACGATCATATTGTTGTATCTCACCATGTTTGGTAAAATGCGGCGGCCATCAAAGAGTGCACAGGGTGTGATGGCAGGCAGGGAGAGCTTAGCGAAACTGTAGCCTTTCAGGTTTCCCTCTTTTAACAACCGGCGAAGAGGGTTTGTGAGGTAGCCATAATGGCCTGATTGGATGCGTTCGAAGACCTCTTCTAAAGTGAGATGTTCGATGTCATTTTTTAATTTTTCATACATTGTTACTTCGTGTTTCATGTGGATAGGTTTTAATTGTTATGGATTATTAATGTCATTTTATTTGGGCATCAAGTTGAAAATGTAGGGGCCGCCCTTGTGGCCGCCCACGGGTAATGAAGATTTTTTATGTTATACATGGGCGGCCACAAGGGTGGCCCCTACATTGCATTCGTGATTCAGTCCTCCGAATTCAAAATCACAAACAATGGGCATTGCGCACATGGAATGTGTATTTCGTTTTCGTCTGGTTGTGGGATTTGGGTTGGGATTGGTTCGGCTATGCAAACATCCCCGGCCTCTTCATTCAAAACTTTCGGCAGCGTCTTGAAGCTCTTCAAAATGAGATCTGCCTTATAATAAAACCTGCAACCAAGTTTTTTATAAGGCAGTCTGCCGCTTTGTCTCCACCGGTACAGGGTTCGTGGGGTTACCTGTAACAGTATCAGTAGGTCATTATTATCTATGTAACCGCCCTCTGGTAATGCTTTTTGCCTGATAGTGGTCACATCTTTGTTGATGTCATCGAGCATCTTTTTTAACGCCCGATATTGTTGCAGAGAGAGGATGCGATTTTCCATACCCTAAAGATTTATAGGGCTCAAAATTATTCTCAGAAAAACTGCAAATCAATGCTGTATAAAAAAATAAAATGACATTTATAGATGCTGACATTCAGTGTGTTAAAAACGTGTTTTGCAGTAACCTCCAAAAAACAGGCAAAAACACCCCTTTTTCCTGCATATTTCCCTATTTTAACACAACTTCACCTTTTTGGTCCATATTTAAACCCATTCTTAAGCCTGCTTTGGTCTGTCGAGGGTCTAAAAACGATCCATTTTCAGCTTTAAAATTAGCACATAACATATTGGCAATGTGATTTATCTTTTCAGCTGGCAAATGTAAGCCAAATGGATTGTTGATATTGAAATAGTAATGCGCTGAATTCGTTACAAAAGCGCCTTTTTTGCCCAAAAAGGTCATTCTTTCTGCAACTTTATTTTGTTCTTCTTCACTTGCCTGATTGTTTTTATTTTTTTTGGCTCGTGTAGCTTCAGCTTGTTCTATCTTCTCGACCTCGATTTGCTTGAGTCTTTTCAAATTGATGATTTCATTTGTGATCGCATCAACTGGAATTCTTTCAAATCTGTAAATTATTTTATCAAAATGTACGACCTTCTCTTTCGGGCTGAGTGACTCATTGCTTAAAGAACATTTATAAAGCTCATTATACATGTTAATATTGCAAGTATCACATTCTAACTTAGAAGGTAATTGATCGGATGACTTAACTTTTTTTGAAGATGCCGGCTCAGATGGCCCTCTCTTCGGGATTTTTTTTGACATGATAAATTAAATTTTAAAAAAATATTAAATTTATAATTGTTTAGTGCCGGATTTTATCTTGTAATCCACGTTTTACTTAATGATCTAATAGGCAGATCAATATTAGATTTATTGTTCCGACTATCAAATTTACAGAGATAATTATACAATATTGATATTTATGTGATAATTCTGTTGCCTCCAGGGGAACATTGCCATACAACAGGGGTAAAACCAGGGTATAACTGCCATCGCTTCAGTATTTGGACCATGGGAGGACCGTGGGAGGACCGTATCACCACCATATCATGCATACGATGGTGGTATGTAGTTTTTGCGAAACTCCGACAATCGTTACACGGAAGCGATGGCAGTTATACCCTGGTTATATGGGAATTAAATCAGGATTATTGGAGGAATTAACCATTATCTGGTGGTGTAGGGTCGAACTGCGTTCGCCTATCTTCGTTAATTGTATAGGGCGAACGCAGTTCGACCCTACATCGCAAAATTATCCCATTTTTTTCCCGAAATCACGCAAAACTCTTAAAAATGTCCGCCGTTGTCCGAAAATGTCCGTACTTGTCCGACCCATTTCCCTTGACAAGACATATTGTTATTGAGTAACTTTGTGTAATATAAATCGCTAAAAATCAAATGTCATGGGAGAGTTAAAAGGTCCAATCCTATTCACCGGAAGCGTGGGAAACATCCGCGCATATTACGACAAGGCACTCAAACGCTACGTGCTTTCAAACAAAGGTGGCACCAACAAAGACCTGATCCTCAAAAGTCCTAAATTGGCTCGTCAGCGAGAGAACATGAACGAGTTTAAAGGCTGTAGCAAGTGGGCGTCACAACTGAGGCGATCGTTGGAGAAAATTGATCATTTGTTCAAGGGTTACTACTTTTCCACGATCGTGGCAATGGCCAAACTCATTCAAAAACAAGACGATGTGGGCGAACGTGGATTCAGGTCTATCGAGTCGAGCAAGTTTTCCAGGATGCTTCCCAGCCTGAACTTCAACTACCTTCACCCATTCGACCAGGTGTTCCTGCCCCGGTATGAACTGCAGTTTTCTGAAGATAAGACAACTGTCACCCTGAAGCTTCTGAACTTCAAGTCGTTCACGCGTATTTACTGGCCCGAAAAATATGATTCCTACAGGATTTCGCTCGTCATCGCGCAAATGCCAGACTTTGCCTGGAACTATGCCGACAAGGCGTATCAGCCCATCGTAAAGGGGCTGATTGTTGTTTCGGAGTTTTCGCGATCTGACTGGTATCCCCGCAATATGCAGCCCGTCGACATCATTCTCTCTGCTTCCTTCGCCAAGCCGGCCTTGCAGCAGCCCGGAACAGCAGTGGTTGTTGCCATCGGCGTAGAGGTCTCCTCTTTTCCCCTCAATGCCTCTATCCTCAATGCAACCGGCACCGGCACCATGAAGATCGTGGAGTGCTATGTTTAGGGCTAATGGGGTCAGTCCCCATTAATGATTTAACTGGATTTAATTTAATGATAATGAAATGATTAATAGTTCTGGTTGAAAAACAATGGGGTCAGCTACTGTTAATCGATTTATTGTATCCGATCCCATTATCCTTTAAAAAAGAAGTGGTTAAGCATAATGGGGACTGACCCCATTAATTTTCCTCCCATTTAGCACCATATTAAACAATAAACAGGAACTGCATGAGAATAAACAATGGTACAAGTATACAAACCGACCAGATCATGTATCCAAAGAAAGATGGCATTTTGATACCGTCATCCTCAGCTATAGCCTGAATCATCATGTTTGGTGCATTCCCTATGTATGTTAAGGCTCCCATGAAAGAAGCTCCCATTGTGATTGCGATTAATGTTGTGGGCATCACATCGGTCATAAATGTATGGGAAGCCATTCCAAAGGCGGCGGCAGGCGCAGCTGCAGTGTTAAAGAATATCAGATAGGCAGGTGCACTGTCAAGGGTGGCTGATAGCCCACCAGTGATCCAGTAATACATGTAATTGACCGGTTGACCATTAGTAGAGAGACTATCTATTACAAACTTCAAGGGGCCATCTGCACCTGCCCTAAGCATGGCAATCAAGGGCGCCATACAGATGAAAATAGCAGCAAATATTTTGCCTACTTCTATGATTGGATGCCAGGTGAAAAGATTTGCTTCGCGTGTTTCTTTGCGGGTGATTTTAATGGAAATCAGTGTGATGGCTATCATTGCAAGGATTTCAATCAGTTCAGCGGTTGGCATCGGAACACCCGTGAAGGTAAAGGCAGTCCCCAGATCCTGAATTGATATCAATACTGCGCCAATAACACCAATAAGTAAAAGGAAGTTCCAACCACCTTTAAGGGATAAAGCTTTGTGGATCTTTGGCTCGGGTCTTTCAATTTCTTTTGTGTATAAATAACTGTCCATCATATAATAAACAACGAGTAATATCAGACAGGAAACGATAGTTGGCGTTATCAATCTGGAGATTGGCCAAAAGAAGGGTACCTTGCTGATGAAGCCCATCAAGAGTGGTGGATTTCCGATTGGGGTGAGGGAACCTGCTATGTTCGCAACTATAAATATGAAGAAAATGATAGTGTGTACCCTGTGGATCCGCCAGCTGTTGGCATTGATCAATGGACGAATCAACAAAATTGCTGCTCCTGTAGTCCCCAACCAACTGGCCAGTAAAGCACCTATTAGCAGAATAAAAGTATTCAGTCGTGGATTTCCTACTAAATCACCTTTTAAGTTGATACCACCGGTTATGGTAAAGAGTGAAAGTAGCAGGAAAATGAAAGGGAAATATTGTTCAAACAGTACGGCTACCAAAGCATGCAGGCCAATCGGAAAACCAAGTTTTATTGCTAATCCAATTAATGTAATTGCTGCCCATGTAAATGAGACTGTTCCGTAATGCTTGCCCCAGAATTTTGGCAATACCAAAGGGAAAATTGCAATAGAGAAGATCATTCCCAGAAATGGTAAAGCCCACATAACAGATAATAAGGCTCCGTTTAATTCAATTGATGCCATTCCTGCTTCATGTAAATTCTTTGCTTCATTTGCATATAAAGGTTGGAAAAAACCTGTGATTATGAGAATTAGGGGCAATAATAGTAAAAACTTTTTCATGAAAAAGTAAAGTCAGTAAATAAACATCTGATTTTGTGTAGACAAAAATAACAAATAAAATTTTCTATTCCTCTCTTTCATTTTGGTTCCCAGACTGTTTTAATCGAATTTTAATCACTCTTTAATTAGTTCTTCATTACATGCCCTTTCAATTGAGTTAATTTTGATAAATGGGGTCAGAAACCATTTTATTCTATTATTGATTCTCCTCGTTTGTAATGTTCATAAAATGTTACTGATCCCATATTCATATAATGTGTGAATCATGCAACAATCTTCAAAAATTTTGTAACACAATTCAGGCTGAAAGTATTGTTCTTTGCACAATGTGGCAAATAATGTTTTTTAAAACAACGTTTACAATACTATTTACACAAAAAATAAAAATTGAAATCAGTTATAATTTTAATATCTATCGAATATGAAAACGAACAAAATTAGGAAAGTATTGATTGCGATTGATTATGATGAAACATCACAAAAAGTTGCAGAACAAGGTTTCTCGATGGCACAAGCCATGAATGCAGAAACGATATTAATCCATGTAATTTCCGAACAACCGGTTTATTATTCCGGATATGCTTATATGCGTGAATTGCGGGTTGATGTTATGGACGATTTGCAAAAAACGACCCAGAAATTTTTAGACAAAGTCAAAAAACATCTTGGTGATGAGTCTGTTAAAACTATTTTAAAAGAAGGTAGTATAGCCGAAATAATATTGAATACGGCAAAAGAACAGAATGTGGATATTATTGTTATGGGCTCACATAGCCGGCAATGGCTGGAAAAGATCATCATGGGAAGTCAAGCTGCAGATGTATTAACGAAAACAACAATTCCGCTTTACATTATTCCAACAAAAAAGCAAAACTGATTCTATTCTCAAAATAAGGATTCTACAGCAGGTACGTAATGTGCTGTCAGAAAGAAAGCATTAGAATAAACAGATAAAATGATACTTTACAATTAACAAATTAATTTAAAATAAATATTATGATGCACGGATTTAATAACAGTTTAGGAATGGGAAATGGAAATGGGCTAGAATGGGTTATCGGCCTTGTCATTCTTGTTATACTCATTTGGGTGGTAGTTAGGGTTGTGAATCAAAAAAACAAGCATAACTAACTATGTAAACCGATTGATTTTTATAAAATGTGTGAATTATGTAATTCATTTCTACGAAAATGTAACATTATTCATAATTAATATTTCTAAACTTGTAGTTTGGACAGAATCAATTAATCTGGAAAAATTAAAAATTATGAGCCAATTCGAAAATCTTTCTCAACATGATTATGAGGCGCTTCTTAAATTTCCTGCTTACATTTCGATGTTAGCAGCAAACAGTGATGACAAGCTGGATGAAACTGAGAAAAAAGTTGCGATCAAATTTGCACATACCAAAACTTTTTCATGTGATCCATTGCTGTCAGATTATTACCAGGAAGCCGATAAAGTTTTTGAAATCAATATAGCACAACTCGATAACGTTTTGCCAAAAGATGTAAAAAGCAGAGATATAGCTATCAAAAATGAATTGTTGATTCTTGATAAGATAGTATTGAAATTAGGTAAAAAGTATGTGAATGTGATGCAAAAGAGTATGAAATCATTTAAAGATCATGTTTCGAAAGCTCATCACAATGTTTTGGTAGACTTTATTTTCCCGATTCCAATACCTGGATTAACAGACAAATAATTAACCTTTAAAATAAAAGTCATGTTAAAATTAATGATTGATTTACCAGACAGTGCTCTGGGTGTTTCTGCAGAAGGAAAAATAACCGGAATAGATTACGAAACGGTTTTAATTCCAGCTTTAGAGCTAAAATTGAAAACCAATAAGAAAATCCAGATGATCTACTATCTTGGTAAAGACTTTACCGGATTCGATCTGGAAGCTATGTTGGATGATGCGAAGATGGGGTTGAAACATTTATCTTCATTTGATAAAATTGCAATGGTTTCTGATCACCAGTTAATTAACAATGTCGCTAAATTCTTTGGCTATTTGCTCTCCTGTGAGCTTAGGATCTATAAAGATTCAGAATTAGAGGAAGCCAAAAAATGGATTTCAGAGAAATAAGAAGAATTCAAATAATTTTATTGATGGATAAATTTAATAAACAAGCGAAAATGAATGATTCAAAAGTAACAACAAAAGATCCCATCTGCGGAATGACCGTAGACGTTGCAACAGCTCTCCACACTGAACGTGATGGACAGAAGTACTATTTCTGTAGTGACCATTGTCTCCAAAAATTTCTGTCTACTCCTGTAGGAACGAATACTGTGAGTAAGCCGGGAAATTGCTGTGGATAATTCCAACAAGAAAGAATTGAATTTATATTATCCGGAAGAGAGCATGACAGATAAAGTATGAAAAAGCTGATTGTTTTTGATCTTGATGGCACGCTTGCTGAAAGTAAATCATCGTTGGATATTGAGATGGCCTCTTTGCTAACTGCTCTTTTGGGTGTCGTGAAGGTGGCAGTTATATCCGGTGGCAACTGGCCACAGTTCGAAAAACAATTACTTTCTAATCTTCCCCATGATGTACACCTGAAGAATTTATCTCTTTTACCTACTTGTGGAACAAAGTTCTACAAGTGGGATTCGGGTTGGAAAATGCTTTATTCTGAGAATTTTACAATAAAAGAGAAAGAAAAGATTATCAAGTCATTGAAGCAGGTGATTGAGATATCCAATTTTAAGGTCGAAAAGATCTGGGGGGAGGTTATTGAAGACCGGGGTAGCCAGATTACATTTTCTGCATTAGGGCAGCAGGCTCCTATTGACGAAAAGAAAAAATGGGATCCTGATTTCGCAAAGCGGAAAAAGATGAAAGAAGCACTTGATAAGCTTATCCCTGAGTTTTCTGTACATCTGGGTGGTTCGACATCNNTAGATGTCACCAANCCCGGTATCGACAAAGCATATGGTATAATAAAACTCCGTGACACACTTGGAGTTTCAATTCAGGATATGATATTTATTGGCGATGCCATATTCCCTGGTGGTAACGATTATCCTGCAAAAGAAGCTGGTGCTTTATCTATTCAGGTTCGGGATCCTGATGAATCGAAACGCGTAATTGAAGCAATAATAGCTTGTTTGGAGCGTGACTAGGATATTAAACTTCACAAACAGGGAAATATATGAGTGGTTTAAAATTAAAACGATTGGGCATAATAATGGAGCCTGAATCAGGTAATCCACTGGAAGTAGAGGGTGTCCTGAATCCCGGCGCCACAAGGGGTCCTGACGGTAAACTTTATTTGTTTCCACGCATTGTTGGCCGAGGCAATTATTCACGCATCGGTATTGCCCGGGTTTTGTTTAATAATGCCGGAGATCCTATTGGTGTCGAAAGGCTTGGAATTGCACTTGAGCCTGAAGCTTATTACGAGTTGGGATCTGATGGGAGAGGGGGCTGCGAGGATCCACGTGTCACATTTATGGAATCACTCAATTGTTATATGATGACTTACACTGCCCTTTCTTCTGTTGGGCCACGCACAGCATTGGCTGTATCTGAAGATTTAATCCATTGGAAACGGAAAGGGCTTTTGACTTTTGCTCCATTTCAGGGTATCGATTTCGTGAATGTGGATAATAAGGATGCTACACTCTTTCCGGTTGCTATTCCCAATCATGTTGGGAAAATGCAGATGGCCATCTTACACCGGCCTCTTTTCCCCGGCACCAGACCAGAGGAAACTATCCACTTATCTTCAAAACGTTTCCTGGATATTTATCACGAAAGCATCTGGATTTCATACTGTCCAATGGTTCAGGATGGAATGAAGCAAAATCACTCCGGACTTTTTAATTCTCATCATCGACTTGCTTCTCCTGTTTCACCATGGGAACGACTCAAAATAGGTTGTGGCACTCCACCGGTTCTTACCCGTCATGGTTGGTTGATTTTTTACCATGGCGTGAGCGAAATTGTTGAGGGGGACAATGAAGAGAATCAACTGTGTTATTCGGCCGGGATAATGATTCTCAATAAAGAGCATCCACAAATAATTCATTATCGTTCGAAAGAATCCGTATTAACGCCCGAACTGGTAAAAGAACATAGAGGTGTCATTTCCAATGTTGTTTTCCCAACCGGAATCGACAGACGCGATGATATTGGCTTACCCGACCGATATGACATCTATTATGGTATGGCCGATAGCCGGATTGGTGTGGCACGCTTTGATTTGCCGGATATTTTACCACCAGAATGTGTTGCAGACGCACTGGGAGCAATATGAGCATGGAAATTATCACTATGGAATTGAATATTTTAAGTTAAATATTTATCATGAAAACTAAACCGGATCAGTCAGCAGCACCTAATTCCCATACTGGGTCAAAGTCTAAAAAAAAGGATGATCTGAAAACGCTTCCAATAGAGGAAGTGGAAAAGATATTAGATTCTTCACTTGATGGACTCACTCAGGCCGAGGCAAAGAAACGGTTATTAAAATATGGACCTAACGAGATTGAAGAAAAGAAAACAAATTTTTTTCTGAAATTCCTTTCCTATTTTTGGGGTCCAATACCCTGGATGATTGAAGCAGCTGTTATTCTATCTGCAGTAGCCCGTCATTGGCCTGACTTCGGAATCATTCTTGTTCTTCTTATGGCTAATGCCATGGTAGGATTCTTTGAAGAACGAGAGGCCGGAAATGCAATAGCAGCTTTGAAAGCCAATCTTGCAATAAAAGCCCGAGTAAAACGCGATGGGAAGTGGGTCACTCCGGCAGCACGAGAACTGGTGCCGGGCGATATTATCCGTCTGCGTCTGGGCGATATTGTTCCTGCTGATGCCAGATTATTAGAGGGAGACGATGTCGAAGTTGATCAATCAGCACTGACCGGAGAGTCTTTACCTGTAACTTGTAAGACAGGTGAAGCAGTATTTTCAGGTTCAATCATTCGAAGAGGAGAAATTGGTGCATTGGTTTATGCCACGGGTACGAATACATACTTTGGTAAGACAGCCCAACTTGTCGGAGAAGCGCATTCTGTCAGTCATTTTCAAAAGGCAGTTTTAAAGATTGGCAATTATCTTATTATTCTTGCGGTTGCACTGGTAGTGATAATTATTGCCGTAGCTATATATAGAGGCGACCCGATACTTACTACGCTACAGTTCGCTCTTGTATTGACTATAGCCGCTATTCCTGTGGCAATGCCTACAGTATTGTCGGTGACGATGGCAGTGGGAGCCCGGCTGCTTGCAAAGAAAAAAGCAATTGTAAGCAAGTTGGTTGCTATTGAAGAATTGGCAGGTGTGGATGTGTTATGTGCAGATAAAACCGGCACACTGACCCAAAATAAACTGACCCTTGGTGACCCGTTTTGTATTGATAACGTTTCTGCTGATCAGGTCATTCTTTATGGAGCATTAGCTTCACGTGAAGAAAACAATGACACTATAGATCTGGCAGTTTTGGAAGGAATTAAAGATAAGAATTCCCTAAAAGGATATAAGGTGACTCATTTTATGCCTTTTGATCCTGTACATAAACGCACTGAGGCAACCATCAATGATAAAGATGGTAATGGATTCAAAGTCACAAAAGGTGCGCCACAGGTGATTATAGAATTGTCAGATAATGTGGGAAAAATGAAGACGGCAATTGATAAAGCTGTTAACGATTTTGCGGAACGCGGCTTTCGCTCTTTGGGTGTAGCTAAAGCTGAGGGGGAGAACAAATGGCAGTTTGTTGGGATACTGCCTTTGTTCGATCCACCGCGTAAAGATGCAAAAGAAACCATAGCAACAGCATTTGCAATGGGCGTGAAGATCAAGATGGTTACAGGTGATGCATTGGCTATAGCTCAGGAAACAGCAAAAAAACTGGATATGGGCTCAAATATTCTTGATGCAAGTAGCCTGGGTGATTCAAAGAAAAAGGAAACAACATTGGTTGCTAAGTCTATTGAAGATGCTGATGGTTTTGCACAGGTATTTCCTGAACACAAGTATCATATTGTAGATGTACTTCAAAAGCGAGGTCATATAGTCGGGATGACAGGGGATGGTGTTAATGATGCTCCTGCTTTGAAGAAAGCCGACTGTGGAATTGCTGTTTCGGGTGCGACAGATGCTGCTCGTGCTGCAGCAGCAATAGTACTTATGACACCCGGTCTGTCTGTGATTATAGACGCTATAAAAGAGAGTCGTCGTATATTCCAAAGGATGAATAGTTATGCTATTTATCGTATCGCTGAGACACTCCGTGTGTTGTTATTTATGACTGTTTCAATCCTGGTGTTCAACTTTTATCCTGTGACTGCAGTGATGATCGTAATGCTGGCATTGCTTAACGATGGCGCCATTCTTTCTATTGCTTATGACAATGTTCATTACAAGAATCAACCGGAATCCTGGAATATGCGTATGGTGTTGGGTGTCTCAACTATATTGGGAGTCATTGGGGTTGTTTCTGCTTTTGGCTTGTTTTATCTTGCTGAACGTGTTTTTCATCTCGACCGTTTACACATTCAGACATTGATGTATCTGAAACTTTCAGTAGCAGGGCATCTTACTATTTTCCTGACACGGACTCGTGGTCCATTCTGGTCTATCCGACCTGCCAGGATCCTATGGATAGCTGTGCTGGGTACTCAAATTATAGCAACGCTGATAGCAGTTTACGGCTTATTTATGACACCTCTTGGATGGGGATGGGCGTTGTTTGTTTGGGGATATGCTTTGGTCTGGTTCCTTCTGAATGATCGCGTGAAGCTTCTTGCTTATCGGATTTTCGATCCTGTCAAAGCTCAGATACAATAGCTGTACCATTAATATCTATTCTGCTGAGAATTCTTTTAAGAGTTTTCTATAAGCCGAGAATACATTGGCCCTGGAAACAAAACCGATGTACTTTCCATCCTGTAGAACAGGGATGTTATAATGCTGTGTGTCTGTAAACTTCTGCGCTACATCTTCCATGGTTTCTCCCATTTGTACGATTGTATCGGGCATAAACAACAGATTACGGACATAAGTCTTATCATACATTTCAGTGTTGAAGATAATATTCCTGATGTCGTTGATAAAGATGACACCATGGAAAATATTTTCTTCGTCCACTACCGGAAAGACATTGCGGGGAGACTGAGCAACTACCTTCACCAGATCTCTTAATGTAGCATCGGGTCCAATAGTGCTGAAATTGTTTTCGATCAGATTATCTATTTTAAGGATGGTTAGTACGGCTTTGTCTTTGTTATGTGTGAGAAGCTGATTCTTTAGCGCCAGTTTTTTTGTGTAGATCCCATGAGGCTCAAAATAATGGATTGTCAGGTATGAGATGGTAGCCGTGATCATGATGGGTACGAAAAACTGATATCCTCCGGTGATTTCTGCAATGAGGAAGATGGCAGTCAGTGGAGCTTGCATGACTCCTGCCATAACACCAGCCATTCCAGCAAGTGTGAAATTGCTCTCAGGTAGGTTAAAGAGGTGAAGTCCACTTAATACTTTTGTCATTGTAAAACCTGTGATTCCACCTAGAAAGAGGGAAGGAGCAAAGACACCTCCTATACCACCGGCACCATTTGTAAAAGAGGTGGCAATGACTTTGAAGACGATGATTAAAAAAAGGAATATACAAAACAATAAAATATCATTGTGCCACATATAAAAATGACTCCCTGCTGCTAATTCCATTCCTTTCCCATTCAGAATATTGGCAAGAATATCATAACCCTCTCCAAACAAAGGAGGAAAAAGGTAAATGAGCAGACTGAGCCCTATCCCTCCGAATAAGAGCCTGTATTTGATGTTTTTTATTTTAACAAACTTCGCTTCAAGAAACTCATTGGTTCTGTTAAAGTAGAGCGAAACAAAGCCACAGGTAATACCCAGGATTACATAGAATGGAATGTTTTTAAGCTGAAAGGGCATATCAGCGATATATTGAAACAAGACATCTTTTCCCATAAGGAAATAAGACAATGAGGCTGCTGTAACCGCCGATATAAGTAACGGAATGAGGGATGCCATTGTCAGATCGAGCATTAAAACTTCAAGTGTAAAAATGATAGCTGCGATAGGCGCTTTAAAGATACCTGCTATTGCACCTGTAGCTCCACATCCGATTAACAGTGTCAGTGTACGGTAATCGAGCTGAAACAGTTTACCAAGATTGGATCCAATTGAAGCGCCGGTCATGACAATAGGTGCTTCTAACCCAACAGACCCTCCAAATGCAACAGTAAATGTACTGGCAATCATCGAGGTGTAGCTGTTGTGTGGCTTCAGGTGGCTGTTGTTCTGTGAAATTGCATGCAGTACTCTGGTTATTCCATGTCCGATTTTGTCTTTAACAAAAAGTCGAACATAGATAACAGTTAAGATGATTCCGATGAGTGGATATGCAAGGTAAAGCAGATTCCCGTTAGTGGTTGTGAACCCTTTGGTAAGTAATTGATGGGCATAAAAGACAGTGTTTTTTAAAACAACTGCTGCCAAACCACTGATCAAACCAACAATGAGGCTAAGAAGCAATACAAATGTACGTTGGTCAAGATGTTTGTTTCTCCAAATCAGGAAACTTCTAAACCATAAAGAATTTTCGATCATAAGGCAAAGATAAAAATTTAATGATAAATCAATAGTCATGCATGTTTGAAAACCTTAATTATAAATGCTCATTTCGACGATTAGGGCATAATGGGGTCATCTTTTAAAGTGGTTGGCCCTTTTCTTAAAAGTAAACTCATCTTATTCAACCTACAGATATAAACTTTTAACGTCATTATTCTAATATTGTTTTTTTCTGTTCTTTGTTTTTCAGGATTATCAGTCCTTTCAGGCTAAATTTTTAATTGAATTTTAATCTTTCTTTAATTGAATCTTCATTTGATAGCCTGTGAATAGATTTAATTTTGAAATCACGAATTCAAATATAATTCTGAAATAAATTGAAAGTCAAATTCAAAATTAATAGCTATGAAAACTTTAAATAATAAATGGTTCATGATCGCCGTTGGACTTATGTTTATGGCATCTTCATGTGTTTCGACTAGAAAATTTAACACTGCTCAAAACGAGATTATCAAACTAAATAATCAGAATAAGGAAAATAAAGACAATGTTGCAAGGTTGGAACAACAAGCAAAAAACTATGAAACCAATAGTGCAATGTTGAAGCAAATGAATGACGACCTAACGAAAAAGTATGCATCTCTTGAAAAGACATCCAGTAATAAGATCAATGAATCTGATATGGCTTTGCAAAGAGACGAGAAAGCTTTATCGGATCTTTCTCATGCTGTTATGTTAGAGAAAAAAGAAGTTAGCAGTATCAAACAGCAATTGTGCGATGCATTGAAATGTTTTACCCCTGACGAGGTTAGTGTCCAGGAGAGGAATGGGGAACTATATGTTATGATGTATGATAAGCTCTTATTCCCCACTGCAGGAACCATCGTTAATAAAAGAGGAAAAGAAGCATTAGCTATTTTGTCTAAAGTATTGAAAGATAACAGTATGAAAATCATGGTTGAAGGTCATACTGATGCCGTTCCCATCCATAATGAGAGGTTCGCTGACAATTGGGATCTGAGTGTTATAAGGGCAACCAATGTACTCAGGGTACTTACCAAACAAGATAAGTTAGATCCGGCAAGAATTGTTGCTTCAGGAAAAGGAAAAAATGATCCTTTTTATGACAATAAAACAGCCAAGGGCCGCAGTCTGAACAGGAGAACAGATATCGTACTGATTCCCAAACTGGATGAGTTGTATTCGTTAATCAACCAGAACAACAACAGTGGGTTGATCGGGTATAACCGTTAAGATAATCCAACAGATATGAATTGAGAAGAATGTCTGGTGTTGTAAGTGGAGTATGAAAGGCTATCCCACTAATAAGGGGTAGCTTTTCTTCACTTATTATAATTCTTTTAAAAAAGATGAGCAATTGTAAATAATAAATTAAAAATATATGTTTAATTAATTTAAAGCTTAACTTTCTCTCTTTAAAATAAATATGTTTTCAAATGTTTACAAAAACAGAGATCAATTAAATTAATACGATATATATTCGCATCATGAGAGAAAATCTGGGTAAAATATTGATTGTAGAAGACGAACCAAAAGTAGCAGGTTTTATAAAGAAAGGGCTTGAGGAGAGTAATTTCAGTGCAGAGATTGCCTATGACGGTAGTATGGGTAAGGCTATGGCATTTAGCAATAAATACGATCTGATTATCCTTGATATAAATCTTCCATTGATTAATGGATTTGTTTTATCTAAACTAATTCGGGAAAATGATCAACAGGTACCTGTTTTGATGTTGACTGCCCTTGGTGGGATTGAAGAAAAGGTAAAAGGATTCAGTTCCGGAGCTGATGATTATCTGCTAAAACCTTTTGAATTTGAAGAACTTATTGTCAGGATAAATGCTTTGCTAAAACGTTCTAAATTTCAATCGCAGCCAGGAAGAATATTGACAATTGAAGATTTGGAATTAGATCGGGATAAAAAGAAAGTAAGCAGAGGAGGAAAACAAATTGAGTTAAGTGCCAAAGAATTTTTATTGATGGAATATTTTATGCTTAACAAAGAAAGGGTAATCAGCCGTTATGAACTCACTGATAAAATATGGGGAATAACCTTTGATACCGGTACTAATGTGGTGGATGTTTATATTAATTTTCTTCGGAAGAAGATGGATAACGGATTTCCTGTTAAACTGATTCATACAAGGCCCGGATATGGGTACATATTAACAGTCAATGACACACAGTAATTAATTATTAAAGTCATATAAAAATAACATCAAAGAATAAATTCGATAAATGAAAATTACGACTCGTTATATGCTCAATTTTGGATTTCTGGTTGCAGGAATTTTATTGATCTATTCTGTGATTATCATCACCTTCTATTTTTTTTACCGTAGTGAGGACTTTTATATTCGGCTGAAGAATAAGGCGGTAAATTCAGCAACACTTTTATTTAACGTAAAAGGGATTAGCTATCCATTGTTAAAAATAATAGATGATAAGACGGTAACAAACATGAATAATGTGACAGTCATAATTTTAAATAAAGATCGAAAGGTTGTTTATAGTAATCGTGATTCACTGGATATAAATAATTTGTTACTCACTTTCAGAAAGTTGAATTGGGATAGAAGTGAAAGACATCTTGAAAATAAAACATTGTTTATAAGCTTTCAACGATCTTATAATGGCAGTAATTTTTATGTACTAGCATCAGGAAGTGACCTTTATGGTCAGGCAGAACTACAGAAGTTGTTAGTCATCACTTTGATATCCTTTTTAATCAGCTTACTCATTATCATAGGAGCCAGTTATTTCAACGCTTTACAATCGGTTAGGCCTTTGAAATCTATTATTAAGCAGATTAAAATGATTAATCCGGGTAGTTTGAAAGACCGCCTTTCAATAACAGCTCATGATGAGATAGCCGAACTGTCATCCACATTCAACACGATGCTAAGTAGAATTGAAAAAGCAGTTGAAAATCAAAGGATGTTTGTTTCTAATGTATCACATGAATTGAGAACTCCGGTGACTTCAATTATTGGACAACTCGAAGTTACCCTTTTGCGCGATAGGAGTGAAACGGAATATAAAACCCTCGTGCTTTCTGTGCTTGATGATATGAAAAATTTGAAAACAATTATCAATGGTTTCTTTGCTTTGGCAGAGTCGGACATCGATAATATTCAAAGTTTTTTCAATAAGGTCAGAATGGATGAATTGCTTTTTTCAACCAAGGACGATATACTACGTCGTTCAAAATTCATGAACATTCAGATTGAATTTGAGAACATTCCGGATGATGAAAATGAACTTATGGTTTATGGAAGCGAACATTTGTTGAAGCTTCTTGTGTCTAACCTGATCGATAATGCCTGCAAGTTTTCTGATCCTCCAAAGGTTAAGATAATAATTGCTTTTATCAATTCTACAGTCAGTCTAATGTTTATCGATAATGGCATTGGCATACCGGATGAAGATATAAAACATATTTTTGAACCCCTATTCAGGGCTAAAAATGTTGGAATTAAAAGTGGTTATGGAATTGGTTTGTCAATTGTAAAGCGGATTGCCGATATTCATGATGCTAAAATAGACATTGAGTCTGAGTTAAACATTGGCACTACAATTAAAATAACTTTTCCTGTTGTAAAACCTTCTTAAAAAAAATAAAAGGAATTCGGGAGATTGTTTAAACCAATGAAATTTTAAATGAAAAACATAATTGAATACACGATCATGAAAACAGTTAAGAGAATGAAAAATATTGTTAATAAAAAGATAAGTAAGAGAAAAAACCTTTATTATATGTTGAAAAATGTAAGACACAATGCTATAATAAGAGGAATTAATTTACTTACCGCGTCTGATGAAGAACAAGTCAGAGCAGAAGACGATAAACAGTTTATCCGTTTTGAGGAAGATCTGGCGATTAAAAAATGCAAATAAGTATTTTTTATAAATGATTTCAATAATGGGTTTCTGTTATGAGTAACAGATAATGGATTATGAATTTATAAACTTAAATCAAGGAAAATGATTTCAGCAATCATAGAAATAAGTCTTATTTTGATTCCCACTTTTGGTGCGTTATATTTACTTATTCAAGGGATAAGAAAAAGAAATATTCATCTGATTCTATTTCCCCTAATGTTTTTTGTTGTTTTGTTTTTTAGTGTCTTCCTTTTGTCGAAGTTTTATAATTAATTATTAACATTAATTTTCCTATTCTGTAGAATGATCATTCTCATTCAAGCTGTTTAATTATATATCTTCCTGAGAAATAATGCTGCCAGTGTGTGCTATGAGAGAGAGTGTTACCCGAAAACTCTCTCTCATAGCACACACTGACCTCATTAATTCTTTTTACAATGGAATAGTCAACTTGAAACCAATATTCCTTCCCATGTTATAAATTCCACTGTGCCCACTAAAGTTGACCGGATATTGCTCAAAATATTTCAACCTGCTCAGATGTGATTGGTAGGCAACATCGGTTAAATTATTCCCCGAAACATACAGGTTACAGATGGGAGAAAAATGGTGTCATGCACCATTATCCCTTAAGGCCAGGATGGAGGCGGTGCAGCCGAAGTTTCAGCTGCCTGTGCTTTCTGGGGGTTACTTAAAAGGATCATCATGGTGGCTGCCGAGAAGGCGATATATGCTGTTTTCCTGATTGCTTCTTTGCGGGTAATAAGATTATTGTTGTTATCTTCGGTAATATCTTTTGCGATTATTTCTTTTTTCTTTTTCATGCAGTGTAGTTATTGTTATTACCCGTTAGTTATTCTGTTACAAGAATTTTTATCCCGGTCCGTTTGCCGTTATCATTCACCGATAACAGGTAAATTCCTGTCTTTAAATTCGGAGTCGGGATAATGTTTAGATTTCCTGTTTCCAGATTCTTCGCAACAACAACTCTTCCATGTAAGTCGTAAAGGGTTGCAACAGCGTTTTTACTGACTGAACCGCTTAAACGAATCTCATAGTTTCTGTTCGCATAAGCAGTTAGCTTTTCGGGTAATGATACACTTGCTGAAGTGTGGAGAAAGAAGCGATCTGTGATACTTGAATTTGTAGCAATTGTTACTTTATAAACATCTGTAGAAAGATCAGTAAATGTTTTGGTCAATTTGTCTTCCAGGATGGCTTTACAATTTGCAGGCAGGCTTATTAATTGTGAAGAGAAGGTTACTTCGCCACCTGTTGTAAAATCAAGCCCAATAGGGATAATCATATTGGTGAAATCATTGTCAGATAATGCCTGTATTGCAAACGGAATCCCGTTATCTTCTACTAATTTGGTATATACAATCAGATCAGCGCCTCCTTTGAGGAGACCTGCATCATAAGAGGGATCCAGTCCCTTGGTCATATTGCTGTTGAATGCAATGAGCGTTGAGCTGCTTTGATCACTAACCGTTGCTTTCAGTTTAATCGATGGCCACGGGCTTTGAGCAGATTTTAAAGCCAAAGCCGCAGAGTGAAGTTGCATTGCATTGGTGAAGCTGAATGTGGCGCCGGATTTAGCATTTACCATAAAGGCCTGTCCTTGCTGTATATCGTTAAAAGGAGGGATTGTGTTATTTATAATGTTGTATTGTCCGTAATTTCCGTTTTGAGAATCGGTTTTATCCCAAATATAAATAGCCT
>JGI24140J50213_10000199_pt1 | contig 28115 bp, 14 predicted proteins | sample BarGraIncu00222A_FD_50213 | JGI IMG/M metagenome (IMG submission 50213)
GTTTCATTTAAAAATATTAAAATCAAAACCCTTTAATCAACTATTATGGATAACAGACGTGATTTTATTAAGAAAGCAACGCTAACTACAGCAGGACTTGCCATTGGCGCTAAAGCATTTAGTTTTACTGCAAAGAGTTACAATAACATTATTGGTGCAAACGACAGAATTCATGTTGCTGCAATTGGTCTGAACGGACGTGGTAACAGCATGGTTGGAACCATTGCAAAACAATTAAATACTGAAGTATCATGTGTTTGCGATGTTGACTCCAGAGCAATGCCAAAAGCGATTGCTTCAATATTAAAAGCCGGACAGACCACAACTCCCAAGTCAGAAAAAGATTGTCGCAAAGTAATGGAAGACAAATCCATAGATGCAATATACATTGCAACTCCCGATCATTGGCATTCTCCACTTACAATAATGGGTTGCCAGGCCGGTAAACATGTTTATGTTGAAAAACCTTTATCGCATAACCCTCACGAAGGTGAAATGGCAATTGCAGCAGCTCGCAAGTATGACCGTGTGGTTCAGATGGGAGCCCAACGTCGTTCAGCCCCTGTTTTGAGGCAAGGTATTGAAGCTCTGCACAATGGCATCATTGGTCGTGTTTATCTAGCGAAAACCTGGTATACAAATACCCGAAAATCAAACTTTCTGAAACCCGGTACTGTTCCTTCATGGCTCGATTATGAACTGTGGCAGGGTCCTGCACCCCGCGCCCCATATCAGGATGGTTTAATTCACTATAACTGGCATTGGTTTTGGAACTATGGTACTGGCGAAGCATTGAATAATGGCACACACGAAGTGGACGTTGCCCGCTGGGGACTTGGCGTTGACTATCCTATTCGTGTAACTTCTGTTGGTGGAAGATATCATTATCAAGATGACTGGCAGACTCCCGACACTCAAATCATCACCATGGATTTTCCGGGTCGTGTATCACTGATGTGGGAAAACAGAAGTTCTAATGGTAGAGCCATTGAAGGACTGGATCGCGGCATTATCTTCTACGGCGAAAAAGGAAGTTTGGATACAGGTGGCGATAGTTACAAAGTATATGACAATGACGGTAAACTGATTAACAATGTAAAATCTCTTGTTGTTGAAGCTCCTATCGATGCTCGGAATACCGCGAGCGTAAGCTTAGGCATGGACAGCCTGCACATGGCCGATTTCCTTGATGCAATCAGAAACCATCGTAAACCAAATTGTGATGTTGAATTAGGCCATAAGAGTATCGTTGGCATGCAGTTAGGCAATATTGCCTGGCGTCTGGGCCGCGATCTAAAATTGGATCCTAAAAACGGACATATCATTGGTGACCCTGAAGCTCAAAAATTATGGAGCCGTACTTACGAAAAAGGATGGGAACCTAAAATTTAATTAAAAGAAGGGTGTCCAAAAAGCCAAGCCTGGTCGTTTAGCGAAGCCGAAACGTCGTTGAGGATCAGGTAAATGTCACTTCGACTTCGCTCAGTGACCATGCTTTTGGACACCCTCTTGTTTTTATGTTTTTTGACATACATACATTACAGGTAAAAATTATTTCCAGAATACCCAGACTATTATATTTAAAGGATATGAACATCTCAAAAAACACCTGCCTGATTCTTTTATTTGTATTATTTACCACTATAACTTGTTTTGGCCAAAATAAAACAACGCTAAAAAAAGCAACTAATCTACCATCAAAGAACATGCTTGTTGACTATGTAGATACCAAAATCGGAGTCATCGGCACCCGGGCCAGCAACTGTGTTTTAGGACCACAGATGCCATTTGGATGTATCAATCCTTCACCTCAATCTGACAAAGGATCTACTCCGGGCTACAATCCTAAAATGCCAACAAAGGGATATGGTCAGCTTCATGTCAGTGGAACCGGGGGAGACAGCCGATATGGTCATTTCCTGGTATCCCCACAAACAGGCATTGCCGTTGGCAAGAATGATCATGACTCTCCCGCTAAAAATGAAGAAACCAGGGCATATTATTTCAAATCTATTCTGAAAAGGTATAACATTACTACCGAAATAGCACCCACACAACATAGTGCCATCTATCGTTTTACTTTTCAAAAATCCGACAGTTCCTCTATTATCATCGATGCTTCACAAAGTGTCCCAAAAGATATCATTGGGGCGAAGAATGTAAAAATTCTTGAAAACACCATTCAGATCGATAAACAAAAAGGAACAATCCGGGGGATGATCTACACCAAAGGAGGCTGGGGATGCGTATCACCTTACAAGTTCTTTTTTGTCGCGGCTTTCAATAAGCCGTTAATCGATGCCGGTGTTTGGAAAAACACAACTTTGTTAAAAAATGAAACGCTTGTAAAACGGGAAACTGCTGATGAAAGCGCCGAAGAACGCATTGGCACATACTGTCGCTTTAAAACCACAGAAGGTGAACAAGTTGAAATGAAAGTAGCCGTCTCTTTGTCAAGCTATGAAAATGCCGAAAAGTTTCTGCAAGCCGAAATACCCCATTGGGATTTTGAACTGATCAAAACTGCCGGAATGAATATCTGGGAGAAACAACTGGAAAAGATAAGAGTTGATGCTCCGACAGACGAACAAAAGAAATTGTTTTATACGGCCATGTATCATACTATGGTCATGCCACGCAATTGCACAGGCGACAACCCTTACTGGACAGATGGAAAACCTTTTTGGGACGACCAGTATGCGATTTGGGATACCTGGCGGACACTTTATCCGCTGCATTTATTGATTAACCCAGACATGGTGCGTGATAATATTTTATCATTTATTGACCGCCTGAAACACAATGGGATGGTGCGCGATGCATTTGTTTCCGGTTCGGAAGGAAGCGCAGATCAGGGTGGCAATAATGTCGATAATATTATAGCCGATGCCTATGTGAAAGGAATCAAGGGAATCGATTGGAACGAAGCTTATGGAGTTTTGAAATTCAACGCAGATCATGAACGATTGGGAGGTGGCTTTAAATCAGTGCCGGGTTATAAACCTGACATTTACAGAAAACAAGGATGGATTCCAAATGGTGATATTTCAACATCTTATACACTGGAATATGCCTATAATGACTTTTGTGCTGCAACGGTTGCAAAGGGGTTGAATAAAAATGAGGACTATCAAAAGTATCTTGAACGAAGCAATGGCTGGGTCAATCTTTGGGACGAAAATGCAGAAAGCAAAGGTTATAAAGGCTTTATTGGCGTAAAGGGTTGGGACAATAAGTTTCTTGCCTTCGACCCTGCGTTTGAAGCCAGATCATGGAAAGGCCCATTTTATGAAGGCACCTCCTGGACATACAGCTATTTTGTACCCCATAACATCGCAAAACTTGTTTCGTTGATGGGAGGTAAAGAGAAATTTGTTGAAAGACTCGACTTCGCTTTGAAGAACAATCTGATCGATTATGGCAACGAACCCTCTTTTCTGGCATTACGTTCTTTCAGTCACGTTGGTCGTCCTGATCTGACATCCTATTGGGTACACTATGCACTAAATAAGAATTTCGATCTCACCGGAGGCCTTGGAAACGACGACAGTGGCGCAATGTCTTCATGGTACATTTTCTCAGCTTTGGGCTTTTTCCCAAATGCAGGTCAGGACATCTATTATCTCAATGCCCCTCTTTATCCCAAATCAGTAATTACTTTGGGCAACGGAAAGAAATTAACGATCCTGGCAGAAAATGCTTCAGAAAAAAATATCTACATCAAATCATGCAAAATCAATGGCCAGGTTTGGAACAATTCCATCTTCAGACATCGGGACATTGCCAATGGTGGAACCATAGAACTAATTTTAACAGATCAACCAACCGATTGGGCTAAAAATTAAATTTATGCTAACGATACACTAAAGAAACGGATAGGAAATACTGAAAGGAAGCAAAGGGAAATCACCGCCTCTAAGCGATACTTAAAAGGTATTAAATCGGTAGTTAATTCGTATTAAATCCGATTTCTGGAGACCAACTAAGTACCGATTAAATACCCTTTAGATACGGCTTGACTATAGCTTAGCGGCGTTGGTTTCCCTCTGCTTATTATTGGTGTCGAATATCTAAAGGAAAGTGATTTTTTGGAGGTCCTTTTAATTTTTCTTTACGATTCTACATCCAAAAATTCGCCCTGCGGTTTTATTGTAATTGGCTTCGATCCTGACCGTGATTTTAGTTTTGTCTTTGATCAGTTCAATGGGTATCGGATAAAACAGATCATAGAACTTTCCGGCCACACCACCAGCCCAATCAACTGTTGCAATTTTGGTACCATCAACCAATACATCAAATTTACGCCCTTTGTCGTCGCCAATATAGGTTAACATCAAATTGTTGACGAACCCGGGCTGGATCTTCATCTCGAATGAGAAGAAGTTTTCAGCTCTGGCTTCACGGCCTGTCCTGCCCAAAGCCTCATCTACATAAGACTTTTCGCTTGCTTTCAGGTTGTGATCGCGCTCGGGTTGCATCTCCCCTATCCTGAAATTATCAATCGTATTTTCTTCAATTTCTTTCTGCCGTTTCTTTTCAGCTTCATAGGCAGTCTGGCGAGAGGTCCAATCAGCATTGGTGAAGAAATCAAAATAGACGCTATAATGCTGGTCATAGGTTTGATAAAATGGCTTCATGATGGGATCAAATGGCTTCCCAACACCCTTCATTTCAAAAGTCAATGTCTGATTGTCAACCGGTTTTACCCAATCGCTTACATTATGATTATCTGTCAACAAAACCGGGGTTCCAACCAATGGGTCGGGTGTTTTCTTACCCAGTTGTCCGGCCAAAACAACAGGCCCATACAAAAATGCAACCCGGTTTGGGTTATCGGGCATGGGTTCAGTTTGAACCGTCATGGGAAGTGTGATTTCAACCTTGTCGTTATTTTTCCATTTGCGATTGACAACAAGATACCCGGTTTCATCTTTTATGGATGTTACTTTTTTGCCATTCACTATAATCTGAACGCCATTGTTTGCCCATTTTGGATTTCGGATATATAATGGAAATTGTTTGGGCGACTTTACAGAAAACAATAAACTGGTCTTGTTGCTCTCGGGGAAATTGGTTTCCTGTCGGATGATGATCCCCTTTTCTTTCCAGTTTAACACAGAAGGGATAAATAGATTAAGATATAATCCGCCATCTTTAGCCTGATAAAATATACTTTCGACATATTTCGAGTGATTCTCCATCCCTGTTCCAACGCAGCAAGTAAACGTGTTGAAACGGTCGCTGAATTGTTTTTGCGTTCCCATCCTCAATGGAACGAAATAACACATCATGCCCGTTGATGGGTTTTGAGAAGCCAGAATATGATTGTATAAAGCTCTTTCGTAATAATCGGCCAGTTCCTGAGACGGCTGCCAGCAAAACAGATGCCGCGTCAACTTTAGCATGTTATAGGTGTTGCAGGTTTCGCAGGTATTGTCACTCAACCGGTCGTTTAATTTATCCTCTTCGCCACAATATTCATAACTACTGTTTCCGCCAATGACGTAAGAATGATGATGAACCATTGTTTCCCAGAAAAAAGAGGCAATGGTCTTGTCAGCGGGTGTATTTGTGAGTTCAAAACTTCGGGCTGCACCAATGGCCTTTGGAACGTTGGTGTTTGAATGTTTTCCGGGCATAGGATCAATTCGTTTCGCCAGTTTCCCCATTACAAATTCATCATTAAACTTGCGTGAGAGATCAAGATATTTTTTGTTTCCTGTGATCGAACAAATGTTGACCAGAACATCGTTCATCCCTCCGTATTCGCAATTCAGCATTTTCAACCTTTGTTCCTCTGTCAGATTATTTACAATTTTGCCTGTCCAATCGGCCATTTTGGTTACGATGTCCAATGCCTTTTTGTTATCACAATACAAATAAGCATCCACAAGTCCTGACATCACTTTGTGAACTGTGTACCAAGGCGACCATCCGCCGTTCAAATCAAATCCGCCCGATTTGATGATACCTCTGGAAAGTTTGTTAAAAAGGGTGTCTTCATTCGGAATTGCTCCGACATAGCCTGTCTTTCTGGCCTGTTGGCAACGTTCAAGTTCATCAACGATGTAATCTGTGCGTTTCTTAAACTCCGGATTTCCGGATGTCACATAAAACATTGCACATGCCGACAAATAATGACCCAAAGTATGACCCGACAGTCCTTCGCTTTCCCAACCGCCATAAACATCACCTTTGGTTGGCAAACCGGCATTCTTATAAAATCTATGCAACAGTCTGTTTGGTTCCAGCTCAAGCAGATATGCTGCGTCTTTATCCATCGCGTTTTTGAATGGACTTCCATCCAGTAACTTCACATCTTTGAGATCGAAAGCAAATGCTTTCATTTCTGAAATAGGTGCAATCTTAATTCGCGGATCATTTTTAACCGGAATGTATGATTGGGCCTGAATAGCACTATATAATATTGAAAAAAATATAAGTAATGGAAGAAGTTTCATTTTATGGAACATATTAATAATTAATTTTATAACACTCAAATACGGGTATTATTAAATGATTTTATTCCCTTTTCGAAATTAATGAATTAATTCTGATTAATCAGTTGAAAATATGAATTTTAATAACGGCATTAATGTATCTTGAAGCCACAATATTCATGGATGAGAAAATTGATTTATTATTTTTGTCGATATTAATAAATAATTGTAAATTTGAAGAAAATAAAATGAAATGATGAAAAACTTACTTCATTTACAGATCATTATATGTCTATTTGTCATTTGTAATCCCACCTTTTCGCAAAATGCAAAAGACACTTCAGGAACGTCTCATCATCTGTTTCCGGATTTCACAGATGGTGTAGTGTATTTCAAAAATGGACAATTGGCAAATGCTAAGCTTAATTTTGATACTTATTTGGATCAAATTCAATTTCTGGGAACCGATGATTTAGTAATGACACTAAAGGAGCCGGAAAAACTCTTTAAGGTGTCAATTGCAAATCGTGAATTTTATTTCATTAATAATAATTTTCTTGAACTTATATCTAATGATAGAGTACCTCTCTATACAAGAATCCATCATGAACGTCTAGCAGTTAAAATTGGTGCTTATGGAAATGCAACCCCGGTATCAAGTATTGAATCTTTGGCCACTTTTAATGTAGGGGATGGAAGAGTCGCCAGATTGGCAAAAGATGAAAAAATAACGTTTTCACCTACTCTCAATTTTTATATAACCAACAGAGGTATTACGAGGACGATTGCAAGTAAAAAAGATCTGTTGAAATGTTTTTCCTCGGATAAAGAATTAATTAAAAAAGAGTTAGAAAAACAAAATACTCAATTTAATTCCATTGAATCTGTAAAAAAAATAGTTGAATGGATTAATTTGAATGGAATAAATGACTAGAAACTGACCACCTTGTCTAAATCATTCAACATAGATCAAGGTTTGGGCACGGCAAGGCTATTTTGCAAAATCGTAACAAGGTCATCAGCATTATTCGGCTCCGGGATGATCCAACGCTTACCGAAAACCAGTTTGGGAACGCCACCCTTGCCGTTCTGAATAGTCTGACCGAAAATCTGTATGCATTTTTGCATATACTGTCCAATCCAGGGGTCGGTCAAAGCAGCATCCAACTTCACCTGACCGACCAATTCGACCGCTTTGGCCATGGCAGTTTCGAGGCTTCGAGGGCGCCAACTGTCGCCTGACTCAAATGTAAACATCCAGTTTTCAAAAGCAGGAAACGCCTCGCGCCTGGCAACCCAAACTGCCAAACCGATCTTTGCAAGTTCACAGGAATTTTTGAAAGCATCCACATCTCTTGGGACGTAAGGGTTGCAATGGGTATTCAATGGTGTCGGACAAATTACAAATGCCAGCTTTCCGGCGTAAAGGCGAACCGCCTCATTGAGTATAAAATGTAATTTCTGACAATGGGAACATTGATAATCAAATAGCAAGGTGACAACATATGGGGCGTCAGGAGACCCTACCATAGGTGCAGTGCGATAATCGATAGTTGTAAGGATATTTTGAGACTCTCCGTCGCGAATGGCGGCTGAGGGAGGAAAGAGGACCTGACAGGCTGCCAGAATACCGGCCAGAAATAAACCGATCAGAGCCAGGCCCATAGCGGACAAAGGGCGAATAATATGTATGGATGTGGCCGGGGAAACATTTTTAGTCATTGCTTGATTCTTTAATGGGATATCGTTTGAATGGTCTTCGTATTCATTGATCGCTCGCCAGATGACCAGGGCAGTCAAAAGCAAACCGATGAAATGTGTAGTCATGCAATAGGGGCAAAAGTCGCCTATAACCCATTTTTGTAAGATAGTAAACCACACAGCACCTCCTGCAACTGAGCCGACCAGGACCAACATCGCCCTCCAGGCCAGACGCCGAATTGATAACGCTGTAGCTGGTCCAATATAAAGACTGGCAACAAACAAAGCAAGGTACGCCCCAACTGCCAAACCGCTGATAGGCAATATCCCTGCCAAATTCGACCACCGGCTATTGAGCACTTGTTCGCAAGGGCTCCCTCCGCCGCAACCAACCATCGATCCACCCGCAAGATAATGCCAGCTCATTATGGTGCTCAGCAAAAGAGCTATCGTGATCAATCCCGTCAAGATCCAACGCCAGCAGGGCCAGGACCGTTGAAGATGTGTACGAGCTTTATAAGTAACCAAAATTCAAGCCTCCTTCGTTTGGAAATTAAAAACTCCGCGGCATTTCAGTGTCCTGTAATGCCGCGGAGTTCTATAAACATTTTAATAAAACCCTGCTGATGTTCTCATTAAGGTCTCTTAGTGTATTCATTGGGCGCACCCGGTGTTGGAAGGTAATTGGCAACTTGCGCACCATTTTCATGAGCCTTGTTCAAAGGCGCTACAAGGGTGATGCCTGTGCCGGAAACCTGCACACCCATCGCATGTGCCATGTTGAGTGGTGTGGTGATGGTTATGGCGGCTCTGGATGGTGTTCCACCTGCATTACCTCGGGCGGGGAAAGTGACAGAGGAAATAACTGCAGTCTCCTGGTTCGTGCCATCGTCAATAGTTATTGTCTGACCGGCAGCAAAGCCAGCAACGTTGGCCACAGGTATAACAACCGCTCCCACGGCGGTAGCAGTTCCAACTGTAGTACCACCTGTTGTGCCAATAGTTTTAATAACAGCGGTCTCGCTATTTGCGCCTGCCTCGAAGATTATCTTTTGTCCAATGTTAAAGCCTGTTGTACTGGCGACTTTAATATTGGTTGAACCAGCTGGTGCTGAGGTTAACAGGTTCATCGAACTCTGAACAAAAAAATCACGGAGATTGTTGTCGTTGTCGGCACCATCAGGGTAGCGACCTGCGCTCCTGTTTGGCTGGGTAGCTGAAGCTGCCGGTGCTCCTCTTCCGCCGCCTCTGTTTGAACTGGGTGAAGGTGCGTAGCTTCCGCTTGCTCCTCCGCCGAAATTAGCCTGGTATCCCTCTGCTGCCCAAGGGTCAACGATTAACCCATAATTTAGGCCGTCAACAACATTTCCTGCTGCATCGCGCAAAACCATATTACCGGCTGCAGATGAAAGAGCAGGGCCTCCGAACAACTGGTTTGGAGCCAGTGTTCCCTGGTAACCTGCTTTTGTGACTTTCTGATCAAAGACAACAGCGTCGATGGCGTAGTCGCCTGTCAGGGGTTGGTCAAGTGTGATACTGGTTCCAAGTGGCATGACGGGCTCGTTGCTCGAATGAGCGAAAGCCGAAGCTGGCTCAAAGCTGATTCCTGTTCCCCTGACGCTGAAAGGTATATTGGCTGAATGATCGAACTTTAGCGGTTCGACCAGTTCCAAACCTGTACCCTGTTCTTCCACATTAGTGATAGGACCATTTCCAGGTCTGCGCGTAGATTGCGTACCAACACTCTTCACTGTGACGGTTTCGATGCCGTGACTTTTGCTGCCAATGTCTAATCTGATTTTGTCACCAACTGAAATATTGGTTACGGCAGACACCTTGATATTGGTTTCCCCTGTTTTTGCATTTGCTGACAGGTATGCCTGTGTACCCGGCTTTCCAACCTGGGTGATTGTGACCACTTCGTATTTTTCAATAGCTTGAGCTACGGCGGGGTATATTGCACCGTATCCGATGGCCATCTTCTGGCCTATCTTGAAACCGTTTACGCTTTGAACGGGCAGATTGGTTGAACCTTTGGGGATGGTAATAACCGGTCCGTCAGGAAGAGGTTGCCATACGATTGTAGGACCGGATTCCATTGGACGGCCTCCACCAAATTGAGATGAAGTGGCAGGTACTTCAGGGACTGAGATACTGGCTATTTTACGGGTTTCTTTGACTGTACCAGTTGAAATTTCAACTGCATCGCCAACCGACATACCGGTGGTATTCCTGACGTAGAGCGTGGACTCACCCTTTTTTGCAGGAACAACAAGTCCCGAATTAGAAAGGCCTAACAGGTAGAAACCGTGCGCAGAAAGCTTAGTCCCGGCCGGTATCTTCACGGCTGAAAAAACAGGCATCTGGGCTGCATGCTGAGTCAGACTCCAGTTTGAGATATTGATTTCATTATCGCCGGCGTTGTAAAGTTCGATAAACGTGTTGCTCGAGTTTTCGGCAGAACCGTCGCTGATACGATATTCATTAATCTTGACCGGGTTTACATTACGTACTTTTTCAGCAATTAAATCGGATTGGGGCTTATTGTTTGCCGGGTTGGTCCAAGAAGCTTTTCCAACCAGGTCGCCATTGAAAGACTCTTGCGCGGAGGTCACCTCAAAGGTTGCGCTTATGCTTGCGTGTGGCGCTATCGGATCAGTGAACTTCTTTGAAACTTCTTTAGAATTTTCAAGCATGGATTTCCACCCCTTAGGCACAGAAACACTCAAGGTGACGTCCTTTACAGATGCTCCTGTGGTATTTGTAAACGTCACGGTAGTTTTCTGTGTTGACAATGGCGAGAATGTCTGGAGTCCTGGAGGAGTTTCGGTTGAGTTTGCCGGCGTTAGACTCAAACGCTGCACATCATAACTGACAGTTATGATATTGGCCTGAATTTTTTGGTTAGTTTCCTTAGTAGGGAAAGTTCCCGATGCCGTCATCGCACCTTCATAGAACGTACCTTGTGAGCTGTTGCTGTTGTCGCCACCGTTGCCTAAAAGGATACCTCCTTGTTTGCGCATCGGATCATAACTATTTCTGTCATTGATGATTCGCGTTCCATCAAACATAACTTGCAGATTGCCTTTCTGAGCGTCTCCGCCCATAGATCTCCAGTGGTGTGGTTCGCCATCAGCCGTGGCGGTCACAAAACGCCAATTGATACTCGGCAGGTTGGGAAGGTACTTATCGTTTGGATTCGTGTTAACGCCCCCCACCAGGTTGTTCTCCTGATCGGTCATAACCCATGGACCCGGGACTTGCCCGTGATACCAGGCAGCAGCATTGCCGTAGTATGTGGTCTCCATAGTGCCATCTCCGTCGTCGCGACTATCTGTCTCAGCGTTGCCATAATCGTAGCAGCAGCCTGAGTTGTAGTGATTTCCGTTAATGACCCAATATTGACCTTCTGCCTGGTCGTCGATGGCTGTGCCCTTGGCATCGTTCCAACGAAGGCCCATGCCCGGCTCAATGAATACCCCATAAGCCTTATGACCCATGATTGTGATGGGAGCCATGTCTGCGATCGGGATATTGTTAAATCCTCCCATGGCAGGACCACTGAATCCACCATGTGGTGCTTGAACGAGGTGGTTGCCCTTGCCAGATTGATCGTAGAGCGTTGTGATCCAACAATATGTATTTGCACAAAATGCATCCTGCGCTGCTGCATTAGCATAACCGCCAGGATCACCCTCACTGGGTTGGACCACACCTATATCAAGTGTCTTTCCGTCTGATTGGCGCATAACCTGGTATAAGGGACCGTTGTAAGATGCATATAACGCGCGCGTGCTACTGTGGGCAGCCACACATGGAGTGCCTCCGGCAGCATAAATATCACACGGTCCTTCTGGTCGGGTTGGAATTGAATTGCTCTTTACCCCTGACATTGCGCTCATCATCATTATGGCGACAGGAAGTATGAGCGCCAGAACAAGAATGACCAAAAAACGATTTTCCTTTTTCATAGTTATATTTGTTTTCAAATTCATTTTATATATTAGGTTCTTGGTTTAACCATAAAGGGATATTCGACATTAATTACCGGCCATTTTTCCTTATCCCAGGTCATTTTCTCAATCCTCAGTTTTGGCCGGGCATTATCCAAAGCATCGTAACCGTGAAAGACAATATAATCGATGCCGTTAAAAGTATATGCAGAATTGTGTCCAACTCCATACCATAAGCTGTCGCCCTTCAGCAGAATTGTACCTCCACCTTTAGCCATCGACAAACCATCTTTATCCAGATAAGGACCCAATACATTTTTTGAACGACCAACTATCATTTTATAGGTGCTTTTCACCCCTTTGCAACAATAATCGATAGAAGCAAAAAGATAAAAGTAACCATTTTTCTTGAAAATAAATCCTCCCTCGATGGCATTGCCACCAGCATCAACAGGGTTATTTTCTATTGCGGGTAAATTAACTTTAAGGGATGGATCTTTTTTCCTTGTGGCAATTGTAGGCAGTTTATCGATGCTTTCTGCCACACTCATCAGATCCTGTTTCAACTTTACAATTTTCAGACCATCCCAAAACGATCCAAACAAGAGCCAGGGAGTTCCTGAATTATCATAGACCAGATTTGGATCGATGGCATTCCAGTTTGTCTTTCCCGGAATGGATTGAATAATTTTACCATGATCGACCCATTTATAATTCGGATCATCGGTATGAAGAGTTGTATTTGTAGCCAAGCCGATGCAGGATGTATTTTTTCCGAATACTGATGCTGAGTAATATAGATAGTAAAGTTTTGTTTTGTTGTTATATGAAATATCCGGAGCCCATAAACTGTTGCCTCTAAAGTTTTTGATTGAATCTTTTACCCATTGTGGAACCACATTAAAAACCGGTTTTTCCTGTTTCCAGGTGATCATGTTTTTAGAAGACCAAATCGAAACACCATTCCCGGTGCAAAAGACATAATAAAGACTGTCCTGCTGAATCATTTCAGGATCATGCGTCGAAATATTGGTGCGTAATTGCTGTTGCGCATTTAAATTTAAAAAAAACAAAAGAAATAATGACAAACAAGAAAATTTAATTAACATATTTATGTTTTTAAAAAGCACTTAAGTTATACAGATAAATCGTTGTACAGTATTATAACATTTTAACCCTTAAAACATTAAACGAAAATGGTTTAATTGATAATTTAATGGTTTTGCTTTTTACATCAACTTGTCTGTCTTTTGGACTTACTGTAACGGGTTCATCAATTGAATTCACCTGATCGGGTTTTTCACCTGTTAACTCTGTTAAAGTTCCTTTAGAATCCAATTTTTTAACTCCATCGATTACAAAACTTACTTCCTGCAGTTTCTCAGAAGTATTTACAAACTTCACAATAACTTCATTGGTTTTTTTATCGATACATGCTGTTCCAAAATCTCCTTCCTGACCTGTTACAGTTTGGTTGTCAGACAAAAAAGGAACAACATTGGTGCCTTTATAGAGTGAATACAATTTCTGAACATAATAATTGGGTGTGCCATAAATTTTCAGATTATCAACCCATATTAAATCGGGAGTCCACTGCCAGCCATCTACATTTGCAAAAAGCGGTGCATAAGATGCCATGCTTACCACGTCAGCATTGCGTTCAAGCCCGGTCATAAAAGCTGCTTCAGAAAGTGCGGTTAACAGATTGTTTTTGTTATCCGGACTTACTGTTTGAACACTTTGTGCAGCATATTCACCAGCAAATATTTTTGAAGCATTACGGGGATAATTATCATAACGGGTTACATTTGATGTAAACCATTCGGGACGACGATAATAATGTTCATCAATGATATCAGCATTCATCTTTCTTAACTCACGATTTAGATCATCAAAACGATCTCCATTGGGATCGGTTCCCGAACTGTAAACCAATTTAAAATCAGGATACTTATCCTTGATTGCTTTAGTGAAGATCTTTAGTCTCTCAACATATTGTGGCCCCCAGTTTTCATTTCCAACACCCATCATTTTAAGATTAAATGGTTTCGGATGCCCCATATCTGCACGGATCTTGCCCCATTTCGTGTTTAAGTCACCATTGGCAAATTCGATCAGATCAAGCGCATCCTGAACATATGGTCCCAGTTCATCGAGTGCTACAAATTCTGCAGTATTAAACTGGCAAGCCATCCCGCAGTTTAAAATCGGTAATGGTGAAGCGCCGATATCTTCTGCTAACTGAAAATATTCAAAGAAGCCCAGACCAAAAGTCTGGAAATAGTCTGGTGATGGACGATGGGCAAATTCAGTATTCCATCTGTTGATGATTAATTGGCGTTCTTCGACGGGTCCGATTGTTTTTTTCCACTGATACCGATTGTTCAGGTCACGACCTTCAACGATACATCCTCCCGGAAAACGAATAAATCCAGGTTTCATGTCTGCAAGCATTTGTACCATATCTGCGCGAAAACCTCCGGGTCTGTTCATCCATGTATCTGAAGGAAAGAGTGAAATCATATCAAGGTCGATAGTTCCACTGCCTTCAAACCAAATAACAAATTTTGCTTTGAGCTCAGTTGCCGTTGAATTAAAACTGGTTGATAATTTTTTCCAGTCATTTCCTGTTGTTTCAGGTGTAATCGCACCTTCTCCAATTAGCTCACCTTTAGCATTTACAAGTTCGAGATGAAGTTTTACTCCGGGTGATTTCAACCGATACATGACAGAAAAGTCATAACGCAATCCTTTTTTTATTCCCATGCCCTTGAAGCCTTCGTTAGTCAGGCTCAAGCTTCCTTTCACTGCATTTGAGGTCGTAACCTGAATATAGCGTGGATTATTTGTATTAACATCTTTTCGATTCAGTACCTGCACATCTCCTTCAACAAATTGTTTGCGTTTAATGGTCCAACCCATTAAAGGCATAGTAAATTCAAATGAACGATTTTTTATTAACTCCGCATAAATGCCTCCATCAGCACCCATATTAATATCTTCAAAGAAAACACCGTACATGGTTGGCTGTATTTCTGCTTTAAGCTCGTTTGCTTTGATTGTATAAATTTTCCCTGTTTGTGCAACAGCAATATTAGTTGCAGCAACAAGAAGGAGGATCAAAAAACATTGGGACATTCTTTTAAAGTTCATTGTGTATATATCTGTATTTCACTTAATTACTTTATTTGTAAAATATTTTTACTGAAGTACAATATTACAAAAAAACCAATAAGTTTTTATAAAATGTTAGAAATACACTTATTTACAACAAAAACTGTCTAATATTGTGACAGGGAACTGAGGCTATTTCATATTATTCTCACTTTGAGTTAATTATAATACTAACTGGTTTCAATCCAACAGACGAAGCTTTTAGCGTTATTTTCCCCGGTTTATTTTCTGATTTAATAATCACAAGACAACGACCCTGCCATGTTTTCCGCTCTGATAACTGATTACTTTCTATGCTTCTGGGATTTGCATTACCAACACCCACAATGGTTCCTGCTCCTTCGATTTCAAACTTAATCAGATTTTCTGACTTCGGATTCCTGTTCCCCGCAGCATCAATTAACTCAATCGTGATATAACTTAAATCCTGCCCATCGGATTTAATTTCATTTCTGTCGGCTGAAATCTTTATTTGTGAAGGATCTGTTGCGGTGCGAAGAATGGCAATATTCACTTGCTTTGATTCTGAATAGCCAATTGTTTTAAGTTCCCCTTTCTGATAAGGGACTGCCCAAAGTGCCTTGAATTCTGTTGAACGATCGGTTTTCTTTCTACCCAATGATTTATTATTAAGGAAGAGTTCAACTTCCTCACATGAGGAATATACACTGACTTCGATGGGCTTATTTTCATATCCTTTCCAATTCCAATCTGCTATAGCATCAAGCCAGTGCCATTTGCTCCATGATGCACGGTCAGGATTTTCCTCAAATGATGGCTTGGGAGGTTTTACAAACAGTGAAAGTTGATTGCTCTTCCATAAAGCATCCCGATAATATGATTGAGGCCTTTTCCATCCACAAATATCCAGATCTCCACAATATGCAAGATTCCATGGGTAAAAATTTTGTCTTTGAGGATAACCACGCCATCCTATACTGGCTTCTCCAATATAATCAAAAGCAGTCCAGACGAAATCACCAATCAAAAAATCATGATCTTTTACATCCATCCAGCATTTGAAAGCATCTAAAGGATAAGATTCAGTTTGCACTATAATTCGCNAAGGTAAACGGATATGGTCCTTATCAAAAATATTATTATTCTGATTGCCCCCCGTACCGTAATTATATCCGGCAACATCAAGAGCTGCAAAATACGCATCCTTGTCAGGGTTCATCCCGTTTACAGCCGATGTAACAGGTCTTCCAGGATCATTTTTTCTGATATAATCAGCCAACATTTGTGCAGTCTTAACAACCTCAGACTTATTTGCATTTGGAATTTCATTGCCAATACTCCACATAATAACAGAAGGATGGTTGACATCACGTCTAATCATGCTTTCAACATCTTTTTGCCACCATTTGTCGAAAAACAAGTGATAGTCATTGGCATTTTTGCCATCTAACCACATATCAAAGGCTTCATCGATAACCAGCATCCCCAAACGGTCGCAGGCATCAAGAAAAGCCGGTGGTGGTGGATTGTGAGAACACCGTATGGCATTAAAGCCACTGGCTTTCAATAATTCAACTCGTCGCTCTTCAGCCCTGTCGAATGATTTAGAACCTAAAGGACCGTTATCATGATGAAAACAACCACCCTTCAGTTTTAACATTTTTCCATTTAGGCGAAACCCATTAACAACATCAAATTGGATAGTTCTGATACCGAATTTAGTTTCAACCCGATCAACTAATTTATCGTTATTATAAACATCATTAATTACGGTATAAAGTGTTGGCGTTTCGGTAGACCAAAGATCAGGGTTCTTAACAATTAAATTCTGATCAAAATCCGAGAATCCATCTTTGTCAATTAATTGTGCAGATTCAGTTTTATTTGTTTCTTCACCTTTCGCATTCATTAACCGCGTAACAAACCTTATTTTTAAAGGGTCTCCCGATTGATTGCTCACTTGTGTTTTGATATTTACTTTGGCTGATCCTGCACTTATTTCAGGAGTTGTGATGGTGGTTCCCCATTGTGCTATATGCACCGGATCCAGTACTTTCAACCATACATGCCTGTATATACCCGAGCCTGAATACCAACGGCTATTTTCACCCTCATTCCTTACCTTGATTGCTATGATATTTTGTTTGCCAAACTTAATTCTCTTTGTAATATCATACCAAAACGAAGTGTAACCATAAGGATGGCTACTTAAGGAAACTCCATTGATCCATATTTCAGGATTCATGTAAATACCATCGAATTGTACAATAATTCTTTTTGAGCTTAGTCCTTCAGGGATGACGAATGATTTTCGATACCAGCCTGTACCTCCGGTTGTAAAACCCCCATTTACCTGACTGAGCGCATTAATACTAAATGGAGAGTTAGTTCCCGGTAAGTTTTCAATACTCCAGTCGTGTGGTAGATTGATGATACGCCATTTAGAGTCATCGAATTTAGGATCTTCTGCATTTAAAGCTCCGCCAAGTTGAAACCGCCAATCAGAATCAAATAGGTTGGTTCGGTTTTCAAGATTTTGTGCCATTAAACCAATGACATTAAATATACCAGCAAATAAAATGAGTAACTTCTTCATTATGTATGAATCGAAAAGAATTTTTAGAATTTTATTTGTTTCATTGAACCGGTGTAAACAATAGTTTTATCTATGCTGTCTGCAAGCTCCACTCCTATTCCATGATTTTCTTTCACCAGAATAACATTGAATGTTCTTTTCATTATCATCCCCGGGAAACTACCCTCACGTTTATTCATTGTAAGCGTCTTGGTTTGATCGTTCCATAACAGTGTGATGGTTGAATAAAGACCTTTTTCGTAGTTATACGTTTCGTTCTCATCTTCATAGATGGTAAACTGTCCATTTGCACCCCGATAAATTCTTAACTCAATGGGATCGGCAGGCTTTTCTGTTGCATATTGAAGAAATGGCCCCATTGGCACAATTGATCCGGCTTTGATATATAGGGGTATCGTTTCGATGGGTGCATTTGCTGCAATGGTTTGTCCACCCTCAAACGTTTTCCCGGTCCAGAAATCATACCATTTCACAGATTTGGGAAGGTAAACATTTCTTGTTTTTGATTTGGAATCTGAATTCTGCTTTCCGCTATAAAGTTGTTCAGTTACGGGATTAACTAAAAATGCCGGTCCAAACATAAACTGGTCAGGAATATTATAAACAGATACATCATTTCGGAAATCAAAAGCAAGAGACCGCATGATGGTATAGTTTTCATGCGTTACTTTCCATGCCAGTGAGTAGATATAAGGCATCAGACGGTAACGAAGATTATCATAATTTAAAAGAATCTTTTTTGTGTCAGCATCCCAGTTATCCGAGAACAGGGCTCTTTCTCCTTTTCCATGAATCCTGAAAATTGGCGAGAAAGTGCCAAACTGAAACCAACGTGTAAAGAGTTCCCTGTTGGCGGGAGTTGCCCAATTGGGAGCACTCCATTTATAGTGATAACCCCCAATATCAGATGTCCAGTAAGGGATTCCGGATGTACACGCATTAATTCCTTGTGGCACTTGTGATTTGAAAGCCCTGAAAGTACAGGTAATATCTGATGACCATAGTGTTGCCGAATTGCGTTGTTGACCCGCAAAAGCTTGTCTGACAAGAAAGAAGGCACGTTTTCCCGGGATATCATTCCGCCAGTTTGTATATAAACCGGTTGTGTGCATCAAAGAATAGGTGTTAAAAAAGTCAATCCCCTTGCCTAAAGCAAATGTGCTTTTTCTGCGCTCATCCAAAAGGGTACCATTATCCGGTTCGCACTGATCAACCCACCATGCATCCCAGCCGTATGGCTTGATAAGCTGATCCTTTGCCTGCCGCCAATAGATTTCGCGAGCCTTTTCACTGTGTGCATCATAATAATTGTCGTACGTTTTGGTCATTACATTCATCCAGGTAATATCAGTCAACTGACCTGCTTTCTCCATCTCATTATAATTGGGAGTCCCTTTTGCCATTACCGGCCAGATTGAAATCATGGCATGAAAATTTGCTTTATGCAATTCATCAACCATTAGTTTTGGGTTGGGATAACGTCCCGGATCCATAACATGGGAACCTATCACATTGGGTTCCCAATAAAACCAGTCCTGCACAATACAATCCACAGGAAGATTGTTTTTGCGATATTTGTCAGCAACTCCTAAAACCTCAGCCTGGCTTTGATACCTGTCTTGAGACTGAAAAAGACCAAAAGCCCATTTTCCAAACATTGGAGCTGTACCAGAAGCCTGCCGATAAAGTGAAATGATCTGATCAAACTCAGGACCATAGAAGAAATAGTAATCTACCATTGTTCCACTCTCAGAGACATACCTATATTTTGTATTGCCATCTACGCCCCCATAAAAGTTTGAAGCAGAATAATTATCCCACAACAGGCCGTAACCCTTGTTAGAAATCATCACAGGAATAGCGCCGGTCATATATTTGATGGCCATACTCTGATTCCGTCCTTTATAATTGATAGAGAGTGTATCTTCAGGATGACATCCCATTCCAAACAAAGCTTCATCAACTGGGGAGTTAAAAATTGTTTCACAGTTGTAAGTATCAATTCCGGCAATCTTAGCAGGTGTAATTTTCTTGCCCCCAGACGCATCTTCAGCCAGTATTAAAACATCCTTCAGATCTGTATATTTAACAGCGTTAGTGGATTTATCTACCTTAACTTTTAATCTGGAAGTGGTAATAATGACCTCTTTGGGATTTTCAGTAATCGAAAATGCTGTGGTTACGCCCCACTTATTGTTTACAACCAAAGATTGTTTGGATGGCATGGATTCCATTAAAGTATATTTAACTTCAATGATATCCGCTTTACAAACATTAATTTTCATCACCCCCTTGTCCAGTTTAAAGGTAACCCCATCAGGACTTTTTGAATAAGTGATTATTGATGCTGTAGAATTATTTATTGCCAATACTGAAGTTAGAAAAATGATCCCAACAAATATTTTTAAATTGTGTATCATAAGTATACAAATATGAAATTCTTAATTTACTGTTATTGTACTGATTTGTGTCAAATCTTTTGATGAAGTTCCGGCAAACAGTTTATATTGCCCGGGTTCAACAATCCATGTTTTAGTTTTAACATCAAAATAAGCCAGATCTTTAACAGTTATTTTCAAAATAACTTTAGCTGTTGCTCCTGCACCAATTTCTGTCTTTTTAAATGCTTTCAATTCTTTATCAGCCCGCTCAACTACTGACCCTGTTTTGCCTACATATAACTGAACCGTTTCTTTGCCGGCATATTTACCGGTATTATTAACACTAACAGTTGCAGTAATAATTTCAGAAGTTTTGTAGTTCTTTTTGTCGGTACTAAAACCAGAATATTTGAAGTTGGTATAAGACAGTCCATAACCAAAACAATAAAGTGGTTCAATCTTTTTTGTATCAAACCAGCGATACCCAACAAGGATTCCCTCTTTATAATTTACCTGCAAATTTTCACCGGGATATGCATTTAAAGCATGTGCTGGAGAATCATTCAAAGATGAGGGAAAAGTGAAAGGCAACTTCCCGGATGGATTTACTTTTCCGGTTAAAACATCTGCAAGCGCATTTCCATTTTCAGAACCATTGTACCATGACCAAACGATGGTGTGGTTGTTTTTCTTGATCTTTCCAATATCATAAGGAGCACCTCCAACAACAACGATTATTGTATTTGGATTTACCGCTGTCACTGCATCAACCAATGCCTGTTCGTTAAATGGCAGACTCAGATCTGTGCGGTCACGACTTTCACTTTCATAATCACGGTTACCCCCAATAAACAAAACTGCCATTTCTGAACTTTTTGCAATCGCTACAGCCTGTTGAATCAAAGTAGAATCAGCTTTTGGTTCAGCAGCTGCATTTCTTCTTGTGGACTTGACGGCACCTGAATAACCTTGTGCGAATTTAATATCAACATTTTTCCCTAACCTGCTTTTTAATCCGGCCAATGCAGTGATCTCATAGCGGGCTTTAACACCGGCTCCAAATCCACCCAGATGAAATGTTCTGGTCGCATTGTCTCCGATTACAGCTATACTTTTAATTGATTTAGCATTCAAAGGAAGCAATTGTTTTTCGTTTTTAAGGAGTACGATTGATTCAGCGGCAATATCATATGCCGTCTTACTGTGCTCGGGTGTATTGATTTTCCCTGAAGATTGATTTCCGCTTAAAGTAGTTTTATATGTCACCCATAATATTCTATATACTTTATCATCAATCACTTTCATACTCACTTTTCCTTCTTTAACAGCAGCAAGTAAAGGATTGGCAAAATAGTTTTTCTCATACGGTGGGTTTGTCCCCATTTCGAGATCAAGCCCATGGTTGGCTGCATCAACAGTACTATGTGTGCCCGACCAATCACTCATCACGATCCCTTTAAATTTCCACTCACCTTTTAAAATCTGGTTTAATAGAAAATCATTCTCTGAACAATACGATCCCAATACTTTATTATATGCAGACATGATTGACCACGCATTACCTTCAGTAATCGATGCTTTAAAAGCAGGCAGATAGATTTCCCGCAATGCTCTCTCATCAATTTCCACATTAACTTTACCGCGATCTACTTCCTGATTATTAACAGCATAGTGTTTTACACATGCAGCTACGTTCTGACTTTGGATCCCTTTAACAGCCTGTACTGCAAGACGGGCATTTAAAAAGGGATCTTCAGAATAATATTCATATGTACGGCCACACAATGGAGTTCTGCAAATATTAAAAGCAGGTGCAAGCATGATTGTCTTCTTACGTGCCCGGGCCTCTTCGCCCATATCATGACCGAATCGATAAGCTAAATCAGGATTCCATGTTGCGGCCAATGCCGATCCATTTGGAAAAAAGGTTGCCGAATCGGTCGTCAGATTTGCCGAACCCCATCCCTGCTTGACATCTTCACGAACCCCAAGTGGTCCATCATCTGTCATCATTTCAGGGATTCCAAGACGTTGAATTCCACCTGCGCCAAAAATACTATTAGCGTGCAACATGGAGATCTTTTCTTCAAGAGTAAGTTTTTTAATGATAGATGTAATTTTCGCATCTAATGACTGATTGTTTTTAGTTTGAGCATTTACTATATTCAATGCAAATACTAAAATAATAGCGCTGAACAGGTACTTAGAAAAATTATTTTTCATGGTAAAAAAATTATTTACTTAGATTCTAATGTTTTGATAAATGTTAGTTTACAACTACAGTTTGTTGGGCTTTAATGTCTGCAGATGAACTACCGATAAGTAATTGGATTTTATCTTTTTCAACGACAAACTTTTTTAAATTAGTATCCCAATTTGCCAGATTCTCTGCTTTAAGTTTCAGCGAAACGGTTTTCTTTTCATTCGGGTTGAGTGTTATTCGCTGAAAACCTTTAAGTTCTTTATCCGGACGCGCCACTTTGGATCCGATATGTTGGACATACAACTGTACAACTTCGTCTCCCACTCTTGAACCCGTATTGGTAACATCGACACTTACAGTGATTTCGCCATCACTATTCAGTTTAGATGTGCTGGTTTTGAAATTAGCAAATTGAAAAGTTGTATAACTTAATCCATAACCAAACGGATAAAGCGGTTTGCCTTTAAAATACATATAAGTACGACCATGACGGATATCATAATCCATCATTGGAGGTAATTGAGACAAAGAATCAGGCCATGTTTGTACCAGTTTTCCACCGGGGTTAATATCACCAAATAAAGCGTCGGCTAAAGCATTACCCAATTCTTGACTGTTATGTGTAATATGAATAATAGCAGGAACATTTTCCTGAGCCCAATTAATGGTATAAGGAAAACTACTGACCAATACGACAATTACATTTGGATTAACTTTGTAAATTCTTTTTATCAGATCTTCCTGAGATGGTTCCAAAGAGATATTGTCGCGATCAACAGCCTCTCTTCCTTCGCTTGGACCGTCTACTTTCTTCCAACCTAAATTTCCGGAAGGATTGTTGCCAACGCAAACAATGACAGTTTCAGCGCCTTTCGCTAGGGATACTGCCATATCAGCGTTTGTAGTATGACTTACTGCAATACCGGAACCCAATTTGTTTTTTATACCTTCCAAAGGACTGACAGTATAAGGAGGAGAACCGCTGTACCAATCCAATAAAACCTCTGCCGATCGTGGTCCAACCACTGCGATAGACTTGATCTTTCTTTTATCAAGTGGAAGTATTCCACTATTCTTTAAAAGCACTATAGATTTCTGTGTAATAAGTCTGACAAAATCACGATTTTTCTGTGACAGCCATGGTTCCGGGCCGGTACCTATTGAAGTATATGGTACCAATTGAGGCGGATCAAGCTTTCCAAGTTTAATCATCACTCTGAAAACGCCACGCAATACCTTATCAATATCTGCCTCAGTAATTAGTTTTTTACTCAAAGCATCCATGACACCCGGTTTTTGCGTATCCAGAAACTGGTTGATTCCTGCTTTTATACATGCTGCGGCAGCATCTGCAGGATTTGTAAAATACTTATGTGCTGTTATCAACATTTTATAGGCGCCTCCATCTGTACAAATTATACCATTCTGACCCCATTCATTGACAGTAACATCATTCAACATAGGACTAACTGTTTGTGGTATCCCATTTACTTTGTTATATGAAGCCATATATGCCCTTGAACCACCCTCAATAACTCCCATCCGGAAAGGCACTGAATAATACTCCCTGAATAGTCGTTCATCAAAATTGGATGAAGAGCTATCCCGACTATTCTCATTGCTGTTGGCCAAAAAATGTTTCATCAAAGCTGCAGTCATCCAGTATTTAGGATCACTACCCTGTAACCCTTTAATATAGGCAACAGCCAAAGTGCCATTAAAATATGCATCTTCACCATAACATTCTTCCGTACGCCCCCATCTGGGATCGCGACCAATATCAGCATTAGGCGCTCTGATTACCAGCCCCCCTTTGTTATATTTTTCGTTTTGGGAAATATACCTTGTTTCAAAAGCCTCTATTTCTGCTGCCTGCTTCAATAATTCCGGGTCCCAGGTTTCGGCCATCCCGATAGACTGTGGAAATGTTGTAGTTGGAACAGGGGTTTTACGTCCCCAGCCACCGGGTAAACCCATTGCCAGACCATGCAATCCTTCCACATGACCTGTGCCTTTTAAACCAATACGATCAACTGTTGGATTTGTACCCAGACAATTTACCTTTTCTTCTAAAGTGAGTATTGAAAGAAGATTATCAATGCGTTTTTCAACCTGAAGATTTGGATCCTGAAATGGATACTGGCTCTGGGCAAAAATATTTCCGTCTAAGACCAAAGCAAGAAAACCAATAATCAGAATCTTAGGAATTAAATTCTTGTTCATTATTTTTGAGTTGTTTTATAGTTGTTGATTTGCCATTTTACTTTCCCTGCAAAAGGATCATTCACTAGTGCATTATCGGAAACATTTACTGTATGAAGGATATTATCTGAAGGAAGACATACAAGTCCGGTTGCTTTTTTCCCTTTCAGAGAATAGGAAACCAGTTCAAGTGTAGACCAGTCCATTTGCATGGTTGATTGTGCCAATTTTATATGAGGAATTACTGAACCTTCTTTTACAAGAATGATAGCCTGAACAGCTCCTGGTTTTATTTTGTTCCATCCGTTGTTATAAACTTGCCCGGATTGATAATCTATCCATTGTCCCGGAGGTAGATATACATCACGTTCTTTTACGTTTTCAAAGAGTGGTGCAACCATGATATCTGAGCCGAAAAGATATTGATCATCAATCAACCACGAACCCGGATCTTCAGGATATTCAACAAATAAAGCGCGCACCATTGGCAAACCCCTTTCAGTACAATCTTTTGCCTGTGCATAGATATATGGCATCAGCTTATAACGCATTTCATCAGTAACTCTGAAGGTATTTAAAAACTCAGGACTATATTCCCAAGGTTCCTTTGGAGGGTTGCCATGACTACGACTATGAGAAGAAAGCAGTCCAAATGCAGCCCATCTGGCATACAGGTTTTCTGGTGTTTTTTGTACAAATCCTCCGATATCATGACTCCAGAAAGAAAATCCGGAAAGTCCGAAGGACAAACCTCCACGCAATTCAGCAGCCATCGCAGAGTTCGTATTTGCTGCATCCCCCCCCCAATGAAGCGGATAACGCTGACTACCGGCCCATGCACTACGAGCCCAAATGATGTTTTCACCATTCACTTCTTTGGTGATATCAGCAACTGCTTTGTTGTATCGCAGAGGATATAAGTTATGCTCATAAAATCCTGTACGGCCTGAGTGATATAATCCATTATTGGGTGCAGCTTCACCGAAGTCAACTTTTATAACGCCTACTCCAAGTTTAAGTAAACCTGCAATTTTATCCTGATACCATTTTACTGTAGCAGGGTTTGAAAAATCGAGTATGGCATCTTCATAGGGCAGATTACCTTTAGCATCTTTTACAACCAGATCTTTTTCAATCAACTCATTAAAGAATTTATTCTTTGGTGTAAAATAAGGCAATTGCCATAAAGAGACATGAAATCCATCTTTCTTTAAATCGGTCATTAACTTTGCAGGATCTTTGAAACGATCAGGCGCAAATTGATAATCAGTCCTCCAGTCGGTTGTAAACCAGCCAGTATCATAATGGATTACATCGGCAGGAATCTTATTCTTCCTGAGTTTAGCTGCAACATCACGTCCATCCTGTTCAGAAACATAGGTAATGCGACTCATCCAGAAGCCAAAAGACCATAGTGGTGGCATGGCTGCTTTTCCTGTTAAATTAGTGTATTCATTTAAAACATCTTTTGGTTCACCCAGAAAAACGAAAAGATCCAATTCATCATCACCAATCATCAATGAATTAACACCACTAAAATATTTCCCAAAATCACAGGTAATTGGTGAAGATGTGTGCATGAACATACCATAACCCCGGCTACTCATGAAAAACGGGATGGGTTTGTAGATGGATTCGTTTTGCACACCATTCGCATCATCAGCCCATAATACAACCTTCTGCCCTCTTTTATTGAATGAAGTAAATGTCTCACCACAACCGAATATTTTCTCACCCGGCGAAAGCGAAAAGACTGCAGACATACTTCGGGAATAATCTGATGCCCGTCTTACATATGAAAATGGCAGAATTGGTGTAAATGTAGAATCTACATTATCCTGATGGTGAATGGTTTTGGTCAACAACTTTCCACTGGCATCACGGAACTCAACATGCCATGGATGAATTAAAACTGTGACCGAGCCATATAGACTCTGATATTGATACCCTCCTGCAACCTTTGAATATTTCCAGTCGTTTTTATCAATAGGCGCTTTCCCGTTTATAAGCATTAAAGATTCCTGATCAGGTTTTACCTGAAATCCTGAAGTAGCACGAATCCGAACTGTCCGAGCTGAAACAAACTGTAAAGAAAAGGGTAGTGTAGGTGTGGCTTCATATTCAGTTGTCGGAAATTCATTGGCAACAACTGGTTTTAATACACCCAACATATTATTAAATGCCAGTCTCGTAAAGTACTGATATCTTTTATAAACGATTTTTCCTGATGCTGTGGCAGGGTCAAAATCAGATAAACTGTCGGCAAGATAATAAGTATTGGAAAAATCACGAAAATCATTGCTGATATCAATTGGTGCATTTAAAAGTTTCATATCCTGAATCTGGGATTTCACTTTTGTTACAATCAAAGTCAGTAAAATAAAACTTAATAAAATGAGTTTTGGGAAAGTAAATGTTTTTATCATTTTACATATAAATTATTAAGGAGTAATTCAGAAAATACGATCAAACAATTTCAGGTATCTTTTTACATTTATTTGAATATCTGTTGTAAAAATACAATATAATATTCTTTAAATAAATCATAAACTTAAACTGGTGTTTTTTCCACTCAGTGATTGTTTATTTATCTTTCTATCAGCATCAATTACATTCAATAATTATCACAGATAGAAGAGCTCTGTAATTTTTCCCTATTTGATATCAATATCGGTATTCAGAAATTGATAAACCCTGACATAGTCCACTTCAAATCTGATTGGGAAATTAGTTTTTTCAGGATCACCACCATTTGAACCCAGTGCAAGGTTAAGCAATAAATATTGTGGATTTGTAAATGGATTTGTCCCGTCAGCATTAATAGTCTGACTTAACTGACATGCATTTACTAATACATCGTCAAGGTAGAGGTTGATGGAATCTTTGGACCAATCCATTCTCCAGATATGAAACTTTTTGACCCAATCATTATTTTTGGATGTAAAGGCTGAGAGCGGGATCCTCTCACTATCCCACTTTGCAACTGAACGTTGATTAGTACCCCATGCAACATTTGCAAGAATAGTAGGCGTATTTTTGACTCTGTAGAACTCCATCAGATCCACTTCTCCATTCGATGGCCATGGATTAAGGGTTCCAAGTGTCCATATAGCCGGCCATGAACCCAACTCGGTATCTATTCTAGCCCTGATTTCAAACCGTCCATAGAGCCATTGTTTTTTCCCACGTGTATTAATACTGGCTGATGAATACAATACTTTCTTCCTGTTGCTCTTCCAGTTTGTGCTGGTTGAATCATAATTCGGATTGTTAAATTGTTCCCGGCGACCCTCAATGAGTAATACGCCATCTGCACAGTTCGCATTGTCAGGCTGATACCATTGAATCTCCTGATTCCGGACAAAACCCTTTTCATATCTCCAAAATGCAGAATCAGGCTTTTCTGTATTATTAAATTCATCATTCCAGACCAGTTTCATCCCTTTAATGTCTTTAGGTTTTCCCGAATCAGGTTTATAAGGATCGGATGATTGTGCCGAAACG